>MRWF01006506.1_pt1 | contig 155394 bp, 156 predicted proteins | sample 1013331 | NCBI WGS metagenome assembly MRWF01 (sample SAMN06117577, study PRJNA244670) | biofilm metagenome | biome: Water; feature: Cathode Biofilm; material: Biofilm; isolation source: microbial consortium enriched at the cathode of a solar microbial fuel cell | place: USA: District of Columbia... | reverse complement strand
CCCCGGGCTGGGGCGCCTCTGGCCGCAACGGCGGGTTTTGTTGCCTTGGCGGGTCGAAACTCTCCGGCCCGGCAATGCGCCGCATGTTTGGAAAACCGGCGGCAGAGTCTTATGAGGCAGGCGAAGAAGCCGCAGTGCATCTCGTGCGGGATCTGCTGCAGACCCACGGTATCGAGGCAGACACGCACTCGGACGGGGAAACCCAGCTGGCGCACAATGAAAAGGCCGCGCGCCGCCTGCGCGCGCAAGCCGAAGCCATGCGCGCCGCAGGAGAGGAACCTGATTTTCTAACCCGCAGTCAGCTGGCGCAGAACGGTCTGAACGGCTCCTTCCATGCGGCGCTGACTACGCCGGTTGGCTTTGCCCTGAACCCGCGCAAATACCTGTTCGGCCTGGCTAGCGCCGCACAGAATGCCGGGGCTAGCCTGTACCAGCACAGCGCTGCCCGGTCGGTGCGGCAGGACCGCGGCGGATACAGATTAGAGACTAAACAGGGTGTTTTGCGGGCCGCCAAGGTCATCATCGCCACCAATGGCTATTCCTCGGAAGATTTGCCCGGCTGGCTGGCCGGACGCTACATGCCTGCGCAGTCCACCGTCATGGTGACCCGTCCGCTGACGGAGGCCGAGCTGCAGGCGCAGGGCTGGCGTTCGCATCAGATGGCCTATGACACCCGCAACCTGCTGCATTATTTCCGGCTGATGCCGGGCAAACGCTTCTTGTTTGGAATGCGTGGCGGGCTGCTGGCCTCGCCGCGGGCTGAGACCGCAATCCGGCACAAGCTGCGGCAGGATTTCGAGGCGATGTTCCCGGCGTGGCATACTGTGGAAACCACCCATTGCTGGTCTGGCATGGTCTGCCTGTCCCGGAATCTGGTCCCCTTCGTGGGCGCGGTTTCAGAGATGCCGGGCATCTATGCCGGTCTCTGCTACCACGGTAACGGCGTCGCCATGGGCAGCTATGCCGGGCGGCTGCTGAGCGATCTTGTTCAGGATCGAACGCCTGATTTGCCCTACTCTCCCGTGATGCAAAACATGCCGCGCTTTCCCTTTGGCCGCGCCCGCCGGATCCTGATGCCGCCCGCCTATGCGCTGCTAGGCCTGATGGACTGAAGCGCCGCGCGCTCCAGCTCAAACGCCTGCCGGTCCTTGGCGCTGCCGCGCTCCGCCCGCCACAGGCAATAGGCCGCCATACGCCAGTGAAACCAGGGCTTGAGTGCCAGCACCCGGCCGGCAATCCGCGGGTCGGGATAGGCGGCAAGGAAACTGTCCTCCTCCGCCTTCGACAAAGGCGCCCCCCGGTACATCAGCTGCATGGCGGGCGACAGGAACAGGGCCAGATCCTCCGCCGGATCTCCGATCTGCGGGCATTGCCAGTCGATCAGGGTCAGCGTGCCGTCATGCGCCAGCAGATTGCCGGGCACCGGGTCACCGTGGATCAGAACCGGCTGCGGCAGCGGTGGAACCTGCCCCAGCGGCCGCATAGCCGCCAGCGGGTCCCGGCCTTGGCAGTATTTCAGAATATCAAAGGTCTGTCCCTCCAGCGCGGCGCTGCCGTTCGCGCCTTCCGGCAATCCTGGCGGCGGAGCCAAGTCGTGCAATCGCCCCAGGAGTTGCGCAACATGGCCAGTGTCCTGCCGCCAGGGGCTGCCGTTCACATGCGCATACCCCAGCCACCTGCGGCCTTCGAAGACACCGGTCTGCACCAGCGGCGGCACCATCCCAGTGCCGGACAGCGCCGTCAGCACTGCGGCTTCCCGTGCCGGATCATTGGCGAACAAGGGATTGCCGCCATCTGCCGCGTACAGCTTGATCACCAGCCCGCCTGCCCGCCAGACATGGTTCGAACGCCCCCCCGCCAGACGGCGGGGGGCGGGAACATGCAGGCCCGTTGCAGAGAGATGTGCAAAGAAACGGGCTTCGAATTTGTCAGGCAGCGGTTGCAGGGCGGTCTCCGGTGTTATGCCGCCCCGTTCTTAGACAGTTTTTCGGCCAGCGGATACCGCCGGGTCAGCTTTGCGGATCGCGAAGCGCGCTCACCGAAGAGGCCAGGACCACAGACCCGCCTTCGGTGATCAGGCCCACATCGCCGCCCTGCATCCGGGTTTCGTTCACCTTGAAATAGATCTCGGCGTATTCCTGCAACAAAAGTTCGTCGCCTTTTCTGCTTTCGATGACAAACTTATACTCCCCTGCCTCCAGCGGATTTCCGTCTTCATCCAGGCCGGTCCACTGGTAAGGCTCGGCTGAGACCGGCAGGGTGACGCGCTGCACTTCGGACCCCTTGGTGTCCTGTACGACCAACGTGACCGAATCCGCAGCCGCTGCCGGGTTAGGCGCAATGGTGATCTCGCTGCTGCCGTCGAAATAGCCCGGAGCCACGCCCCGCGCCTCCATCCCGACCCAGCCGGACAGCGCCGCCATGTTGGCCAGACCCAGCTGTGATTGCAGGCCTTCCAGCAAGGTGTTGCTCTTGGTCTGCTGCTCCACCATCGAGAATTGCGCCAGCTGAGCCGCGTATTCGGTCGAATCAAGCGGTTCCAGCGGGTCCTGATTCGTCGCCTGCGCGGTCAGCATTTTCACGAAGGTTTCGAAGTCGGACGTCAGCCCGGAGGTCTTCTGGGAGGCCGCCGGCTGCTGGAGTGTTTGTGCCGCAGGGCTGCCCGCGGAGGTGACTGCTGTTGTCATGTGATCAGACCCTCATGTCCACGCCGGTTTCACCCAGCCGTAGGTTTTGAATTACTGGTTCAGTGCCATCCGCCGCATCGGCGCCGCGCGGCCCTGTGCCGCCGGAAGATGCCCCGCCGCCGCCCGCATCATCTGCGGACTGGCCGCCGGTCTGGCCGCCGCTGAATTCAAAGGAGATGTCCTCATACCCCATGCGGCGGAATTCCTCGGCCAGTTCGTGGATATGGCGGCGCATCAGATCAGCGGTTTCCGGCCGCTCTGTTTGGATAATCATCGTAATGCCCGTCTCACTGGCGACCACACGCATTTTCACGTGGCCCAGCTCCTGCGGGTTCAGCGAAACTTCAACTTTCTGCTCACCTTTGGCCGCAAAAGCCTCGGCCAGCTGCGCCGCTATCATGCGCGGCGTCTCCGGCCGGTGCACCGTGCCTGTGCCGAAGGAGGCCTCCGCCAGCAGCTGCGTCAGTCCCGGCACCTCGCCGGACAGGCCAAATGCGCCCTGCAGCGAATCTTCGGACCCGGACAGCAGTTCTGCACCCGCCGAACCCGCGCCAAGCCCGCCGGCAATCAGCGGCTGAAGCACCGAAACAGCAGGCCGCTGCGGGTTCGGCGCCGGCGCTGCCGCGGGTGCACGGAACTCTCCGCTCTTGAGATCGCTGAAAAACGCCCTGCCGGTCTCGCCAGCGTCAGCGTCCGCCGGGACATCGCCGGTGAGTGCCGCTACTGCTGACTCGGCCCTCTGTCCTGGCCCCTTTGGCGCGGTCTGGCCAGCTGTCAGCGCCTGCACTATGCCTTGCGCGGCTGGCATGTTCGGTTGAGCCGCTCCGTCAGGCCGGGTGGCAGCCTGCTGGCCGTCTGGCTGCAAGGATTGAGAACCGGGTATCGCCATTGCGGAGTTTGGAACAGCGGGCGCCTGACCAGCGGCTGCAACGCCTTTGTTTACATGACCCTGGACGGTGCCGGATTGCTGTTGCCCGGTCGGCGGTTGTGCATTGGCAACTAAGGCCGCCTTAACCGAGGCCTCCGCAGGCACGCGGGTGGTGCCTGAACCTTCGGTTCCTTGCGGCACCTTCAAATCTGCGTTTCTTTCGCCTCGCTCCGCTGTGTTTCGACCCAAGACAGCCTCTGCCTGAGATTGCCCGGGAGCCTGAATTCGAGCGATTTCTTCAGATGTTTCAGTCTGGCCGCCGCCTGCGGCCGCCGGGTTTTGCCCGACCGCCGCACCGTCTGCCTGCTGCGTGCCGTCAGCAGAAGGAGGGACAGGCTGCCCTGTAACGATATTCTCACGCGAAGGCCTCTCTACGCTGGACACACGTTCGCTCTTGGCCAGTTGATCCGCGCCGTCTGCAACGCTGGAAGAGCCATGAGGCACTTTCTCACTGGCAGCTTTAGGGTCGGAGTCCGGTCGCACCTGCCCTTCGGCCACTGCGGCTTCTTCAGAGTCTTGATGTGTACTGGTGCCAGCCAGACCAGCATTCGCCTCGGCCTCGGGCAGTCCAGCTTCAAGCTCAGACACTTCGCCCGACGTCTCGGCCACTCTGGCTTCAGGCTCGTCAATTCCGGTTTCGGCCGCGTCTGTCTGGGCGGCTTGCGATTCGGTGCCCGCTTCTGCCTCCGCCACTCCGCTCTTGCCTGTAACCGCTTCAGCGGCCGCGTCTTCGGGCCCGGATTGAGCCGCGACAAGATCAGCGAAATCATTGGAACTGGAGGATTTGTTGGATGACTCCCCGGTTGCGGCCGGCATCTTGCCAACAGAACCGGCTTCAAAGCCAAGGATCGAATTCATCATCATAATTGTGTTCCGGACATTCTATCTCGACCCGGACAGACTTATCCCAAAGCGGTTACGGCAATTTTAACCGGTTCCGGCGCAGTTTTAGAAAATCGATGAAATTCGACGTCAAACCGGAGAACCGGACATGTCAGATCTACTGCCCACCCCGCTGCAGACTGCATCTGCAGTGCGTCCAGTACGGCCCGCAGGCAGCGACCCGCTGCGCGAGGCCGCTATTGAGCTGGAAGCTTCCTTTCTTGCGCAAATGCTGAAGTCCGCAGGCCTTGGCGAATCCCGCGAAGGTTTCGGCGGCGGCGCAGGCGAGGACCAGTTTTCCAGCTTTCTCATCCGCGAACAGGCCAACCAGATTGCGCGCTCCGGCGGCATCGGCCTGGCCGAATCACTTTATCACGCATTGAAGGAGACCGAAGGTGAGTGACCTGAAACCGCAAAAGCTCATTGATGAGCTGGACCAAATCCTCGACCGCGAGCGCACTGCCCTGATGGAGGGAGACCTTGGCAAGCTGGAAGGGCTTCTCGCGAAAAAAGAGAAGGTGATCGGCAAGCTGAACTCTGTATCAGAGCTGGAGCGCGAGTCTCTGGCGCAGGTTCAGACCAAACTGTCGCGCAATCAGCAGCTGCTGGACAGTGCCATGGACGGCATCCGTTCAGTCGCGGCGCGCATGGCCGAACTGCGCCGAATCCGCAAGGGCCTGGACGTTTATGACCAGGCCGGACGCCGGAACCGCTACGGCACCCGCAGCGGCGCCAAGCTGGAAAAACGCGCCTGATGCAATTTTGGGAAAATTCTAAAAAACCAAATCCCGGCATTAGCACTCCTTTAGCAACTGATGGGCCAAAGTCGCCTTGCACCTCAAGAGGGGTGGCGCGGAAGCCAGAGGGCGGAACGCACAGTCAGAAAGACGTCAATTAACGCCCCGCCGGGGCACAGAATTAAGGGGCTAAAGCGCCCCGCAGCTAAAGGAAAAAGCTATGACCAGCATTCTGACAAACAACGGCGCAATGGTTGCTCTGCAGACTCTGAAGACTGTGAACAACAGCCTGGAAGAGACCCAGAACCAGATCTCGACCGGCAAAGAGGTCGGCATGGCCAAGGACAACTCCGCTGTCTGGGCCATTTCCAAGTCGATGGAATCGGACATTCAGGCGTTTGAAGCCGTTTCCGACGCCCTGGACTTTGGTGAGGCCACCGTCGCAGTTGCCTCCTCCGGCATGGAACAGATCGTGGAAACCCTGAAGGAAATGCGTGAACTGGCGGTTGCTGGTGTTTCGCAAAACGTCGACCACGACAAAATCGAAGCTGACCTGTCGAAAAAGCGCGAGCAGATTGAATCGATCATCGACTCCGCATCGTTCAACGGTGCCAACCTTCTGGATGACACCGTCACTGCGCAGCTGGATGTTCTGGGCGGTCTGAACGCGGCGAGCGATATCATCGTGATCTCGGGCATCGACACCGCCGGCAACATGGACACCACCGGCATGACCTCGCTGACCAATGCCAATGCGGCGACGGTGCTGAGCGAAATCGAAACCATGATGACCTTTGCGATCGACAGCGCGGCTCAGCTGGGTGCGGACAGCAACCGACTGAGCGACCAGAGCTCGTTCGTGTCCAAACTGACCGACTCGCTGAAGTCGGGTGTCAGCACCATGAGCGACACCAACATGGAAGAGGCCTCGGCGCGGCTGAAGGCACTGCAGACCCAGCAGCAGCTGGCGGTGCAGTCGCTGACCATCGCCAACCAGGCGCCATCGACCCTGCAGCAGCTGTTCCGTTAACAGCCTGATCCGGGGCGCTGATGGCGCCCCGGTCTTCCCTCTCAGAGAACCTGAAGAATAATACGTTAGGAAAACACGTGAATGCCCTTCTGAAGGCGAAGAGTGCCTATTCGGCGGCAAAGACCCCGACCCGGACAGCAAAGAACTTTGAATACGAAGTGGTCACCCGCGTCACCCGCCGGCTGATCACGGCTGCCCAAAAAGGCAGCGACGGGTTCAATGAACTTGCTCAGGCGTTGAACGACAACCGCAAGCTTTGGTCGATCTTCACGGCGGATCTCGCAATGAAGAGCAATCCCCTGCCAGATGACCTAAAGCAAAATCTCTTCGAACTGGCGGAATTCACGCGACAACACACCAGCAAAGTGCTTCAGCGCAAGGCCAACGTCCGGCCCCTGGTGGAAATCAATACGGCCATCCTGCGTGGCCTCCGCAGCGGAGCTTCCTGAATATGAGCGGACTTGTCCTGAAACTTGCCCCCAAGGAGCGTGTCCTTGTGAATGGCGCGGTGATTGAAAACGGCGACCGCCGCAGCCGCCTGTCCATTGTAACCCCGGATGCCAACATCCTGCGCCTGCGCGATGCCATCCACCCCGAAGAAGCCAACACACCGGTGCGCCGGGTCTGTTATGCCGCGCAGCTCATCCTGTCCGGCGATGCCGACCCCGAGGAAGAGCGCCTGCCGATGCTGCGCCGGATCGAGGAGCTGAGCCAAGTGTTCACGGACCCGGACAGCCGCGCCTCGCTGGCAGAAGCAACCGACGCCCTGATCGGCAACAACCATTACCGTTGCCTGAAGGCATTGCGCACCTTGCTGGCGCGCGAAGACCGTCTGTTTGCTGTCCGGCCGTCATAACCTTCCGGCCGTTCAAGCCGGCCGCTAGGACTGCCCTTGCAGCCCCGTTCGGCAACCAGGGTAAAGCGGTCACACAGGATTCAGTCCTGCAGCGCTAGACCGGTTTCAATTTTGAACAACACGCGCTGCGACCAAAGCGCCGGGGGCCTCATCAGCGATCCCCGGCGACTGGATTTTTATCCCGGCGCAACGGCCTGGAGGCAAGCAGCTCCGCAGCAGCTTTTTTGAAACGCCTCATTAGGGCAGGCACCGGCTCAGTGAATGCGTTGTTCATCCGCCGGTTTTCAAGGCGGAACAATCCCGAGCCTCCACAGCCTTTCCGCTGCTGGGCGCTTCCTCATTCCGATCCGCAAAATCTGCTATCTAAAAGGCCGCGCCGCGGGCCTGTGCCGGGCGCCGGCTTTCATCTCTTCAGTGACAGCAAGCCGCCCCTTAGCGTCCCGCCTTGGCACGGCGCAGCAGCAGCAGGAGGCGGTTGAAACTGCTGGTGATACCCTCCGCATCCTCGCGCCCGAAAAAGACATCCAATTCGGGCCAAAGCTTGACGGCCTGGTCCAGCACTGCGTCATTGCCCTCAGCATAAAGCCCGGCGCGGATCATCACCTCGGATTGCTCATAGGCGCCCAGAAACTTGCGCACTTCCTGGATGGCTGCGTTTTCGTCCGCCGTGGCCGCAGCGGGCAGGCTGCGCGACACCGAGCGCGACACGTCGACCGCGGGGAACCTGCCGCGTTCGGCAATTTCCCGGCTCAGCACGATATGCCCGTCCAGAACACCGCGCAGGATATCGGCAATCGGCTCATCCATATCGGAGCCGGCCACCAGGACGCTGAAAACCGCGGTGATGTCGCCCTGCCCTTCGCCGCCAGGGCCGGCCCGCTCGCACAGCCCGGTGATCAGCGGCGTCACCGAAGGCGGGTAGCCGCGCAGCGCGGGCGCCTCTCCCGAGGCGGCAGAGATTTCACGGTGCGCCTCGGCAAAACGGGTGACAGAGTCGGCCAGGAACAGCACGTTCTTACCCTGGTCGCGGAAGTGCTCCGCCACGGTCATGGCAGCCCAAGCACAGCGGCGCCTGACAAGCGCCGACTGATCGGACGTCGCCGCCACCACCACAGCCCGGCGCATGCCCTCGGGGCCCAGCACCTGTTCGACAAAGTGATTCACCTCACGGCCGCGTTCGCCGATCAGAGCCATCACCACCACATCCGCTTCCATGGCTTTGGCCAGTTTGGCCAGCAGTGAGGACTTCCCCACCCCGGAGCCCGCAAAAAGGCCCACGCGCTGGCCGCGCACAATCGGGAGAATCGTATTCAGCAATGCGTGCCCGGTGGGCAGCCGTTCCCCCATGCCGCGCCGCCCGGCGGCCTTGGGCGGGGCCGCCATCAGATCCCGTGGTGCAGATCCTGGCAGCATCGGGCGGCCGTCCAGCGGCTCGCCAAAGGGGTCGATCACCCGGCCGATCCAATGATCGCTGGGGGCGAACTCCGGCGAAGGATGCAGCAGAACCGCATCGCCGATCGCGGCACCATCAGGGGCGCGGTCAGGCAACATACTGATGTTATTCCCTTTAATCTTCAGGACTTCACCATGCAGCTCATCGTCGGGACCGCGGCGCAGCACCAGCCGGTCACCGATCCGGGCGACTGATGCCAAGCCGCTGATTTCTATCTCTCCGCCCGCGATCCCAGTCACCCGGCCCATCTGCGTTGCCAGGCGCGTGCTGGCAATTTGACGGGTCAGTGCTTGCAGCTCTGCTTTCATGGCGGCGGTCTCCCTTGGTGTCCTGAAAACAATTTCTAAAGGAATCGGGGTTAAGCCTTGATTGAAATCGATCAAGGGAGAAGCCCTGGTGTTCACAGAATTGAACGTATTCAAAATTTCCTATTCCATGGCGACCCATGCCGGCAAGCGCCAGGCACTGGTAGCTCAGAATATCGCCAACGCCGATACGCCCGGGTACCACGCCAAGGATATCAAGCCCTTCACGGAAGTCTTTGCCGCAGGCGCCCGCCAAAGCAGCATGAGCGCCACCCGCGACAGCCATTTGAATGGCACCGCAGGCAGTCAGATGGACTGGGCGGTTATGTCCGACGAGACCGGCAGCGACCCCAATGGCAACTCGGTTTCCGTTGAGGCGGAGCTGCTGAAAGGCGTCGATACAGAACGCCAGCACAAGCGTGCCATGGCCATCTACAAATCCTCCATGAACATCCTGCGCGCCAGCCTGGGCAAAACCTGAGGAGGTATGAGAGATGAGTGAATTTTCCAAAGCCCTCTCCGTCACCGCCAGCGGCCTCAAGGCGCAAGCCGCGCGCCTGCGCCATGTGTCTGAGAACATTTCCAACGCCGACACGCCGGGATACCGCCGCAAGGCAGTACCCTTCGAATCGGTGCGCGAGCTGCGGACGGATGTGGAGCATGTGCGCACCGGCCGGGTTACCCTGGACCGCAGCGAGCTGGACAAAGTCTACGACCCATCGCATCCGCTGGCTGACGAAAGCGGGCATTTCGAAGGCTCCAACGTGGATCTGATGATCGAGATCGCCGACGCCCGCGAAGCCCAGCGCAGTTATGAGGCAAACCTGAAGATGTTTGAGCAGACCAGGTCCATGTCCGCCTCGCTGATGGAACTTTTGAGACGCTAACTGAAATTTATTGGAGATCCAGAATGGATATTCGCAGTCTTTCCGCCGCCAGCGGCTATGCCGCCGCCCGCCCCGCCACCAAAGCTGACCCCAATCACGAAAGCACCGGTGCCGGCGCCCAGCTGAAGCAGAGCTTTGAAGACTTCACCGCGACCCTGCAAAACAGCGAGCAGGTCTCGGTGCAGGCGATGACGTCGCAAGCTGACCCGCATGCGCTGGTGCAGGCTCTGGCGCAGACCGAACTGGCGGTCGAAACCGCCGTTACTGTGCGCAACAAGGTCGTCGAGGCCTATCAGGAAATCCTGAGGATGCCGGTCTGAGCCATGATGAGCGAAAGCCTCTTCTATGACACGCTGCGCCAGGCGCTGTGGGCCGCTGTCACCATGTCGACGCCAATCCTGGTCGTCGCGCTGGTGGTCGGCCTGACCATCGGCCTGTTTCAGGCCCTGACCTCGGTGCAGGAAATGACCCTGACTTTCGTGCCCAAGCTGACAGCGATCCTGGTCGTGTTCTGGATGACCATGGGCTTCATGACACAAACCTTGGTGGCCTTTTTCGACGGCCACGTTGTTCCAATGATTGCCGGAGGCTCGTAATGGGAACCGCAGGTTACGCCACGATTTCACGCCAGTCAGGCCTGATGCGGGAAATGCGCGTCATTGCCAACAACATCGCAAACTCCGCCACAACCGGATACCGCCAGGAAGGTCTGATCTTTTCGGAGTTCGTGCAATCCTCGCCCGGTCAGCCGTCCGTGTCGATGTCGCGTGCCAATATCTTCAACACCTCGATGGAGCAGGGCCAACTGACCAATACAGGCGGCACCTTCGATTTTGCCATCGAAGGGGATGGCTTCTTTATGGTCGAAACCCCGCAAGGGGAACGGCTGACCCGCTCCGGCGCCTTTTCCCCCAACGCCGCCGGTGATCTGGTGACCATGGATGGCTACCGGGTGCTGGACGCGGGCCGCGCGCCCGTCTTTGTGCCGCCGGATGCCGGCAAGATCGAAGTGGGTGCGGACGGTTCGCTCAGCGCAAACGGGCGTCTGCTGGGACAGCTGGGCCTTTTCAAACCGGTCGAAAAGCACACGCTTGTGCGTGAGGACGGTGTGATGTTCCGCGTTGAGGGCGACATCGAGGAGAACTTCGACTCGAAGGTCCTGCAGGGCTTTCTGGAAGGCTCCAACGTGAACGCAATTTCCGAAGTGAGCCGGATGATCGAAGTGCAGCGCGCCTATGAGATGGGCCAGAGCTTTCTGCAGACGGAAGACGAGCGCATCCGCAATGCCATCAAAAACCTGATCAAGTCCTAGGAGAATCCAGATGCGTGCCCTCAAGATCGCAGCAACCGGCATGAGCGCCCAGCAGTTGCGGGTGGAGACCATCTCCAACAACCTCGCCAATATGAACACCACGGCCTACAACGCCCGCCGCGCCGAGTTTGCAGATCTGCACTACCAGCAGATTTCGCGCGCCGGCACCGTGAATGCTTCGGACGGCACCGTGCTGCCGACCGGTGTGCAGGTTGGCCTCGGTGTGCGCCCGGCGGCCGTTTCCGTGCATTTGTCCCAAGGGGCGCTGCAGCAGACCAACAACGACCTGGATATCGCCATTGACGGCAATGGCTATCTGGAGGTCACCCTGCCCTCCGGCCAGTCCGCCTATACCCGCGACGGTGCGCTCAAACGCTCGGCCGAAGGGCTGATCGTGACTTCGGACGGTTTCGCAGTGTCGCCCGAAGTCACCATCCCCGACGATGCCACTAGCATCTCGATCAACGCCGAGGGCGAAGTTTACGGGTATTTCCAAGACTCTCCCGAAGGCCAGTTGCTGGGGCAGTTCACCCTGGCCGGCTTTACCAACCCCAAGGGTCTTGAGGCGATCGGCAGCAACCTGTTCACCGAAACCGAAGCCTCCGGCCCCGCCACCGTCTCCACCGCTGGCGAAGACGGGCTCGGCACCCTGCGCCAGGGATACTTGGAAGGCAGCTCGGTGGATGCGGTGCGCGAGGTGACGGAGCTGATCGAAGCCCAGCGCGGTTACGAAATGAATGCCAAGGTCATCTCGGCTGTCGACCAGATGATGGGTGCAACCACACAGGTGCGCTGATGAAACTTGCTCTTGCCTGCCTGACCGCCGCCGCGCTCTGCGCCCCGCCCGCCTGGGCGGACTACCTGATCCCGCTGCGCACGATCCGCGCCAAGGAGATCGTCAACCCCGAAGATCTGGCGCTCAAGAAGGGCGAGATCCTTGGCGCGCTGTCGGACCCGGCAGACGTCACAGGCATGGAAGCACGTGTCTCGCTCTACGCGGGGCGGCCCTTGCGGCCCGGCGATATCGGCCCGCCGGCCATCATTGAACGTAACGACCTGGTGACCCTGATCTTCCGTCAGGGTGCGCTGTCCATCGCCGCGGAAGGGCGTGCCTTGGGCCGCGGTGCCGCTGGTGAAGCTGTCCGGGTCATGAATCTCTCTTCCCGCACGACCGTCACCGGACGGATCAAGGAAGACGGCTCCGTCGAGGTAAACTGATGACTATGAAATTTTCCCCCGCCAAACCGCTGCTTTTCGGGCTGGCCCTCCTGGGCGCCTGCGGCCGGATGGATCACCTGGGCAAGCCGCCCTCCTTCACCCCTGCGAATGAGACGCCGGAGCATGTGGCGATGCTTTACGAGGGACTGCCCGCGCAGACCCAGAACCGGCGCACCGTTGACGGATCCTCGCTGTGGAGCGGCTCGCAGCAATCGCTGCTCGGCGACCGCCGCGCGATCAAGCGGGGGGATATCCTGACGGTGGTGATCGAGATCGACGAAGAAGCGGAAATTTCCAACGACACACAGCGCTCGCGGTCGGGGTCCGAAAGCCTGAACATGCCTCAGCTTCTGGGCTTGCCGCAGCGGCTGGACCGGAAACTGCCGGAAGGCGCCACCTCGGCAGACGCGGTGGAGCTGGGCAGCTCCAGTTCCGCCGGCGGCAAGGGTTCCGTGAAACGCAGCGAGAAACTGGAGCTGCGGGTCGCAGCCACCGTTGTCGACGTGCTGCCCAACGGGGTTCTGGCGATCAGCGGCACCCAGGAGCTGCGGGTGAACTTCGAACTGCGCGAACTGCTGGTGACCGGGTATGTCCGGCCCCAGGACATCAGCCGCCAGAATGAAATCACGTATGACAAGATTGCTTCGGCGCGCGTCTCTTACGGCGGCCGCGGCCAGATCACCGATGTTCAGCAGCCGCGCTACGGCCAGCAGCTGCTTGACGCTGTCCTGCCGTTCTGAGGGTTATTATGCTGTCAAAACTCCTGCCAGTCATCCTGCTGATCCTCGGAACCGGAGGCGGCATCGGTGCCGGCATCATGCTGATGCCCGCACCGGAAGAAGAGCACGCTGCCGAGCCCGGCAGCGCCGCCAAACCCGCTGAGGAAGCCGCAGAGGAAATCGCTGAAGACGGCGAAGAGAACCAGCGCGAATACATCAAGATCAACAATCAGTTCGTCGTTCCTGTCGTAGAGCGTGATCAACTGACTTCACTGGTGGTGGTGTCTCTGAGCTTGGAGGCCAAACAAGGCATTGGCGAAAAAGTCCGCACCTTGGAGCCAAAACTGCGCGATGTCTTCCTTCAAGTCCTCTTTGACCACGCCAACATGGGCGGCTTCCGCGGTGCGTTCACCCGGTCTGATGTGCTGGAACCGCTGCGCACCGCCCTGCGCGAGGCGGCGCAGAAACACATCGGCAAGGGCGTGTATGACGTGCTGATCATGGAGATTTCCCGGCAAGACGTCTGACCGCCGCACAGCAATTCAAGCAAAAAAGCCGGCCTCAAAAGGCCGGCTTTTTTTTGCCGAAAACAGGTCTCTTCCGCTCAGCCCTCCAGCAGCCGGGCCATCTGGTCCTTGGCCAGCTCGGCCTTGTGCCGTTTGCGTTCAGCTGTGGCCATCGTTTCAACCGCATGTTTGCGGCCGAACGCCTTGCGCAGCTGATCCATGCTTCGCAGTTTTTGCGCAGTGGCCTTGGCCAGCTCCTGGTTCAGCTGCCGCCGGGTGCGGGAATGCCAGCCCTGCCATAAAAGATCCGCTCCCAATGCCTTCATTGCATGATCGCCATCGGCCTGTGCGCGCGCGGCCTGCACTTGCTCGTTCAGTCTGGCCAACTGGCCGCGCAGCTCCGCTTCCCGGGCCAGAACGGGCTGAATTCTGGCGTGTTCCTGCATGTATTGCGCAGCGGTCACCGCTGCCATCTGATCCAGCATTTTCTGCTTCATGTGACCTTCCCCTTGGCACGCTTGCGCATCTCCTCGGCAAAACGGATTGCCGCTGCCACCGGCGCGTAGTGCTCTTCCAGAATTTCATCCCCGATCTCGATCGCCGCGTGCAGCGCCCGCGCGGTTGGCGGATCGCTGTGGATCGGGATTGCGTTTTCATTGGCAACCCGCCGGATCGCCGCGGCAATCTCATCGACTCCCTTGGCAACACAGACGGGGGCGGCGCCCGGCTCACGGCTCCACTGCAGGGCAACCGCATAGTGGGTCGGGTTTACGATCACCACATCTGCCTTCGGCACATCGGCCAGCATCTGGCCCATCGCGATCTGCTGGCCGCGCTGGCGCCGCTGGCTCTTCATATGCGGGTCGCCTTCGGCATCCTTCATCTCATCCTGGATTTCCTTGCGCGACATCATGTTCTTGCGGATATGCTCGGCATGCTGAAAGGCGGCGTCAACGATCCCGATTGCCAGCGCAATGATGAGAGCGAGGAACAAGAACTCCATCGACAGCTGCGCCAGCATCAGAACCACGGATTGCGGGCCGGTGCCGGATGACGCGATCATCTCCGGCAGCCGGTGGGACAGATAAACGCCCAAGCACACCGAGTAGAGCGTCAGTTTCACGAAGCTTTTCAAGAACTCGAACAGGCCGGCGCGGCCGAACTTGTTCTTCGCATTGGAAACAATCGAAATGCGCGACAGTTTCGGCTCCAGCTTGCTCGGGGCGAAGACCATCGCCCGCTGGCCGACAATGGACAGCAGCACAAGCGCGAAAGGCACAAGAAACCATGGCAGCACCGGCCGGAAAGCACTGCCGATGAAGCCGCCCACCGGCGCTGCCGCGGGACCTTCGAAAAACAGCGGCGCCAGCCGGTCTGGCTGGTCAAGGTAGGCCATCAGTGCAGTGCCGATCCCCTCAACGCTGCTGCTGCCTGCGGTATAAAACGCGATGATCAGGCCCAGATAGGCGGCAGCCACCGACAGGTCAGTGGATTTGGCAACTTCGCCTTTTTCCCGGGCCTTTCGGAGTTTCTGCTCCGTTGGCTCGAATGACTTGTCTGAGTCGTCGTCCTGTCCGCTCATGGGATGCCGCCCCCGGGGTTTGCGAAGAAGGTCATCAAGGCGCGGGACCAGACATCCAGGATCACCGGGCTGCCGACCATCAGGATGAACAGCCCCATAAGGGTAATCACCGGCGCGCCGACCATGGCCACCATCAGCTGCGGCATCGCCCGGTTGATCACGCCAAGGGCCAGGTTATAGATCACCGCCGTGATCACAAAGGGCGCCGCCAGGGTGAATGCCAGCGAAAAACTTTGCGAGACCCGGAAAACGCCCCATTCCGTCAGGCCGGCGGCACCCGGAAACTCGCCTGCCGGAAACATCCGGTAAGAACCGATCAGCAGCTCCGCCACCCGGACATGCAGCCCCATCAGGGTGGCAAGGGTCACGCCGGAGATCATCAAAACAGCGCCAAGCGCCGGCATCGGCTCTGCGCCGATGCCGCCCAGCACCTGCGACAGCGACGTGGCTTGCGCTGCCATCGCGCCCGCGGTCTGCAATGCCAGCACAAAAATCCGGACGCCGATACCCAAAGCCAGGCCGATGATGGCCTCAGTCACCGCAAAACGGGCGTAAGCGAACACGTTGTCTGGCTCGGGCAACGCAGGCAGCGCCGGTGCCACGACGAACGTAAAGGCCACGGCGACTGCCAGCTTGACCCGCGTGGGGACATAAAGCTCCCCCATTGCGGGCAGAACAGACACCATCGCTGCCACTCTCAGGAACACGATGGCGGCGTGCCAGAAACCCGCCCCCAGCATCAGAACCAGTTCCGGAGGCAGAAAGTCCAGGTTCATGCCTGCACCATCCCGACGAGGGCAGGCCGTGCTTCCAGGCCGATTTCCTCAAACGACAGTACCGGATTGGTAATACCGCGCGACTTCAAAATTGTCCTCAGATACCGGCGGCGGCGAGTCGAGGTCACCACCGCGGCAAACACGCCCTGATCGGTGATCGCCGAGAGCTTGTCGCTCAGCCCGTCCGCAAGGCGGTTGAAGAGATCCGGCGGCAGCGCGATATCCAGGCCGGCACCCTGCGCATCGACCTGATAGGTCGAGAACTTGTCCTCCCATTCCGGCGCCAGCTGGATCAGCGGAATGGTCCCGTCCTCACGCTTCATCTCGGACACCAGCTGGAAGCCAAGGCGCTGGCGCACATGCTCGCAAATCACTTCAGGCTGTGTGACGTGCAAGCGCGCTTCCGCAATAGATTCCAGAATCAAGGGCATGTTCCGGATGGACACCCGCTCCTCCAGCAACAGCCGCAGGACCGCATGAAGCGTGTCCATCGGCACCTTGTCCGGCACCAGCGAATCCAGCAGCTTGCGGTTCGCCTCGGCGCGGAAGCCGTCGGACAGCTGCGTCATTTCATCCAGCAGGCGGCGCAGGGATTTGAGCGTCAGCAAGCGGCTGAAGTTCTGCTTGATGACCTCCAGCAAATGGGTTGCCAGGATTTCCGGCGGCGTGACCACGGTGGCGCCCGCCAGCGCCGCCTGTTCCTGCGCCTTGGCAGAAATCCAGCGCGCCGGTGCGCCATAGACCGGCTCCGTCACATCTGTGCCTGAGGGCAGCGCATCGTGATTGTCGGGCATCAGGGCCAGGACCATGTCGGGATGCAGCGTGCCGCGCACCTGTTCGACGCCCTGCACCTTGATCACATAGGTGCCGCGCTCCAGATCGTGCTGATCGGTCAGGCGGATTTCCGGCAGGATCAGGCCGAATGTTGTGGCGATGTGGGACCGCATATTTGCGATCCGCGCGTCCAGGCCAGTGCCCTCGTCCAGTACCATGCTGACCAGGTCGGGCGCAAACTCCAGATGCAGATCATCAAGATCCAGAATATCGCCCAACGGCCGCGAGGCCGAAGGATCGGAGGCTTCCTCGATCTTTTCCTCGATCTCGGCTTCTGCATCGTCCTTCTTTTTCTTGGCCATCCGGAAAGCGGCATAGCCCAAGACCCCGCCGCCGGTCACGAAGGGGAGAAACGGCAGGCCCGGCACCAGCGCAAACAGCACCATCAGTACAGCAACGGTGGTCAAAGCTGCCGGGTGGCGGCCGAACTGTTCGAACAGAGCAATATCAGTGGCGCCAGTGGTGCCGCCGCGCGCCAGCAGCAGTGCCGCAGCAATGGAAATGATCACCGAAGGGATCTGCGAGACGAGGCCGTCCCCTACCGTCAGAATGGCGTAGGTCTCAAACGCGCTGCCCACAGGCATACCGTGGACCAGAACCCCCATAATAAGCCCCATGACGAGGTTCAGCAGGGTGATCATCAAGCCAGCAATGGCGTCGCCTTTGACGAATTTCGATGCACCGTCCAGCGAGCCGAAAAAGGTCGTTTCCTGCTGGTCGCGTTCGCGCCGCTCCTTGGCAGTCTGGTGGTCAATGGCGCCCGCGGACATATCCGCGTCGATCGCCAGCTGCTTGCCCGGCATCCCGTCCAGGGCAAAGCGGGCGCCCACTTCGGCCATCCGCGCTGCACCCTTGGTGATCACCATGAAGTTGACGATCAAAAGAACCCCAAAGACAACCAGGCCGAGGAACACGCTGCCCCCCATGACAAACTGGGCGAACCCCTCGATCACATTTCCGGCCGCATCGGTGCCGGAGTGGCCTTGGCCAATGATCAGCTTGGTGGAGGAGACGTTCAGCGACAGGCGCAGCATCAGCGACGCCAGCAGAATCGTCGGGAAAGAGGAAAAATCCAGCGGTCTTTCGATGAACAGGGTGATCGTGAAGATCAGAATGGCAAGCGCAAAAGAGGCCGCCAGACCGACGTCCAGCACCCATGCAGGCATTGGCAGGATCATCATCACGATAATTGCCATCAGCGCCAGCGCCAGCAGCACAGTCGGGCTGAAAAGTTGATCAGTGGTCAGCTTAGGCACAATTATGGCCCCACTTGTTGAGTGCATTCAAAGGGTTGGTAATCCCGCCAGAAGCCTGGGCCGGTTGCCTCAGGGCTTTCCAATGCAGAAAAGGCGGAACGACCCGCAGCCGTCCGGATGCCGGACGGCCGGAAGCCCGGGAGGCGTGGGCCGCCTTCGCAGCGGCGGCTGACGGCGCAATCCGGTGCATTTTGGCGTTGAAGAAAAGTGCAGGACAGGCACTGGCGGCGGCCACAGCCTCGCGTGCCATGCGCGCTGTGCGCGCACTCAGCCCTTGCAGGCAAAGTTTAAAATTGTTTTCCGGCATTCTGCCCGTTCCAGATCAGGATTCACCCGCTCATCAGGTTACCGGCAGCCAGTTGACAAAGTGTTATCATCCAAACGCAAAGGCCGCCCCGGGCGGGGCGGCCGTAACGCAGTCAGCCTTGAGCTGGATCACTGGGTTTCTTCAGGAGCGTCCGCTGCTCTGCCGATCTGGTTCAGCAAGTCGGCGATTCCGCCCCGCGTCCCCTCGCTGCTCTCCACCAGGGCCCGCGCATAGGCCAGCGGCGGCAGGCTGTCCGGATCCTGGACGGTTTCGCCGATTCGGGTGGTGACAGAAGCGACTGTCCCGAATTGCGCGCCCTCTTCCGGCTCGATTTCCTCTATCGCCCCCAGGTTTTCAGAGTGCCAGAACCCGCGGGCGGCTGCGTCTTTCTCATTTTCGGCCAGCAGGTATTCCCCAGCGCGGCCGTATTCGCCGTTGCGCCACAGAGCCTCGGCGCGCAAGCGGTTAGCTTTGGAGCCATCCAGCCCCATCAGCTCCACCAGCGCCCGGTGCGGCTTATCCAGGGCAAGCGCGGCTTCAGCCATCATCAGGCGGCGGGTTTCATCCTGCGGCGCCAGGGACAGCTTGTTGAGCAGCTCCTGAGCGAAGTCCGCGAAGCCCAAGTCCAGCAGCCGGCGGGCCACCGGCACAGCAACCGGAGCCGCCTCAGCCGCCGTAGCCCGGCCGGCAAACACCAGACCGTACTGCAGGAAGGTTACATCATCCGCGCGTTCTGCCAAAAGCAGCAACAGCGGTTCCAGCGCTACAGCCCGGGCACCCGGTCCATCGCGTTCCGTCAGTTCGTTAAGCTCCTGAAACGCGTCGTGGAACTGTCCTATCAGCGCAAGCGACGAAACATGAGCCTTGCGCAGATCGGCACCAAGCTCCGTGTCCCGGTTTTCCAGCTCGTAGGAGGCAATCAGGTCCGGCACATCCGGCGACAGCGCTTTGCGTTCTTTCACACTCAGGGCAACCAGATCGATCAGCGCGGCTGGTGCGTTCCCGGTGCGTTCCGCGACTTCGCTGGTCAGCTCTTCAGCGACTTTCTCAGTGTCGCCCTTAAGTTCTGCAATCGCCGCCTCGGCCAGGTTGATTTCCGGCACCTCTTCGATCCCGGTCCGGTCTACGGCCCTCAGCACGGCTTCAGCGACATGGTGCTCGCCGGCTTCGGCAAACATTTTGCTGACCCGCGGCCCCAAATGCACCCGCAGGTGCGTCGGCAACTTGGAAAATGCTTGCTGGATCGCATCGGTGTTTGAGTTTTTCTTGACCGCACCGTCGGCCAGCGCGCCCCAGAAAGCGCTGTTGCTTTCGCAGGCCTGCTGCCCGGAGAACGGGTTTTGAGGCGGAAGATCAACTCCATCCATCAGCAGGGCCATCGCCTCCAGCACGGCCGCATCCGGGCTGCCACGCTCTGCGGCCGGAAGGATTTCCAGCATGGAGCGGGCTTCGGCACCAAAGCCGAAATAGAGATAGATCCGGGCAAGAGCGAAAACCCCAGCCGGGTTCACGTCGTCGAACTCCTGGACCAGCGCGCTGCGCAACGGTCCGATCTGATCGGCAAACGGGCTCTCATTGCCCCAAGTGTGAATTGCCACGTCCCTGTCTGGAATGCAGTGCGCTGCCTCGTTGCTGCCCTCTGTCAGGGCAGCCATCAGGCCAGTTTCGCGGTCGATTGCCGAAGTGACGGAGATGTGGTCGAGCGGGTTCAAAGGCCTGTCCGAACGGCCCAGAGGATCGAGACCGGCAGCAGTGCCAGCGCCAGGAAGCCCGTCCGGCGCAACGCTCACCAGCCCCTGGTTCGCTGCCCGGCCGATCTGCTGCAGCAACCGCCGCTCGGATTCCTTGACCACCGAAGCGCGTTCGGTCTCCGCCAAGTCGAGCAGCATACCGGTATCCGGCAGCCCCGGCAGCATAGCTGCGGCAACGTCTTCCGCGGCCGCCGGTATGCTGCTGCCGTCCAGCGGCAAAACGACATCAGTTGGTGTCTGTTCTTCCGGCCCAGCAGGTGCTGGTTCGGGGCTAGGCGCCTCGGCACTGTCTTGTGGCCGGACTGTGCGTGCCGGTTCAGACTGGCCGGCAACCGTGGCGGCCAGTTCCAGCGCCATCCGCGCGTCCGCCGCGGCCGACCGGGAAAAACTGAAACGGTAGCCGCCGCCCGCAACCGGCGTGGTGATCGGAAGGATGCTGCCAGCTGTGGTGTATTGCGGCTGCGGTGCGGGTTTGCCGCCATCGCGGATATCAACCACGAGGTAGCCGTTCTCCTGGACATAGGAGGTGACTGTGCACTCGCAGCCCAATTGCAGCCGCAGCGGCTGGCCGGGGCCGTTCTGTTCCAGTGATTGCAACCGGGTGCGGGGAATAAGGTTGAAGACGCGGGAGGTATCGAAAACCGCTTCGGGGGCATCAATGTTGACGGTCGCAGTATTGCCGCTTTGGGTCAGAGACCAGTCCGCGCCGTCTGGCAGACGCATCACCAGGCGCGTGAACCCTTTATGCTCGCCGGAGCGGGTCACGACTGTCTGTGCCTGGACTGTGCCAGCCGTCAAAACAACGGCCGCCGTGGCAAATGCTCGCCAGATCATGCTGCGTCCTGTTTCACCGATTTGAGGGCTTCTTCCAGCTCCGAGAAGCCGGGACGGAAATGCGACGGGGTATTCTGGCGGCCGACCTCAATGCAGATCGCGGCGGCATGGTTGTGCAGGTTGGCCACCAGCACTTCGCGGATCAGCTGATAGAAATGCGCGTCTTCTTCAACCACGGCCTTCACCTTGCCCGCGAAGGGGGCGACAAGGCCGTAGGAGAGAAACACGCCAAGGAATGTCCCCACCAGGGCGCCGCCGATCAGTTTCCCCAGCACCTCGGGCGGCTGGTCGATCGAGCCCATGGTTTTAATCACGCCCAGAACCGCCGCAACGATCCCAAGGGCAGGCAGGCCATCGGCCATGGTCTGCAGCGCATGGCTGGAGTGCAGCGCGTGGTGAAGGTTGGCCTCCATCCGCTTTTCCAGCACCTCTTCAACCTGATGCGGATCGTCATAGTTCATCGACGCCGACCGCATGGTGTCGCAGATCAGGTTCACGGCTTCCTTGTCGCCCAGGATCTTGGGGTATTTATTGAACACCGAAGAGTTTTCCGGGTCTTCGATATGCTGTTCCACCTCAACCGGATTGGCCCGGGCGATTCGGATCAGCGCGAACAGCAGACAAAGCAGATCGCGGTAGTCGTCCGGCTTCCACTTGGGTCCCTTGAATACCTTGCCGATGTCCTTGAGCGTGTGCTTGACGCCGCCCATATCGTTGGCAATCAGAAACGCCCCGACAGCGGCGCCGCCGATCATCATCATCTCAAACGGCAGCGACTTCAGAATGATCGCCATCTTGCCGCCGGCCAGAAGGTATCCGCCGAACACCATGGCAAAGATCACCACAATGCCTACAATCCCGATCATAGGTCCACTCCGAATTCCGTTGGTTTTTATTAGTTTAGGCGAGTCGTCCTAAGGAAAGACTAAGCCCGCGCGCCCAAGTCATTCCCTGGGCACGGCTCCGTTGCGTCCGGCCAGGACCACGCTGATGGTGTAGGCGGCTTCCGGGCTCAGGCCCGCCATGATCCCCGCCGCGGCCTCCGGCTGCATCCGGGCGAGGAAGCCTGCTGCAAATGCAGGGTCCATTTCCTCGAACAGGGCTGCGGCCTCCTTGGGCTTCATCTGCTCATAAACTGAGGTCAGCCGGGTCACATCCGCCTCGGTCGCCCCATCGGCCAGGGCGAGGGTCGCGCGCAGCTTCTCTTCTGCCTGCTCCAGCGCCACCAGCTTCTTGTTGATCGCCTGATCGGCAATCTCCAGCGCCTTCATCCGGTCCTGAATCTCCGCCTCGCGGGCGGCCAATGCCTGTTCCCGCTCCCGAAAGGCCGCCAGCATCGTCTGCAGCTCAGCGGAGGACGGCATCGATTCGCCCCGCGGCTCTCCCTTATGCGCAGACTCTTCCCGGCCCGGCTCCTTCAGACTGGCCACTTCGCGGGCAATTGCGGGCCCGGCCTCCAGTCCCAGCCGCACCGCGGCAGAGCCGATCAGCAGGACCGCCAGCATCATCAGCGTGCCGCCCCGCCGCAAGCCTTTGGGTTTCTTAGCCGCCTTCGCCATTACGCCACCCGGTTCTGGCTGCGGTTATGGCGGACGAACATCAGGCCCGAGGGCTTGGCCTCTTCCTGGCTTTCTTCGGCCGGCTGCGATTCGGCCTCATAAGCGGCTGCCATCTCCTCATCTTCGGCAGCGGGTTCCGCTGCCGGAGCCGCAGGCCGGGCCTCGGGAATATCATGCATCGACGCCATCATCAGCTCCAACCGCTGGGCCACCGATTCGGCGCGCCCCGTCAGCTGCTGCAGCGCCTTGCTGGAGCCATCAGACACCTGTTGCGCCGATTTCAGCGACTTGTTCAGGTCATCAACCTGGGAGGACAGCACGGCGACTGCGCCGCCCACGCCCTTTTCCAGATCATTGAACCGCTTCAGCCTGCGTGACAGCACCAGACAATAGAATCCGGCGCCCAGTGCTCCGGCCGCAAGCAGGATATCAGCAATAATGTCCATCCTGTCCTCCTAGTTCAGTACGAAATCCATAATCAGCAGATCACGCACCCGGCCCTGGCCGGTGGCAATGTTGATCCGCCGCAGCATCTGCGCTCTCAGTTTCGGCAGAGCCATCGGATCGGTCAGATCCTCAAGCTCCAATGCTCTCAGGTAGCTGTTCAGGACATCGACAACCCGCGGGAGGATTTTCTCGACCTCGGCCTGGTGCGCCAGGTCGACCTCAAGTTGCGCGCGGAACCGCAAATGCTTGATACCGCTGGCTTTGCGCAGGGTAATCACAATCGGGTCCATTTCGATAAAGGCAAGATTGGCGATATCCTCCGCCGTCTCACCAGTGTCCACGCCTTCTGGCGCCTCTTCGGCCGCATGCGCCGGTTCTGGCGCTGCTTTCTGACCAAAGGGAAGAAGGCCTGACTGAACGGCAAAGAATCCGCCGCCCGCCCCCGCCAGAGCCAGCACAACCCCGATGATCAGGGGCAGTTTGCTCTTCTTGGCCGGGGCATCTGCTTCTGTATCTACTGCAGCGTCTGTCATGGCTATCCCTAAAACGTCGTGCAGCTTCTTCATAACCTGCGAGGAACTAACCGAATGTTAAGGCCGATCCGTCAAAAAGGTTGCACGCCGGACAGAACGCCGGTGCGACGGAGGTTAATGTGCAGCAGATCAAGAATGTCTGGGCAGAAATGGACATGCGGAAGCGTCTGATTGCCGTGGGCGCCACGGTAATTATGATTCTCAGCGTGATCGCGATGTCCCATGTGGCAAGCAAGCCATCAATGACACTGCTTTATGCCGGGCTGGAAAGCGGCTCGGCCGGAGATGTGGTGCGGGCGCTGGAACAGCGCGGCACCCAATTTGAAGTGCGTGGCGGCTCGATCTACGTGCCGTCCACGCAGCGTGACGAACTTCGTATGACATTGGCCAGCGAAGGCCTGCCGGCCAATGGCGGCAAAGGGTATGAGCTGCTCGATTCGCTCAGCGGCTTCGGAACCACCTCGCAGATGTTCGATGCCGCCTACTGGCGCGCCAAGGAAGGCGAATTGGCCCGCACCATTGTCGCCAGCCCGCATGTGACCCAGGCCCGGGTGCATATCGCCAACACCGGATTGAACCCCTTCCAGCGCACGGTGGAGCCTACCGCATCGGTTTCCGTCGTACCGATGGGGTCGCCGATCACACCTGCGCAGGCCAACGCTATCCGTTTCCTGGTGTCCTCCGCTGTCACCGGCCTTGCGGTGGAAAACGTTGCTGTGATCGACGCCAATGGCGCTTTGATCGGCTCGTCGGATGCCACTGCTGCAGCCGGCGCCGGCACGGATGACCGTTCGCAGACGATTCGCGAGCGGGTCATGCGCCTTGTCGAGGCCCGCGTCGGCCAGGGCAATGCCGTGGTCGAGGTCAGTGTTGAAACCGTGACCGACACCGAATCTATCCGCGAAAAGCTCGTTGATCCCAAAAGCCGTGTCGCCGTCAGCACAGATGTCGAGGAACGCGCCGATTCTTCCACCAACCAGGCGGGCGAAGTTACCGTTGCCTCAAACATTCCCGATGGCGATGCCGCCTCCGGCCAGGGGTCCAAGGCCAACACCAGCGCTACCCGCGAGCGGATCAATTATGAAATCTCCGAAACCGAAAAAGAAATCCTCCGCGGTCCTGGGGCCATCAAGCGCCTGACCGTCGCGGTGCTGATCAATGGCACAGCCGTCACCAACGACGCCGGCGAAACCGTTTTCCAGCCCCGGCCGGAAGACGAGCTGGCCGCCATGCGGGAACTGATTTCCGCGGCGGTCGGCTTTGACGCGGAGCGTGGCGACGTGATCACCCTCAAGTCTATGGAGCTGCCCGCCGTGGAACCCCAGGGCACGGTCGCGACCGCCTCTTTCTTCGATAACCTATACTTTGACGCCATGTCTCTGGTCCAGATCGGCGCACTGGCCCTCGTCAGCCTGATCCTGGGCCTTTTCGTTGTCCGCCCGATTCTCTCGAACCAAGCCACGCCGGTAGCTGCGCTGCCAGGCCCTGACGGCGGCGGCCTGCCTGCGTTGCCCGGTGTCGGCGGCGACGGCTTCATGACTGCACCGGACATGGGTGCAGGCCTCGCGCTTGATGGTGAGATTGAGAACAACGAAACCGGCCAATTCGAACCGATGGGCGGCCTGCCGACGATGGGCACTGGCGACATGATGGGCGCAATCGGCCTGCCGTCAATGGGCGGCGGCATGGATGATCCCGTCGACCGCCTGCGCAACATGATCGGCGAACGGCAGGAGGAAACCGTCCAGATCCTGCGCGGCTGGCTGGAAGAGAATAAGGAGCAAGCTTGATGACGATTGCGCATTTGCTTGAGGACTTCGGATTTGAAACGCCCGCTGAACCGGTGGTGCCGGCGGTCTCTGAGGAAGTCATAGAAGAACAGCGGCTGGCTTCCTTCGAGAAAGGCTACAGCGCCGGCTGGGATGACGCTGTAACGGCCAAGGATCAGGAAACCACCCGGATCTCGGCCGAATTGGCCAACTCGCTGGAGGACCTGAGCTTCACCTATCACGAAGCGCAAAGCCAGCTGCTCGATTCGCTGGATCCGATGTTCAAGGTGCTGACCAGTGCAATTCTGCCGGATGCGATGGCGGCCTCCTTCGGGCACCACATCGTCGATCAGCTAGCAGGAATGGCAAAAGGGCAGACCGATCAGCCGATGCAAATTGTGGTATCGCCGGGCGAAGGCGCACCCGTGCGCAACCTGCTGCCGCAGAACTTTTCTGTCCCGGTCACCGTGCGGGAAGACAGCACGCTGTCCTCCGGCCAGGCCTACCTGAGCGTCGGCAGCACCGAATGCGAAATCAACTGCGATGCCCTTCTCGAATCGATCCAGGATTCGATCGAAGCCTTCACCTATCACGCGAAAGAGGACAGCCAATATGGATGACGCCGCCGATCTGAACAAGAAAGCCGCTGATGCCAAAAACCCCTTTGTTTCGGTTCCCGTCGAAGTGGTTGTTTCGGTGGGCAAGGCCCGGCCGCTGATCCGCGATCTGGTCAGCCTGGGTGAAAACGCGATCCTGACGCTCGACAAGCGGGTTGAAGATCCGGTCGATCTCTATGTCGGGGACCGGCTGGTCGCCCGGGGCCAGCTGGAAGAGCTGGAAGGCGAGCAGGCCGGACAGCTGGCCGTGCGCCTGACGGAAATTGCCGATCTGCAAAGCGGTTTGGGATGACACACAAGACCCTTGTGCGGGCGGCCCTGGTTTCAGCTTTATTGCTGGCCATGCCGCAGACCGCCCTGGCTCAAGAACTGAGCCTTTCGCTGGCAGACGGTGAGTCGATTTCGGCCCGCTCGATCCAGCTGATTCTGCTGATTACAGTGCTCAGCCTGGCCCCCGGCCTGCTGATCATGATCACCTGCTTTCCGTTTCTGGTGACGGTCCTGTCGATCCTGCGCCAGGGCATCGGTCTGCAGCAGGCGCCGCCAAACATGCTGATGATCAGCCTGGCGCTGTTCCTGACCTACTTCGTGATGGAGCCGGTTTTTACCGAAGCCTGGAGCAGCGGTATCAGCCCGCTGCTGGAGGAACAGCTTGAACCGGGCGAGGCCATCTCACGCAGTCTGGAACCGTTCCGGGCATTCATGGCCAACCGTCTGGATCCGGACACGTTTTATGCCATTGCCGACCTCAGGCCGGAAACCCAAGGCATGGATCCGGTGCCGCAAGCGCCGCTGTCCGCGCTGGTCCCGAGCTTCTTGCTGTCCGAAATTGCACGCGCCTTTCAAATCGGCTTTCTGGTCTTTCTGCCGTTCCTGGTGATCGACCTTGTGGTGGCAGCGGTCCTGATGTCGATGGGGATGATGATGGTGCCGCCGGCCATTGTGTCCCTGCCCTTCAAACTGGCGTTCTTTGTTGTTGCAGACGGCTGGAGCCTGATCGCCACGGCGCTCGTGCGCAGCTACTATCCCTAATCCTCAAAACCGTAAAAAACGAACAGCCCGGGCCGTGTGATCTGCCCGGGCTTTTTCTGTGCGAGCGCTCCTGCCCCGCCCCCTTCTTGAGCATTCTGATACCCGCAGCAGATGGTGTGACGTGCATGGATCTCAGCGTAGAGCAGGCTGGGTTCAGAGATTTCTGGCACCCATTATAAACCCGGGACAGAGCCAGTTCTGGCTCCCAGCCGCACACTTGCCTTGGTGCAGCCGGAAATGAGAACGCTCCCCGTTTGACCAAACCACAGCTCTCTACCCTTTCGACCCATTGATGCGGCTTGCCCGGCTCGGCTGCACTCTGAGTGCGGGGTCCGGCGCACGGCCGGGCATGCAAGCGCGGCGCGGGGAGAACCACAGAAGGGTGGCCTGCCCCCTGACAGAAAACGCCCCGGCTTCAGCAGGTGAAGCCGGGGCGTTTTCTGTCAGGGTTGCGGTGCCCGTCAGCGGACGACGAATTCCGCGTGCAAGGCACCCGCGGCCTTGAGGCTTTTCAGAATGTCGATCATATCCCGCGGCGACACCCCCAGAGCGTTCAAGCCTGACACGACCTCCGAAAGCGAGGTTGTCTCCGGCACTTCTGCCAGCTGGATCCCCTCTTCTTCCTCGATCGCAGCACCCGTGCGCGGCACAACAACGGTTTCCCCATCCGCAAAGGGGTTGGGCTGAACCACCAGCGGCGTCTCTTCAATGCGGAGCGTAAGATTGCCTTGGGCCACGGCCACGCGGGAAATCCGCACGTCGCTTCCCATCACAATGGTGCCGGAGCGCTGGTCGACAACCACCCGGGCTTTGCGCTGCGGCTCAACCAGAATGTTCTCAATCCGGCCCACCGCATGCGCCGTCGAGCGGGTGTTGGTGCGGCCGATGTCGACTTCGACAGTCCCGGAATCCCGCATCAGGGCAACGTTGCGGCCGAATTCGTTGTTGATCGCCCGTTCGATCCGCCCGGCCGTGGTGAAATCCGGCTCGCGCAGCGCCAGCCGCATGGAGCTGAGCGAGGCCAGATCGAAATCAATCTCCCGCTCAACACGGGCACCCGACGGAATCACGCCCGCCGTCGGGACCCCCTGCGTCACTGTCGCAGCCTCGCCTTCGGCCACTGCACCGCCAGCCAGGATTGTGCCTTGGGCGACAGCATAGATCTGACCATCGGCGGCGTTCAGCGGCGTCATGATCAGAGTACCGCCAAGCAGGCTTTTGGAGTCGCCAATGGCTGAGACCGTCACGTCGATGGTACTGCCGACACGGGCAAAGGGCGGCAAGGTGGCTGTCACAAAAACGGCCGCCACATTCTTCGGCCGGAACTGCTCACCGGTCACGTTGACGCCAAGCCGCTCCAGGATGTTGGTCATGATTTCTTCGGTGAACGGCGAATTGCGCAACCCGTCACCGGTTCCATCCAAGCCGACGACCAGGCCGTAGCCGACCAGGTCATTGCCGCGGACCCCGTCGAATTCCACCAGGTCCTTAAGCCGGATAGTGTTTGCCTGCGCCGCCACCGGCAGCAGAAACAGGCAAGCAAGGAAGAGACGCAGAAAAGCCATCATGAGATATACTTCAACAAGGACAGCTGCGAGCTGCGGGCGGTGATTGTATAAAGGCCCTCAAGCTGCGTCTGCGCCTCCTGAAGCCGGGTGTAGGTTTCATACGGATCGGCCGAGACCAGGTTGTTCTTGACGATGCTCAGGCTGGTTTTCGACGCCTCGTTACGGGTATTGACCGCCTCGAGCTGGCCCTCGATGAAACCAACGTCAGCCTGCAGATCAATCAGCCTGTCCGCACTTTCAGTCAGCTCGCTGCTGGCCTTGATAACCAGATCGATCTGCACGTCTTCGGTCAGGCCGAGGCTGGGCTCATCCGCGAGAGCAGTGATTACATAACTCTGCAGAGCATGCTTGAGGTTTTCATCATCGGCGCGGATCCCCAGGGTCACCTGTTCTCCCTCGCCGACGGTAACCGGCTGCAGCGAAGTAGTGGAACCGCGGTACATGACGGCATCAAATCCGGCCGGATCGTCGAACCAGTCCTTAACTTCCTGAATGATGTCATTGCTGGTTGTCAGCCCCGAGACTTCCGTAAGGATGGCCGTCATCAGCGTACTGGTGTCATTCAGCGGTTTGGTGTCCGTTGCAGTGCCCGCAAAGATCGTCCGCCCCCCGACAGCGGTGTTCATCAGATTTATGGCGCTGGACAGCCTCTGCTTGGCCTGGCTGCCGAATTGCTGTGCATTTTCCGTGTCAAGCGCGGGCGACAGTCTCAGGATGTCGTTGCGCATCGCCTCCACTTGGCTGTGCACCTTATCAAGGCTGCCTTGCGTGGCGGTCGCAAACAACCGCACTTCGCTATTGGCAACCATATAGCTGCCGATCCGGTTCAGCGAGCTCTCCAGATCTGCAAGATAGGTGAAATCGCCGCCCAGCCGTTCGCTCAGGTTCGCCGATTTTCCAGTGGCAAACTCTTCGGACAGAGTGGTGACGTTTTCCTTCAGCTCCGTATTGCGGCTGCGGAGAAAGAGGTGCTGCGCCATATCGCCATAAGAATTCAAAATCATGGGTCAGATCCTCAAAAGTGTTTCCATAAGTTCGTCGACAACGCTGAGCACACGGGCGTTGGCGGCGTAATATTTCTCAACCAGCATCAGGTTCTGCAGCTCGGCGTCGGTGTCGACGCCGAGCGCCAGTTCCGCCTGGCTCAGCTCATTGAAACTGGTAGCGGCAAAAGTCGAAGCGCGCGCAGCGGTTTCATTGTCCTGGGCAAACCTGGACAACAGGTTCGCACTCAGCGTCGCAGCTGACATGTTTGCGGTGCCAAGACCGACTGAGGACACCGTGCGGGTGGTGTTCAAAGCGTCCGAATAGGCCTGCAGCAGGCTGGAGTTGCCTGGATCCCCGGGGGCCGCGGCGTGAATGCCATCGCGAAACCGCCAGGTCTCACCGGTGCCATCCAAAGCCACCAGATCATTCAGCTCGATCCGGTTGGAGAGTCCAACGATGTTCGACGGATCGTAGAAGGCGCCACCGTCGGTGAATATACCTGCATCCGTGGCCCCGATGGTGGCATCCAGCGCCGGGTCCTGGAACCGCTCGATAAGATCGGCGGCCATCGCGTCCAGATCCTCTTGGGCCTCAACCGCGGTCACATCACGGATTTCAAACTGCGCGGTCAGGGTGCCGCCGCGCAGCGGGCCGTCAGGGCTGGTGTCGATTGCTCTGCCGTTCACCTGGAGACCGGAGATCATGCCGTTGCCCAGAGTCATGTGCGGCATGATATCCCGCGACGGCGTAAAGCTCAGCTCAGACGCCTTGTGGTCCAGCAGCATCACCCCGCCGGTGGAATAAAGCGTGACCTGGCCGTTGTCGCGGCGGACAACATTAACCGGAATGATCCCGTTCACCTGGTCGATCAGCTGGTCGCGCTGATCCTGCATTGACACGGCGTCCATGCCGCCGACCTCAACAACCATGATCCGGGCGTTGAGCTTTTCAATCTCCTTCAAGGCCTGATTCACGGTGTCGACCTGGCTGCCGATCGCGCTGTCCGCATTGACCCGCAAGCCGCGCAACCCTTCGGCCGTGCGTGAGATGGAGTCTGCCAAGGCATTCGCCTTTACAGACAGATCATTCAGCCGGGGCTGAGAATCCGGGCGCGAGACCGCTTCGATCAGCGACGACTCGAAATCCGAAAGCTGGGAGGCAAGCGACATCTCATCATCGACGGTGCCCACCAGATCGGACATCCGGCTGAAGAAATCGGCCTCCGCCTTGGCGGCGCCGTATTCTGCTTCGGCAACCCGGCGGTTGGAGATCAGCACAGGATCATTCAAGCGCTGGACGTTTCCGATCCGAACGCCGGGGACGCCGGCCCCGGGGCTGTTCAGATCCTGAACCCGGCGTGTGTAGCCGGGGGTCAGCGCATTGGCCAGATTCTCGGCGACCACTTGCGAGGACCGGCCGGCCGCGCTCAGCCCGCTCATGGCGCTGTTAAGGGCGGAATTAATAGACATGTTCAGCCTGCTTTCGTGGAGCCAATGTCAGGGAGCATCAAGCGCGTTAGCGCTTGATGTTGGTGGTTTCCTGCAGCATCTCGTCAACGGTCTGGATGACCTTGGCGTTGGACGAATAGGCCCGCTGGGTCTTGATCATGTCGGTCAATTCGGTTGCCACGTCGACAGCCGATTCCTCCTGCGCGTAGCCCAGGATTTCACCGGTCGGCCCCTCACCGGCATCCCACAGGTAGAACGCCCCGGAATCGTCAGTCGGCTTGTAAGTCTGGCTGTCCAGCGCCTGCATGCCGTTGATGTTGGAGACATCCACCAGCGGAACCTTGTAGATGACCTTGGTGTCGCCTGAATCATAGGAGGCAATCACTTCACCGGACGCGTTGACCTCCACCGAAACGAAGGAACCAACTGCCGTCCCGTCCTTTTCCGTCGTGCCGGGCACGAACTCGTCACCCAGCTGGCTCATCCCGTTCTGTTCGCCAATCACACCGATATTGATCTCGACAGGCCCGCCCGCAACGTTGATGGTCACCGAACCGGCGGTTGCATCATAGGCACCACCAGTCACGGTTGCCACGCTTTGAAGCGTGCCTGCAGACGCCGCGCTGTCATCGAATGTCAGAGTGTACTCGCCGATGACCGTTGCACCGGTTGCGGAGTCCACGATTTGCATCGTCCATTCGTTAGTGCCGCTGGTCGCCGGCGGCGTGGCAACACTTGGCGAATAGGTAATAGTCAGCTCTTCGGAGCGGCCCATGTTGTCGAAATACTGAACCACTTGCTCGACCGGGTCGCCAGAGGCACCGGGATCGGTTTCGGCTGCCGGCAGGTTCGCCGTCAGGCTGATTTCGGTTGTCGGCTCCGCCGACAGGCGGTTCAGGTCGATGCGGACCGGCTCCAGGGCATCGGCGGTATCCCTTGCCACATCCGGGACTGTGCCATCAGCCTGCGCGGGCCAGCCCATCAGGACCAGACCGGACTCGGTCGACAGGTACCCGCTGGAATCGGTCCGGAAGGATCCGGTGCTGGTCAGCATCATGGACGGGCTGCCACCCGCCTCGACCTCTGTGATCGTGGCAACGGGCAGCATGCCGCGGCCGCGCACCGCCAGGTCGGTGGCGTTATTGGTCGAAACCAGCGGGCCGCGCTCGTCGATCAGCCGGACGTTGGTCGTGCGCACGCCGCCGGCCGAATAAGTGCCGCCGGAGCCGGACAAGACCATGGAATGGAAATCGGTCTGCACCCGCTTGTAGCCGCGGGTCGAGGAGTTGGCGATGTTATCGGAAATGGAAGCCAACCGGCTGGCGTTGGCGCTCAATCCTGAAACGCCCGCGTTCAGCGACGAAGAAATGGTCATAGCACGCCTTTCTGCTGCATCTAATCATTCTGGATGCAACAGCTAGCGCAGGAGCGATTAACGGGCGGCTAACAGATAAAATATGACTCATCTGCCAGCCGCCAGCCTCAATGTTTACAGAGGCTTATTCGCGCAAAAAGATGATTTCGATCCGGTCGTTGCGGGCAGCCATCGGATTCCCGACCGCCAGCTTCCGGTCAGCATGGCCGGTGACCCGGTGAACCCGCCCCGCATCCAGCCCGCCCGATTCGAGCAGCGTGCGGGTTATGTCTGCTCGTGCATGGGAGAGCTCCCACACCGGATTCTTCGCCAGAACAACCGGGTGCGAGCGGATATGGCCGCCAATCGCGACGTTGCTGGTCACGCTGTCGGAGACCCGTGCAATCATCCTGACCAGATCCCGGAACAACGGCTTCGGCTCCGCCTGGTCTTGTTCGAACAACGGCATGTCTTCAGTCGCGAACAGCTCTATGATCAGTCCTTCATCGGTGACGCGGGTGACAATATGGCGGGCCATTGCAACCGACACCATGCTCTCACCGCCGCGCCCGGACAGCTGTTCCTCGATAGCGCGGAACTTGGAATCATCTTCCTCGCGCTTTTCGGTCGACTCGACACCCGTGTCGCCCTGCGCCTTCTGGGCATCCATCGGATTGATATCCGTGGCCCCGGTCCCGGATTGCGGCTGAATATCCTCGGTGAACATACTGTCACCCTGGAAAGCGCCATTGCCGCCACCGGACACCCGGCTTAGCGGGATTGATGGCGAGAAGTAATCCGCCAGACCTTTGCGTTGTTTTTCCGTCGTCGCGTTAAGCAGCCACATCAGCATAAAGAAGGCCATCATCGCGGTCACGAAGTCGGCATAAGCCACCTTCCATGCGCCGCCGTGATGACCATCGCCACCACTGACTTTTTTCCTCTTGATGATAATGGGCGCCACATTGCTCTGTGCGCTCATATCCACCACCACTATTTTCACCCATCCCCGGCATAGCAGGCGGCGCGTTAAACGGGCCTTAACAATTAAATTTGCCGGCAGTTAAACCCCATGCGCCTGGCCCTCAACCGTGCAGCCGGCAACGCTTTTCCAGCGGCAAATGCTGCATCTTAAAAACCTCTTATCTTGACATCGAATAATCTTATCAAACGTTGATCGGGGACAAACAGCTGCCAAGGCCCCGGGGCTAGTGTCCCCTCAACACGGCACATGGGACACTGAAAGGAGATCATCATGCTGACCCGCAGAGCCGCACTGATGGGGGCAGCCGGCGCAGCAGCGCTGCCTGTACTGGCCAAAGCCGCCAAGGCTGACAGCACCACTGTTCACGAGGCCGCCGCGCCGGTTGACCTCACCAGCCTCAAGCGCATCAAGCGCGAGCTGGTGGCACCGCCCTTCGTGCATGAACACGAGCAGATTGCGCCGGGCGGACCGCGCATCGTCGAATTCGAGATGAAGATCATCGAGAAGGAAATCGAAGTCGACCGGGGTGCCTATTTGCAGGGCATGACCTTCGACGGTTCTATTCCAGGCCCGATGATGGTGGTGCATGAGGGCGACTATGTCGAACTCACCCTGATCAACCCGCCGGAAAACATGCTGCAGCACAATATCGACTTCCACGCTGCAACCGGTGCTTTGGGCGGCGGCGCTCTGACCCTGGTGAACCCGGGCGAAAAGACCGTTCTGCGCTTCAAGGCGACACGCCCGGGCACCTTCGTCTATCACTGCGCCCCGGGCGGCCCGATGATCCCCTGGCACGTCGCCTCGGGCATGGCCGGCACCATCATGGTTCTGCCGCGTGAAGGCCTGTCGGACCACAACGGCGATCCGGTGAAATACGACCGCGTCTACTACATCGGCGAAAACGAATTCTACATTCCGAAGGACGAAAACGGCGACTACATCCGTTACGAGGATGTCGGTGAAAGCTATCCTGACACGCTGGAAGTCATGAACGGGCTGATCCCCAGCCATGTGGTGTTCAACGGCAAGGTCGGTGCTCTGACCGGCGAAAACGCTATGAAGGCGAAACAGGGCGAAAAAGTGCTGTTTGTGCACAGCCAGGCCAACCGCGACACCCGCCCGCACCTTATCGGCGGCCATGGCGACCTGGTCTGGGAAGCCGGCAAGTTCAACAACGTGCCGGACCGCGATCTGGAAACATGGTTCATTCGCGGCGGTTCTGCCGGGGCAGCGCTCTATGAGTTCCTGCAGCCAGGTGTCTACGCCTATGTGAACCACAACCTGATCGAGGCGGTGAACCTCGGCGCAACGGCCCACGTGGTGGTCGAAGGCGAGTGGAACAACGACCTGATGGAACAGGTGGTCGCCCCGACCGAATACTCCGGCGCCTGACCTTCTGCCGGGCGTGACACAGGAAAGGGCGGCTGCATCACGCGGCCGCCCGTTTTGCCTTGAGGGGATGCTGACATGAAAACTGAGCTGATTGCCGCCGGGCTTGCCGCGGCCATTGGACTTCCTGGCCTTTGGTTTTCCAAGGCCGCGGATCCGGAACCGCTGGCAGAGACCGTTTTCATAAAGGCGGACACTATTGCCTACCGCCCCATCGGAAACTTTCACCGCAATGGCAAAAGCGTGGTGCCCCCGGAACAGCAGCGCCATGTGGGTGCCTTTGAGATCATGAAGCATCAGGTCTCTGGCGCAGAATACGCAGCCTGTGTGGCGGCGGGCGCCTGCAAGGAAGCAGACAGCGCCCCGGCAGAGGCCAGTCTGCCGCAGACTCATGTCAGCTGGCATGACGCTGCCGCATATGCCGAGTGGTATTCCAAGGAAACCGGCCACAGCTGGCGGCTGCCCGACGAAGCCGAGTGGCAGCTGGCCGCAGCGGAAATCTTTGGCGACGAGGCGGTCGAAACCGACGGCGGCGATCCGGCCCAGCGCTGGCTGCGCCAATACGCCCGCGGCGTAACCCTGCGCGGGCTGCCAGGACCGGCACAGGACCCGAAAAGCGAGCTGGGCACAAACAGCAACGGTCTGACCGGATTAGGCGGCAATATTTGGGAATGGACCGGCGGCTGCATGCAGAACGGCGAGGTGCGCAAGGACGGCAGCCTGGAGCTGGGCGATCCTTATTGCAGCGCCCGCATTACCGGCGGCCGCCACCGGGCGGTTGTAATCGATTTCATCCGCGACGCCAGCGTCGGCGGCTGCGCGGTCGGGCTGCCGCCGGATTATCTGGGATTCCGGCTGGTGAAAGACGGCTGACAGCGGCGCAGCCGAAGCCCTCCCGCGCCCGCAGGTGCCCCGGCTGCGCCGGAACCCCTTGGCGGCCTTGGGCCCGGCAGCTGCGCTGCGCCTTCTTTCGGAAAGCTATTACGCGCCTGGCTTGAACCACTCTTGCCCCGCCAATTTGCCGCCTGCGCCTCAAGCGCAAATCGGGTGCGTGATGAGCCGCCCCCGATTCTGTTAACCCGGCGCAAAAAGTCCGGTGCGAGTTAAAAGCCGCCGCGCTGTGCGCCAGCACAGCGCCACGCCCAACTGTTAAGGACCTCCGGCACGAGGCCCTGGAACAGGCTGGAGCGCCCCGCTCCGGGATCAGGACGCCCGGCTGTACCGCACGCCTTCGGGAACATGCGTGTCAAAGCTGCTGGCGATGATGCGGGTCAGCGGACGGCCCTCGGGCACAATCTCCAGCGCGCCGTCATCCAACTGCACCAGATCGCCAAAGCGGGCCGCGACCTGCACCAGATCTGCATCCAGGCTTGCCGCCAGATCGCCGAAACGCTGCCGCAGCTCTTCCCGGTCCAGCCTGAAATCGCACATCAGCATCTCGATGGCGCGGCCCCGCAGCAGATCCTCCTGGCTCATCACATGGCCGCGCGCGCCGGTCAGCTGGCCCGCCTCAACCCGCTGCACATAGGCAGGCGTGGCCGCCGCGTTCTGGATATAGCCGCCAGCAAAGCGGGAGATCGACGAGGCACCGAACCCGATCAGCGTCGGGCAGGTGTCATCGGTGTAGCCCTGGAAGTTCCGGCGCAGGTGGCCTGTGCGGGCGGCCATCTCCAACCCGTCACCGGGCTTGGCGAAATGATCGATGCCGATTGCAGCAAAGCCCGCCGCGCCGAATGTCTCCGCCGCCAGCCCGGCCAGATGGTAGCGGGCCAGATCGTCCGGCAGCGCCTCTTCCTTGATCAGCTTCTGCCGTTTGGCCACCCATGGCACATGCGCGTAGCCGAACAACGCCAGCCGGTCGGGATCCAGGCTCAGCACCTTCTCCACCGTGTCCGCCATCCGCGCCTGCGTCTGATGCGGCAGGCCGTAGACCAGATCGGCATTCAGCGAGTTGATCCCCGCCGCGCGCAGATCCTCCACGCAGGCCTTGGTCACCTCAAACGGCTGCGCCCGGCCGATCGCCTGCTGCACCAAGGGATCGAAGTCTTGAATACCGATGCTGGCCCGGTTCATGCCTTCCTCTGCCAGCGCCGCGATCTTGTCCCGGTCCACCATGGTCGGGTCGATCTCCACCGAGAACTCCCAGTCCTCAGTCTGCGGGAACACCGCCTTCACCGCCCGTGCCAGCCGGTGGATCAGGTGCGGCGGCAGAATAGTCGGAGTTCCCCCGCCCCAATGCATCCGCCCCATCCGCAGGCCTTTGGGCAAAAGCGGCGCCACCAGGTGCAGCTCCTGCTCCAGCGTGCCGATGTAGCTTTCCACCGGGCTCAGCGTCTGGGTGCCTTGGGTCCGGCAAGCGCAGAACCAGCACAGCCGTTCGCAAAACGGGATATGCAGGTAAATGGACACCGGCACATCCGGATCCAGCGCCTGCAGTTCGCGGGCCTGCTCCGCAGCACCAACGGCTGCTGTGAACACCGGCGCGGTCGGATAGGAGGTGTAGCGGGGCACCCGGCTGTCGAACAGCCCTAGGGCTTGGAGGCGGTCAATCTGTTTCATGAGTTTCCTATGCCCCTTTTACGACTCCCCCACTTTGCGCAGGATCAAACCGGCACTCGGAATTCCGAACCGGCGGCAAGCCAACCTTCACGATCAACGCACTGGATTCACTTGAGAAAACGATCAGCGGGTAAATTTTCCCGAAATTCGGCAAAGAGGCACATTTTCCGTTTGACGCCCCTTGCGACTCCGCTTATACGCCGGTTCCACGACACCTGCCCAGGTGGCGGAATTGGTAGACGCGCTAGCTTCAGGTGCTAGTGTCCGTATGGACGTGGAGGTTCGAGTCCTCTCCTGGGCACCATCCCCCTGCACATATTGAATCATCACCGCGCCCGGCTGACCGGAGGCACCGCATGTGTGCCCCGCGTAAACCAGCGTGGCCCCGCGCAGTTGAGTTTGAAGGCCAAAGCGCCTATCTCCTCTCCAGCCCCTGCCGGCGCGATGATCATCAAAAGGGAATTCCAGTGGCCAACCACCTGTACAGAAACGACCTGCCCGACGGGCTGGACCTCGGCCCCGTTGTCGCCATCGACTGCGAGACCATGGGCCTGAACCCGCACCGCGACCGGCTTTGCGTGATTCAGATGTCCGGCGGTGACGGCAACGCGCATATCGTGCAGGTGGAAAAGGGCCAGACCGCAGCGCCCAACCTGTGCCGTATGCTGGAAGACCCCAATGTGCTGAAGCTGTTCCATTTCGGCCGGTTCGACATCGCCGCCATGTATCATGCCTTCGGCGCCCTGGCCGCGCCGGTCTATTGCACCAAGATCGCCAGCCGCCTGGTGCGCACCTACACCGACCGGCACGGGCTGAAGAACCTGACCCAGGAACTTTTGGGCATCGACATCTCCAAGCAGCAGCAGATGAGCGACTGGGGCGCGGAGGAGCTGACCGAGGCGCAGCTTGACTACGCGGCCTCCGACGTGCTGCACCTGCACAAGCTGCGCGACGCGCTGGACAAGCGGCTGGCCCGCGAGGGCCGCACAGAGATGGCCCAGGCCTGCTTCGATTTCCTTCCCATGCGCGCCAAGCTGGACCTGGCCGGCTGGCCCGAAATTGACATCTTTGCCCACTCATGACCGATACAGAAAAATTCCTAGTGACCGCGCGGCAGGTGATCACCGATGAGGCGCAGGCGCTGAATGCCCTGGCCGAAAGCCTGGACGAGCGCTTTGCCGAAGCGGTGCAGCTGATCTTGCAAGCCAAGGGCCGCATCATCGTCAGCGGCATCGGCAAATCCGGCCATATCGGCCACAAGATTGCCGCGACACTGGCGTCCACCGGGACCCCCGCCTATTTCGTGCATCCGGCCGAGGCCAGCCATGGCGATCTGGGCATGCTGTCCGAAGGCGATGTGGTGCTGGCGATCTCCAACTCCGGCGAGGCGCCGGAGCTGGCCAACCTGCTGGCCTTCACCCGCCGCTTTTCGATCCCGCTGATCGGGCTGTCCAGCAAGATGGACAGCACCCTGATGAAACAGGCCGACGTGCATCTGCAGATCCCCTCGCTGGGCGAGGCCTGCGGGTTCGGGATGGTGCCCTCGATCTCCACCACGCTGACGCTGGCGATGGGTGATGCGCTGGCGATCGCGCTGATGAAGCACCGCGATTTCCGCCCCGAGAACTTCCGCGACTTCCATCCGGGCGGCAAGCTGGGCGCGCAGCTGAGCAAGGTGCGCGACCTTATGCACGCGGGCGACGCCCTGCCGCTGGTCAGCGGGGACACCCCGATGGCCGATGCGCTGATCGAAATCAGCCAGAAGGGCTTTGGCGTCGCGGGCGTTGCCGCCGCCGACGGCTCGCTGGCCGGCATCATCACCGACGGCGACCTGCGCCGCCACATGGACGGGCTGCTGAACAAGACCGCGGCGGAAGTGATGACCGCAAGCCCCGCCACCATCGCCCCCGGCGCCATGGCGCAGGAGGCCGTCGCGGTGATGAACCAGCGCAAGATCACCTGCCTGTTTGTGGTCGACCCGGACAACGGGCAGAAGGCTGAGGGTTTGCTGCACATCCATGACTGCCTGCGCGCAGGCCTGGGCTGACCGGGCGCCGGGGGGAGCTGACGATGGACAGTCATTCCAGAGCCGTTGCCTATCTCAAGGTGCTGCTGCCGCTGGCGGCCCTGGTTCTGATGTCGACCCTGTTCCTGATCTCGCGGGGCGTGAACACCGATGCGGTGATCCCCTTTGCGCAGAAAGAGATCGAGGACCGGATGAAAGGACAGCAGGTGACCGCCCCGTTCTTTTCCGGCACCACTGCGGGCGGGGATGAGATCATGGTCACCGCCTCGCTGGCGCGTCCCGGCCGCGACGGCGCACCGGCGGTTGCCAGCGATCTGTCCGCCGACATCCAGCTTGCCCAGGGCGGCCGGATCACGCTGGCCTCCGAAACCGGCGCCATTCACCCGGACCAGGACATGGCACGGTTTGCCGGCAATGTGACAATCACCACTGCCGACGGGCTTGTGGTCGAAACCGAAGAGTTGAACACCGCGCTCAGCGGGCTGGAGGCCGACAGCCCCGGACCGGTCCGCGCCACCGGCGCCATCGGCGAGCTGACTGCGGGAAATATGCACATTGGCGTTAAAACCGAAGGCGGCCCGGTCCATATGCTGTTCAAAAACGGCGTGAAGCTGCTATATGACCCCCAGCAACCGGAAAGATAACCTGTGTCCTATTTGCGCACCCTGATCTTCTGCCTGCCGCTGGCGGTATTTCCCGGCCTCGCGGCAGCGCAAACGGCTTCCGTCGCCTTTGGCGCCGTCAAGGCCGACCCCAGCCAGCCCGTCGAAGTCACCGCCGACAATCTGGCGGTTAACCAGGCTGACGGATCCGCCGAATTCACCGGCAATGTTCTGATTGTGCAGGGCATCATGCGGCTGTCCGCGGACACCGTCCTGGTGATCTACAAAACCGCGGACGACAGCGGCGCCAAGGCAGGTATCGAACGGCTGGAGGCGGCCGGCAACGTGGTGCTGGTCAGCGGCCCTGACGCCGCCGAGGCGGAGCGCGCAGAATACACCATCGACAATGGCACCATCGTGATGACCGGCAATGTGCTGCTCAATCAGGAAGGCGGCACCCTGGCGTCGAACCGGCTGGAGGTGAACCTGACCTCGGGCACCGCCAAGATGGCCGGCCGGGTGAAGACCATCCTGAACCCCAACGGCGGCAGCAACTGATGGCGAAACCCGACCTGACCGTGACCGAAGGCTCCTCCGGGCTGCGCATCGAGCGGCTGCGCAAATCCTACCGCAAGCGGGTGGTGATCCGGGATGTCTCGATGTCGCTGAACCGCGGCGAGGTGGTGGCGCTGCTGGGGCCCAACGGCTCCGGCAAGACCACCAGCTTTTACGCCATCGCAGGCCTGGTGTTTCCCGAAGCGGGCACCGTCAGCATCGACGGCCAGAACGTGACCGGCCTGCCGATGTACCGCCGCGCGCGCCTGGGCATCGGCTATCTGCCGCAGGAAATGTCGATCTTCCGCGGCCTGTCGGTGGAGGACAACATCTCCGCCGTGCTGGATATTTCGCAAAAGCATGAGCACAAGCGCCGCGAGCGGCTGGAAGAGCTGCTGTCGGACTTCTCGATCGAGCATCTGCGCCGCGCGCCCGCGCTGGCGCTGTCCGGCGGTGAGCGCCGCCGCGTCGAAATCGCCCGCTGCCTGGCCGCCGATCCCAAGTATCTGCTGCTTGATGAGCCCTTTGCCGGCGTGGACCCGATCTCGGTCGGCGACATCCGCCATCTGGTGGGCGACCTTAAAAAGCGCGGCATCGGCGTGCTGATCACCGACCACAACGTGCGCGAAACGCTGGAGATCGTCGACCGCGCCTATATCCTGCATGACGGGCAGGTGCTGATGTCCGGAAGCCCCGAGGAAGTGGTCGAAAATGAGAACGTCCGCAGGGTCTATCTGGGCGACAATTTCCGCATTTCCTGAGCCGCTGCGCCGGCGGCGGGCACCCCGGAAATATGCCTGAAAGGCAGGCTTCATTTTTCGGGAATATCCATTGACTCTCCCGCTGTCTTGCCGTCGAATTGACCCATGGCATACGCGCAGTCCGATGCAATCCGCTCCTCAGCCTTGGCGACAAGGACCGGATGGATGCACCCGGACGGCTGGCCTGCCCCCCGGTTCCGGACCTGATGTGACAGCGCCAAGGATTGCCTTGGCGGCGGGCCCGGCCGCAATAATTTGTGAAGGAGATCACATGCGTTACAAAATCAGCGGTAAACAGATCGACATCGGTGAAGCTCTGCAGACCCATGTGCAGAACGAACTGGGGTCGGCCGTTCAGAAATATGCCGAACGCCCGACCGACGCGGCTGTGGTCTTTTCCCGTTCGGCGCATGAGTATGTGTGTGAAGCCACCGTCCATCTGTCGACCGGATTGAGCGCCCAGGCCAAGGCGCATGCAACGGAGATCTATGCCGCCTTCGAGGCCTGCTGCGAAAAGATGGAAAAACAGCTGCGCCGCTACAAGCGCCGCCTGAAGGACCATCACAAGGACCGCAGCGAGCCGGTTGAACATTTGGGCGCCAACTCGTATATCCTCGCGGCTGAGGAAGCGGATTCCGAACCGGACACGCTGCAGCCCATCATCGTCGCCGAAATGGAAACCCGCATTCCGTCTCTGTCGGTCGGGGAAGCGGTGATGCAGATGGAGCTGGCAGGCGCCCCGGTTCTGGTCTTCCGCAACGAAGGCAAGGACGGATTGAATGTGGTCTACCGCCGCGAAGACGGCAATATCGGCTGGATTGATCCGTAAACACATCTAAGGCATCGGCGCCCCGCCGGGGGCGCCGGAACGGAGCAGACATATGCAGATTTCCAGCATCCTCAAGCCAGAGGCCGTCCGGGTAATCGGAGCGGCCTCGAGCAAGAAGCGGTTGTTCCAGGAAGTCGCAGATATTGCTCAGACAGCCTATGGGCTGGACGCCCAGCCCACGGTCGAGGCCTTGCTGGACCGCGAGAGCCTCGGCCCCACCGGTGTCGGCCATGGCGTCGCCCTGCCGCACGCCCGGCTGGGCAGCATCAGCGAGGTCTGCGGCGTCTTTTTGATCCTTGAGAAACCGCTGGATTTCGGCGCCGTCGACCGTCAGCCGGTGGACATCGCCTTTGCCCTGTTTGCGCCGGAAGACGCAGGCGTCGAGCACCTGAAGGCCCTGGCGCTGGTGTCGCGCACCCTGCGCGAGCAAAGCTTCTGCACCAAGCTGCGCGCCAACCACGACCCGGCCACGCTGTACACCATCCTGACCGAGGACCAGTCCGTCCAGGCCGCCTGATCCCGGCGCGGCGCGTGTTGCGTCCGGTCAGCCGGCTGACCAGAAGGCCAGCGGGAAGTTGCCGCCCCGCCGCCGCAGTCTCCGGCCAAGGCAGTTTAAGCCGCGTAAGCGCTCCCGCCCGTCATCGGCCGCCGTCCGGCGGCGCTCTTCCCGTTGGGCCGGGCATGGGCCACGGCCTGCGGCCCCGCCCCATGCGGCAGCATCCCTTAGCCCGGCTTGAGTGTCACCGCACAGACCTGCGCCAAGCGCCGCGCCGAACTGTGTGCGGCGCCGGGCCCAAGGCCGCCAAGGGTATTTGGCGCAGCCAATATCCTGCGGGCGCGGGAGCGCCCCGCCTGCCTCCAGCCGTCCGGGTCAGTCTGCGCGCCAGGGGCCGAAACCGAACGCCAGATAATCGCGCTGGTAGACAGACGCGATCAGCGCTTCCAGACCGGCGTCGTAAATCTCATCCAGCGCAAATGGCTGCTCCGGCAGCGCGGCCGGAACCGGCCCGGGCTCCATCCGCCCCAGTTTCCGCGCCAAGGCCGGCAAGTCGTCTGCCATCTCCGTTTCGCGGATCAGCAGATCCGGCACCCCGGCGCCGGCGAACCCCTCCAGCGCCTGGCTCTGACTGGCCCATTCCGCGTCCAGCCGGACCGAGGTCTGGCCCGCCAGGCTGGCCCGCACGAACTCCAGGAACGTGGCGAACGCCTCCCGGTGCTGCGCCCGGGTGTACCCCTCGCCCGGCCCCGCCTCCGGCACCGCCAGCCCGAACTGCCGCCGCAGCGTGTTGCGGATTTGCCGGTAACTGCCCTCGCCCGCGTTCAGGATCCGGCGGCAGAACACTGCATGGGCCCGCGCCGCCGGATGCCGCAGCACGGTAAAGCTGCGAAAGCCCTTGTTGCCGCGCTTCCACTGGCGCAACTGCTTCTGGTTCAGACCCCGGATCAGCCCGTGCGGCGCGACCCGGTCCAGATCCGCCATCCACTGCTCCACCTCCGCCTCCGGCCCGCCCTTGAGCGGCAGATACAGGAGCGGCGTCGCCGCACCCGCCACATAGCCCGGCACTGCCGGGCCGCGGCGCGGCTCGAAGTTCGGGGTGCGGGTCAGGTTGAACCTGTCCAGGCCGGCCAAGGCCGCCTGCATCTCCTCGGGATTGGCCACTTTGTCCAGCACCGGCGCCGGGTTCTGCCGCTTGAGGCTCTCGTCCAGCGCCTCCAGCTGTTGCGGAACCCCCAGCCAGCGGGCCAGCCCGTTCATCACCACGACGCTTTGCAAGTCCTCGTAAGCCACATAAAACGCGGTCTGGCCCAGCGCCTGCAGCCGGTTCAGCAGCGTCACCTGAAAGGCCTGCAGCGTTTCGGCATGGGCGGCAAACTCCGCCGCATCGAACTGTGCCTTGGCCTCCTTGCGGCGCTTTACATTGGTCAGCTTCCATTGCCCGGTCTCCTGGGCGATCTTCCAGGACACGTAGCTGTCCAGCGGATTGCGCGTCAGCACGATCTTGGCGCAGCGCGGATCCTCCAGCATCTGATCCAGCACCCGCGGATCATGGTCGTGGAAGTAGCGGAACCCGCCCAGCACCCCCGGCTGCGCCCTGATCTCCTGGATCAGCCGCGCCGGATCGGCCTCGCGCAGGCTCTGGGTCACACCCAGGATATCCGCGGAATCGGGATAGCCGATGAAATGCGGATTGAACGCCTCGCCATGGCAGGCGAGCCCGTCAAAGGCATTCAGATTGGTTTCCAGAAAATTGGACCCGGTCCGCATTTCGGCAAAGACAACGAAGTAATCAAAAGCGGGTTCAGACATAAGCGGTTATCGCACCAGATAGGGTTTGCGCTGCGGCGTTGACGGGCTGACAGGCATCGGTCCGGCCGGAAAATCCCCCATCAGATAGGGATGCATCCCCTGGTTCTTCAGAGTCTGCAAAAACTGGCCGAAGCCTTCAAGATCCGTCATCCTCGGGGCCTCGCTCAGGTGGCGGGCGGAGATCGCGCCGGTTTCGCCAAGGACGGTCTGCAGCGGTTCCATCGGCGCCTCGGCAAAGTCTGCCATGCTCCAGATCCGCACCCGCGCCTTGGTCCATTGCGACCGCAGGATCTTCAGCTGCTCCGCCTCGATCTGCTGCAGCCGCGCCGCCTCCTGCCGCAGTTCCGCGAAACTGCGGCTGGATTTGAACAGCGGCACCGCCCAGGCCCCGCTGATGACCGAGACCTGCGCATTTGTATCGCGCGCCAGCAGCCAGTTCACCGCCTGATTGTCGCGCGGACCGAACTGAAAGCACTGGCGCTCGCCGCGGGTATTCCAGATCAGGCTGGTCAGAAAGCTTTCCGGATTGCAGTCGCGCGCTTTGGCATTGCTGTTGAGGCAGCCGTTGACCAGGCTCTGCGCTTGCGCGAATTCCGCTCCCTCCGGCGCAAAGAGATGGCCGTGCACCCGGGCGCCAGTGGTTCTGGCCAGCCAGGGCTCAAAATCCTCGAACAGCTCCGTGAAGCCCTGGAACACCGAATAGGGGCTGGAGGTGATCCCGTTTTCCGACCCCTGCCCGGGAAACCGGCTTTGCATGTAAAGGCCGGGCCGCCCGCGGGTGCGCCGTTCCACCGCCTTGGCAAAGATCCGGTCGATCTTGCCGGGGTTCGGCTCGGTCCGTTTCATCGCCCCGGCAGAATCCGTCAGGAACGCCTGATACAGCCGGTCCGCATGCGGCCAGATCTTACGCGCGACAAAACAGTCGGACCGGCGCAAAAGCTGCAGATGGTCGTCATAGAAGATATGCGGCTTGCCTTGGAAATCGAACTTGCTCAGCGTCAGGGAGCGGCTTTCGATATTGCTGGAATACCGCCGCGCCAGGGTCTGGAAGTAGCTTTCGTCCGGGATCCAGACCTTGCGGAAATAGGCGTCATAGACCGGGCGGTCCGGGTCCTGCAGGATTGCCGTCAGGGTCTTGCGGGTCAGGCACCACCACTGGCTGCCCATATGCGGCACCAGCCCGGGCGGGATCCGCCGCTTGAACCGCAGCTTGCGCTGCAGGTTCACATAGCGGTCGAACAGGTAGCGGTGCTTTTTCCACGAGAACGGGAACCGCAGCGTGAACCGTTCATGGCTGAGGCCGCCGACAATCCAAGGCACATCCGCGGTGGTGGCGCTTTCGATGAAATCGGTGTCCGGGCGCGCGGCAAGGTAGCCCACCAGCTCCTGCACCGGCCTCAGCGGCAGGCAGGAGCCCGAGGCGAGGTAGACGTGGCGCACATCCGGAAACTCCGCCAGCATCACCTCAGACGCCGCCTGCGAGGCGGCAACGATACCCCAAGTGCCCCATTCGCAGCGGTGGCGGGCGGAAAACCGCACCAGCGGGTTGCCGTCCAGCGACCGGCGGAAGCGGTCAAACGCTTCCTGCCGGACCTTGCGGTCCACATGCAGCACAACCGGACAGCCCGCCGCGGTCCAGTGACGCACCACCTGCGCCGCCCGTTCCAGCGCGGTGTGGACCAGCATGACAACTCCCGCCGTGCTCATGCCCAGTTCCCCTTGGACATCAGCCCCAGGATCTCAAGCTGGCGCCAGTTGATGTATTTCTCGCTCCATTTGCACCACAGCTCCGGCTGCTCCGTCAGCTTGGCGGCATAGGCCTTGTACTCCACCGATCCGCCGTAATGCTGGCCGCGCTCCAGCTCCTCCTGCGCCTTGGCGGTGAAGGTGTCGAGGAACTTGGTATGCAGCAGTGCGCCGCTCGCCTTTTCGCCGCCGTCGGTCTCATAAACCTGGTTCAGCCCGCGCGGCAGCAGCGCATGGGTGGAGCTGGCATAGGCATAGCGGCGGTGCCATTTCACCAGCGGGATCTTGTTCAGCGCCGGCGCCCGGTCCGGCTGGTCGGCAAAGAACATCCGCGCCCGCGGCCCGCCCTGGATCCACAGGTTGCCGTATTCCGGGTTGCGGCGGATGGTGTAATTGCCGCTGTCGAACCAATGGGCAATCTCCAGCGGATTCTGCCCCGCCTGATACGGCACCTCACCGATCCGCCCCTTGGGGTAAACATCCAGCAGCATCGCCGAGAAGCTGCGGATCGCCGAATTGTCCAGCCAGTCGGTCAGCGCCCGGATCGGCCGCGTGTCGCAGAACGGGTATATAAAGAACTCATCCGGATCGACCACCAGCACCCAGTGCCCATGGGCGTATCTGCGCTTGAGACAGTTCATCCAGTCGATGCCAAAGCCCGCGCGCTTGTAGCTCGCCGTGGTGTGCCACAGCGAGACATCCGCCATCCCGCGCAGGTAATCCGCCGTGCCATCGGTGGAGCCATTGTCCACAAACAGGAAATGGTTGATCCCAAGTCCGCGGTAGTACTGCAGGAAATAGGGCAGCCGGATCTGCTCGTTGCGCATGGTGCAGACCAGCAGGATATCCTTTGGGCGGATCGACCGTGTATTGTCCTGCACAGACGTCAGCTCACCGGACTTGCGCACGGCGCGGACCAGCCGCCGTTTGCGCCGCAACCGCATCCGGTAAGAATCCCAAAGCCCCACGTTTACTCCAAACCCTTTTCCAAGGAGCGCGCCAGCCTGCCGAAGCCGCCCTGCACCTTCGGCAAGTTTCCGCGCAATATGTCACGGGCATATGGTATTAACAACGGATTTAGAAACAGTTACGCGGACGCACGGCGCGGCTGCAACACCCCGCGCCGGACATGGCGGTCACCAGGACAGCGGCGTCATCAGACCGAGTTCTGCCAGCTGGTCCGGACCGCGGTAGCGGACAGATCCCGGGTGCCACAGATCCGGCGCTTGCGCGATCCGGTCGTAATAGGTGTCAAATTGCTGCGGCGTGTGGAAATGCTGCTGCCGCTGTTTTTCCGTTGCCGATCTGGAAACAATTTCCGGCAGGAATTTCGTGTGCAGCAGCACCCCTGACGGCGCTGTGCCGCCCGGCCCGCCGTATTGCGCATTCATCCGCGGCGGCAGCATCGAATGGGTGGAGTTGATATAGGCATAGCGCCGGTTCCAGCGCACCAGCGGCAGCTTGTTCAGCGTCGGCGATCGCTCCGGCTGGTCCGGGAAAAACACACGCTGGCGCACACCGCCCTGCACCCACAGATTGCCCATCGGCTGCTGCCGCACCGCGCGGTAAGGCCCGGCGTCAAACCACTGCAGCACCTCGCACGGGTCCTGCCCGGGTGCATAGCTCTGCGCGCCCAGCGGTCCCTTGGGATAAAGATCCAGCATCAGCGCGCCAAATCCCGTGCGCCCCTGCTGCGCCAGCCGCTGCGTCAGGGCGTCCAGCCAATGCGTCTCCATGCCCGAATAGGCCAGCAGCTCATCCGTATCGACCGTCAGGCACCAGCGCCCGTGGCCATACCGGATCAGCAGCCAGCCCAGCCAGTCGAGACCAAAACGCGTGTCCCGGTAGCTGCCGCCGGCGCGCCACAGGGACACATCCGGCTGGTCCGCCAGCAGTTCGGCGCTGCCGTCATCGCTGGCGTTGTCCACGGCCAGGAAATGCACCGCGCCCAGGCGCCGGTAATGCTCAAGGAAAAAGGGCAGCCGGGTGATCTCATTGCGCAGAACAGTGAAGACGAGAACGCCTTCCTGGGGGATCTGCCCGGTGCGGTCCGCGGCCTTGGCCATCCCGCGGCGGGCCCGCAAGGCCCGCCACAGCATCCGCCGCCGCTTCCACCGCATCCGGTAGGCCCCGGTCAGGCCCAGCGGCGGCAGATCAGGGGCGGCGGGGCCAGTCATGCTCAAGCCTCGTAATGACCCGTCTTGTGCCACTTCCAGGCATCGGCGATCATGGTTTCCAGGGTGGAGCGCCGCGGCTCCCAGCCCAGATCGGTCACCGCGCGGGTCGAGCCCGACACCAGCTTGGTGCAGTCGCCAGCCCGGCGCGGGCCAGTGTTGCAGGGCACTTTCTGGCCGGTCACGGCTTCCGCCTTGTCCATCACCTCGCGCACCGAAAAGCCGCTGCCGGTGCCCAGGTTGAACACCTGGCTGCCCTTGCCGTCTTCCAGCCACTTCAGGCCCAGCACATGCGCGTCCACCAGGTCGCAGACATGCACGTAATCGCGGATGCAGGTGCCGTCCGGCGTGTCGTAGTCGGTGCCGAAGATGGTCAGCGCATCGCGCTTGCCCGCAACTGCATCCAGCACCAGCGGCACCAGATGGGTCTCGGGCCGGTGGAACTCTCCCACTTCGGCCTCGGGGTCGGCACCCGCCACGTTGAAGTAACGGAAAATCACCGACCGCAACCCGTGGGCGGCGCCGAAATCCTTGAGGATATCCTCGACCGCGCGCTTGGAGGCGCCATAGGCATTCAGCGGCAGCTGCGGGGTGTTTTCGTCCAGCACCACATTGTCATGCTCGCCATAGGTGGCGCAGGTCGAAGAGAACACGAAGTCCAGGCAGCCCGCCGCCACCGCGGCCTCCACCAGGTTCAGCGACCCGCCGGTGTTGTTGGCCCAGTAGCGGCCCGGCTCGCTCATCGCCTCGCCCACCTGGCTCAACGCCGCGAAATGCATCACCGCGGCCGGCCGGTATTTGGCAAACACCTCATCCAGCCGGGCGCGGTCGTTCAGATCGCCCTTCTCGAAGGGGCCGAACTTGACCGCATCCTGCCAGCCGGTCACCAGGTTGTCGTAGGTTACAGGTGTATAGCCCGCCGCCTTTAGTGCCTTGCAGGCATGCGAGCCGATGTATCCGGCACCGCCGGTCACAAGGATATTTGTCACTGTCTCTGCCCCATGCTGGGCCGCCCCCGGGAGGGCGGCCAGAGTGGTTACTGCGCGGCCTTTCCGACCTGCGCGATTTCGGTGATGTAGCTCAGCAGGTCGTCCCGCAGCTCATCGCGCGCCAGCGCAAAGGCGACGGTCGCCTGCAGGAAGCCCGCCTTGGAGCCGCAGTCGAACCGCTGGCCGCGGAAGCGGTAGCCGTAGACCGGCACATCCTTGGCGATGTCTTCGGCGATTGCATCGGTCAGCTGGATTTCGCCGCCCGCGCCCTGCTTCATCTTGTTGAGGTTCTTCAGAACCGACGGCGCCAGGATGTACCGGCCGATCACCGCCAGGTTCGACGGCGCCTCTTCCATCTTGGGCTTTTCCACCATGCCGTTGGCGGCAACCACCTGGCCCATGTCCTCTTTCACGTCGAGCACACCATAAGACGATGTCTGCTCCGGCGGAACCTCCATCGCGGCAACCATGTTGCCGCCGGTTTCCTCGTAGGCTTCGACCATCTGCTGCAGACAGGGCTTTTCCGCCGCGATCACGTCGTCCGGCAGGATCACCGCAAAGGGTTCATTGGCGATCAGCCGGCGCGCGCACCAGACCGCATGGCCGAGGCCCAGCGCCTTGTGCTGGCGGATATAGGCAATGGCACCGGATTCCATGTCTGTGCTCTTGAGGATTTCCAGCAGGTCGTCCTTGCCCTTCCTGCGCAGCTCCTGCTCCAGGACCGGCGAATGGTCGAAATAGTCCTCCAGCGCGCCCTTGCCGCGCGAGGTGACAAAGATGAACTCCTTGATCCCGGCAGCGCGCGCCTCGTCGATGGCGTATTGCACCAGCGGCCGGTCGACCAGGGTCATGATTTCCTTAGGCACCGACTTGGTTGCCGGCAGGAACCGTGTCCCCAGGCCCGCAACCGGAAAAATTGCCTTAGTTACTTTTCTACGCATGTCGTTCTCACTGTACTTTAATTACCGGGCCTGCGGCTGTCTCCAGCGCGAGCCGCGGAGAAGCTGGCGCGCATTACGCCCGGCCGCCTCCAACGAATTTCAACGCAGCTGCCTGCTGCCCTCTGCGGCCGCCGGTATGCAACCGTCGCGTGCCATTACTGTCTCTCATTACCATGATCCAGTCACTCGTGCCCCATTTTCTTCATCATAGCCTCCAGGCGCGGCACGTCCTCAGGGTTGTTCAGCTCCCAGAACTCCCGCCCGCGCGCATCCACCTCAACACACAGCACCTTGCGCCCGTTCTCCAGGAACCGCAGCTGCTCCAGGCCTTCCAGGTTTTCCAGCGGCCCGGCCCGCCAACCAGAATACGCTGCCAGGGCATCCGGGCGGTAGGCATAGACGCCGACGTGATGAAAGACCGGCGTGTTTTCGCCAGCGCCATAAGCCTTGCCGCAATAAGGCACCACCTCTTTGGAGAAATAGAGCGCGCTGCGGTCCTCGGCAAACACCGCTGTGGTGCCGCCGACCCGGCCCGCCTTGCGGTCTGCCAGCAGGCTGTTCAGCGTCTCGCCGTTGCAGCGCAGCACCGGCGTCGCCAGCTCCATGCCGGGCGCATCGCGCAGGCCGGCGACCAGATCCTCGACAAACCAATGCGGGGTCAGCGGCGCATCGCCCTGCAGGTTCACCACGATCTCATAGCCGCCGCCCAGCGCCGCATGCGCCTCGGCGCAGCGCTCGGTGCCGTTGGCGCACTCCGGCGCGGTCATCACCACTTCGGCGCCGAACGCCTCAGCCGCGTCCTTGATGCGATCGTCATCCGTTGCCACCACCACCCGGTCCGCGCCCTGCACCGAACAGGCCGCCCGCCAGGAGCGCTCCACCAGGGTGCGCTTTTCACCGGTGGCCCCGGTCAATGGCACCAGCGGCTTGCCGGGGTAACGGGTCGAGGCGTAGCGGGCGGGGATGACAATCAGGACAGACATCAGGCTTTCTTCAATTCCACGGCCGGTGCATAGGCGATGAAGAACGGGTTCGCATAGCCCTCTTTACCGTAAATAAGCGGGGAATGATCGTCAAAACGCACCACTTTCCCGCCAGCGCCCGCCAGCACCGCGTGACCGGCGGCGGTGTCCCACTCCATGGTGCGGCCGACACGCGGATACAGATCCGCCTCGCCGGTGGCCACCAGGCAGAATTTCAGCGAAGAGCCCGCGCTCTTCATGTCCTTGACGCTGTACTTGCCGATGTAATCGTCGGTTGCCTGATCGCGGTGCGATTTCGAGGCCACCACCATGAGGGCCGAATTGTCGCTGTCCGCAACCCGGATCGGGCGGATTTCCCCGATGGTCTCGGGATCGAACGCGCCTGTTTCCTCGACTGCGCTGCCGTCCGCCAGGGTAAAGAACATCCGCTCCTTTGCCGGCGCATAGACCACGCCGCGGGTCGGCACACCCATTTCCACCAGCGCGATATTGACGGTGAAGTCGCCGCGGCGGTGGATGAATTCCTTGGTGCCGTCCAGCGGGTCGACGATCAGGAAGGTGTCGCCGCGCGCACTGTGCGAAGCCGCCTGCTCCTCGGTAACCAGCATCATGTCCGGGAACGCCGCCCGCAGGCCCGCCGAAATCAGCGCATCCGCGGCTTCATCCGCTTCCGTCACCGGGCTCTCGTCGGATTTCACCTTCACGCCGAAATCGTCGGAGTTGTAGATCTCCATGATCTTTGCGCCGGCCTCGATGGCCAGGCGGCGGATCACGGGCACCAGGTCTTCATATGTCACGCGGACCTCCCTGTCGGGTTTAATTGAAAATTTGCCTCTCGTCTCTTATGCTGTGCAGACAGCAGAACGGCAAGCAGCCGCATCGGATTCGAGCAGAGAATACAGGCCTCATGTTTCAGCAGCGCACGCAGCAATCCTGGATCTCCGGTTTTGTCGCCCTCACAGAGGTCGTGTTCCACTCCGTCGTGCGCAGCGTCCGCTCCAAGCATAACAACGCCTTTGCCGCGCTTGGCCTGAACATCATGCAGGCGGTGCTCTTTGTGGCCGCCTTTTACGTGATGTTTGCGCTCCTTGGGCTGCGCGGCTCCGCCATCCGCGGCGATTTCCTGCTGTATGTGATGTCCGGCATTTTTCTGTTCATGGTGCACACCAAAACCGTCAGTGCGGTTGCGGGCGCCGAAGGGCCCAGCAGCCCGATGATGCAGCACGCCCCGATGAACACGATGGTGGCCATTCTGTCCGCGGCCATCGGCGCGCTTTATATTCAGGTGCTGTCGCTGTTCATCATCCTGTTTGTCTACCACGTTGCCTTCACCCCCCTGCATATCGAAGATCCGGCGGGGGCTTTCGGCATGGTGCTGCTGGCCTGGATCACGGGCGCGTCCGTGGGGCTGGTATTCCTGGTACTGAAACCCTGGGCGCCCGGCTTTGTCAGCATCCTGACCATGATCTACCAGAGGGCTAACATGATCGCTTCGGGCAAGATGTTTCTGGCAAACACGCTGCCCAGCTTCATGCTGGCGATGTTCGACTGGAACCCGCTGTTCCACTGCATCGACCAGTCCCGCGGCTTTGTGTTCATCAACTACAACCCGCATTTCAGCTCCTGGCAGTATGCGGCCTGGGTGGCACTGGTGCTGATCGTGATCGGTCTGATGGGGGAGTTCTACACCCGCCGCAACGTCTCCCTCAGCTGGAGCGCGCGGCGATGAGGGCGACGAGACGGTGCGCCGCTGCCGCCTTGCTCTGGCTGGCCGCCGCCGCTCTGCCGGCCGCAGCGCAGGAGTTTCCGGCGCTTTACAGCGTCGCCGGCGTGGCGGCGGATGACGTGCTGAACATCCGCAGCGCCCCTTCAGCGAGCGCTGAAATCATTGGCACCCTGGCGCCGGATCAAGCCGGGGTTGAGGTCGTGGCAGCGGACGGCAGCGGCACATGGGGCCTGGTGAACAGCGGCGAGCGCTCAGGCTGGGCTGCCCTGCGCTACCTGACACGGGCGTCCACAGAGGATGGTCTGGCACTGCCGCGCCGATTCAGTTGCTTTGGAACCGAACCGTTTTGGATCCTGAACATTACACAGGACGGTGCGGCGGATTACGCCACCCCTGGCGGCCACACCCGGCTCAAAGCCGGACGGGTGCTCACATCGCGAAACCATGGCGGTCATTATCTGCTTCCTCTGGAAGGCGGCGCCGGCGCGGTGATCCGCCGTTCGGCCTGCAGCGATGGCATGTCAGACCGCACCTTTGGGTTGTCGGTTGACCTGTTTCAGCTGGACACACCCGACTTGCAATCCGGCTGCTGCTCGCTGGCGCCCTGAGCGGCGTTCCGGCCCAAGACTTTTACTCAAAAGTCTTGGCAAAAGTTTTCCGTAAAACTTTTGCGCCCGCCTCCGGCCTCACGTCACCACCCTCAAGGTCAGGTTAATCCGTCCGCCCTTGGGCAGCAGGCGGGAGGATTTGAACCGGATCCGGTCCACCCCGTGATACATCAGCCGCGCCTCGCCGCCCATCACCACCACATCGCCCGAGTTCAGCCAAACCGACTCCGTCTTGCCTCCGCGGGTCCGGTTGCCGATCCGGAACAGCCCGTCATCGCCCAGCGAAATGGAAACCACGGGATAGGAGAAATCCGCCTCATCCTTGTCCTGATGCAGCCCCATCCGGGCGCCCTCGCCGTAGTAGTTCAGCAGGCAGCATTCCGGTTCGCGCTCCAGCCCGGTCAGCTGCCGCCAGATCTCCAGCACCGGGTCCGGGATCGCGGGCCAGGGCCGCCCCGACGGGTGTGCTTCGGCATAGCGGTAGCCGGAGGCATCGGAATACCAGCCGAATTTCCCGGCCGAGGTCATCCGCACCGACATCTGCCCGCCGCCCGGCACCACCGGCGAAAACAGGGGCGCTGCCTTCAGCACAGGCCGCAGCGCCTCGATCAGCGCCGCCTGCCGGGCGGGCTCCAGACAGCCCTTGTGGATATCGAATCCGCGCACGCGCAGCAGGGTCATTGCCGTTCATCCATCCTTAACCAAGACCGCTGCAAAAAAGCGCATTGATTCACGCTTGGCCGCGCGCCTGAGCGCTTGCAGGGCCGTTTTCACGTCCCTATATACGCCGGGACGCGGCAAGGTGCAGACCAAACCGCAACTTCAGATCGGGGCCGGGATGCCGCAACGGGTTCAGGCCTCGGGTAATCGCCTTGAGTAAATGTAAGGGATCGAACATGAGCAAAGTTATCGGCATTGACCTGGGTACCACCAACTCCTGCGTGGCCATCATGGATGGCTCCCAGCCCCGCGTGATCGAAAACGCCGAGGGCGCGCGCACCACCCCGTCGATTGTCGCCTTCACCGATGAAGAGCGTCTGGTCGGCCAGCCCGCCAAGCGCCAGGCGGTGACCAACCCCGACAACACCGTTTTCGGCGTCAAGCGCCTGATCGGCCGCCGGTTTGACGACCCCGCTGTCGCAAAAGACAAGAAAATGGTGCCGTTCTCCATCGTGAACGGCGGCAACGGCGACGCATGGGTCGAAGCAAAGGGTGAGAAATACTCCCCGTCGCAAATCTCCGCTTTCACCCTGGGCAAGATGAAGGAAACCGCGGAATCCTACCTGGGCGAGGAAGTCACCCAGGCGGTGATCACCGTGCCTGCCTACTTCAACGACGCCCAGCGTCAGGCCACCAAAGACGCCGGCAAGATCGCGGGCCTCGAAGTGCTGCGCATCATCAACGAGCCGACCGCGGCTGCGCTGGCCTATGGCCTGGACAAAGAGAACACCCAGACCATCGCCGTTTATGACCTCGGCGGCGGCACCTTCGACGTGACCATTCTGGAAATCGACGACGGCCTGTTCGAAGTGAAGTCGACCAATGGCGACACCTTCCTGGGCGGCGAAGACTTCGACATGCGCATCGTCAACTATCTGGCGGATGAGTTCAAAAAGGAAAACGGCGTCGATCTGTCCAAGGACAAGATGGCTCTGCAGCGCCTGAAAGAGGCTGCTGAAAAAGCCAAGATCGAACTGTCCTCCACCTCGCAGACCGAGATCAACCAGCCATTCATCTCGATGGACCCGTCCTCGGGCCAGCCGCTGCACATGGTGATGAAGCTGACCCGCGCCAAGCTGGAAAGCCTGGTTTCCGACCTGATCAAGCGTTCGATGGACCCCTGCAAGGCGGCTCTCAAGGACGCAGGCCTCTCCGCCTCCGACATTGACGAGGTGGTTCTGGTCGGCGGCATGACCCGGATGCCGCGTGTCATCGAGGAAGTGACCAAGTTCTTCGGCAAGGAGCCGCACAAGGGTGTGAACCCGGATGAAGTGGTTGCCATGGGCGCCGCGATCCAGGCCGGCGTTCTGCAGGGCGACGTCAAGGACGTGGTGCTGCTCGACGTGACCCCGCTGTCGCTGGGCATCGAAACCCTGGGCGGCGTCTTCACCCGCCTGATCGACCGCAACACCACCATCCCGACCAAGAAGAGCCAGGTGTTCTCGACCGCGGAAGACAACCAAAACGCCGTGACCATCCGCGTGTTCCAGGGCGAGCGTGAAATGGCTGCCGACAACAAGATGCTCGGCCAGTTCAACCTGGAAGACATCCCGCCGGCACCGCGCGGCATGCCGCAGATCGAAGTGACCTTCGACATCGACGCCAACGGCATCGTGTCGGTCGGCGCCAAGGACAAGGCGACCGGCAAGGAACAGCAGATCACCATCCAGGCATCGGGCGGCCTGTCCGACGACGACATCGAAAAGATGGTCAAGGACGCCGAAGCCAACGCCGAGGCGGACAAGGAACGCCGCGAGCTGGTGGAAGCCAAGAACCAAGCCGAATCGCTGATCCACTCGACCGAGAAATCGGTGGAAGAGCACGGCGACAAGGTAGACCCGTCCACCGTCGAAGTGATCGAACTGGCCGTGGCTGCGCTGAAGGACGATCTGGAGAACGAGAAATCGTCCGCCGAGAAGATCAAGTCCGGCATCCAGAACGTCACCGAGGCCGCGATGAAGCTGGGCGAGGCGATCTACAAGGCGCAGGCCGAAGAAGCCGAGGAAGAGCCCGCAGCCGCGGATAATGCGTCCGCAGGCCCGGCCGATGACGACATTGTTGACGCCGAATTTGAAGACCTGGACGACGACAAGCGCTAACGCCTGACACTCAGGCCAAAGCGGGCCGGTCCGTACCCCGGACCGGCCCATTTTCGTTGAGGCAGATGGGGTAACCGATGTCAAAACGCGACTATTACGACGTTCTCGGGGTGGCCAAAGGCGCCACCGCTGACGAAATCAAAAAAGGCTTTCGCAAGAAGGCCAAGGAACTGCATCCCGACCGGAACAAGGACAATCCGGACGCCGAGGCGCAGTTCAAAGAGGCCAATGAGGCCTACGACGTTCTGAAGGACGCTGACAAAAAGGCGGCCTACGACCGCTTTGGCCATGCCGCCTTTGAAAACGGCATGGGCGGCGGCCACGGCCAGGGCTTTGGCGGCGGCGATTTCTCCTCCGCCTTCTCGGATGTGTTCGACGATCTGTTCGGCGACTTCATGGGCGGCCAGCGCGGCGGCGGCGGACGGCAGCGGGCCGCCCGCGGTGCCGACTTGCGGTATAACCTGCGGGTCTCGCTCGAAGAGGCCTTTTCCGGCCTGCACAAGACCATCAAGGTGCCGACGTCAGTGGCCTGCTCCTCTTGCGAGGGCACCGGCGCCGAAGGCGGGGTCGAGCCGACCAACTGCCCGACCTGCTCCGGCATGGGCAAGGTCCGCGCGCAGCAGGGCTTCTTCACCGTCGAACGCACCTGCCCGACCTGTTCGGGCCTGGGCCAGATCATCAAGAACCCGTGCAAATCCTGCCATGGCCACGGCCGGGTGGAAAAGGACCGCTCGCTGTCGGTGAACATTCCGGCAGGCGTCGAAACCGGCACCCGCATCCGCCTGGCAGGCGAAGGCGAAGCCGGCCTGCGCGGCGGCCCTCCGGGCGACCTCTACATCTTTGTCGAGGTCTCGGCGCATAAGCTGTTCGAGCGTGACGGCAACAACCTCTACTGCCGGGTGCCGGTCAGCATGGCCAAGGCAGCACTTGGCGGCTCCATCGAGGTGCCGACCATCGACGGCGGCCGCGGCCGGGTGCAGATCCCCGAGGGCAGCCAGTCGGGCCGTCAGATGCGCCTGCGCGGCAAGGGCATGCCGGCGCTCCGTGGCGGCGCCACCGGCGACATGTTCATCGAACTGGCGGTGGAAACCCCGATGAACCTCACCACGCGCCAGAAGGAGCTTCTGCGCGAGTTCGAGGACATCTCCGCGGAAAACACCAACCCCGAATCCCGCAGCTTCTTCTCTTCGGTGAAAAGCTTCTGGGACGGAATGAAAGGCTGAGGCCGGGGTTTTGCCCAGCTGAGCCGCAGATGAAAGCGCCCCTGCCGGGGCGCTTTTTCTTTAGCGCTCCGCCCGAACCTATTGCCAGCCGGCCGCGGCAGAATCCAGGCACGCCGCACCGCGGCGGTGCACAGGGGGTGTACAGGGGGTGCACGCCTGTCACCCCCGCTCTGCCGCCGCATCGCGGCGTACCTTGCGGCGGGAGTTAACACTTCCTCAACCATGATGGCGGCACTATGGCAGTATGGCACAGGATCCCGCATTCGAGGACGTCTCCCTGCCGCTGTTTCCCGGCGGCGACGACACCCCTGCGGCCCCCCTGTCTCCGGGCCGCCTGCCCTCCTACATCAAAGATCACCGCGCCCGCCTGCGCGAGCGCTTCATGCAGGGCGGCGCCGCGGCAATGCCGGATTACGAGCTGCTGGAGCTGCTCCTGTTCCGCTCCATCCCGCGCCGGGACGTCAAACCCCTGGCGCGGCAACTGCTTGAAACCTTTGGGGATTTCAACCGCGTGGTGACTGCCTCGCCGGAACGTCTGGCGCGTGTCAAAGGCATCGGCGATGCCGTCATCATCGATTTCAAAGTGCTGGAGGCTGCAGCCCACCGGATGGCCCGCGCCCGGGTGATGCAGCGGCAGGTGATCTCCAGCTGGGACGCGCTGCTGGACTATTGCCACACCACCATGGCCCACCGCGAGACAGAGCAGTTCCGTATCCTGTTCCTGGACCGCAAGAACGTGCTGATCGCGGACGAGGAACAGGCCCGCGGCACCGTCGATCACGTTCCCGTCTACCCGCGGGAGGTCGCCAAACGCGCCCTTGAGTTGAACGCCAGCGCCTTGATTTTAGTGCACAATCATCCGTCCGGCGACCCCACGCCATCGGACAGTGACATCGGCATGACGGACCAGATCCAGGCCGCCCTCACCGCACTTGGCATCACCCTGCACGACCACCTGATCATCGGCAAATCCACCGAGCTCAGCTTCCGCGCCCAGGGGCTTCTCTAGCGCGGCCGCACCGCGCGCCAGCGCGGTGCCCGGCCCTAGGCGTTGCAGGGCATCCCTGATGCCTTGCCAAACGCGCGGGAGCGCGCCCGGCGTGCCGCTCCTAGCGCACCCAGACCTCGACCCGGCGGTTGATCTGGCGGCCCCAGGCGCTGTCATCACAGGCCATCGGCAGCGCCTCGCCAAAGCCCTCGGTCCGGATCCGAACCCGGCTGATATCGGCAGTCTCGGCGGCCTTCACCACTGCGTCACGCACTGCGCCCGCGCGTTTCAGCGCGATCTGCCGGTTGCCCTCCGCAGGCCCGACACCGTCGGAAAACCCCGCAAAAACAATCTCCTTGGCATCAAATTCCCCGGCTTCCAGCGCCCGGGCCAGCTGCTCGATATTGCTGCGGGACTGCGCATCCGGGCGGGCTGAGCCGGGCTCGAACCGGAAGGAGGCTGTCAGCCGCCGCATCCCGCCCAGCACCGTGACCAGCCGCTGCAGCTCTTCCAGCCCGGCCTCACCCTCTGCGGCCAGGATCGCATTGGCAAAGCGGCTGCCCTGGCGGCTGACCGGGATCAGCTCCGGCGCCTGATCCACGAACCCCGCCCGGCGGATCACCGCCTGCGCCGCCGGCCCGCGAACATAGGTCAGGAAATCCCGCGCCACCTTGGGCAGGCGGCGGGCCGGAAGGTACAGGAACATCGGCACCGTCAGGGGATAATCCTCGGTCTTCACCGCCCAGCGGCTGGCCTGCAGGGAAAACCCGCACGGCCCCGTCAGCGTCAGCATCCGCGCCGCGCCCTTCTCCGCATAGCTGGCGATTCCGATGGAAAACGGGTCGACCAGAACCTGGCGCACCAGTGTGCTGCTGCGGTCGTGACGCCGGATCTGCGGCGCGAACCCGGCGCCAAAAGGCGCCATCAGCTTATCCTCCACCGCTTGCGCCAGCCCGGAGCCGGACACTGGCATATGCAGGGAAATCGGCGCGTCGGGGCCGCCAAGCTCCTTCCAGTTGGCAATCCGGCCGGACAGAACCTGCGCCAGTTGCGGCAAGGAAATCTCCCGCACCGGATTGCCGGGCGCCACCACCGGCACGAAGGCGTCCAGCGCCAGCACGCGGCTGCGGCCGGGTGCGGTCAGATCCCCCAGCTGCGCGGCGCGGGCCGCCTTTTGCTCCAGCGGGCGGATCTCGCGCAGCGCCATCGCCACATCGGCCTCATCCGCGATCAGCGCCGCAAACCCGGCATCGGTATTGCTGGCCGTGAAGGTGAACCGGGCAGCAGGCTGCTGGCCGCGCAGCAGGACATGGCTGAAGTTGCCCTGCGGCAGCGGTTCCCGCCGGGTCTGGTAGCCGTTGCGCAGCGCAAACCCCTCGATCAGCGCCGGCAGCAGCACTTCGGACATGGTGGATGACCCCGCCAGGGTTATCTCCGCCACAAACCCGGACAGGCTGGGACAGCCCGGCCCCTCGCAGGACACGCCGGAGCCGTCCACGGTGAGTTCGCCGAACTGGGTCTGCACCCGGTAAAACTCGCCGTCGAAGCCCAGCAGCGTGCCGGTGATCTCAACCGCGCCATCCGGCGAAGATAGGGTGACATCCTCGGCCGCAAGCGCGCGCGCGAAAGCCGCCAGAAAAAGTGCGGCGCAGACGGCCGCACGCAAGAAGGTCATATGGATACCTGAAGTTACCGCAAATCAGTTGGAGGCGATTTTCAGGTCTTCCACCAGATTATTCAACACCAGAAAACTGCCCTGAGCATCGCAATCCGGCATTGCAATCACCAGATCCCGGCTGCTGAGCCGTCCGCCGCTCAGCTGCAGCGCCTGGGCCGAAATATCGCGGCCGCAGTTCTGGCCCGTCACCTCCGCTTCGGCGGTCACGGAGACCGTTCCGGAGCGGCCTGTCTGGCGGGACGGGACGCTGTAGATTTCGGCGATACGCGGCGCCAGAAGGCTGGCATCACCAAGCCGGATCACCTGCCCGGCAGACAGGCCGGACGCCGCCCCGTGCCAGACATGGCCGGTGCTGCCATACCCCGCGCCGAACTCCCGGGCGTGAATTTCAAGGCCGCTGCTGCCGCTCCACTGCAGAACCACGCGCTCCACGGTCTCCGCGTCCGCAGCTTCGGCAACGGCAACCGCACCGCCTCCGCTAGCGGTCTCCGCAATATAAACCGCGGTCCGCGTCAGGGCCGGAACCTGCGCTGCGAAGTGCCCGGACCGGTCCAGTGCGGCGGTGAAGGTCATGCCGCTGTGATGCACGGTCAAGCGCTCGCCGCCGTGGCACGGCGCGGAAACGGTGAGGGACACCATGGCCATGGGGCCAGCTTCAGCCGCTGCTGTCACATTGCAGGCGCCGGGCTGCGCCAGAGGCGCGGATTGCGGCTGCACGTCAGAAAGGGCCGGTTCAGCCCGGCGGGAGGTCAGGGTGATATTCTCAATCTTGAGTTCAGCCGGCCCGGGTTCGGGCGGCAGCTGCGGGTCTGCTGCAGCAGCCGCCTCCCCCGCCCAGCGGGGGCTGGATGCCTGCATAAAGAACCCGATGCCCAAGGCGCACGCCAGTGTCATCGCACTTGTCAGCACCACCTGTTTGCTCAGCATGGGATCCTCCTGAACCTGTCTGTCAACGCAAGCTTGGCTGAAAATGCCGGCCGGTTTGTGGCCTCAACCGGGAGAGATTCCGGCAAATGCGGCAGCTTTGCCATCATTGTTGCAGAGGTGGAAACAACAACGCGAAAACTCAGGCGGGGAACTCCCGCGCCTGCGGGGGCCCTGGCTTCGCCAGAAACTCCCTGGCAGCCTTGGGCGTAGCGCTGCGCATCGCGCAGCGCTACGCCCAACGGGAGCGGTCTTTGGACAAAGACCGGAGACGGGCGGGAGTACTCACCCTCCGCGGCCGGGAGGCAGGTTCCGGTGTTTTGGCCGGACCCTGAGTGTTCGGGGCCTGCGGTCAGGCGAGGCTGCCGTGGCAGTGCTTAAACTTCTTGCCGGAGCCGCAGGGGCATTTGTCGTTGCGCGAGGGGTTGCCCCACGTGGAGGGATCATCCTCGGCAAAGCCCGGTACGGGTTCTTCTGCGGCGGCTTCAGCAGGGGCAGGCGCGGCCGCCAACTTCTGCATCGCAGCCTGCCGGGCCGCCATTTCCATCAGCATCTGCTGCTGCTCTTCCTCGGTCATCGGGCGCACCCGGCTCAGCTGCTGGGACACTTCCTCGCGCAGACTGTCGAGCATGCTTTCAAACAGCTGGAAGCTCTCGTTCTTGTACTCGTTGAGCGGATCGCGCTGCGCGTAGCCGCGGAACCCGACAACCGAGCGCAGATGCTCCAGCGTCAGCAGGTGTTCGCGCCATTTCTTGTCGATGGTCTGCAGCAGCACCTGCTTTTCAATGTTGCGCATGTTCTCCGGACCAAAGGCCGCGGCCTTTTCCGCCATCAGCTTGTCGGAGGCCTCCACCAGGCGCTCGCGGATCTGCTCGTCATCGACGCCTTCTTCGGCGGCCCATGCCGCCACCGGCACCTCGATGCCCAGCATCTCACGCACCTGCTCCTGCAGGCCCGCGGTGTCCCACTGGTCCGCATAGGTCTTGGGCGGCATATGGGTGTCGAGAAGGTCGTCGATCACCTCGTGGCGCATGTCGTCGACGATCTCGGACAGGTCCTCGGCCGCCATGATCTCGCGGCGCTGGCTGAAGATCACCTTGCGCTGGTCGTTCATCACGTCGTCGAACTTCAGCACGTTCTTGCGCATGTCGAAGTTGCGGCCCTCGACCTTGGCCTGGGCGCGTTCCAGCGACTTGTTCACCCAGGGGTGAATGATCGCTTCGCCTTCCTTCATGCCCAGCGACGACAGCAGCTTGTCCAGCCGTTCGGAGCCGAAGATTCGCATCAGGTCGTCTTCGAGGCTGAGGTAGAAGCGGGTGCGGCCCGGGTCGCCCTGACGGCCCGAACGGCCGCGCAGCTGGTTGTCGATGCGGCGGCTTTCGTGGCGTTCGGACGCCATAACAAACAGCCCGCCGGCATCCAGCACTTTCTGCTTTTCCTCGGCGTGCTTGGCTTCCTCAGCCGCACGCAGCTGGGCCGGATCCGCATCGGGGTTTGCCTCCAGCGCCTCCAGCACCTTCAATTCGACGTTGCCGCCCAGCTGAATGTCGGTACCGCGGCCGGCCATGTTGGTGGCGATGGTCACCGCGCCAAAGCGGCCAGCATCGGCGACGATCTGCGCTTCCTGCTCATGGTGGCGGGCGTTCAGCACGTTGTGCGGGATGCCTTCCTTCTCCAGCAGCTGGCTCAGCAGCTCTGATTTCTCGATCGAGGTGGTGCCCAGGAGGACCGGCTGGCCCTTCTCATTTGCCTTCTTGGCTTCCTTGATCATCGCCTCGTATTTCTCGCGGGCGGTGCGGTAGACCTGATCGTCCTCATCCACCCGCGCGATCGGGCGGTTGGTCGGCACTTCGACCACGCCGAGGCTGTAGATTTCGGCGAATTCCTCCGCCTCGGTCATCGCGGTGCCGGTCATGCCCGACAGCTTGTCGTAGAGGCGGAAGTAGTTCTGGAAGGTGACAGAGGCCAGGGTGGTGTTTTCCGGCTGGATCTGCACATCTTCCTTGGCTTCGATGGCCTGGTGCAGCCCTTCGGACAGGCGGCGGCCCGGCATCATGCGGCCAGTGAATTCGTCGATCAGCACCACCTGGCCGTCGCGGACGATATAGTCCTTGTCGCGCTGAAACAGCTTGTGCGCGCGCAGCGCCTGGTTCACGTGGTGGACGACGGTTGTGCTTTCGGGATCGTAGAGCGAGGCCTCTTCTTCCAAGAGCCCATGCTGGCGCAGCGTCTGCTCCAGATACTCGTTGCCGTCCTCGGTGAAGGTCACACCGCGGGTTTTCTCGTCGACCTCATAATGCTCCTCCGACAGCAGCGGGATCATCTTGTCGATGGTCGCGTACAGCTCGGAGCGGTCCTCGGCGGGGCCGGAAATGATCAGCGGGGTGCGGGCCTCGTCGATCAGGATCGAGTCCACCTCGTCGACGATGGCAAAGTTGTGCTGCTTCTGGAACACCTGGTCCAGCGACGGTTTCATGTTGTCGCGCAGGTAATCGAAGCCCAGTTCGTTGTTCGTGGCATAGGTGACGTCGCAGCCATAGGCGGCCATCTTTTCGGCGTCGGCCTGACCGGACCAGATCACGCCGGTGGTCATGCCGAGCTGGGCAAACACCTTGCCCATCCATTCGCTGTCGCGCTTGGCCAGGTATTCGTTCACCGTGACCACGTGGACGCCCTTGCCGGTCAGCGCGTTCAGATAGGCCGGGAAAGTCGCCACGAGGGTTTTGCCCTCGCCGGTCTTCATCTCGGAAATGTTGCCCTGATGCAGGAACACGCCGCCCATCAGCTGGGTGTCAAAGGCGCGCAGGCCCAGGGCCCGCTTGGCCGCTTCGCGCACGTTGGCAAAAGCCTCCGGCAGCAGCGCGTCCAGGCTTTCGCCGTCCAGGGCGCGCTTGCGCAGTTCTTCGGTCTTACCGATCAGCCCGTCGTCGCTGAGCTTCGCGAACTCGTCCTCCAGCGCGTTGATCTGTGCGATCAGCGGCCGCGTCGCCTTGATCCTACGGTCGTTCGGCGTGCCGAAAACCTTTTTGGCGAGTGTTCCGAAACCCAGCATGTTTTCTCCAGCGATCCTATCTCCGGCCTTTGCATCGGGCAGGCTTGCCCGCCGTGTCCGCAACCCATAAACAAGGTGGAAAGACGGTCCTGCCAATGGCCTCAGAGCGATGTAAGCGGCAGGGTTTAGAGTGTCAACGGCACGCCCCCCGGCGGCCAAGGAATAGGAAGATTTCTATGCGTAAAGGTCTCACTTTTCTGTGCGGTATGGCAGTGGCGGCCTGCGCAGCGCTTCCGCTTGCGGCAGTTGCCGCACCCCATGCCAACACGGTGGTTGCCACGGTCAATGGCGAAGATATCACCATCGGCCATATGATCATGGCGCGCGAAAACCTGCCGGAGCAGTACAAGCAGCTTCCGGATGACGTGTTGTTCAACGCGATCCTTGACCAGCTGGTGCAGCAGACCGCGCTGAAACAGCAGCTGCATGGCGAGGTGCCCCGCTATGTGGAGCTGTCGGTCGAAAACGAAGAGCGCGCCATGCTGGCGGCAAATGTGATCGAGATGGTGATGGACAACGCCAGCGGCGAAGAAGCGCTGCGTGCGGCCTATGAGGAGAAATACTCCTCCGGCGACGGCGGCGATGAATTCCACGCCGCCCACATTCTGGTCGAAACCGAGGAGGACGCGCTGGACGTAATCAAGGAGCTGGATGACGGCGCCGATTTTGCCACCCTCGCCAAGGAACGCTCCACCGGCCCCTCCGGCCCCAGCGGCGGCGATCTGGGCTGGTTCACCACCGGCCGCATGGTGCCGGAATTCGAAGAAGCGGTGATCAAGCTGCGCTCGGGCGAGGTCTCCGGCCCGGTGCAGACCCAATTCGGCTGGCACGTGATCCTGCTGAATGAGCGCCGCAAGACCGAAGCCCCGGAATTCGATGAAGTCCGGGCGCAGCTTGCCGATGAACTGCAGCAGAAAGCGGTCGAGGCGCGTGTGAACGAGCTGACCGCCGCGTCCGAAATCGAGCGGCCCGAGATCGAGGATCTGGATCCGGCCATTCTGCAAGACCTCAGCCTGGTAAGGAACTGATCATGGCGAAATCCCTGCCCGTCTCGCCGCTGGCCCCCGCCAGCTTTCCCGACCTGCCGGTCATCAAGGGAGTACGTTTTGCCTCTGCGTCTGCCGGTGTGAAATACCAAGGCCGCACCGATGTGATGCTGGCGGTGATGGATCCGGGCACCTCTGTTGCCGGCGTGTTCACGCGCTCCAAGACCCGTTCTGCCCCGGTACTGGACTGCCAGGCCAAATTGGGCGGAGCTGCGGATGCCGGCGCGGCAATCCTGGTAAACTCTGGCAACTCCAACGCCTTTACCGGCCGTCACGGGCAGACCTCGGTGGCAGAGATCACCTCTGCGGTTGCCGCTGCGGCAGGCGTCCCGGCGGAGCGTGTCTTTACCGCCTCGACCGGCGTGATCGGCGAACCGCTGCCGCATGACCGCATCGTCGCGAAGATCGGCGAACTGAACGATGCACTGGACGAGACCGCGCTGGAAGGTGCCGCCAGGGCGATCATGACCACCGACACCTTCGCCAAAGGTGCCAGCGCAACGGTCGGGATCGAAGGGAAGACCGTCAAGATCGCCGGCATTGCCAAAGGCTCGGGCATGATTGCACCGGACATGGCGACGATGCTGGTCTACATCTTCACCGATGCGAAGGTCGAGCAGGCGGCGCTGCAGGCGCAGCTGGCGGAGATCTGCGACCGGACCTTCAATTGCATCACCGTGGACAGCGACACCTCGACCTCCGACAGCCTGATGCTGTGTGCCACCGGCGCCTCGGGCGTGGATGCCACCGGCAACGCAGAGTTTGCGGCGGGGCTGGAGCGGGTCATGCTGGATCTGTCCCACCAGGTGGTGCGCGACGGGGAAGGCGCAACCAAGTTCGTCGAAATCCAGGTGACCGGAGCAGCCTCCGACGCCGATGCCAAGGTGCATGGGCTGGCAATTGCCAACTCGCCGCTGGTGAAAACCGCCATCGCGGGCGAGGATCCGAACTGGGGCCGCGTGGTGATGGCGATCGGCAAATCCGGCGCCGAAGCGGACCGCGACCAGCTGTCGATTTCCTTTGGCGATGTTCTGGTGGCGGAAAAGGGCTGGGTCTCGCCCGGCTACAAGGAAGAGCTGGGTGCGGCAGAGATGAAGAAGCAGGAGATCACCATCAAGGTGGATCTGGGCCTTGGCAGCGGCCAGGCGACTGTCTGGACCTGCGACCTGACGCATCAGTACATCTCTATCAACGCGGATTACCGGTCATGAAAACTGTTCTGGTTTCCGCTGTCGCGCTCATCGATGCCGATGGGCGCGTGCTGCTGGCGCAGCGGCCCGAGGGGAAATCCATGGCCGGCCTGTGGGAATTTCCCGGCGGCAAGATCGAACCGGGGGAGACACCGGAGGCCGCGCTGATCCGCGAGCTGCACGAGGAACTGGGGATCGGCACCTGGGCCTCCTGCCTTGCGCCGCTGACCTTTGCCAGCCATTCCTACGAGGATTTCCACCTGCTGATGCCGCTGTTTGCCTGCCGCAAGTGGGAAGGCATCCCGCAAGCAAAGGAAGGCCAGACCCTGAAATGGGTGCGTCCGCAGGACCTGCGCGACTATCCGATGCCGCCGGCCGATATCCCCCTGATCCCGATCCTGCGCGATTGGCTCTGAGACCTCCGAACCCCTGGGCCAGACGCCCGTCCGGACCGGTTTTCTTCCGGTTTACCGGGCGTTTAACTGCTGCCGGCCGCACGGGTAACGCTTTGTTAATCAATCTAATTGAGCATTAGTATACGGAGCAAGCCACTACCCTGAATTGTAATTAGGCAGGACCGGACCATGCTTAGAACAATCGCAATCGGTAAGTTTTCCCTGGTTCAAGGCAGTTTCATACGGGCACTCCCCGACGGGAGAATCGCGGTGCGGGTTGGTTCAATAACCTATCAAGGCCAGCCAGTGACGCCAGCCGCCTGAGCCGCCACTCACGCACATCAGGCACACTGAAAGGGCAGCTGCCAGCAGCTGCCCTTTGCCAAATGCATAAGCAGCAGCGAGACCGGGTGCTGGAATTAGCTTTCAGGCAGGACACCTCTCCTTTTGGAACGGGAAACCGTCCTTTCGCCAGCTATGATTTACCGGCCGGCCCGGGCACTGTGACAGTGCAGCAGCGAAGGGCCTGGTTTGATGCTCCGCCGGACCGCCAAGGGCCGGCCTTTGCCCCCCCAGACGCTTCGTCAGCTGCTGCACGAATTTCCCGCGCCGGACAGGCCCGTCCGGCGCACAGAAAAAGGCCCCAGCAGGGTTGCCGGGGCCTTTGAATTTTTCCGATCGCGGACCGATTAGTCGAGGGTGCGGGTCACTTCCTCGCGCTCGAAAATCTCGATCACGTCGTTCGGACGGATATCGTCGTAGTTTTCGAACGCCATACCGCATTCCTGACCGGACTGAACTTCGGCGACTTCGTCCTTGAAGCGCTTCAGGGTCTTCAGCGTGCCTTCGTGGATCACCACGTTATCGCGCAGCAGGCGCACGCCTGCCGAGCGGCGGGCAATGCCTTCGGTGACCAGACAGCCGGCAACCTTGCCAACACCGGTGACCTTGAAGACTTCCTTGATCTGCGCGTAGCCGATGAAGTTCTCGCGGATCTCTGCCGACAGCAGGCCGGAGGCCGCCGCCTTCACGTCGTCCACAAGGTCATAGATCACCGAATAGTAGCGGATCTCCACACCCTTCTGGTTCGCGGTGTTGCGGGCCGAGGCGTTCGCACGGACGTTGAAGCCCATGATCGGCGCACCCGAAGCTTCGGCGAGGCCGACATCGGTTTCGGTGATCGCACCGACGCCCGAATGCAGCACGCGGACACGCACCTCTTCGTTGCCGATCTTTTCCATCGCCTGTACGATAGCCTCGGCAGAGCCCTGCACGTCAGCCTTGACCAGGATCGGCAGCTCAGAGACGTTTTCGTCTTCCTTGGCCTTGGCCATCAGCTGTTCCAGCGTGGTCGCAGCACCGGCAGCGGCGCGCTTGTCCTTGGCGGCCTGGGCGCGGTACTCAGCGATCTCGCGGGCCTGCGCTTCGGTTTCGGTGACGTTCAGAACGTCGCCCGCTTCCGGGGTGCCGTTGAGACCCAGCACCTCGACCGGAACCGAGGGGCCAGCTTCCTGCACGCGCTCGCCCTTGTCGTTGATCAGCGCGCGGACCTTGCCGTACTGCTCACCCACAACAAAGATGTCGCCCTGGCGCAGGGTACCGTTCTGGATCAGAACGGTCGCCACGGGGCCGCGGCCCACATCCAGCTGCGCCTCGATCACGGCGCCTTGCGCGGCGCGGTTCGGGTTGGCCTTCAGCTCCAGGATTTCCGCTTGCAGCGCAATGGCTTCCAGCAGCTCGTCCAGGCCCTGGCCGGTGACGGCGGAGACTTCCACATCCTGCACTTCGCCGGACATGGCTTCCACGACCACCTCGTGCTGCAGAAGATCGGTGCGGACCTTCATCGGGTTTGCGGCCGGCTTGTCGATCTTGTTGATCGCCACAATCATTGGAACACCCGCCGCTTTGGCGTGGTTGATCGCCTCGACGGTCTGCGGCATCACCGCATCGTCCGCGGCGACAACCAAAACCACGATATCGGTCACCTGCGCACCGCGCGAGCGCATCGAGGTGAAGGCCGCGTGGCCCGGTGTATCCAGGAAGCTGAGCACAGTGCCGCTTTCGGTGGTCACCTGATAGGCGCCGATGTGCTGGGTGATGCCGCCGGCTTCGCCTGCCACAACGCGGGCGTCGCGGATCGCGTCCAGCAGAGAGGTCTTGCCGTGGTCGACGTGGCCCATGATGGTGATGACCGGCGGACGCGGCTTCAGGTCCTCGTCCTTGTCCTCAACCTCTTTGATCACGTCCTCGACGTCGGCGTCGGAAACGCGGGTCACCTTGTGGCCGAATTCCTCAATGATGAGTTCGGCGGTGTCGGCGTCGATCGACTGGTTCTGGGTGACCATCATGCCCATCTGCATGAGCGATTTCACCACGTCGGCAACGCGTTCAGCCATGCGGTTGGCCAGCTCGGACACCACGATGGTTTCCGGCAGCTGCACGTCGCGCACAACCTTTTCCCGCTCAACCGAGCCGCCCATGGCTTTCTGGCGCGCACGCTCCTGCTTGCGCTTCATCGCCGCCATCGAGCGCTGGCGGTTGCCCTCGCCGCCGGTGGCCTGGCCAAGCGTCAGCTTGCCGGAGCGGCGGTTGTCGTCACGGCCCTTGCCGCGGGTCGGGCGCTGCTCGCGCTCACGCTCGGACTTGCGCGGAGTTGCCGCCGGAGCCGGCTTGTTCGGTGCCGGACGCTCCGCTTTTTCCGCAGGCGCGGGTGCAGCGGCGGCCCGTTTGGCTGCTTCTGCTTCCTCGGCGCGCTTGCGCTCTTCCTCTTCGGCTTTCTGGCGGGCGCGTTCTTCGGCTTCGCGCTGCTCGCGCTCCTTGGCTTCCGCTTCGGCGCGGCGGCGCTCACGCTCTTCGGCGCGGGCCTTTTCCTCGGCTTCGCGCTGCGCGGCTTCTTCAACCTCGCGGGCCTTGGCGGCCTGCAGCGCCTTCAGGCGGCGCTCCATCTCTGCATCGCTGATGCCGGCAGGCCGGCGGGATCCGGACGCTGCCGGTGCAGCACCGCTGCCGCTTTTGGCCGCACCCGGCTTGGGAACCACCACGCGCTTGCGCTTGGTTTCCACTACGACATTCTTGGTCCGTCCATGGCTGAAACTCTGTTTCACGTTCCCCGGACGGGAACCCCCACGCAGACCCAGTGTCTTTTTGCCGTCACTATCGCTCATAAAGCTACTTATCCTTCCGTGCGGCCGCTGCCGCCCACCGTTTCGCGCAAACCTTGCAGTCGTTGCGCCTCATCTACAACACGTTTGCTGAGTCCGCCAGAGGCGAGGGCGGCATGTATCACAGTTTGGCGCCCAAATGCCATTCCCAGCTCGTCCGCCGTAAGGCAGCCGATAAATTTGCCCTTGTAGGGCGTGCTCAGCTTCGACTTTCCGCGGCCCGACCCGTCAGAGGCCTGGATCAGTACCCGGGCCTCTTCCTTGGCCAGCCAGTCCTTGACCTTCTCGAAACCGGCCACCGCGTCGCCCGACTTGCGCGCCAGGCTGATCAGCCCGACGAGGCGGCGGGCCACTTGGGTCTCCACCTCGCCGGCAAGCCCGCTGGAGACCTGGACCTGCGATTTGAAGCCGCGGGCGAACAGCTTCTTTTTGACGGCGGTTTCCAGCGCCGAGTGGCTGGACGTCACATAGACGCCCCGGCCCGGCAGCTTCTCCATCACATCGGGCACAACCTGGCCCTCGGGCCCCATCACAAAACGGATGAGCCCCTGTTTGGGCTGGGTCTCGCCGGTTGCGATGCATTTACGCTCGCTGCCTTCGGACCGGTCTTTTTGAACGCCGCCGCGTGTCATTCAGGTCTCCTTTGCAAAGCCCGGGATCAGGCTTCGCTTTCCTCTTCGCCAGCGTCGTCGTCTTCCGCCGCTTCCGCTTCCAGCTCAGCCGGATCCACCCAGCCCAGCATGATGCGGGCGGTCATGACCATGTCCTGTGCGTCTTCCAGCGATACGCCGAAAGGCTCCAGGATGCCGTCATCCTTGATCCGCTCGCCGCCGTTGGAGGTCCAGCCTCCGGCCAGTTCCCAGTCCGCGCAGGTGGCGAAATCTTCAAGCGACTTCACGTCGTCCTTGGCCAGCGCCTCGACCATCTGCGGGGTCAGACCCTCGAACTGGATCAGGCTTTCCTCGGCGCCCAGCTCGCGGGCCGCATCCAGGGCCGCCTTGGCCTGGGCTTCCAGATAGTCGCGGGCACGGGCCTGCAGTTCCTCGGCGGTGCCTTCGTCAACACCGTCAATGACCAGCAGTTCATCGAGCTCGACATAGGCAACCTCTTCCAGGTTGGTGAAGCCCTCAGACACCAGAAGCTGGGCAAAGAACTCGTCCAGATCAAGGGTCTCCATGAACAATTTCGTGCGCGCCTCGAATTCCTTCTGGCGGCGGGCCGACTCTTCTTCCTCGGTCATGATGTCGATATCGAGACCGGTGAGCTGCGACGCCAGGCGCACGTTCTGGCCGCGGCGGCCGATGGCGAGCGACAGCTGCTCTTCCGGCACCACAACCTCGATCTTGCCGGCTTCCTCGTCGAGCACCACCTTGGTCACTTCGGCCGGCTGCAGCGCGTTCACCAGGAAGGTCGGCTGGTCCTCGTTCCACGGGATGATGTCGATCTTCTCGCCCTGCAGCTCGTTCACGACGGCCTGCACGCGGGAGCCGCGCATACCCACACAGGCGCCGACCGGGTCGATTGAGCCGTCATAGGAGACAACAGCAATCTTGGCGCGCGAGCCGGGGTCGCGGGCGACTGCCTTGATCTCGATGATGCCGTCATAGATTTCCGGCACTTCCATCTTGAACAGCTCGGCCATGAACTCCGGCGCGGTGCGCGACAGGAAGATCTGCGGACCGCGCGGCTCGCGGCGCACGTCCTTGATGTAGCAGCGCACACGGTCGTTCGGGCGGTAGCTTTCGCGGCCGATCTTCTCGTTGCGGCGCAGGATGGCTTCGCCCGCACCCACATCGACGATGACGTTGCCGTATTCCTCGCGCTTGACCAGGCCGTTGATGATGGTGCCGGCGCGGTCCTTGAATTCTTCGTACTGGCGGTCGCGTTCAGCTTCGCGCACCTTCTGCAGGATCACCTGCTTGGCCGACTGGGCGGCGATCCGGCCCATCTCAACCGGCGGCACTTCCTCGACGTAGGTCTGGCCCACTTCGGGGTTCGCCATGTACTGGCGCGCCTGATCAACGGTCATTTCAGCCTGGTAATTTTCCAGCTCGTCATCCGCCACGACGGTGCGCACGCGGGTAAAGGTGGCGCGGCCGGTCTTGCGGTCGATCGACACCCGGATATCCATCTCGGCGCCATAGCGGCTCTTGGCCGCACGGGCGAGGCTCTCTTCCATCGCCTCGATCACCAGACCCGGGTCGATCATCTTTTCGCGCGCCACGGCCTCGGCGGTTTGCAACAGCTCCAGCTGGTTTGCAGAGGTGATAGCCATTACTTTTTCTCCTCTTCGGACTCTTCGGTCTCGATTTCGTCGAATGCGTCTTCGTTGAGCGTCCCGGCCTCTTTGCGCTGACGCAGCATTTCTTTGATCAGTTCGTCGGTCAGAACCAGCTTGGCATCGCTCAGCCAGTCGAACTTCAGACCAACGGTCACGGTCTGGCCCTGATCCTCGATGTTGATCAGGACTTCATCGTCCTCGGTGCCCGCGAGCTCCCCCTTGAAGCGGCGGCGGCCGCCGACCGTCTCGGCGGTTTCAAGCTTGGCCTCGTAGCCCTCGAACATCTCGAAGTCTTTCATCCGCGTCAGCGGACGGTCAATGCCCGGGCTCGACACCTCCAGCGCATAGGCATCAATGATCGGGTCTTCGACGTCCAGCGCTGCGCTGACGGCGTTCGAAATCTCGGCGCAATCATCCACCTCGATGCCGCCGTTGGGCTTGTCGGCCATGATCTGCAGCGTGGTCGCCTTACCAGACATCAGCCGGATTCGCACCAGCTCATATCCCAGATCCTCGATCACCGGGGTGACGATCTCGGCCAGGCGCCGGTCGATGGCAGCTTTGGCAATCAGGTCGTTGGTCATCAGACCTCCACTTGGAGCGGCAGGCGCAAACCTGCAAACACAAAAAAACGGGCGCGCGGCCCGTCGAAATTCCCGGTGGAGCCTTGAGCCAGAGGTTCAACGCGCCGCTGTTGTCAAAGCCATATAGGGGGGATTGGAGAAAACTGCAAGGCTTGTCTTCCGTGACGGCTGCAGGGCGGTGTCAGGCGATCCACCAGCGTTCGGCAATGCGGCCGTCATCAAGCGGCGCACGCTGGCCGACCTTGCGCGGGATGCCGACCGTGTGGCGGGCAGCCAGCGCCATATCGCTGGACGACGGGTGGTACAGAAACTCGCCCCGGCGCAGCAGGCCCCGCGGCTCCGGCAGGGCTGCCACATCGACATACCCGTCACGCAGGGCTTCGGCCCGGACAGCGGCGTCGGGGATCACGATGATCTCTACCGTCTCTGCCCAGCCTGCGGTGTCGGCCTTGTAATGATCTGCCACCTTGGAGGCGCGGAAATGGCGGCCTTCCTGGGCGCGCGCCACCTTGTAGCAGCCAGTCCCGACCGCATCGGACAGCGGCACCGGCAAAGCGCCTCCGGGGGCGATCACCTGGCCGGCGCCGGCCAGCAGATAGGGCAGATGCGGGTTCGGTTGCTCAAGCTCCACCAGCAGCTGATGGCTGCCCAGCGCGGTGATCGCCTGCACCTCTGCCCCGGTGATTCCCCGCACCAGGAGCGAGGCGGCGGCATCATCCGCGGTCAGCGGGCTGCCATCGTGAAAGGCCACACCGTCCCGCAGGCTGAAGGTCCAAGTCCGGGCGTCCTGCGTGGACTGCCAGCCGGTGGCCAGCTCGCCGCGCAGCAGCCCGTCCGGAGCGATTTCGGTCAGCGTGTCATAGATTGCGCCGCGGGCGGCCTGTTCCAGCATCCCGCCATCCCGCGGAACCGCCAGACGCAGCACACCGCCCGGCTTGGGTGACGCATGAACCGACCCGCCGGCAGCGGCCAGCAGGGCTGCGGCAGCACCCGAGGTGAACAGCGCGCGGCGGTCGATGCGCGTCATGGCACAAGCTCTCCTGCTATCCGGTCCATCGCCCGGACCAGCTCTGCGCTGATTCCCGGCTCCGACAAAGCATGGCCTGCGTTGCGCACCATCTTCAACTCCGCATTTGGCCACAGCTCATTCAGGCGCCAAGCGGACGACGGCGGGCAGATCATGTCATAGCGGCCCTGCACGATCACGCCGGGGATATGGGAAATCCGTCCCATATTGGCAAGGATCTGGCCGTCATAGTCGAGAAAGCCGCCATTTCGGAAATAATGGTTCTCCAGGCGGGCAAAGGCGCGGGCGTAATCGCCCGGGCTTTCACCACTTTGGCCGTTGGAATGCACAGTGGCCAGCGCATTTTCCCACGCCGACCAGGCACGGCCAAAGCGCACTTCCTCGTCCAGATTTCCGGAAAACAGCCGCTTGTGATAGGCGCTGATCATGTCGCTGCGCTCCCCATCGGGGATCAGCGATACGAATTTGGCCCAGGTTTCGGGCCAGAACTTGCCGGCGCCGCCGCCATAGAACCAGTCCAGCTCTGCCTTGGTCATCAGGAAGACACCGCGCAGGATCATCTGCTGCACGCGGTCCGGGTGGGTCTGGGCATAGATCAGCGCCAGCGTCGCCCCCCAGCTGCCGCCGAACAGGATCCAGGATTCGATGCCGGTCTGGCGGCGAATCAGCTCCATATCGGCGACCAGATGCCAGGTGGTGTTGTTCTCGCAGGAGGCGTAGGGGCGCGAGCGGCCGCAGCCGCGCTGGTCGAACAGGATGATCCGGTAAACATCTGGATCAAAATAGCGCCGCATCGCCGGGCTGCTGCCGCCGCCGGGTCCGCCGTGGCACACAATCACGGGTATGCCGTTTGGATTCCCGCTCTGCTCTGCATATATACGGTGGCCCTGGCCTGCGTCGATCATGCGCTGGTCAAAGGGTTCGACCGGCGGGTAAAGATAATGCACTGCGCGCTTTTGGTCCGGGTATCTATCCATTACTGACCTTAGTGAGACGTCAGACTACAAAAGAGCACACGGAGACAGGAATGCAAGCGCCTCAGTCCACGGTCGACCCAGCGGAAATCGCTAAATTCGAGGCGATGGCGGCGGAGTGGTGGGATCCGAATGGCAAATTCAAGCCGCTGCACATGCTGAACCCGTGCCGGCTCGATTACATTACCAAGCAGATTGCCGCCGAGTTTAACCGCGACCTGACGTCACGGAATCCGTTTGAGGGGCTTCGGCTGCTGGACATCGGTTGCGGCGGCGGGCTGCTGAGCGAACCGATGGCGCGGCTGGGCGCGACGGTCGTGGGCGCCGATGCCGCCGAGGGCAACCTGCCGGTCTCGCGCATACACGCCGAGCAATCGGGGCTTGAGATCGACTACCGCCACACCACCGCCGAAGCGCTGGCTGAGGCTGGCGAGCAATTCGACGTGGTGCTCAACATGGAGGTGGTGGAGCATGTCGCCGATCCGCTCAGCTATCTGACCGCGACGCAGCTGCTGCTGAAACCCGGCGGGCTGCAGATCTGCTCGACCATCAACCGCAACCCGAAAAGCTTTGCCATGGCCATCATCGGCGCCGAAGTGATCATGCGCTGGCTGCCGCGCGGCACCCATGAATGGTCCAAGTTCATCACGCCGGATGAGCTGTTCGAACTGCTGCGCAAGTCCGGGCTGAAGCCGGTGGACCGCAAGGGGTTCGTGTTCAATCCGATCACCTGGACCTGGTCAATTTCCGAGCGGGATTTGTCAGTGAACTATGTGACGGCCAGCGTGAAGCCCGGCTGAGCCGCAGCGGCCATCGCCCTGCCGGCGCGGCCGCCTATCCTTAAGGATAGGTGGTAATCCTTATGCACCCTTTAGTTGCACCGCCCTGATTGTTAACGTCAGGTAACGGATTTGGAATGTTACCCGGTTCGCCTGGGGCAAAGCCCTTTAATTGAAGGATTGCTTACCGCTGTTTCCGGCGGGTCCGCCCTGAGGTTGCCAGGACCGCCACTCACGGATTGATGGGGACTGATGGGGAGGAAGGGCGCCTGCTTGCGGGCGTCCTTCTTTTTTGGGCGACCGTTGCAATCAACCGGCTGCCGGGGCCGGCCGGATCAGCCGCTTTCCTCAAGCTTGCCGCGCAGTTCGCGCAGGATCGGAAGGGCGGCCCGGACCCGGTCGCTGCCCAATTCCCCCACCACCTCGGAAATCACCGGAATGATCCCGGCCAGCGCCGCGTCGCGAGCCTGTCTGCCCGCAGGGCTGATCGCCACCATCTTGCGCCGCGCATCATCCCAATCCGGGCGGACATGGATATACCCCGCCACTTCCAGCTTGTTCAGCGTGTTGGTCATGGCGCCGCGCGTCACGTGAAACGCCTTGGCCAGCTGTGCGGGCGAGCGTTCCAGCCCGGCGCGGGCCAGGTGGTTCAGCACCGAAAAATGCGACAGCTCCATACCCTTAGGCAGCACTTTGCTGAGGCGTGACCGGGCCAGCTGGTCAGCCATGAGTATCTCGCTGAACAGCGATACCGCCAGGGAATGGGTTTCATCCATCAGGGTCCGTCGAACTCCCGGTCGTGGGTCAGGGAAGGCACACGCTTGCGTGCTTCTGCCACTTTTTCGAGGTCGAGATCAACGTAAGTGACGCCGGGCTCCTGGCCCGCATCCGCCAGCACCTCGCCCCAGGGAGCGACGGCGAGAGAGTGCCCGTAGGTCTTGCGGCTGGGCCCGCGGGAGGCAGGATGCTTGCCGGTTTGCGCCGGCGCCAGCACGAAACACCCGGTCTCAATCGCCCGGGCGCGCAGCAGCGAATGCCAATGCGCCGCGCCCGTCACATAGGAGTACGCCGCTGGCACGGTGAGGATTTGAGCTCCGCCTTGGGCCAGCGCCCGGTGCAGATGCGGGAAGCGCACGTCATAGCAGATCGTCATGCCGATCCTGGCGAAGGGCGTTTCCGCCACGACGGCCTTGGTGCCCGGGCGGTAGCCATCGGATTCGCGGTAGGTTTCCTCTGGCGTGACCTCCACATCGAACATGTGGATCTTGTCGTAACGTGCGACGATTTCACCCTGCGGGCTGATCAGGAACTGCCGGTTGGCAAAGCGCCCGGCATTGTCGCGGGTTTTGACCCCCAGCGAGCCCAACAGCAGCCAGACCCCGTGCCTGGCCGCCTCTTCCCGCAGGGCCGCCAAAGTCGGGTCGTTCTCTTCATGACAAAGGACGTCTTTCTGATGCGTCCGGCTGCCGGAGAGGCAATTGGTAACTTCCGGTGTCAATACAAACCCGGCCCCGCCGCGCACAGCCTCCGCCATCATGGCCTTCACCGTTTCCAGGTTTTCAGCCGGGATATCGGTGGATGTCATCTGAAGCAGAGCTGCGCGCATGCTGTCTCTCCGGGATCAGGCCGCCAGCAGCGGGTCGAGCTTGCCCGCCTGCTCCAGCGCATAGAGGTCGTCACAGCCGCCGACATGAGTGCCGCCAATGAAGATCTGCGGCACGGTGCGGCCGCCGTTGGCACGCTGGATCATCTCCGCCTTACGCTCCGGCTCTTCCAGCACGTTGACTTCCGAAAATGCCACACCCTTCTGGTTCAGCAGCCGCTTGGCCGCGTGGCAGTAACCGCACAGAGGCGAGGTGTAGATTTCTACCGTTTTCATTCAGGACCCCATGATCTGGTTTCGAAGCTTGTGGAGGAATTGGGGATTCATTGCAACAATTGCCAGAGGCAGGCCGCCGGGCTCACGTTTGCGTGACCCGGGCCAGCACCGCCACCCGCACATCGGCTGCTCCCGCCCGCAGGCAGGCATCGGTGCAGGCGCACAGCGTGGCGCCAGAGGTCATCACGTCGTCCACAATCAGAACACTGCGGCCCCTGATCCTGTTCAGCCGGCCCGGATGCGCGCCGATGGCGGACCCTAGAAGCTGGTAACGCTGGTCCCGTGTTTTTCCTTCCAGCGCGGGCGTTTTCCGGATCCGGCGCAGCAGGTCCGGGCAATGCTGCAATCCCGCACGTCTGGCCAGCGCGTCTGCCAGCACGGCCGACTGATTGTACTTGCGCTTCAGCAGCCGGGTCCAATGCAGCGGCACCGGGCAGATCAGCGGATCATTCTGCAGCATCGGCTGCGCTGCGCGTTCCAGCCAAACGGCTGCGGTCTGCGCGATTTCTGTCCGGTCGCCGTGTTTCAAGGCCAGCACCAGTTTGCGCCCCTGCCCCTCGTAAACCAGCGCCGACCGCCCCTGGCTCCAGGGGCGCGGATGGCGGAGGCAGCTGTCGCACTCCAGACGGAAGCCGTCCGCCTCCCCCGGCAGCGGAACGCCGCAGCCTTCGCATACTGTGCCGCTGATGAAGCTCATACCGGACCAGCATGTCCCGCACAGGCCGAAGTCGCTGCCGACCAGCCCGCCGCAGCCCAGGCATTGCGGAGGGTAGATCAGCGAAACAGCGGTTTGAATCCCGGCCAGCAGCATCTAAATAGCCCCCATGACACACGCACCCCAAGACCGGGCCCAGCAACAGCTCTTTGACCGTCAGGCGCTGGCAGCCCGCCGTGCCAGACGGCAGGCGGACGCCCTTTTTCTGCACCATATGGCGCGGGATGAGGCCGAGGATCGCCTGAGCCTGGTTAACAGAACCTTTACAGCGCCCGCCGTGGTCTGCCCTTTCCCGGAGGTCTGGGAAGGGTTTCAGCTGGACGCGAAGTTTGTGTCCGACGCGGACGTTCTGGAACTGGAGCAAGGCGCGCATGATGTGGTGATCCATGCCATGTGCCTGCATTGGGCCAATGATCCGGTGGGGCAGCTGATCCAATGCCGACGCGCCCTGAAGGAAGACGGGCTGCTGCTGGTCATCCTGCTGGGCGGCCAGACCCTGCACGAGCTGCGCGCAGCCATGGCCGAAGCAGAGACAGCCGTTCTGGGCGGCCTGTCGCCGCGGGTTGCCCCGATGGGAGAGATCCGGGATCTGGGCGGGTTGCTGCAGCGGGCCGGTTTTGCCCTGCCGGTGGCCGATCTGGTGCCGCTCACCGCGGAATACCGCGATCTGACGCATCTGATCCACGACCTGCGCGGCATGGGCGAAACCAACGCCCTTGCCCAGCGCCTAAAGCGCCCGGCGCCGCGAAGCCTGTTCCAACTGGCCGATCACATCTATCGCGCGCATTTCGCCACCGCAAACGGCCGGTTGCCAGCGACGTTTGAGCTGGTATGCCTCACCGGCTGGTCGCCGTCGGACAGCCAGCAAAAACCCTTGCGCCCCGGCTCTGCCCGGATGCGTCTGGCCGATGCGTTGAAGGTGCCGGAAACCAAGCTCGGCCCTTGATAAGTTTCCGCTATGGCTGCGCCAATGTGATCCAATTGGCCTTCTGCGCGTAAAGACAGTAGTTTGCCGCCAACACCGAAATTCTCAGCCCCACAGGACCTGCCCATGCTGGACGCCGCCCGGACCGCCAAATGCCCTGCCCACGCCCCCGCCGATCACCCCAAGATCCCGGCGGAGAAGGTCGGCATCCTGCTGGCCAACCTTGGCACGCCGGACGATCATTCCTATTGGCCGATGCGCCGCTACCTGAATGAGTTCCTGTCGGACAAGCGGGTGATCGACTATCCGTCGTGGAAATGGCAGCCGCTGCTGCAGCTGATCATTCTGACCAAACGCCCGTTCTCCTCCGGCGCGGCGTACAAGTCGATCTGGAACCATGACAAGGGCGAAAGCCCGCTGATGACCATCACCAAAGACCAGACTGCCAAGATGGCTGAGGTGATGAAAGCGCAGTACGGCGATCAGGTGATGGTCGATTTCTGCATGCGCTACGGCAACCCCTCAACCAAGTCCAAGGTGCGGCAGATGGTGGAGGCTGGCTGCCAGAAGATCCTGTTTGTGCCGCTCTATCCGCAATATGCCGGCGCGACCTCTGGCACGGCCAACGACCAGTTCTTCCGCGCCCTGATGGAAGAAGCCTGGCAGCCCGCCGCGCGCACGATCGCGCCTTATTTCGACCAGCCTGCCTATATCGACGCGCTGGCGCGGTCGGTGGAGGAGGCCTATGCCAAGGCAGCGAAGCGTCCGGATATCCTGGTGGTGTCTTACCACGGCATGCCCAAGCGCTATCTGATGCAGGGCGATCCTTACCATTGCCAGTGCCAGAAAACGACGCGCCTGCTGAAGGAGCGGCTGGGCTGGGACGATACCCAGATCACCTCGACCTTCCAGTCGGTTTTCGGGCCGGAGGAATGGCTGAAGCCCTACACCGTGGACCACGTCGCGGCGCTCGCCAAGGACGGCAAGAAGAACATCGCGGTGATCGCGCCGGCCTTCTCTGCCGACTGCATCGAGACGCTGGAAGAGATCAACGAGGAAATCCGCGAAAGCTTTGAACACGCGGGCGGCGAAGACTTCCTGTATATCCCCTGCCTCAACGATAATGATGACCATATCGCCGCACTGGCCGGGGTTATCGAGCAGAACCTGCAAGGCTGGCTGGACTAAACCCTCGTCCCGGTCCAAATAGGATCCAATGTTGGATCGCCGGGCACGCCGGCAGACCGGGGAGAGTTTGGATGACGCTTGCGCATTGGGCCGCCGCCCTTGAAGAACATTGGGGGATCAAGGCGAAACTCAGCCGCCTTGATGGGGAGTATGACCTGAACTTCCTGGCCCGCGACGCACATGGCCAGGGCTATATCCTCAAAGCCATGCGCCCGGGCTGTGAGACTTGGCTGGTCGATATGCAGGTGAAAGCCTTTGAGCATATTGCCGCGCGCCAGCCGGATCTGCCCTGCCCCCGGGTGATCGCCTCAGCTGACGGCCGCTCTCTGCTGACACTCCCGGACGAGAATGGCCAGGACCGGCTGGTCTGGCTGCTGAACCAGCTGCCCGGGCGCTGCTATGCCAAGGCCGCGCCGAAAAGCGATGCCCTGATTCATGAGATCGGCGAGGTGCTGGGCGGCTCGGCCAAGGCGCTGGCGGATTTCCGGCACGAAGGTCTGGAGCGCGATTTCAAATGGGATCTGATGCGCGCAGGCTGGATCAGGGACCAGCTGCCCTGCATCACCGATCCGTCGCGCCGTTCGCTCCTTGAAGAGATTTCTGAGGATTTCGCCAAGTTAGAGCCTGCGTTGGCGGCGCTGCCCAAGCAGGCCATTCACAACGACGCCAATGACTACAACATCATGGTGGCGGGTGAACTGGGCGAGCCGCGCCGGGTGTCGGGCCTTATCGACCTGGGTGACATGTGCGCCGCGCCACGGATCTGCGACCTGGCGATTGCTGCGGCCTATATCGTGCTGGACCATCCGGCCCCGGAAGCCGCCCTTGCGGCTTTGGTGGCGGGCTATCACGCGGCCTCTCCGCTGACGCCCGCCGAAGTGGGCATGGTCTGGCCGCTGCTGCGCACGCGGCTGGCTGTCAGCGTTGTGAACTCCACCCTGATGGCGGCGGAGAACCCGGACGATCCCTATGTCACCATCTCGCAAGCGCCGGCCTGGCGGTTCCTTGAGGGCAACACGCTGCATGGCGGTCTGCTGACGGCCCGGCTGCGTGCCGCCTGCGGGCTGCCGGTGGTGGACGGCGCCGGCCGGGTGATGGCCTGGCTTGATCAGGAACGCGGGAACTTCGCCCCGCTGATGGGCCAGGATCTGGCAGGCGCACCAATGGGGTCGCTGTCGGTAGAGCACTCCACCTGGCCGCAGAACCCGTTCCACATGCCCCTGGAGGAAGCCGCCAGGGTCGGCGAGGAGTTTGAAGTCAAAGGCCGCATCTGGCTGGGTTATTATCACGAGCCGCGGCTGATCTACACGGATGCGGCCTTCCGCAAAGGGCGATGGAAAGCCGGCAACCGCCGCACCGTGCATCTAGCCGTCGACGCCTTTGCCTCGGCGGGCACGCCGATGTTTGCGCCGTTGCGCGGTGAGGTCTATGCGGCCGAATACCGCGACGGTCATCTGGATTATGGCGGGGTGATCATCCTGCGGCACGAGACGCCGGAGGGCGATTCGTTCTTTACGCTCTACGGTCATCTGGACCCGGAATGCCTCAACCGGCTGAAGCCCGGCGACATCGTCGAGAAAGGCGAGGAATTTTGCCGCCTGGGCGATCCCGGCCAAAACGGCGGCTGGGCGCCGCATGTGCATTTCCAGCTGGCACTGACCACCGAGGGGATCGAGGCGGACTGGCCCGGTGTCGGCGACCCGGACGAAATGTACCTGTGGCAGTCCCTATGCCCCAACCCGGCGGCGCTGCTGAACCTGCCGGATGAAAAAGTCCGCTATCGCCCCACAAGCAAGGAAGACGTGCTTGCCGGCCGCCGCGCGCATTTCGGCGGCAACCTGAGCCTCACCTACAAAGACCCGGTGATGCTGGTGCGTGGATGGAAACACCACATGTTCGACGAATGGGGGCGGCTCTATCTGGACGCCTACAACAATGTCCCACACGTCGGCCACGCCCATCCGCGCATTCAGGCGGTGGCGGCTGATCAGCTGAAACGGATGAACTCGAACACCCGCTATCTGCATCCGGCGCAGACCGCCTTTGCGAAGAAGGTGCTGTCAAAACTGCCGGACCGGTTCGAAGTCTGCTTTTTCGTGAATTCCGGCACCGAGGCCAATGAGCTGGCCCTGCGCCTGGCCCGCGCCCATACCGGCTCCAAGGGCATGGTGACGCCCGATCACGGCTACCACGGCAACACCACTGGTGCGATTGATATCTCTGCCTACAAATTCAACAAGCCCGGTGGCGGTGGCCAAGCGGACTGGGTTGAGCTGGTGGAAGTTGCCGATGATTACCGCGGCTCTTTCCGGCGCGGCGATCCGGACCGGGCGCAGAAGTTCGCAGATCTCGTAGACCCGGCAATCGCCCGTCTGCGGGAAAAGGGCCATGGTGTTGCCGGGTTCATTGCCGAAACCTTCCCGTCTGTGGGCGGCCAGATCATCCCGCCCAAGGGCTATCTGCCTGCGGTTTATGACAAGATTCGCGCCGCAGGCGGCGTTTGCATCGCAGACGAAGTGCAGACCGGCCTGGGCCGTTTGGGGGACTTCTACTTTGGCTTTGAACATCAGGGGGCGCTGCCGGATATTGTTGTGATGGGCAAACCGATCGGCAATGGGCATCCGCTGGGCGTGTTGGCCACCACCAAGGAAATCGCCGCGAGCTTCGACAACGGCATCGAATTTTTCTCAACCTTTGGTGGCTCGACCCTCTCCTGCCGAATCGGCAAGGAGGTGCTGGACATCGTCGATGACGAAAGCCTGCAGGAAAATGCCCGTGTGGTTGGCGCCCAGCTGTTCGGCGGACTGAAGGCGCTGGAGGGGAAGCACGCCTGCATCGGCGATGTGCGCGGTATGGGCCTGTTTTTGGGGGTGGAACTGATCAATCCGGACGGCTCCGAGGCCACGGAGATCTGTTCCTACGTCAAGAACCGGATGCGCGATCACCGGATCCTGATCGGCAGCGAAGGCCCCAAGGACAATATCCTGAAAATCCGGCCGCCGCTGACGATAGAGCCGGATGATGCGGACATGATCACCAGTGTTCTGGACGGGATCTTGCGCGAGGTGGCGGCGGTCTGACCGCCCCCGCAGCGGCCTTTAGCCAACAAAAAAGGCGGTGGAGAACCACCGCCTTTTCCGTAACTGTGTCGCGAACTTAGTTCGCTGCAACAGCTGCGCCAACCAGGACCAGCAGCAGCAGCGGCAGCAGGATGCCGCTGGAAGAGCCCTGTGCTTCTTCAACGATGACCGGCGGTTCTACAACCGGCTCGGACAGGTTGCCCGCGGTAGCGGTCGAAGCAGCAGCGGTCAGCGCAGCAGCGATAACGAGTTTTTTCATGTTAACCTCCAGAATTTGCGCGGGCCATAAAGCTGAACCGCGCACCCAAGACATACCTCGTATTTTTTTCTAACCAGCAAAATCGCGCGATTGCAATTGCTTGTTATAGTTAACAGGCTAGCGCCCGTTCCCGTGGCGTCAAATTAGCAACACCTGTGTGCCCACTTTGGCAAGGCTGAACAGCTGGGCAATGTGTTCATTGTAAAGCCCGATGCAGCCATTGGATGATTTGCGCCCGATTTTGCGCGTGTCGTGGGTTCCGTGGATCCGGTAATACTTCCAGCTGAGGTACAGCGCATGGGTGCCAAGCGGGTTGTCCGGTCCCGGCGGGACATACGCGGGCCATTCCGGATTGCGCTTGCGCATGTTCGGGGTCGGCGACCAGCTGGGCCCTTCCACCTTGCGCACCACCGTGGTGCGGCCGCGCCGTGTCAGATCGTCCGACAGCGGCACTGAGGAGGGGAACAGCTTGTAGGTATTTCCATCCGCGGACCAGAAGTGCAGCGCCCGGCTGTCGATATCGACGAGAATCGCGCCGTTGCGCAAATTGTCGAAATACGGCCTCCACGTTTTGGACCGGAAAGCAGAGACATTGCGGTGAACCGGCGGTTCCGGCTCCGGCGGCGGCCGCAGCGGATCGTAAGCCTGCTGAGAGAGTCCGGAGTCTTCCTGCGCCAGCGCGGAAGAGGAAATCAGGGCAGCGCTGCCGGCAAGAAACTGCCGCCTGCTGAAGTTCTTAAATGGGATACGGGACATGATTCATTCCAACTTGCGCAATCGGGATCCAGGATTTTTGCATTTTATGGCCGGAAAGCCGCAGTCGCAAACCAATCCGTCACCGCGGTCCGCATATTTCTGCCACCCCGTTTGCCTCCCGGCCACAGGAAGGATAAGTGCAGAAGCATCTGACGGAGCATGAGAGAATTATGAAGCGCGTTTTTCTGCTTATGGCTGCGGCCATTCTGACTGTCGCGGCCGCTTGTACGCCCGCAACCGACTCCAGCAGCACCTACCGCATACGCAATGCGGACAAGGTCCAGATCCGGATGCTCGATTCCGTCAATGCGCTGCGCCAGGCCGCAGGTGCGCAAACGGTTCAACTGAACGCTGAGCTGACCGCCGCCGCCGCGACCCACTCGCGCGATATGTCGGTTCAGAACCGGCCCTGGCATTTCGGCTCCGACGGCTCCTCGCCGCTCGACCGGGTCACACGGGCGGGCTACAATGGCACGCTGCTGGGCGAGAACATCTCGGAAACCTACGAAAATGAGCAGCAAACGCTCACCGCCTGGCTGGAACGGCCCGCCACGCGCGCGGTTATCCTGGATCCGAAGGCTGCGAATATGGGCTTTTCCTGGTTCCAGGAGCCGAACGGAAAAATCTGGTGGACACTGGTAATGGGCAGCTGAGCCGGCGCGCCGTGCGTTAGCACGGCGCCACGCCCAAGGCTGCCAGGAGGTGCCGGCCCCGCCGGCGCATCTGCAGGCGCGGGAGCCCGCCGCCGGGGATTGCGGATCAGGGCCGCAAAGCGATGGTGGTTCCGTCCTGCACCATGGCATAGATCTCTTCGATGTCGTCGTTTGACACCGCGATGCAGCCTGCGGTCCAATCGCTGACCCGCGCTGCGCGCTTGCGCTCCTTCGGGTTGTTGGGCTGCCCGTGAATAAAGATCTCGCCGCCGGGTTTCTTGCCCGCCGCTTGCGCCGCGGTCTGGTCCTGCACATTCGGATATGAGATGCCGACTGACAGGTGGTACCGGCTGTTCGGGTTGCGGCGGTCGATCACATAGGTGCCTTCCGGAGTTTTTCCGTCGCCCTCGAACTGCTTGTGGCCCTGCGGTGCAAAGCCCAGATCAACGTCATATTCCCGCAGCACCTCTTCGTAGTGCAGCAGATACAGCTTGCGCGAGCTCTTGTTGATCACAACCGATGTGACCTGGGGTCCTTCATAAAACTGGAACCTGCGCGCCGCGCTGCCGGTCCTGCTGCAGCCTGCCAGTGCAAGGCTAGCGGCAGCACCGAAACCGAATGCCCTTCTGTTCATTGTTCAGCCTGTATTTTTTGTTTGCCTCTATTCAGGCCATACCGCGAAATCGGGATTAAGAAAATTCACATTTTCCTGTCTTCGCCTGCAGGGCCGGAAATCTTCCGCTCAATGGCCTCCAGACGGGCAAGCACTTCATCCCGGTACGCATCGGTGCGCACGCCCTCTTCCTCGCCGTGCGCGTCCTGCATCGAGTTCACGATCAGGCCAACCAGAAGGTTCACCACCGCAAAGGTGGTCACCATGATGAAGGGCACGAAGAACGCCCAGGCATAGGGGTGAACCTCCATCACCGGCCGCACGATCCCCATTGACCAGCTTTCCAGTGTCATGATCTGGAACAGCGAATAGGCGCTGCGTCCCAGATCGCCGAACCACTCCGGGAAATCCTGGCCGAACAGCTTGGTAGAGATCACCGCGCCGATATAGAAAATGATCGCCATCAGCAGAAAGACAGAGCCCATTCCGGGCAGCGCGGTAATGAAGCCTTCGACCACCCGTCGCAGCCTTGGCGCCACCGAGATGACCCGCAGAACCCGCAGAATGCGCAGTGCCCGCAGAACCGACAGCCCCTGCGCTGCCGGCACCAGCGCAATGCCGACAATTACGAAATCAAACACATTCCAGCCGCTTAAGAAGAACCGCAGGCGGCGCACGTAAAGCTTGGCCAGGATTTCGACGACAAAGATCGACAGGCAGGCGTGGTCAATCAGGTAGATCAGGTCGCCAGCTCTGGCCATTACTGATGGTGCAGTTTCCAGTCCCAAAGTGACTGCATTGACCAGGATGACAGCGGTGATGAAACGGCCAAAGCCTGCACTGTCCAGAAAGGCTTCGAGCCGGCGTGTCGGGGTGGTCGCTGGGGTGTCGGTCATTTCAGTCTTTCAGGGTGAATCGCGCAACAGCTTCGATATGGGCAGACCAGCGGAACTGGTCAACAACCTGGACCCAGCCGAGGTCATAGCCCGCTGCGGCCAGCGTTTTGGCATCCCGGGCAAAGCTGACGGGGTTGCAGGACACATAGGCGATCACTGGCGTGCGGGCTTTGGCCAGCTGCGCGACCTGGGCTTCGGCGCCGGCCCGGGGCGGGTCGATCACTGCCGCGTCAAAGGCGGCGCCGAACGGGTTCAGATCTTCGGGCAGCAGCGGATTGCGGAACAGGTCGCGGGCTTCGGTGGTGACTTTTTTCAGCCCCTTGGCCTTGCGCCAGCCGGCGTCCAGCGCCGCCACCATATCCCGCTCTCCCTCGACTGCGTGCACCTCGGCAGCCTGCGCCAGAGGCAGCGCAAAGGTGCCGCAGCCGGCAAACAGATCAACGATCCGCTTGGCGCCCCTGGTGATTTCCAACACAGCGGCCAGCAGCGCGGCCTCGCCGTCTTTGGTGGCCTGCAGAAAGGCTCCCGGCGGCGGGCAGACCAGGGCGGGACCAAACGGCTGCACCGGCGGCTGCTCCATCGCGACCAGTTCGTCGTCCCAGGTCAGGCGGGCAATCCGGTGCTTCTCTGCCAGCTGTGCCAGCGCGATCCGCAACGGCCCGTCCAGTGGCTTGCCGTTCTGGACAAACATATCCAGGCCCGCGTACGAGGCGGTGACCGTGACCGACAACGGCGTTTTGCGGCTGGCTCCGGCCAGGGCCAGCGATTCCGCTACCGGAATTGCCGCCATCAAGGCGGGGTCCAGCAGCCGGCAATCGGGAATCTCTGTAATCACGTCCGACGCCTGGCCGTGGAATCCGGCCATCGCACCCTTCTTGGTGCGCCGCACCGCAAGCGTGGCCCGGCGGCGGGACTGGGACGGCGAGGTGTGGACAGGCCGGAACTCCGTCTTCAGCCCCTGCGCGGTAAGCGCATTGCGCACCACATCCGTTTTCCACTGCGCCACAAAGCCATCACTGGCGTGCTGCAGCTGACAGCCGCCGCAGGACTTGTAGTGCCGGCAGGGCGGCTGCACCCGGTGCTCCGACGGCGTCTCGATGCGGATGCTGGTCAAGCGGCTGCCCTCGGCAATGCCGCTGACAACCTCGCCCGGAAGGGTGCGCGGGGCAAACAAGGGGCCGTCGGCCACGCCATCGCCCTGATGGCCCAGCCGGCTGATCGTTGCTGTAATTCTGGCTGCGTCTGTCATGGCGGCTCAATAGCGCGCCACAGGGGCCAGCAAAAGCAAAATGCGCCGGCAGGTTTACTCCGCCGCCGCCTGCTCCTCGCCCGTGCAGATGAAACCGCCGGACTGGCGCGCCCAGAACTGCGCGTATAGACCGCCCGTGGCCAGCAGTTCATCGTGGCTGCCGCTTTCGGCAATGCGCCCCCTGTCCATCACGATGATCCGGTCCATTTCGCTAAGCGTCGACAGACGGTGGGCAATCGCCAGCACCGTCTTGCCCTCCATCACCCGGTGCAGCGCCGCCTGAATTGCGGCCTCAACCTCAGAATCCAGCGCCGAGGTTGCCTCGTCCAGCACCAGGATCGGCGCGTCCTTCAGAATGGCGCGCGCCAGTGCAATCCTCTGCCGCTGTCCGCCGGACAGTTTCACCCCCCGCTCGCCAAGATACGCGTCATAGCCGGTGCGGCCCTGGCCGTCCTCCAGTTCTGTGATGAACTCATGCGCCTCAGCCTTCTGCGCCGCCGCGATCAGCTCTTCCTCAGTGGCGTCAGGCCGGCCATAGAGAATATTCTGCCGTGCCGAGCGGTTGAACATGGCGGTTTCCTGGGTGACCATGCCGATCTGGCTGCGCAGCGAATTCTGGGTGACGGTGGAAATATCCTGTCCGTCGATCAAAATCTTCCCGTTCTCCCCTTCATAGAGCCTGAGAAGAAGCGATACGAGCGTGGACTTCCCGGCCCCTGAGGCACCAACGATGCCCAGCTTCTCCCCCGGATGAATGGTCAGGCCAACGCCCTGCACCCCGCCCACATCCCGGCCATAGGCAAACTCCACCTGGTCAAAAGCAATTTCACCCTTGCTGACCTTCAACGGCTTGGCACCGGGCTTATCCTCAACCCTGTCGCGGACGGACAGGGTTTTCATGCCGTTCTCGATCTCGCCCACGTTGGAATAGATCGCCATCAGCGTGAAGCTGACCCAGCCGGTCATCTGAGCGATGCGGATCGAGACCGCGCCAGCCGCCACGATGTCGCCTTCGGTGGCCGTGCCCGACTGCCACAGAAACAGCGTTGCGCCGATCAGCAGCACCGGCAAAATGCCTGCTAGGCACATCAGGGAGAAGCGGAAGCTGGCGGAGAGGTAACCGAAATGCAGCGACTTGTCGCGGAAACGCACCATGGCGTCCTGGGCGGTGCGTTCCTCATGGTCGGCATGGGCAAACAGCTTGACCGTCTTGATGTTGGTGATCGAGTCGACAACCTGCCCGGTTACCATCGCCCGCGCCCCGGCCCGTGCGCCAGAGCGTTTGCGGATGCGCGGCAGAAACCAGCGGATCAGCGCGAAATAAGCGATCAGCCACACCAGGAACACTGCGGTGATGCGCCAATCAATAGAGCCTAACAAGGCCAAAGAGCCCGCAAGAGAGGCCAGCGCAAAGGCCACCACATTGATCATCTCAGTGGTCACGGAGGTGACGGCAGTTGCCGTCTGCATCTGCTTCTGAGCGATCCGGCCGGCAAAATCATCGTCGAAGAACCGCACCGATTGACCCAGCGTCCACCGGTTCAGCCGCGACAGCACCAGCGGGTTCACATTGGGCTGCACGATAATGGCGTTGGAGGCGGCAGACAGGCCAAACAGCACCGGGCGTACAATAAGGAAGAAGCCCAGCGCCAATGCGATGACCGCCACATTGCCGGCCGAGAAAAACTGTTCCGGCCCGCTGGCGATTGCGGTGTCGATGACCATCCCCAGGATAAAGGCGGTACCCGCCTCCATCCCGCCGGCAAGTGCTGAAAAAGCCGCCGCCAGCACCAGCATGGGCCATGCCCCGGCCAGACACCAGCGCAGGAAGGATCCCAGCCTTTGCGGCGGCGGGCCCTCTGCCGGGCGGAAGGCGTCGATCAGGTTGCCAATTGTCATTCTGCTGCCTCAATACTCAGGAAGCCGCCGGACTGGCGCGCCCATAGCTGGGCATAAAGCCCCTGCGCCTGCAATAGCGCCTCATGCGAGCCTTCTTCAACTATACGGCCCTGATCCATTACCAGGATACGGTCCATCTGCGCGATGGTGGACAGCCGGTGTGCAATCGCAATTACCGTCTTGCCCTGCATCATGCCGTAAAGCGTTTCCTGTATCGCCGCCTCAACCTCGGAATCCAGCGCCGAGGTAGCCTCGTCCAGCACCAGAATCGGCGCGTCTTTCAGGATCACCCGCGCCAGAGTCACCCGCTGGCGCTGGCCGCCGGACAACTTCACCCCGCGCTCGCCCACGTGGGCATCATAGCCCTTTCGGCCCTGGGGGTCCTCCAGGTCCAGAATGAACTCATGCGCCTGCGCTTGTTTGGCAGCGGCGATCATCTGCGCTTCGGTCGCGTCCGGGCGTCCGTACAGCAGATTATCCCGGACCGAGCGATGCATCAGCGCGCTGTCCTGCTGAACCATACCGATGTAGCTGCGCAGGCTTTCCTGTGTCACCGCCCGGATGTCCTGGCCGTCGATCAGGATCTGACCGCTGTCAGCGTCATAGAACCGCAGAAGCAGTTTCACCAGGGTCGATTTCCCGGCGCCAGAGCGTCCGATCAGGCCGATCTTCTCGCCCGGCTGGATGGTCAGGCTGATCCTGTCCAGCCCGCCCGCCTCCCGCCCGTAATGGTGCGAAAGGTTGCGCAGCTCGATCTCTCCCTTGGTCAGCTTCAGCGGTTCCGCATTGGCAGCATCCACCAGGTCGATCGGCTGGGCGATGGTTTCCATCCCCTCGGCCACAACCCCCAGCTGGCGGAAGAAGGAGGTCAGCGCCCACATGATCCAGCCGGTCATTGCATTCAGCCGCAGGGTCAGCGCCGTGGCCGCCGCCACCAGACCGACCGAGGCCGTCCCCTGCATCCACAGCATCACGGCCCAGCCGACGACGCCGATAATAAGCAGACCGTTCAGCGTGACCAGCGTGGCATCCATGATGGTGAAGATGCGCATCTCTGTCTGGAACGTCTTGCGGGTGTTTTCGATTGCCTCGCGGGCATAGGTCAGCTCCCGGTCGTGATGGGCAAACATCTTGACCGAGTGGATGTTGGAATAGCTGTCAACCACCCGCCCCGTCACGGTCGAGCGCGCGTCTGACGACGCCTGGCTGGCCGGCCCGACCCGTTTGACGGTCCACATCACGAGAAGCGCATAAAGCGCGAACCAGACAGCCAGCGGCAGCATCAGCCGCACATCGGCCACCCACAGAAGCACCGCAGCGCCAACCAGGTAAGCCAGGGAAAAGGTGATCGCATCAAACACCTGAAAGATCACTTCCCCAGCGGCGGGCGGGGTCTGCATGATCCGGTTGGCGATCCGGCCGGCAAAATCATTCTCGAACCAGCCCACCGATTGGCGCAGCACATGCTTGTGCGCCCGCCAGCGGATCAGCGTGCCAAAGTTCGGCAGGATCGCATTGTTCAGCAGCGCGACGTCCAAAAGCTGAATCACTGGCCGCAGCAGCAGAATGAACAGGGCGACCAGGATCAGCTCAGTCCCATGGTCGTCCCACACCTGCTGGGGCGTACCCGACATCAGGTCGACGATCCGGCCCATATAGTAGATCAGCCCGACCTCGATCCCGGCGACCACCACCGACATAAGCGCGGTCAGGACAAAGACGGATTTGAACGGCTTGCAATAGTCGCGCAGGAAAGGCCACAGCCGCGTCGGCGGCGTGTTGGTTTCCGGGTAGGCGCAATAAGGGTCAATAAGATTTTCAACGAAGCGAAACATGCGGATGCTCCAGTCGTTCGAGCAATTCGGAATACAGATGCAGACAGCGGGCGGCCCAAGGCCCCCACGTCAAACGGGGCAAGGTCTCAGGCGTTAAAGAAACCAGATCCCGTAATACATCAGCATTCCTCCGTCATGTGGTGGCTGCCCTATGGGTACGCAAGATTTGCCGCCGTGTCACCCCCCAAGGTTGTGACGCTGCTGACAGCCCTTGTCAGCGGAGGGAAGCCAGCAACTCCTCGCGCGAAAGAGTGAACCCGGAAGCGATCCAGTTTGCTTCCATTTTCTTCATCGCTGCCCCCAATTCCGGCCCGGCTAAACCGGGCAGGAGATCGCGGGCTTTTACCGGGAAAACCGCTCTGGCGCCCAGCGCAATATCAGTCTCTAAATCAGGGGAAAGCGGCTGTTGAAACAGGGCAGCGCGCAGCAGAAGCGCATCCAGCGCCTTCTCCGCACCCAGCCGGTATCCCAGCTCTCCTGCCTGCGCAGTGCCAGCCGCTGCCTTCCGGATTGCGGCTAGGTGAGAGGCCTGCGCCTTGCTCAGCCTCAGGGCCTCCTGCAGGCCTTCCCCGCCCAGCACGGCAAGGCGGCGGATGCCAGAGGCCGTTCGCCCGGCCTCCAAATGAATCAGCGGCCCAAGCGTCCGGTCATCAGCGCCGGGCAGAATCTGCGCCAGAACGCCTGCCTGCCGCATTGCTGCAACAGACGGCGCAGGATCGGGCGCCGCCAGCAGCTTCAACAGCTCCGCGCCGACCCGCTCTTTGGACAGCGAGGCCAGACCGTCCAGATTGGCGGAAATCGCCGCCAGCGCATCCGGATCAAATCCCTCTGCCTGATCGCCGTACCAGGCGTGAAAGCGGAAATACCGCAAGCTGCGCAGGTAATCCTCGCGGATGCGGTGTTCCGCGGTACCGATGAACCGCACCCGGCGCTTGGTCAGATCCGCAAGCCCGCCCAGCGGATCGACGATCTCGCCATCCGGGCGCGCATAGATCGCGTTCATGGTGAAATCGCGGCGGCGGGCGTCCTCAGTGATGTCGGTGGAAAACGCCACAACAGCCCGGCGGCCATCGGTCGCCACGTCTTTGCGGAAGGTGGTGATTTCGTGCGGGATGCCATTTTTGACCAGAGTCACTGTGCCGTGGTCGATCCCGGTCGGCACCGCCTTGATCCCGGCGCGGGCGGCCAGTTCCATCACCTGCTCCGGCCGCGCGTCGGTGGCGATGTCCATGTCGGAGACCGGCTCGCACAGCAGTGCGTTGCGCACGCATCCGCCGACAAACAGCACCTGCGCGCCATCCGCCGTGACAGCCTCGAACACCGCCTGCGTTGCTTGGTCGTTCAGCCAGGGCTGGTCAATCCGCATTAGCTCTCCATCCGTGCCGCAAAGCCGCGCAGCATCCGCGCGGTGGCGCCCCAAATGTAATAGGGCCCATAGGGAACGGTATAATAGCGCCGGCGGGTGCCGCGCCAGCGGCGCGATTCGATGATGTAGTTTTCTGTGTCCAGAACGTGCCCCAGCGGCACTGAAAACACTTCGGCCACTTCCCCGGCTTCCGGTCGGGCCGCGAAGTCTTCGCGGATCAGCGCAACAACCGGGGTGACGGAGAATCCGGTCACTGTCTCGTGCTCCGGCAGACAGCCAAGGATTTCGGGCAGGTCCTGCGGCAGTCCGATTTCCTCCCAGGCCTCGCGCAGGGCGGCAGCGCAGGCGTCCTTGTCGCCCGCATCGACCTTGCCGCCGGGAAACGCGATCTGTCCCGGATGGTGCTTGAGCGCCGAGGACCGTTTGGTCAGGATCAGCCGCGGCACGCCCGACGCAATGGAAACCGGCACCAGAACCCCGGCATCCCGCAGCTTGCGCCCCTCCGGCAGCACCGTGCCTGGGTTGAGGTCAAAGTCGGAAGAGCCGCCGCCCTGAAGCTGCAGCGCAGCGGCTATTCTGTCCTTAAGATTCCGAGCCGCCTCATTCACTGGGCGGATTTTCCGCTTCAAAGCCCAGCGACGCGGGATCCAGGTCATAATGCGCACCGCAGAACTGGCAGTCCGCAGTCACCCGGCCGTCATCCGTGGTCATCTTCTCAATGTCCTTCGCCGAGTAGATCGACAGGCTCTGGCGCACACGATCTTCCGAGCAGGTGCAGCCGAAGCGCACCGGCTGGAAATCGTAGACGCGGGGTTGTTCCTCGTGAAACAATCGGACCAGCAGGTCGGCGGGGGTGACCGACGGGCCGATCAATTCCAGATCTTCAACTGTGTTCAGCAGCATGGTGACGCGGTTCCAGTTCTCTTCCTCGTCGCCGGTCACCAGATCGGAGGCTTGCAGAACCTCGCCCGTTCCTTCGCCCTGGGCCGCGAAGGGCGACGCCTTGGGCATGCTCTGCAGCATCACACCGCCGGCGCGCCAATGCTCGGGCACGCCGGGTTCAGCCGATTTGCCAAAGCTCAGCTTGAACATCGTGGGCAGCTGTTCGGACTGGGCGAAATACGCCTCGGCGCAAGCGCTGAGCGAGCCTTGGGCCAGCGGGGTGATGCCCTGATAGGGCTGGGTGCCGGTGCCCTGGTCGATCAGAATCGCGAAATACCCTTCGCCCACCTGCTCGAACGGATCGCCATCGGTCAGGCGGCTGCGGTCAAAGCTGGCATAGGCGCGGATCTTGCCGATCTCACCTTCTTTCTGCGGTGCATAATAATCGGTGGCAATCATCCGCACCGCGCCCTTGGACTGTACCTGCAGCGACAGTTTCCAGCGCAGCGAAATCGTTTGGCCAATGAGCGCCGTCAGCAGCGCCATCTCAGCGACCAAAGCTTCAACCGCTGGCGGATAATCATGCTGTTTCAGGATACCATCCAGCACGCCGTCCAGCCGCGCCACGCGGCCGCGCATGTCGGATACATCAAGCTGGAAGGGCAGGACAGTGTCGTCCCACGCGATTTTAGAACCAAGAGTCATGGGGTTTCCTTAAGCGCCGGGGATTGGCATACCGGGGCTATATAGGAGAAACGCCGCTGGAGTGAAGGGGGCTGCCCGTGATCAGACGTTTTGGCGACACCCCGCAAAAAGGCCAGCGCTACCGGATGCGGCCGGGGGCCTATGCGCTGCTGCCGCGCGGCGGCAAGCTGCTGATCACCTGCCAGTACGACCCCCACCCCGACCTGCAGCTGCCGGGCGGCGGCATCGACCCTGGCGAATCGCCGGTCCCTGCCCTGCACCGGGAGGTGTATGAAGAAACCGGCTGGAAAATCTCCGCCCCGCGCAAACTGGGGGTATTCCGGCGTTTTGCCTATATGCCGGAATACGATCTGTGGGCCGAGAAGCTGTGCCACATTTATGTGGCCCGACCGCTGCGCCGCATCGGCCCGCCGTTGGAGGACGGGCATGAAGCGCTGTGGATCGATCCGCAGGAGGCTGCCGTCAGGCTGGGCAACGCCGGCGACCGCCATTTTGCAGCCCGGCTGGCAGCACGCCTGTGAAATCTGGCTAAACCCACCTCCCAAATACACAAAATCCCAGCCGCGGCCGGGATACCATCAGTCAGAAGCTGAGGCAGGTTCAGGGGCCTTGATATTCGAACAAGGTGGCTGAAACGTCATCTTCCAGCCCGTGCTCTTTGCTCATTACCTGGGTCAGGTGCCAGTACAGATCGTCCAGGAATTCCTTGCCGCTTTGGCCGGATCCGCATTTCTCGACCAGTTCAAGCAGGCCCTCGGGTTCCAGCATGGAACCATCTTCCAGCCGCGCCTCGGTGAAACCGTCAGAGAACAGCAGCAGGCGGTCGCCGCGCTCCATGGTGAATTCTTCCTGGCTGTAGCCGATATCCGGCACCAGCCCCACCGGAACGCCGCCTTTGCCGATAAATTCCATCTTGCCGTTTTTTCGCAGCAGCAGCGGGTGCGGATGCCCGGCCTGCACCATCTTGACGACCCCGCTGCGCAAGTCAGCAATGCAGTAGGCCATGGTGAAGTATTCTTCGATGCCGGTGTCGGCGATCAGCCGGGCATTCAGCAGGCTGGCCACTTCTTCCGGCTGGCGCAGGGCGTAGAAACGGTTGAACCGCTTTTCCATGCCGACGTTCTGATCGAAATAGTTGGAGGACAGGTATCCGCCCAGCCGCGCCGTCATCATTGCGGAGGTGATGCCATGACCCGACACGTCAATGGAGTAGAAGCCAATTCTGTTCACGCCGGGAGAGAACATGCCCACTAGGTCGCCGCCGATGTGCCCGCAGGGTTTCAGCAGCAGGCTGACGGTCGAAGAGCCAAAGGTCTTGGACAGTTCCGGCACCAGCGATTCCTGGATCTTGCGCGCCTGGATCAGGTCCTTGTCGATCGCATCATACACCCGCTGCAGCTCACCCAGGGTTTCGGAGACGATACGGTTCTTTTCTGACAGCTCCCGCTGCATGCGCAGAATCCGCTCCCCCGCGGAAATGCGCGCGCGCAGCTCATCAGAACTCACCGGCTTGGTCAGGAAATCATCGGCGCCGGCATCAAGCCCCTCGGCAACCTCGTTCTTTTCGCTTTTGGAGGTCAGCAGGATGAAGTAGGCGTAATCCCCGCTTGAGCGGGCCCGGAAGGCGCGGCAGAACTCCAGCCCGTTCATGCCCGGCATCATCCAGTCGCTGAGGATCAGATCCGGCGTTTCCGCCTGGCAGATCTCCATCGCTGCCTCGCCGCTCTCGGCCTCGACGACCTCAAAACCCCATTTCTTGAGTGAAGCGACAAGGATGCGTCTTTGCAGGCGGCTGTCGTCGACAACCAGCACACGGCGTATTGATCCGGCCACTGTGTGGTCCTCGTTGTCCATCGAACTTTCTGGCAGCACCGAAGGCACCTCACAAATGGCATAATCAGACAGTCTTGTGATACTATCGGTCCAGAAATTTAACAGGCGGTGAAACCTAAAATTTGAGCTTCCCCCTTTATTTCACTATATTTTTACTGCAATCAACTTAAGAAATCGCGCATGGCGACTGATCGTAGGGACAAGAGACATGATTGACTGGCCACGCGTGACCGAGCTGCGCGAAGAAGTGGGTGCTGAGGATTTCGAGGAAGTCGTAGAGATATTTCTCGAAGAAGTCGAAGAGGTTATCGGAAAGCTGCAAGACGGCGACCGCAGCCGGCTGGAGCAGGATCTGCACTTTTTGAAAGGCAGCGCGCTCAACCTCGGGTTTGCAGATTTTTCCGCACTCTGCCTCGACGGGGAGAGAAAGTCCGCGCAGGGCGGTGCGGATGGTGTCGACGTTCCTGCCATCATCGCCAAGTTTCAGGATTCCAAGTCAGCCTTTCTGACGGGCATGTCGGAGAAATTCTGACCTCCGCCGCAGGTCTCAGATCACGAACTGCGCCAGCGTTTCGTCCCTGGTGATGTCCGTATAGGTCATCCCAGCCGCATCCAGCCGCGCGAACAGCTGCTCAAAATTTTCCGGCCGTTTGGTTTCGATCCCGATCAGAACAGAGCCGAAGTTGCGGGCCGACTTCTTCATGTACTCAAAGCGGGCGATGTCGTCCTCAGGCCCCAGGATGCCCAGGAACTCTTTCAGCGCGCCAGGCCGCTGCGGCAGCCGCAGGATGAAGTATTTCTTCACCCCGGAATAGCGCTGCGCCCGTTCCTTGACCTCGGGCAGCCGTTCGAAATCGAAATTTCCGCCGGAGGTGACGCAGACCACCGTCTTGCCGCGAATCCAGGACCGCACATCCTGCAGCGCCTCGACCGACAGCGCGCCAGCCGGTTCCAGCACGATGCCCTCGACATTCAGCATCTCAATGATGGTTGCGCAGATCCGGTCCTCGGAGATTGCCAGGACATCCGGCAGCGGCACGTCCTTCAGAATGTCAAAGGGCAAGTCACCGATCCGTCCCACCGCGGCGCCATCGACAAAGGTATCAACGGTGTCGAGCGGCACCGGCTTGCCCGCCGCCAGTGCCGCGCGCAGGCAGGCGCCGCCGTCCGGCTCGACAAACAGACTGTGAACATCCTCACCAAACCAGGAGGAAACGCCCGCCGACATGCCGCCGCCGCCCACCGGCAGCAGGATGTGATCCGGAGCCTTTCCCAGCTGCGCCTCAATCTCCACTGCAATGGAGGCTTGACCCTCGATCACATCGGCGTCGTCAAAGGGCGACAGGAAATGCCCGCCTTCCTGCGCGCACCATTCCTGCGCAGCGGCCAAGCAGATGTCAAAATAGTCGCCGACCAGATGTATTTCGATATTGTCTCCGCCGAACATGCGGGTCTTCTGGATCTTCTGCTGCGGCGTGGTGACCGGCATGAAAATGACACCGCGCTTGCCCATATGCCGGCACATGAAGGCAACGCCCTGAGCGTGATTGCCGGCGGAGGCACAGACAAACAGCTCCTGTTCCGGCTGTTTGCGCATCGCGTTCAGTGCGCCGCGGATCTTGTAGGAACGGACCGGGCTCAGGTCCTCGCGTTTGAGGTAGATGTCGGCGCCGAAACGTTCGGACAGATGCACATTGCGCTGCAAGGGTGTTGCAGGGAACACATCGCGCATCGCCTGTTCGGCAGCACGGGCCTGGGTCTTGAAATCGCTCATGTATCCTTCAGTGGCGCAACCCCGCCCCCAAGGCAAGGGGCGGGAGCAAAGCATACATAAGAATACTGGGGATCAGACCGGGCGGCCTTCGACGTAATGGCCGTAAAGCGTAGTCATGATGCTGACGTTCAGAAGGCTCAGCATGACTGCAAATCCCAATTGCAGTACGAGCGAAAAGACCGGGATTCCGGCAACCGCCGACAACGCCAGCTCCACCACGAGCTGTGCAAGAAACACACACACACCAAGCAGAAACAGCGCCGGGATTGCGCCCTTGGTCGCCTCCAAGGCGTCACTCAGGCTAATTGCCCTGCCAACAGCCGCAGCGGGGAGAATGACCAGCAGCCGCGAGAGAAACAGGGCAACGGCAATAAACAGAACAATCAGAATGGCGACCCCGAAGTACCCCGCTGTCTCCGCAAACGCGCTTCCGATGAAGGCGACCACGATCAGGGAGATCACCGAAACGATGGCAAGCTGGACCGCTCGCAGAAAGTAGATGAGGATATTGGAGGTGTGGAGCCGGGGAATCCAGCCTTCAGGCATCTCTTCCAGAAGCACATACCTGTGCCAGGCAACAACACCCCAGATGCTGATCAGCATGACGACTACCCAGACTGCTGCCATTTGCAGTAAAAAGCCAGTAGACACGCTGCCCAGCGGCATGTTCACTGCCTGCCCCACTGGTATTATCCCTGATTGAAAAACAGCATAGACCACGGCAAACACCACTGCGAACACAAGCAGCGTTGGGACCAGGAATATCTGGATTGCAGCTTGGAAATTCCGGAGCACCATGCTCACGGAATGCGAGAAAATCGACCAGCCCTTCATTGGGGTATTCTCCAAAATGTCTTTCCGTTTTGCCGCGCACGTTAAGCGTGTCCCGCAGATTAGAAAACCCCGGAAAACCTTGCTCTTCTGGGCAAAACCCGATACGCCGCAGGCGTTCTGACCTGAGAGGGAAATCCATGTCCGCGCCCAAGAAAGTTGTGCTCGCCTATTCCGGTGGCCTCGACACCTCGATCATCCTGAAATGGCTGCAGACCGAATACGGCTGCGAAGTTGTCACCTTCACCGCCGATCTCGGCCAGGGTGAGGAGCTGGAGCCCGCCCGCAAGAAAGCGGAAATGCTGGGCATCAAGCCGGAAAACATCTACATCGAAGATGTGCGCGAGGAATTTGTCCGCGACTTCGTGTTCCCGATGTTCCGCGCCAATGCGGTCTATGAAGGCCTGTATCTTCTGGGCACCTCCATCGCCCGCCCGCTGATCTCCAAGCGTCTGGTTGAGATCGCCGAAGCCACCGGTGCCGACGCCGTGGCCCATGGCGCCACCGGCAAGGGCAACGACCAGGTCCGCTTCGAACTGGCCGCCTATGCGCTGAACCCCGACATCAAGGTAATCGCGCCCTGGCGCGAGTGGGACCTGACCTCGCGCACCAAGCTCTTGGAATTTGCCGAGGCGCACCAGATCCCCGTTGCCAAGGACAAGCGCGGCGAGGCCCCCTTCTCGGTCGATGCAAACCTCCTGCATACTTCATCCGAGGGCAAGGTACTGGAAGACCCGGCGCAGGAAGCGCCCGATTACGTCTACCAGCGCACCGTGCACCCCGAAGAGGCGCCGGACACCCCCGAATACATCGAAATCGGCTTTGAAAAGGGCGATGCGGTCAGCATCAACGGCGAGGCGATGAGCCCGGCCACTATCCTGACCGAGCTCAATGAATACGGACGTAAGCACGGCATCGGCCGCCTCGACCTTGTCGAAGGCCGTTTCGTCGGCATGAAGTCCCGCGGCATCTACGAGACCCCGGGCGGCACCATCCTGCTGGAAGCCCACCGCGGTATCGAATCCATCACCATGGACCGCGGCGCGATGCACCTGAAAGATCAGCTGATGCCGCAGTACGCAGAGCTGATCTACAACGGCTTCTGGTACAGCCCTGAGCGTGAAATGCTGCAGGCCGCCATCGACAAGAGCCAGGAGTTCGTCTCCGGCACCGTGCGCGTGAAGCTTTATAAGGGCTTGGCCTCCACCGTTGGCCGCTGGTCGGAAAATTCGCTCTACTCCGAAGCGCATGTGACCTTCGAGGAAGACGCCGGCGCCTACGACCAGAAAGACGCCGCAGGCTTCATTCAGCTGAACGCCCTGCGCCTCAAACTGCTGGCCGCTCGTGAGCGCCGGATCAAAAAGTGAGTGATCACGACGGCATAGACAGCGATTTCGAGGATGATTTCGCGGAAGAGCTGGACATGTTCGTCGAAGCTCAGGACACCGTCTGGGCGGCTGTCCTGAACGAACTCTCTGCAGGTCAGAAGACGAGCCACTGGATGTGGTTCGTCTTCCCCCAACTGGCCGAGCTCGGCCGGTCCCACATGGCGCAGCTTTATGGGATCGAGGATCTGGTTGAGGCCACAGCTTATCTGAACCACGAAAAACTGCGCGCCCGCTTGGTCGAGGTCAGCCAGCTGATGCTGCAGCACCGCAGTAAAAAGCCTGAGCAGATCCTCGGCGGCATCGACGCCAAGAAGCTACGCTCCTCGATGACGCTTTTTGCTGCTGTGTCCGGCGCACCGGCAGAATTTCAGCAAGTGCTAGATGCCTTCTACGACGGTCAGCCCTGCCCGCTCACCCGGGACGCGCTTGCCGGCGGGTAATCCGTCCGCTTCCCCCTTGGTCAATGTTGCCCGGACCGCCTTGCCTGCCTAACGCTCACGTCAGGCAAGGGAGGACAACATGGCACTTGAAGACATCGCAGCAGGCATTCGCGACGGCTTGACCGGAAAAACCTTCGATGGCTCTCTGAAATTCGATTGCGGCGACGAGGGCGTGATTGTGCTCGCCCAGGGGGATGCCACAACCCAGGACCGGGACACTGATTGCACGCTCCGTCTGTCCGCGGACAATCTGCAAAAGCTGCTCGCCGGCAAGCTGAACCCGATGACCGCGGTGATGATGGGCAAGATCAAGGTGTCCGGCGACATGGGCGTCGCCATGAAACTGAGCAAGCTGATCGGCTGAGCCGCTTCCTCTTGCCCTAAGTATCCTGGGGGTGAGCGCCGCAGGCGCGAGGGGGCAAAGCCCCCTCCAACCATCAGATCTTCACAGCTTTCATCTGCTCATAATAGGGCATTGCCGCCTGCAGCACGGGCTGCAGCGCGTCCGGCACGTCTGGCAGCGGCCCTTCGGCGCCGGCAAATCCGGTGGAACTCCAGACCGCGCCATACCAATGTTCAGCCCACACGCCGTCATCCTTGTGCCCGCCTTTGGGCCAGCTCAGCATCTTCGGGGAATAGGGGATGCCGATTGCGTCGCACAGCTGCTCCAGTTTTGCCGCCGGGTTCTCGCGGATATCGTGGCTGTCCACCACCACCGGCGTCTGCCCCCAGCTGCGCACCAGGTCAAACAGCTCTGCCTGCTGGCGGAAGCCGATATCCTCCAGCGTGGGATTTTCCCGTTTTGCCGCATAAGAGGCAATCACCCGCGCCGGGTGACGGATCAGAAAGACATTGACCGCCTCGCGCATCCAGTCACGCGGCACGCCCGGGATCATGTGCTGGGTCATGTGTTTTTGATAATAGTAGGGCTTCGCCCCCGGGACCGGCCCAAGCAGCGCCTTGGCCACAGCTTCGGGGTCCTGCGGCTGGCTATCCAGAATCTCACTCCGCATCGGATGGTCGAGACCGGTCATCGCCAGATAGGCAGCATAAAACGGTTCATCCACCACTGCGCAATCGCCGCGGTTGCCAAAGGCATACATCATCGCGGTCGACAGGTTCCGCGGTCCTGACCACATGGCAATCCGCATCACGCACACTCCTTCTCAATCAGGTTCTTGTAGAGGCTCCTGATACGCTCGGTCATGGGACCCATCTGCCCGCTGCCGATCTGCCGCCCGTCGATCTCCCCCACCGGGGTCTGCGCGCCGAATGTGCCGGTGAGGAAGGCTTCATCCGCGCCATATGTGTCGACCAGTGAATAGTTCCGCTCATGCACCGGAATGCCGTTCTCTCGGCACAGATCAATCACTTTCTGGCGGGTGATGCCGTTCATGCAATAGTCCCCAGTAGAAGTCCAAACCTCCCCCTTGCGCACGATGAAGAAATTGCACGCGTTGGTGGTGTTTACAAAGCCATTCACGTCCAGCATCAGCGCCTCATCCGCGCCCGCTTTCTCTGCCGCGATGCAGGCGAGAATGCAGTTCAGCTTGGAATGGGAGTTCAGCTTGGGGTCCTGGGACATCGGCAGGCCCCGGATATGCGGCACCGTGGCCAGCTTGATCGGGCGCGGCAGGTTCGGGCGCGAGTGTTCCATGATGATCGTCATGGTCGGCCCCTGTTGCGACAAGGACGGATGCTGGAAAGGCCGGGTTTTCACCCCCCGCGTGACCATCAGCCGGGTATGGGCATCCGTTGTCATGCCATTGGCTTTTTGCGTCTCTAACAGGGCGTTTTCGACACCTTCCCGGTCCAGGCCGATGTCCAGATCAATGGCCTTGGCGGCCTCGAACAGGCGGTCCAGGTGCTCATCCATGAAGGCCCAGGCGCCGTTGTACAGGCGCAGCCCCTCCCAGACGCCATCGCCCAGCATGAAGCCGCTATCGTAAACGCTGACCTTGGCCTCGGCCTTGGGAACGATTTCGCCGTTCAGGTAGATCAGGATCTCGTCGTTGCGCCGGTCTTCTTCGGCCTGATGGGTGCTCATCTTTTTGGTCATGGAATCCTCCTGCTGGCGGCACGTTAGTAAAATTGGATCCAATTTCCAACCGGTAACTTGCTGTCACCTGTTTGTGAGAATTGCGCATGCCGGGTTGAGAGGCGCGGCAACTGCCGGCAGGGTGGCATCGAAGCAGGATGGAGGCGGAGATGCGTGTTCTGGAGAGACTTAAACCCTTGGCCCTGGCGGGTTTGATCGCCATCGGCACTGCGGCGCAAACTAATCCGCTGCAGGCTCAGTCCACTGAAGTCCTTACAGTGGCTGGCGGCTGCTTCTGGTGTGTGGAAAGCGATTTCGAAAGCGTGCCAGGAGTAATCGAAGCGGTGTCAGGGTACACTGGAGGCAAGGTGGCGAACCCGACCTACAAGGACGTGACCCAAGGCGGCAGCGGCCACTACGAGGCGGTGCAGATCATTTTTGACCCGGCAAAAGTGTCCCGGCAGCGGCTGCTGGAGATGTTCTTCCGCTCGGTCGACCCAACCGATGCAGGCGGCCAGTTCTGCGACCGCGGCGAGAGCTACCGCACAGCTGTTTTCGTCTCTAACAAGGCGGAAACGGCCCTGGCCAACAGAGTAAAAGCCGACGCGCAGAAGGCCTTGGGACAAAAGATCGTGACGCCGGTTCTGCCGGCGAAGACCTTTTACAAAGCCGAGGACTATCACCAGGACTACTACAAGGGGGACAGCCTGGTGTTCACCCGGTTTGGACCCAAGCGGCAGGCCGCAGCATACGAGCGGTACCGCCGGGCCTGCGGCCGGGACGCAAGGGTCGGGCAGCTTTGGGGCGCCGCGGCGCCTTTTGCCAAGGGGCATTAGTGCGGGGCCCTGCCCCCTTGGCGGTTGCAGCCGGAACGCGGCAGGCCGCCCGGATCAGAAACGGGCGGCTTGAACCTCTGCCAGCTCGGGGATCACATCCGCGGTGCCGTGGCGGGTGACCATGAGTGCCGCGGCACGGCTGGCCTGATCCATCGCCTCTGCCATCGCCAGCCCCCGGTCCAGGCCGGACAGGACGTAGCCGGTGAAGGTGTCGCCGGCCCCGGTTGTGTCGACCGCAGTGACTGGCAGCGCGGGCACATCCAGAACGGCGCCTGTTTCACCGTCGATGTGGCGGGCGCCTTTGGAGCCGAGGGTGATGATCACGTCCTTAATGCCAATTTGCCCGGGCGACTTGCCGGTGGCCTGCTGCAGCTGCTGGGCCTCGACCTCATTCAGGATCAGGAAATCCAGATACGGCAGCACCGCCTGAACCGCACCCGCATCAAACGGAGCCGCGGCATAACACACCCGCAAACCCATCTGCCGGCCCAGCTGCGCCGCCTCTGCCTGCATATTGGTTTCATTCTGCATCACCAGAATGTCGCCGGCGTTTGCCATGTCCAGCGCCTGGTTCAGCTGGTCTTTGCTGATCAACCGGTTGGCACCAGGGAACAGAATGATCTGGTTCTCTCCCCCCGGTTCCACAGCAATGATGGCGTGGCCGGTTGGTGCTTCCACCCGGACAATGTGCTCCGTGCCGGCTCCGTAGGCCTTCAGCCGCTCAATCGCCCAATCGCCGTCAGATCCCACTGCGCCGATGTGGTGAACCTCACTGCCGGCCCGGGTGGCGGCGACGGACATATTGGCGCCCTTGCCGCCCAGAAACCGGTCAAGGCGCAGGGCGGCCAGGGTTTCCCCCGCCGCCGGCAGATGCGGCATGGAGTAAACCATGTCCGCGTTGATCGAGCCGAGGTTCCAAATCGCCATATCAGATCACCCGATATTGCAGGCTGCCAGCACCGCCATGTTCAGAATGTCATTGGTGGTGGAGGTAGTCGAACAAATCTGAATCGGCTTGTCGATGCCTGACAGGATCGGGCCGATCACCGTGGCGCCGCCCATCTCCTGCATCAGCTTGACCGAGATCGAGGCCGAGTGGCGCGCCGGCACGATCAGGATATTGGCCGGGCCGGTCAGCCTCTGGAACGGGTAGTACCGCTGCGCGCGCTCGTTCAGAGCCACGTCAACGGTCATCTCGCCTTCGTATTCGAAGTCGACGCCCCGCTTGTCCAAGACGGTTGGCGCAACATGCATCTTTTCCGCGCGTTCCGACACCGGATAGCCGAAGGTTGAGAAGCTGACAAAAGCCACCCGCGGCTCAAGACCCATATGGCGGGCCACCACGGCTGCACGCTCCGCGATGTTGGCCAGGTGGTTTTCATCAGGCCATTCATGCACCAGAGTATCGCCGATCAGCACGATCCGCCCCTTGTGCAGCAGCGCGGTGACACCCGCCACACCGTGATCGGCATCGGCATCGAACACATGGTTGATCCGGTCCAGCACATGCGCGGATTTGCGGGTCGCACCGGTCACCAGACCGTCACCATGCCCATGCGCCAGCATCAGGCTGGAGAACACATGTCGGTCGCGGCCCACCAGCCGGTGGATGTCCTTGCGGTCGAAGCCCTTGCGCTGCAGGCGGCTGTACAGGAAATCCTTGTACATTTCGAAATGGGGTGTGTTGGCGGCGTTGATAATCTCCAGCTCGCGCACTGCATCGCCAAGGCCGGCTGCCTCCAGTTTGACCCGCACGTCCTCCTGCCGGCCGACAACCAGCGATTTACCAAAGCCGGAACGCTGGTACATCACCGCCGCGCGCAGCGCGCGGGGATCGTCGCCCTCGGCAAAGATCATCCGCGACTGGGCAGAACGGGCCCGGGCGTTCAACCCGCGCAGGATTGAGGCGGTCGGATCCATGCGGGACTTCAGGCCAACCTCATAGGCGTCCATGTCCACGATCGGGCGGCGTGCGGCACCGGTATCCATGCCAGCCCTGGCAACCGCCGGGGGAATCCTATGGATCAGCCGCGGATCAAATGGGGTCGGGATGATGTAATCACGGCCAAAGGTCAGCGACTTGCCATAGGCCAGCGCCACCTCATCCGGCACATCTTCGCGCGCCAGCGCGGCAAGCGCATGGGCGCAGGCGATCTTCATCTCGTCATTGATCGCACGGGCGTGAATGTCCAGCGCACCACGGAACAGATAGGGAAAGCCCAGAACGTTGTTGACCTGGTTCGGATAATCCGAGCGTCCAGTGGCGACGATGGCATCCACACGCACCTCATGCGCTTCTTCCGGGGTGATTTCCGGATCCGGGTTTGCCATGGCAAAGATCACCGGGTTGTCAGCCATCGAGGCCACCATGTCCTGTGTCACGGCACCCTTGACCGAGACCCCCAGAAACACATCGGCCCCGCGCATCGCCTCTTCCAGGGTCCGCAGATCGGTGCTGACAGCGTGCGCCGATTTCCACTGGTTCATGCCCTCGGTACGGCCCTGATAGATCACGCCCTTGGTATCGCATGCGATGCAGTTTTCATGCCGCGCGCCCATGGATTTCAGCAGCTCGATACAGGCAATACCGGCAGCGCCGGCGCCGTTGAGGACGATCTTCACCTCCTCGATCTTCTTGCCCGACAGATGCAGCGCGTTGATCAGTCCCGCCGCACAGATCACCGCGGTGCCGTGCTGGTCATCGTGGAAGACGGGAATGTCCATTTCTTCCTTCAGGCGCTGCTCGATGATAAAGCATTCCGGCGCCTTAATGTCTTCCAGGTTGATGCCGCCAAAGGTCGGGCCCATCAGCTTGACCGCCTCGATGAACTTGTCCGGGTCTTCGGTGTCCAGCTCGATGTCGATCGAGTTCACATCGGCAAAGCGTTTGAAGAGGACCGACTTGCCTTCCATCACCGGCTTGGAGCCCAGCGCGCCCAGATTGCCCAGGCCCAGCACCGCAGTGCCGTTGGAGATCACTGCAACCAGGTTGCCCTTGTTGGTATAGTCATAGGCTGTTTCGGGATTCTCAGCGATTGCCTCGCAAGGCACCGCAACGCCCGGAGAATACGCCAGCGACAGGTCCCGCTGGGTGGTCATCGGGACGGTCGCGTTGATCTCCCATTTGCCCGGAGACGGCTCCAGGTGAAACGCCAGGGCTTCCGCGTCGGTGATCTTGTTCTTGGGCATTTAATCTCTTGTCCTCTCCTCGTCGCCGACCGTCTTATCCCAGCCCACCGCGCCCCTCAATCCGGGGTTTCAAGAATCTGTATCGCCAGATTTTAGAAAAAAGCGGCTAAAAGACGATAGATTCCGTCAGGATTTCGCCTCAAAGCAGACCGCGGAATGCTGTAATTCCTTAATAGGTCTTAAGGCGCACCTGTCTTCCAGGTGGCGCTGAGGCCGGGAAGTCTGGGCCAGAAAGCAACGGTCAGAACGGCGTTTGTCCGCCCGCCAAGGGCATAGGATCAAAGGAAAAGTGAGGAATGATAAGTTTCCACAACAATTCCGGGGCGATGGTGGCCTTGCAGACATTGGGCGGAGTCAATTCTCAGCTCAACCAAACGCAAGACAGCATTTCCACCGGTCAGACCATTAATTCCGCACAGGATAATGCGGCCCTCTGGGCGATCTCCGAACTGATGAACTCGGATATTTCCGGCTTGCGATCGGTGTCGGACTCTTTGTCGCTGGGCGAGGCTACCGTGGCGGTTGCCTCAGCCGGCGCAGAGCAGATCACCGAAACCCTGACCGAAATGCGGTCACTGGCCATCATGGCCAGCAGCGGCATGGGCGACTTCAGCAAGTATGAGGCCGCCATGGCAAAGAAGACCGAGCAGATCAATTCGATCATCTCGTCTTCCGGCTTTAACGGGGTGAACCTCCTGAAGACCGATGTCGACGGTGCCGGCGGCACCGGACTGACAGTTCCGTCTGCGATCTCCAGCGACGGCAGCCTGACCACCCTCAGCGTTGACGGTGTGGATTTTGAAGGCAGCCCGCAGTTCGATCTTGGCAACCGGACCGCAATCACCGACAGCGCCAGCGCCCTGACCGCCTTGGGAGAAATCGAAGGCTTTCTTGCCTACGCAGTCGAAGGTTCGGCGGCTCTGGGATCCAGCGCCAATCAGCTCGCTGGTCAGGGCGATTACGTCAGCAAGCAGTCGGATGCGCTCACCCGGGGCGTCAGCTCGATGATCGACACCAGCATCGAAGAGGCCGCAACCAAGCTGCTGGCATTGCAGTCGCAGCAGCAGCTCAGCACGCTGTCGCTCTCCATCGTGAACACGATGCCTGACACGCTGCGCAACCTCTACTGACAGCAGGCTGCCGCCGGGTCCCCTGGCGGCAGCCATATCCGGGTTTTCCTCGCTCCGCCCCCATTGTAGATGTCTTGCAAAGACGACCCCGGGGGACTTTTCATGACCGTAACGCCCATGATGGCGCAGTATCTGGAAATCAAAGCAGCGCATCCCGACGCGCTGCTCTTCTACCGGATGGGCGACTTCTACGAGATGTTCTTTGAGGATGCCGTGAACGCGGCTGAGGCGCTGGACATCGCTCTCACCAAACGCGGTAAGCACAACGGTGACGATATTCCGATGTGCGGCGTGCCGGTTCATGCCGCCGAAGGTTACCTGCTGACCCTGATCCGCAAAGGCTTCCGCGTCGCTGTTGGGGAGCAGCTGGAAAGCCCGGCCGAGGCCAAGAAACGCGGCTCGAAATCGGTGGTGAAACGCGATGTTGTGCGGCTGGTCACCCCCGGCACACTAACCGAGGACTCCCTGCTGGAGGCGCGGCGCCACAATTTCCTGGTGTCTTATTCCGAACTGCGGGATGAGGCCGCGCTGGCCTGGGCTGATATTTCCACCGGCGCGTTTCACGTGATGCCGGTTGCCCGGGTGCGCCTGTCTCCGGAGCTGGCCCGCCTGGCGCCTTCGGAACTGATCGTTGCGGATGGGCCAGCCTATGATGCCGCCCGCCCGCTGACCGATGAATACAAAATTCCGCTTACCCCACTGGGCAAGGCCAGCTTTGACAGCACCGCAGCGGAAAAGCGGATCTGCTCCCTATTCAACGTGAGCGCACTGGACGGCTTCGGCACCTTCACCCGGGCCGAAGTCTCTGCGATGGGCGCGCTGATCGACTATTTGGAGATCACCCAAAAAGGTAAACTGCCGCTGCTGCAGCCGCCGCAGCAGGAAGCCCAGGACCGGGTCGTGCAGATCGACGCCGCCACCCGCCGCAATCTGGAGCTGACCCGTTCCCTGTCCGGCGGCCGTGCAGGCTCGCTGCTGTCAGTAGTTGACCGGACGGTTACACCCGGCGGCGCCCGGCTGCTGGAACAGCGCCTGTCCAGCCCCTCACGCAACCTCGACACCATCCATCAGCGTCTCGCAGCCTTGGATTTCGCGGTTGAGCACACGCGGACTGCCGAAGATCTGCGCGCCGCTTTGCGCAAGACGCCGGACCTTGACCGTGCGCTTTCCCGCCTAGCCTTGGAGCGCGGCGGCCCGCGCGACCTGGCCGCTATCCGCAACGGGCTGTCGCAGGCAGAAGTGATCGCAGGTCTCTGCAGCGGGATGGAGCTTCCCGCACTCGTGGCCGGAGCAGTCTCGGATCTGCAGGGGTTCGATGACCTGCTGTCGCTGCTGGACGCCGCCCTGGTCGCCGAACCGCCCCTGCTGGCCCGCGATGGCGGTTTCATCGCGTCTGGCTATGACCCGGACCTGGACGAAGCCCGCACCCTGCGCGACGAGGGCCGCTCGGTCATCGCCTCCATGCAGCGGAAATACGCGGAGCACACCGGCGTCTCCTCCCTGAAGATCAAACACAACAACGTGCTGGGCTACTTCATCGAAACGACTGCGACCCACGCGGACAAGATGATGTCCCCGCCGCTGAACGAGACCTACATCCACCGCCAGACCACCGCCAACCAGGTGCGGTTCACCACGGTGGAGCTGAGCGAGATAGAGACCCGCATCCTGAACGCCGGGAACCTGGCGCTGGAAATCGAAAAGCGGCTCTATACAAGGCTTTCCGGCGCCATTCTGGACACTGCTGCCCGCCTCAACACCGCCGCCCGCGGGCTGGCGGAACTGGACCTTCTGACGGCGCTGGCCGATCTGGCCCGCGGCGAGAACTGGACCCGCCCCAAGGTCGACAACAGCCGCGCGTTTCACGTCAAGGGCGGGCGCCACCCGGTGGTGGAACAGGCCTTGCGCCAGCAAGGCGGCGAGACCTTCGTGGCCAATGATTGCGACCTCACCGCTCAGGACGGCGCAGCCGTCTGGCTGCTGACCGGCCCGAATATGGCCGGTAAATCGACCTTTCTGCGGCAAAACGCACTGATAGCCCTGCTCGCCCAGATGGGCAGCTACGTCCCCGCAGACGGCGCTCATATCGGCATTGTCAGCCAGCTGTTCAGCCGTGTTGGGGCATCGGATGACCTAGCGCGCGGCCGCTCTACCTTTATGGTGGAGATGGTCGAAACCGCCGCCATCCTGAATCAAGCAGACGACCGCGCCTTGGTCATTCTCGATGAAATCGGCCGCGGCACCGCCACGTATGACGGCCTCTCCATCGCCTGGGCCACGCTGGAACACTTGCATGAGGTCAACCGGTCCCGGGCGCTGTTCGCCACCCATTACCACGAATTGACCCAGCTCGCGGCCAAGCTGGAAGGCGTCGACAACGCCACCGTGGCTGTCAAGGAATGGGAAGGTGAGGTGATCTTCCTGCATGAGGTGCGAAAGGGCGCCGCTGACCGTTCTTACGGCGTCCAGGTCGCGCAGCTCGCCGGTCTCCCCGCGTCGGTGGTTGCACGTGCACGGGATGTTCTCGACATGCTGGAGCAGGGCAGCCGCGAAGGCGGGTCCAAGATCCAGATTGACGACCTGCCCCTTTTTGCGGCCGCCCCGCCGCCGCAGCCCAAGGCGCCGGCCGGTCCTTCTCCTGCCGAAGAAATGCTTGCAGCCATTCATCCGGATGAGCTGTCGCCACGGGAAGCGCTGGAGATGCTCTACAAGCTGAAAGAAGCTGCTACCTGAAACGAAAGAGCGGCCCCAGCCGGGACCGCTCTTTCATCTTTCCTGAAATACTCCCGCCGGAGGCACAGGCCCGCCAGGGCCTGTTCATCAGCTGGCCGGAGTGGACGACACGCCAACCTGCGCCGCACGCAGAAGACGGTCGTGCAGCATGAAGCCTTCTGCCGACACCTGGATGATGTCGCCGGCCTTGGTGCCCGGCACCGGAGCCTCAAACATCGCCTCATGCACCTGCGGATCGAACTTGTCGCCAACCTCCGGCGAAACGACCCGGATACCGTGTTTCTCGAACACACCCAGCAGCGAGCGCATGGTCAGTTCGACACCTTCGATCAGGGCCGCGGACACCTCGCGCTGTTCGTCGGTTGCGGCTTCGATCGCGCGCTTCATGTTGTCATAGACCGGCAGCATGTCGCGGGCCAGCTTCGAGCCGCCATACTGCTCCGCCTCGCGGCGTGCCTTGTCGCCGCGCTTGCGGGCGTTTTCCGCATCCGCCAGCGCCCGCATAAAGCGGTCCTTCAGCTCATCCCGTTCTGCCCGGAGCGCATCAAGTTCCAGCGAGGCGTCGTCAAACTCCTCAGTTTGCGCTGCCATCTCCTCCGCCTCGGCGGCGGCGATGTCATCCAGAAAGTCTTCGTCCTTGAGCTCTGCCATTTTTCACCTCTAACTCCGGTCCGACAACAGCTTGCCGACCAGTTGTGCCGTATAGTCCACAATCGGCACGATCCGTCCGTAGTTCAGGCGCGTCGGGCCGATCACCCCCACCGCGCCGATTATCTTTCGATCCGCGTTCATATAGGGAGACACCACCAAAGAGGAACCCGAAAGTGAAAAAAGTTTGTTCTCCGAACCGATAAAAATACGCACGCCCTCGCCGTCTTCGGTCAGTTCCAGGAATTCAGCGATATCACGCTTGCGCTCCAGGTCGTCAAACAAGGTCCGGATCCGCTCCAGCTCCTCCGCCGCACCCGGCTCCGCCAAAAGATTCGCCCGGCCACGCACGATCAGACGGGCCTGCTCGCTACCGTCATCCTCCCAAACTGCCAGGCCGCTTTCGATCATTGCGTGTGCAAGGCTGTCGATTTCCTGACGCCGCGCCGTGATCTCCTTTTGAATTTCCCGCTGCACTTGGCTCAGGGTCTTACCCTCAATCAGCGCATTCAGAAAATTCGCTGCCTCCCGCATAGAGCTGGGGGTCTGCCCCGGCGGCGGGGTGAACAGCCGGTTTTCCACATGACCATCGGAGAACACCAGCACCACCAGTGCCCTGTCATGCGCCAGCGAGACGAACTCGATATGGCGGATCTCGGCCTCATGCTTGGGTGTCAGCACTAGCGACGCGCCCTGTGTCACCCCGGACAGCGCCGCCCCCACCCGGTCCAGCATCCCGCCCACATCGCCGGCATTGCGGCCCAGCGTCGCGTCGATTTTCTCGCGGTCCTGCACATTCAGATCGCCGACTTCCAGCAGCCCATCGACAAACATCCGCAATCCCAGCTGCGTCGGCACCCTGCCAGCGCTGACATGCGGGCTGTTCAGCAGACCCAGAAACTCCAGATCCTGCATCACGTTGCGCACAGTCGCCGCGCTGACTTTTTCGCTCAGCGACCGCGTCAGGGTTCGGCTGCCCACCGGATCGCCGCTTTCCAGATAGCTTTCCACCACAGCCCGGAACACCTCCCGGGAGCGGTCGTTCAGGTCCTCCAGAATGTTGCTCGGATTGCTCATTGTTCGTCCAGTATTTCTTACGGTTTAAACATAGGAACCCGCTACCCGGATGTCATTAAAGAGCAGAGCGGCAAAAGGTCAATCGGGCTTGCATAGCCCCGCGTCCGGGGGATATCCCCAAGCCAGCTAACAAAGGATGTGCCATGCGACCCTCAGGACGACAACTGAACGAAATGCGCCCCGTGTCGATCGAGACCGGCTTTACCAAACACGCCGAGGGCTCCTGCCTGATCAAGGTTGGCGACACCCACGTCCTGTGTACCGCCACCATCGAGGACCGCGTGCCGCCCTTCATAAAGGGCACCGGCCTGGGCTGGGTCACTGCCGAATACGGCATGCTGCCCCGCGCCACCAACACCCGGATGCGCCGCGAAGCTTCGTCGGGCAAGCAGGGCGGACGCACCGTGGAAATCCAGCGCCTGATCGGACGTGCCCTGCGGGCCGGCGTGGACCGCGTCGCCCTGGGCGAACGGCAGATCACCGTCGATTGTGACGTGCTGCAGGCCGATGGCGGCACCCGCTGCGCCTCGATCACTGGCGGCTGGGTCGCACTGCGGCTGGCGGTCAACAAGCTGATAAAAGCCGGCGACGTTCACATCGACCCGCTGCTGGACCCGGTCTCCGCTGTATCCTGCGGCATCTATGCCGGCCAGCCGGTTTTGGACCTGGATTACCCTGAAGACTCCGAAGCTGGCGTCGACGGCAATTTTATCATGACCGGCTCCGGCAAGCTGATCGAAGTGCAGATGTCGGCTGAAGGCTCTGTCTTCTCTCGCGATCAGATGAATGAGCTGATGGACCTGGCCGCCAAAGGCGCTGTCGAGCTTGCAGAGATGCAGAAGGCCGCGTCCAAATGACCCGCAAACTGGAAGGCGGCAAGCTGCTTGTCGCCACCCACAACAAGGGCAAGCTGAACGAAATCGCGGAGATCCTCACCCCCTACGGCGTGACGGTGATCGGCGCCGGCGAGATGGACCTGCCGGAACCGGAAGAGACCGAAGACACCTTTGTCGGCAATGCCCGGATCAAGGCCCATGCCGCCGCCAGGGCAACCGGTCTCCCTGCCCTGTCCGATGACTCCGGCATCACGATCGACGCGCTGAACGGCGCCCCCGGCGTTTACACCGCCGACTGGGCTGAGACCCCGAACGGCCGCGACTTCAAGATGGCGATGACCCGCGCCAATGACGAGCTGACCGCAGCAGGCGCCAGCGCGCCCCGCACTGCCCAGTTCCGCTGTACCTTGGTCGTCGCCTGGCCCGACGGCCATGACGAGGTATTTGAAGGCGTGATGCCGGGCCAGCTGGTCTGGCCAGTCCGCGGCGGGCATGGCTTTGGCTATGACCCGATGTTCCAGCCGGACGGTTACGAGATCACCTGCGCCGAGATGGACCCCGCGGAAAAGAACACGATCAGCCACCGCGGCAAGGCGCTGGCCCAGTTCGTGCAGGGCTGTTTCAGTGGATGACTGGCGTAATGGGGGCTTTGGCCTGTACGTGCATTGGCCCTTTTGCCAGGCCAAATGCCCCTATTGCGACTTCAACAGTCATGTCTCCGCAAGAATAGACCAGAAGCTTTGGGTTAGAGCCTATCTGGCTGAACTCGACAGACTCTCCGAGCAGCTCCCCGGCCGCGTTCTTAACACGATTTTCTTTGGCGGCGGCACCCCGTCCCTGATGCAGCCGGAAACCGTCGCCGCCGTCATCGAGCGGGCACGTGAAATCTGGCCTTTCGCCAACGACATGGAGATTTCTCTGGAGGCAAACCCGGGCTCCGTCGAGGCCGGCCGCTTTGCCGGCTACCGGGACGCCGGCGTCAACAGGGTCTCCATGGGCATTCAGGCCCTGAACGACGAAGACCTGCGCAGGCTCGGCCGCATTCACAGTGTCGCAGAAGCAAGGGCGGCCTTCGACATCGCCCGGGAGTGCTTTGACCGGGTCAGCTTCGATCTGATCTACGCGCGTCAGGGGCAGACTCTGGAGGCCTGGAAAGCAGAGCTGAAAGAGGCCCTCTCGATGGCCATTGACCACCTTTCTCTCTATCAGCTCACCATCGAGGATGGCACAGCCTTTGGCGACCGTTACGCCAGAGGCAAGCTGCGCGGCCTGCCAGAGGATGACACCGCCGCTGACATGTACCTGGCCACCCAGGACCTAACCGCGGCGCACGGCATGGCATGTTACGAGATTTCCAACCACGCCAGGCCAGGGGCGGAGTCCCGCCATAACCTTATCTACTGGCGTTACGGAGACTATGCCGGTATCGGCCCAGGCGCCCACGGAAGACTGACGTTGGGCGGCGTTCGTTATGCCACAGAAACCCACCTTGCCCCGGGCGCATGGCTGCAAGCCGCAAACGCCGGTAACGGAGAATCCCTGCGAGTTCCCCTAGCCACGGAAGATGCTGCGGCAGAATACCTGATGATGGGGATGCGGCTGAGAGAAGGGCTGGATATGGTGCGTTTTACTGAGCTTTCTGGCCGGCACCTCTCGGAAAGCAAGCTTAACGACCTTGTAGATCTGGGTATGGTAACTATCTCTGAAAAGCGGCTTCGCGCGACCGCTCAAGGGCGCGCCGTATTGAACGCGGTGCTCCGCGACTTGTTGATGGATTGAGGCAATGCGTTTCCTTTATGCCGGCTTAGGACTCTGCTGCGTGGCCTTAGCGGTTATTGGGATTGTTCTGCCTCTTCTGCCAACCGTGCCTTTCCTCCTGCTCGCCGCATTCTTCTTTGCCAATTCCTCCGACCGTTTGCACAACTGGATCGTTGCCCATAATGTTTTTGGCCCGATGATCTTGGATTGGCGGGAACGCGGCGCTATCCGGCCGGGCGCAAAAAAGGCGGCAACCGTTTCGATTGCCGCCGTCTTTGGGCTATCTCTTCTGCTTGGCGCGCCCGGTCATATATTGGGCATCCAGGCGGTGGTTCTCACGGCTGTACTGACCTTTATCTGGTCCCGCCCTAACGGCTGAGCATATTGCACAGCTCATCCAGCTGATCCAGGTTCTCATAACTGATCGTCACGGACCCGGCCTCTCCACCAGGCTTGTGGTCAATCGAGACCTTCATCTTCAGCATCGCAGACAGGTCCCCTTCCAGAGCCCGGGTATCCGCATCTTTCTCTGCTACAGCCTTTTGCTTTTTGGCTGGCGCCGTCCGGATTCCGGCAGCGTCTTTCTTGACCAAAGCTTCTGTTGCCCGGACCGACAATCCGCCCTTAACGATCTTCCGCGCCAGGTCTGAAGCGTTATCAGAGGTTATCAGCGCGCGCGCATGCCCGGCCGACAGTTTTCGTTCCTGTACCAGGATCTGAACGTCTTCCGGCAAATGCAGCAGCCGCACCAGGTTAGCGATGTGGCTGCGGCTCTTACCAAGCGCCTCGGCCATCTTTTCTTGAGTATGACCGAACTTCTCCATCAGCTGCTTATAGCTCTGCGCTTCTTCCATCGCGTTCAGATCAGAACGCTGGATGTTTTCGATGATGGCAACTTCCATCATCTCCAGATCGGAGTATTCGCGGATCAGGACCGGAACTTCATGCAGCTGCGCCGCTTGCGAAGCGCGCCAACGGCGTTCGCCGGCCACGATCTCGTAAACACCGCCTGCCTTCGGCCGCACGATCAGCGGCTGCAGGACACCCTTTTCCTTAATGGACGCCGTCAGGTCATCCAGATCCGCCTGCAGGAACTGGCGGCGCGGCTGGTTCGGGTTGGCAACAATCTTTTCGATCGGCACCAGCACTTCTGCATTCCGCGGCGCCTCTGCCTGGGTGCTCACCGGTGCAGGGTTCACATCTGCCATCAACGCCGACAACCCCCGGCCCAGCCCGCGCGGTTTCGTCTTTTTGTCTGCCATGGTTGCCTCCGGTTCTTTTTCTGCATTTAGGCCGCTATCTTGTGATGTTTATTCAGGAGTTCTTCGGCCAGGGCGCGGTAGGCCTGCGCTCCCAGCGAGTTGGTATCGTAGTTCAAAACAGGGAGCGCGTAGGAAGGCGCTTCGCTCACCCGCACGTTACGGGGGATTTTTGTCTGAAACACCAAATCTCCCAGGTTGTCGCGCGCATCCTGCTCGACCTGCTGCGACAGGTTGTTGCGCCGGTCGAACATCGTCAAAACGATTCCCTCAATGCGCAAATTGGGATTCGCAGATTGGCGAACCTCTCGAATCGTCAGCATCAGTTGCGTGACCCCTTCCAGCGCAAAGAATTCGCTTTGCAGCGGGATCAGAACGGAATGCGCCGCTACCATCGCGTTTACGGTCAGAAGGTTCAGAGACGGCGGGCAGTCAATAAGGACATAATCCCAATCGTAGTCATCCATAGCCGTCTGACGCAGGGCGTCATGCAGCAGAAAGCTGCGCTTTTCATTGGTGAAAAGTTCGATATCCGCGGAGCTGAGATCCACCGTCGCCGGGATGATGCACAGGTCTTCGATTTCAGTCTGACGAATCACATCCGTCAGAGAGGCATCTTCCACCAGAAGATCGTAAGTTGTCAGATCCCGGTCGGCGGGATCAATCCCGAGCCCGGTCGAAGCATTCCCTTGCGGATCAAGATCGACAACCAGGACCCGCAGCCCGCACTCGACTAGGGCGGCAGCAAGGTTTATCGCCGTTGTTGTCTTCCCTACCCCGCCTTTCTGATTTGCGACCGCGATAATACGAGGCCCCTCCGGGCGGGAATAATCAGACACGGGCCACTCCCTTTATCTTTAGGATTACTGCTTCTTGTTCCGTCAAACTTTTAACTGGTTCCGCATCAAACCGCCATCGTTGCCGCGCGTTATCCACCTCTTTTTTCCAGGTTTCCCCCTTGGGGAGCAGAGCAGTTCCTCCGGCGCCAAGATGCCTCTCAGCGAACTCCAAAAGGAGGGACAGATCCGCCAGCGCGCGCGCCGACAGAACCTCCGCGTTCTGCGGGTCAGCTTGCTCAATACGTTTGGAAATCACCGTGACCTTCGCATCGCACTCCCGTGCAACGGTACGAAGGAACGCTGACTTGCGCTGATCGCTCTCAATCAAAGTGGTCTTCATTTCCGGGGCTTCGTCTGCAGCCAGAATCGCAGCAATCAAACCCGGAAATCCGCCCCCGCTTCCGATATCCACCCAGTGATCGGGGGCATCAACACAGCGGAAAACCTGAACGGAATCCGCAATATGCCGCGACCACAGGAGTTTCAGGCTGGACTTGGAAACCAGGTTGATCTTGGGATTCCATTTCTTTATGACCTGCTCGAAGATCTCCAGCCTCGCCAATGTTTCACGTGAAACATTCAATTCCTCGAGGATTCGTTTCTCGTTCATGCAGATTTATCCTGCCGCGATTGGTCCCGGCGAAGACGAGCCAAAAGGAGCGCCAGAGCTGCCGGCGTCATCCCATCAATCCTCGCGGCTTGCGCCAAGGTTTCCGGGCGTGCTACTGACAGTTTTTGCTGCAGTTCATTCGAAAGCCCCTCAATACCGTCATAGGCATAATCCGCTGGGATTACATACCCTTCATCCCGCTTCATCGCGGATATTTCCCGCTCCTGCCGCGCAATGTAATTCGCATAAAGCGCATCACGTTCGACCTGCCGGCGGATATCCGGATCGACACTTTCCAGATCAGGCATGAGGGGCACGATATCCTCAAATGCCACATCAGGAAAAGCAAGAACCTCCATCCCGGAGCGCCGGTTTCCGTCCTGATTCACCCTAATCCCTGCTGCGGCAACCTGTTTCGGGGTGAAGCTCTGCGCTTCCAGAACGGTACACGCTTGCCCCAATCGGTCGCTCTTTTCCAGGAAGACCGCCTGGCGTTGTTTGCCGGCGCAGCCGATCTCGATGGCCAAGGGAGTCAATCTCTGATCAGCGTTATCAGCCCGCAGGGACAGCCTGAATTCCGCGCGGGACGTAAACATCCTATAGGGTTCGGTCACTCCGTTCGTGGTCAGGTCATCGATCATAACACCGATATAGCTGTTTGATCTACTGAAGCTGACGGGGCCCTCCCCCAAGCTGGCACGCGCGGCGTTCAGGCCGGCAACCATCCCCTGGGCTGCGGCCTCCTCGTACCCAGTGGTGCCATTGATCTGGCCGGCAAGATACAGCCCGGGCACGTCTTTCAGCCGCAGCTCCAGAGTCAGAGCCCGAGGATCAACGTAGTCATACTCAATGGCGTATCCCGGTTGAAGGATGACCGCTTGTTCCAATCCACGGATCGAATGAACATAATCCTCCTGAACATTCTGCGGCAGGCTGGTGGAGATGCCGTTCGGATAGACAGTGTGGTCTGTCACGCCCTCAGGCTCCAGGAAGATCTGATGAGAGTCTTTATCTGCGAAGCGGACAACCTTATCTTCGATCGACGGGCAATAACGCGGGCCAACCCCTTCGATGTGCCCGCCGTACATTGCAGACCGTTCCAAATTCTTCTGTATGATCTCGTGGGTCTTCGCGTTGGTGTGGGTGATCCCGCAAGACACCTGCTTTGCACTGGTCGATTTTGTCAGGAAGGAAAAGAAAACAGGATCCTCGTCTCCTGGCTGCGCTTCCAGAATATCCCAGTTGATAGTCCGTCCATCCAATCGCGGCGGTGTGCCAGTCTTCAGGCGGCCCAACGGCAGAGCAAAGTTATCCAGACGCTCCGCCAGCTTGACCGACGGCTTGTCCCCCATGCGGCCGCCCGGTTTAGAAACGTCACCTATGTGAATAACGCCGCGCAAAAAGGTTCCCGACGTCAGAATGACCGACTTACTCGGAATTTCGCTGCCGTCGGAAAGGATCACGCCGGCGACGGCATTCCCTTGCAGGAGAAAGTCAGTGACCTCCCCTTCAACGATATCCAGATTCTCCTGCGCCACCGTCAGCCGCAGCATTTCCCTCCGGTAGATCGCCCGGTCCGATTGCGCGCGCGGCCCCTGCACTGCGGGGCCTTTGCGGCGGTTCAGCAAGCGGAACTGAATGCCGGCGAGGTCGGCCACCCGCCCCATCACACCGTCTAGCGCGTCAATCTCCCGAACCAGATGCCCTTTTCCCAGCCCGCCAATCGCTGGGTTGCAGGACATGACGCCGATACCATTGCGGTCCAGCGTCACCAGTGCTGTGCGAACACCCATCCGTGCTGCTGCATGGGCGGCTTCGGTGCCGGCGTGGCCGCCGCCTACTACGATCACGTCATAAGCTGAATGTTTCACGTGAAACACTCCTTCATTTCCCCAGGCAAAAACTCGAGAAAATCTCGTCCAAGAGATTCTCTACGCCAATCCGCCCAACCAGCATTTCCAGTGCCCGAATGGCCGATCGCATTTCCTCGGCCGCTATATCATAGAACTCGGGGCCGCGTTGCAGGATTTCTTGCGCTTCAGACAAGCTGACGAGCGCCGAAAGCATGGCATCCCGATGCCGTGCCCGCGTCGCGATACCAGCTTGGGCTGACCGGTTTTGCAACACTTTGGAGATATGATCAACCAGCCGGTCAATCCCCTGCCCTGACTGGCCGGAAATCGCATCGCCGGCATCGTCGCGCAAATCTGCCTTGGGCAGCAGCCGGATGTCCCCCTGCTGCATTTCGACATCCAGGACTTCGTCCCTTTCCGCCAGAAACACGCGCAGATCAGCATCTTGCGCCCGTTTACGGGCCAAGGCGATACCGATCCCTTCAACGTGATCATCGGTGTCGCGCAGCCCCGCAGTATCAAGTAGAGTCACGGGCAGGCCGGCAAGATCCATACGGACTTCGATAATATCCCGGGTGGTGCCGGCATACTCAGACGTGATTGCCGCCTCCCGGCCGGCCAGCGCGTTCAGCAGCGTGGACTTACCGACATTCGGAGCGCCGACGATTGCCACCTCAAAACCGCTGCGGATTCGTTCGGCAATTCTGACACCGGCAGTCTCCTTTTTGAGGCCGGCTTGAACATCCGCCAGCAATTCTGAAACCTCGGGGGTAACATCTACCGGCACGTCCTCGTCTGCGAAGTCGATGGTCACTTCGATCAAAGACGCAGCGCGGATCAGTTTGACCCGCCAAGCTTCCGCCAGCTTCCCCAGCCCGCCGGCGAGGATCACCTGCGCTTGCTTGCGCTGTGCTTCGGTTTCCGCGTCAATCAGATCGGCAAGACCCTCGACCTGAGCCAGGTCCAGATTACCGTTTTCCAGCGCGCGGCGCGTGAACTCACCCGGATCGGCCATTCGGAGGCCCTCGATTCGTCCCAGCGAATCGAGCACAGCAGAGACTACTGCTGTACTTCCATGTGTTTGAAATTCAACAGTATTTTCGCCAGTAAAGCTATGCGGAGCAGTAAAGCTCAGGACCAGCGCTTCATCGAGGCGCTCTCCTGATTCGTCCTGCAGGATTCGCAGGCTGGTGCCCCGCGCCGGCAAATCCCCGCCGCAAAGCTGCGCGCCGGCGGTAAGCGCCAAAGGGCCGGAGACGCGGATCACCGCGACCCCGGCCTTCCCTTGAGCGGAGGCCAGCGCAAAGATCGTGTCCATTGGGTGGCCTTTCTCTCTCGCCGGCCCGGATCAGGTATTCATCGAGTCGAAAAATTCGGAGTTACTCTTGGTCTGCTTCAGCTTGGACAGCAGGAACTCAATCGCGTCTGTCGTGCCCATCGGGTTCAGGATCCGGCGCAGCACAAAAGTCTTGGCCAGATCGCCCTTGTCGACCAGAAGATCCTCTTTCCGGGTGCCGGACTTGAGGATGTCGATGGCCGGGAACACGCGCTTGTCCGCAATCTTGCGATCCAGGACGAGTTCAGAGTTACCGGTGCCCTTGAATTCTTCGAAGATCACCTCGTCCATGCGCGAGCCGGTGTCGATCAGGGCGGTGGCGATGATGGTGAGCGAGCCGCCTTCTTCGATATTCCGGGCGGCACCAAAGAAGCGTTTCGGCCGCTGCAGAGCGTTCGCATCGACACCACCGGTCAAAACTTTACCCGAGGACGGCACAACAGTGTTGAACGCCCTACCAAGTCTTGTGATCGAGTCGAGAAGAATCACAACATCTCGTTTGTGTTCGACAAGACGCTTGGCTTTTTCGATGACCATCTCGGACACCGCAACGTGGCGGGTCGCCGGCTCGTCGAAAGTGGAGGAGACGACCTCGCCCTTCACCGAGCGCTGCATGTCGGTCACCTCCTCCGGGCGTTCGTCGATCAGCAGAACAATCAGGTAGCACTCCGGATGGTTCTTCTCGATCGAATGCGCGATGTTCTGCAGGATCACCGTCTTACCGGTGCGCGGCGGCGCCACGATCAGCGAACGCTGGCCCTTGCCGATCGGCGCAACCAGGTCGATCACCCGGGCGGAACGGTCCTTGATGGTGGGATCCTCGATCTCCATCTTCAGGCGCTCATCCGGGTAAAGCGGGGTCAGGTTGTCAAAGGCGATCTTGTGGCGGGCCTTTTCAGGCTCCTCAAAGTTGATCATGGTGACGTTGGTCAGCGCGAAGTAACGCTCTGTCTCCAGCGGCGCCTTGATCTGGCCTTCCACGGTGTCGCCGGTGCGCAGCGAATACTGGCGGATCATGTCAGGCGAGACATAGATATCGTCCGGGCCAGGCAGGTAGTTTGCCTCGGGCGAGCGCAGGAAGCCAAAGCCGTCCTGCAGCACTTCCAGCACCCCATCACCGCCAATGTCCCAGCCTTCATCTGCGCGTTCCCGCAGGATCTGGAACATCATTTCGCCCTTGCGCATGGTCGAGGCGTTTTCGATCTCCAGCTCCTCAGCCATTGCCAGCAGCGATTTTGGGCTTTTTGCCTTGAGGTCAGCCAGATTCAGGGATTGCACGGTCATATAGATACGGCCTCTACTCCCCGCTCATCCGGGGGTCGGTCACACGACAGGTTTGGAAAACGCGGCTGCCCGGACGGGCCCGCTGGAAGCCATACATAGGGACTCGTTTCAGATGAGTCAAACGCCGGCTGCAAGCGTTCCGGCGCTGCTGGGCCTGTTTCAGCGCCTCTGCGCTAGAATTTGAAGATGACGGAAACCACGATCACCAGCATCAGCACAGTGGGCACCTCATTCATCATTCGAAACTGCCGGCCCGTCAGCGTGTTCCGTTCTTCTTTGAAGTCGCGGTAGCGCAGCAGCAGCCAATGATGGAACCAGGTCATGGCGATGACCGACGCGCCCTTGGTCCAGGGCCAGACGTAGCTCCAGTCGACCATGCCGGGGGTCAGAACGATAAACAGCCCTGCGGCCCAGGACACATACATGGCGGGGCGCATGATGATCCTGAGGAGCTTCTCTTCCATGGTGAGGAAGATTGGAATGGCGTCCTGCACATTCTCAGCTTGCTCCACGTGATACACGAACAGACGAGGGAGATAGAAAAGACCAGCCATCCAGCTCAGCACGGCCATGATGTGCAGCGATTTGGCATATGGGTAGAGCGTGAACATCACATCGCTCAGGTCCATGGGCAGTTCTCCCCGGTCAGATCTGATCACCCTAATAAATAAATGAATATTAGAAGGATGATGTTTTTGTAGTGTGCGTGGATTCCAGTGGATAAGTGAATCCTCCCCCGCTTATCCCCAGCAAGGATAAGATTCCAGCGCGGAAGGGACAGGAGTCCTGGTTTTGCCGCCGGCGCCATGAAAATAAGGCGCGTTAAGGATGTCTTTACCTTCGCGTGCTTGGGGATAACAACGGGATGAACCGGGGAGTGCCGGCATATCCACGGATTCAAAGTTATCCTGACTCACAAAGGACGACTCAGCGGGTTGAATCCCGGGATTTGCGTCAACCCCTGGAGTCTTTACTTGAGCGTGGAAAACCATACAAAACGTCCTGAAACCGTCTGCTTCTTTCCCACGGGGTTTTCCACATGACTGCCCACATTGTGCTGGCTTCTGGTTCCGAAATCCGGGCGCATCTGCTGCGTCAGGCCGGGATCGAATTCGAAACGGATGTGCCGAGACTGGATGAGCGGGCGATCAAGGCCGCGCTGATGGCAGAGCAAGCGCCGCCGCGGGACATTGCCGATGCGCTGGCAGAAGCTAAGGCGCGCAAAATCAGTGCCAAGCATCCGGGCAGGCTGGTTTTGGGGTGCGACCAAGTCCTGGATTTCGAAGGGCAACTTCTTTCCAAGCCGGCGAGTGCAGAGGTCGCGTTGTCCCAGCTGAAAGAAATGCGCGGCAAGCGGCACATGCTGTTGTCGGCCGCCGTGATCTATCGGGATGGTGAGCCGATCTGGCGCCATGTCGGACAGGTCCGGCTGGTGATGCGCAACTGCTCTGACGCTTATCTGGAGAATTATGTCAACCGCAACTGGGACAGCATCCGCCACGCGGTGGGGGCATACAAGCTGGAGGAAGAAGGCGTGCGGCTGTTCGCTTCTATCGAGGGCAGTTACTTTAATGTCTTGGGATTGCCGCTGATGGAGCTTATCAGTTACCTGGGTTTGCAAGGGGTAATCGAGCAATGACAGAAGCAAAAATCCCGCTCGCCGGTGTGATCGGCTGTCCGGTTTCACATTCCAAATCCCCGCAGCTCCATGGCCACTGGCTGAAAACGCATGGCATCGCCGGGCATTATGTGCCGATGCATGTGGAGCCTGCGGACCTGGCAGAGGCCATCCGGGCAATGCCGAAAATGGGGTTCGTCGGGGCCAATGTCACGATTCCGCACAAAGAAGCGGTGATGGAGATAGCCGACAAGGTCACCGACCGGGCGAAACTGATCGGCGCGGCCAACACCCTGATTTTCCGGGAAGACGGCACCATCCTGGCCGATAACACAGACGGGTACGGCTTTATCACCAACCTGCATCAAGGCGCGCCGGATTGGGATCCTCAGTCCGGGCCGGCCATTGTGCTTGGGGCCGGCGGCGCCTGCCGTGCAGTAGTTGCCTCGCTGATAGAGGCCGGGGTCCCGGAGATCCTTCTGAGCAACCGCACGCGCGAGCGGGCGGAACAGTTGCAAAAGGATTTCGGCAACCGGATCAGCGTGGTGGAATGGCTCCAGGCCGGCAACGCCATCGAAGAAGGCAAGCTGATTGTGAACACAACCTCTCTGGGTATGGTGGGCAAACCGCGGCTGCGTGTGCCTCTGGACGGTTTGCGGTCCGATTCCGTCGTGACGGACCTGATATATGCACCGCTGAAAACCGGCCTGCTGGAAACGGCAGAGGAAGCCGGCTGCACTGTGGTCGACGGGCTGGGCATGCTGCTGCACCAGGCGGTTCCGGGGTTCGAACGCTGGTTCGGCCACCGCCCTGAAGTTGACGCTGCCACCCGGGCGGCGGTGCTCGGATGAGCTTCAGCCTCGGCCTTACCGGGTCCATCGGAATGGGAAAAAGCACCACCGCCCAGCTGTTTGCGGCGCAGGGTTGCGCGGTCTGGGATGCGGATGCCGCGGTTCACCGGCTGTATGGCAAAGGCGGTGCGGCCGTTCAGCCGATGTCGGAAGCATTTCCTGACGCTATTGAGGGCGGGGAAGTCAGCCGCGCCGCGCTGAAACGCATCATTGGTGCAGATCCGCAGGCTCTGACGCGGATTGAGGCCATCGTGCATCCGCTGGTCGCGCAGGACCGCGCGTCCTTCCGGGCTGACGCGAAAAGCGACGTTCTGGTCTTTGACATCCCGCTGCTGTTTGAAACAGGTGGCAACGCGGAAATGGATGCGGTGGCCTGCGTGACGGTGGACGCGGAAACCCAGCAAGAGCGGGTTCTTGCCCGCGGCACAATGACGGTTGAGCAGTTCCGGCAGATCCTGCAAAAACAGATGCCAATTGAGGAGAAGATGGCCCGCGCCGATTATGTGATCGAGACGGACACACTTGAACACGCCGAGGCGCAGGTGGCAGAAATCCTCGCAGATATCAGGAGCAAACTGACCCATGCGTGAAATCGTTCTTGATACCGAAACCACCGGGTTTGATCCGTTTTCCGGCGACCGCATCGTCGAAATCGGTGCGGTGGAGCTGTATAACCACATGCCCACCGGCAAGACGTTTCACGAATACATTAACCCGGAACGCTCGATGCCGGCGGAGGCGTTTTCGGTGCACGGTATCGGCCCCGACTTGCTGGAGCCGCCCCAAAAGCCGGAACCCGGTGCGGTGACGCTGCGGGACAAGCCGGTCTTTGCCAAGGTCGGGCAGAAGTTCCTGGATTTTGTTCAGGACTCCAGGCTGGTCATTCATAATGCCAGCTTCGACATGAAGTTCCTGAACGCGGAGCTGGATTGGATGGGCCTGCCAAAACTGCCGATGGATCAGGCGCTCGACACGCTGGCCATGGCCCGCAAGCGGTTCCCAGGCTCGCCGGCAACGCTGGATGCGCTGTGCCGCCGCTTCAACATCGACAACACCAATCGGACCTTGCACGGGGCGCTGCTCGACTCCGAGATCCTGGCAGATGTCTATCTGGAGCTGATTGGCGGGCGGCAGCCTGATTTCGGTTTGTCCGCCCAATCCTCTTCCAGTTCGGCCCAGGTCGAGGATGACTGGCGCCCTGTGCCGCGTCCAGCCTCCCTGCCCGCACGGATCACCGCGGAGGAATTGGCCGCGCATGAGGCATTTGTGGACAAGCTGGGAGATGACGCTTTGTGGAAAGCCTCCTGATCCCGCGAAGGCCCGCAAAAGAAAAACACCGCTGAATCCCAGCGGCGTTTTCCGTTTCAAAGGTCTGAAACCTTACTGCGTGGGTGCCGCTGCTGCAGCTTCGGACTGGCGGCGGGCCAGTTCGTTGCGGTAGATCGCCACAAAGTCGATGTTGTCCAGGTTCAACGGCGGGAAGCCGCCGTCGCGGGTCACATCGGACACGATGCGGCGCAGGAACGGGAAGGTCATGCGCGGGCATTCGATCAGCAGGAACGGGTGCAGCTGGTCTTCCGGCACACCGACGATGTTGAACACGCCGACATATTCCAGTTCCAGCACGAACAGGACGTTGCCGGCTTCCTTGTTCTTGGACTCGACGGTCAGCTTGGTGACAACCTCATACTGGTTCTCGGCCGAGCGCTTCTTCGCATCCAGGTTCACCTGCACGCTGACGTCGGGCTGAACCTCGCCGCCGGTGCCTTTCTGCGCCATCACGTTTTCAAACGACATGTCGCGGATGAACTGGCCCAGAATGTTCATCTGGACTTGCGGCTGCTGCTGGGCTTCGCCGTTTTCGGCCATGTAGATACTCCTGAAAATATGCTTTGGACCGTGCTTACCAGCTTGGTCCGGGTTCCTCAACGGGGACCGTCAACCCAGCCGGAGGGGCCGCCGCGCCGGTCAGACGGGGTCACATCTTCATAGTCGCCGTCGATGACGTCATCGGGCCGGCCGGCCGTTCCGGGATAGTGGCGGCCCTGCATGCTGCCGGGGCCCATCTGGAACTGCGCGACTGTGACACGGGCGCGCAGGTGGCGGTAAACCGCCAGCCGCACCGGCGGCATCAGCAGCGCAAATCCGACGGCGTCGGTAAAGAAACCCGGTGTGAGAAGCAGCGCACCGGCCACCAGGATCATGGCGCCATGGGCCAGAGGTTCTGCCGGGTCGGACAGTTGCTGGAACGAAGATCTCAGCTGTCCCATGGCCATACGCCCCTGGGTTTTCACCAGCCAAGTGCCCAGAACTGCGGTCAGAACCACAATGGCCAGGGTCGGCCACATGCCGATGGCGCCGCCAACTTGAATAAACAAAGCGATTTCAATGATGGGAACCATCAGAAAGGCCAGGAAGAGATACATCGGGGGTTTCCTTGCGATCATACACCCGGGCGGTAGACTTGCCCCCGCCCGTCACCTACATAAGACGTGACCGCTTTGGTTTCAAACAAAGCACGAACGCCTAGCATGAGGTTTCCATGGAGTCGCCTGTGATTCAGCTTTTGGTTCTGGCCGGTATCGCTGTGTTTCTGATCCTGCGCTTGAGAAGCGTTCTGGGAACACGCGAAGGCTTTGAAAAGCCGCCGCTGCCGCAATCCGAAGCCCGGGGCCGCCGCCCGGATCTGGAGGTGATCGAGGGCGGCCCGGACCGCGATATCACGGATTATGTGGCGGAAGGCAGTGAGCAGGCCCAGGCACTGGCGGCAATGAAACGGGCTGAGCCCTCCTTCCAGGTCCAGGAATTCGTGCAGGGCGCGCGCGGTGCCTATGAGATGATCCTCATGGGGTTCGAACACGGTAATCTGGACGACATTCAGCCCTTCCTGGCGGAAGATGTCTTTGACAGCTTCGTGGATGCCGTCGCGCAGCGCGAGGACAAGGGCTACAAGATCGAGGCCGACTTCATCGGCGTGCGGGAAACCACTCTGCAGGACGCGCAGTTCGACCCGCAGACCGGCCGCGCCGAAATCACCATGCGCTTCGTCGGCGAGATGACCTCAGTGGTCCGCGACCGCGGCGGCGACATTGTCGAGGGCGACCCCAAGGCGATCAAACGCCAGAAGGATACTTGGATCTTTGCCCGCAACATGGGCAGCGACGATCCCAACTGGCAGCTGGTTGCGACGGACGCATGATTGCGGCGCTTCGGGGGGCACTTGGGGCGGCTGCACTTGCAGGCGCCGCGATGACCGCCTCCGGGGCGCACTCAGAGACCGTGTCCAGCATTCTGGAATTTGAACAGCTTGATGGCTGGGCAGAAGATGACCATGCCCAGGCGCTGCAAGTGTTTCTGGGCACTTGCAGGGATCTGAAGGACCCCGACTGGGCCGCCCTGTGCAAGGCCGCCAGGTCGCAGCCGCCGGGCGGGGCGCGGGCGTTTTTTGAGCTGTTTTTCCGCCCGGTGCTGATCGAGGACGGCAACCCGGCTCTCTTCACCGGCTATTTCGAGCCGGAACTGACTGGCTCCCGCTATCCCACCAGCCGCTTCCGCTATCCGGTCTACAAGATGCCGCCAGAGGCACGCGGCGCTGATCTGTGGCTGCCGCGCCGTGAAATTCTGACCGGTGACGTGATGCAGGGCCGCGGGCTGGAAATCGCCTGGGTGGATGACCCGGTTGAGCTGTTCTTTCTGCAGATCCAGGGTTCCGGCCGGATCCGCCTTCCGGACGGCTCGACCATCCGGGTCGGCTATGGCGGCGCCAACGGCCACCCCTATAAATCCATCGGCAAGGAGCTGGTGCGCCGCGGTGTCTACAACGCCCATCAGGTCAGCGCCCAGGTCATCAAGTCCTGGGTCCGGCGCAATCCCGCGGACGGCAAGGAGCTGCTGTTTCACAATCCGTCTTATGTGTTCTTCCGCGAGGTGCGCAAAGTGGCGGCCTCCAAGGGGCCGCTTGGCGCCATGAACCGCTCGGTCACGCCGATGCGCACCATTGCCGCCGATCCCGCCTATACCCCGCTTGGCGCGCCGGTTTGGGTGGAAAAGGACGGCCATTTGCCGCTGCGCCGGCTGATGGTGGCGCAGGACACCGGATCCGCTATCAAGGGCGCTCAGCGGGCCGACATCTTTGTCGGCACCGGTAATCAGGCCGGCGAGACCGCCGGCACGATGAAAGACCCGGGCCGGATGGTGGTGCTGCTGCCGATCCAGCGGGCCTATGCGATGCTGCCGGAAGACCTTTGAATGACACGGCGAAAATTGACAGGCGATGAGATCGACCTCTGGCACAAGGTCGTAAAGCACACGGAGCGTTTGCATCCGGGCACCCATTCGTCGCCCCCTGCCCCGCCGATGCCCAAACCCAAACCGGTGAAGCAACCCGAACCGCGCCAGGACCCGTTCGAGGTCGGCAGCCGGGCCAAACCCAAGCCGGTGAAACACGACCTAAGGCCTTCGATTGCCCGCAGCCTGGCCAGTGATCCGCTGCAGATGGACGAAAAGGCCTTTCGCCGCATGAAGCGCGGCAAGCTGAAGCCGGAAGGAAAGCTGGACTTGCACGGGATGCGCATCGACACCGCGCACCCTGCTCTCACACGGTTCATCCTGTCGGCGCAGGCCTCCGGCAAACGGCTGGTGCTGATAGTAACTGGCAAGGGCAAGGACCGCGACGAGCCGGGCCCGATGCCGGTGCCGCGCGGGGTGTTGCGCCACAAGGTGCCGCAGTGGCTCTCGCTGCCGCCCTTGGCGCAGGCGGTCCTGCAGATCACCCCGGCGCACGTCAGTCACGGCGGCGCGGGCGCCTATTACGTTTATCTGCGGCGCAACCGCTGACGGCAGGGCCGTTACCTGTTGTCCGCAGGCGTCCCGGTCAACGCGACCTTGACGGCATTTTCGCGAATGACAATCTGGCCCGGCAGTATGTTCTGAAGCCGGTTTCGCGCCCGGTCGCGCGCAAACGTGTCCGCGGTTTGCCGGGCGCCGTTCAGCAGCGCCACCAGCGCCGGCGAGGAAGCCGCCACGAAATGCTGTGACTCCGCCTCGCCGGCAAAGGCGGTGGTGTCGATGATTTCCACCGGCAGGCTGCTCAGCTCTTCGATATTGTCCAGATTGCCGAGCCGCTCTTGCCCGTCCAGCCCGCGCAGGCGCTGGGACAGCGTCAGGACGTTGTCCTTGCGCGAGACAAAGATCAGGAACGGCTGCGGCACCTTGCGGAACCGCCGCATCTGGGTCTTGAACACATCAATGTCCAGATCCGGCGACATCAGCACCACGCCGCCCAGGTTCCGGGCGGTCCACCCGGGGGTCTGGATTTCAATCTGGCGCAGCGTCTCCATCGTCAGCAGCCCGCCCATGGAATGCGCGACGACCACCACCCGGCCGGCACCGGCGACACGCAGCTTGCGCAGCAGCTGCTCCAGCCCGTCGCGGGCGAACAGAACGCTGTCGCCGTCATAGGCATAGCCAAGTGGTTGTCCCTTGCTGGGCCAGGAATAGATGACCGTGGCGCCGGGAACGTTGATATCATGGGTCAGCTGGGCGGCCCGGAACGCAGTTTCGGCCTGGGTCGAGTTGAAGCCATGCACGAACACCGTGATGTCGCGTTCCTTTGGCGGAAACTTGGCCAGTTCCTGCTGCAACCGTGCCCCGAAGGCGGCGTCACTTTCGAATTTCTTCCGCCCTGCCATGGTGAACTCAGTGACGGGATCCGGGTTCCTGTAGCCGAATTTCAGGGAACCCGGAGTATGTTCCGGCGGAATTGAAACGGTCAGTTCAAGCAGGCTGTATCCCTCTGCCCGCTCCACGCCAAAGGTGCCATCGGGCAGCTGGTCGCGGTTGGTGGCGGCAAACACGGTCTTGGGGGTGCCCACGTTCAGGGCTGCGGGATAGGTGGGGGAAAAGGACCTGTCAGTGCAAGCTGTCAGTAACACCAGCATCACACCGCAAATCAGGCGCAGCCTTTGCATATCATCCCACCTCAATGAACTGGCGGCAGGCTACTGCACCTGCCGCCAATGTCCAGCGGCCGCAACCCGTGCGGGCGGGTTACAGCACGTAACGGCTGAGATCGGCTGAGCGGCCAAGCTCACCCAGGTTCTTTGTGACAAAGGCCGCGTCCACGGTTACCGCCTCACCCGAACGGTCCGGTGCGGTAAAGGACAGTTCCTCGAACACCCGCTCCATCACCGTGTACAGCCGCCGGGCGCCGATGTTTTCCACGCTCCGGTTCACCTCGGCTGCGATCTTGGCCAGGGCCGCGATCCCGTCTTTGGTGAAGGCGACCTCAACTTCTTCGGTGCCCATCAGCGCAGTGTACTGGCGGGTCAGCGCATTGTCGGTCTCGGTCAGGATGCGGACGAAGTCCTCCTCCGTCAGGGCCCGCAGGTTGACCCGGATCGGCAAGCGGCCCTGCAGTTCGGGCAGCAGGTCTGACGGCTTGGCAATGTGGAAGGCGCCGGAGGCGATGAACAGGATGTGGTCGGTTTTGACCGGCCCGTGCTTGGTGCTGACGGTGGTGCCTTCGATCAGCGGCAGCAGGTCGCGCTGCACGCCTTCGCGGCTGACATCGCCGCCCCGGGTTTCCTGGCGCGCGCAGACCTTGTCGATCTCGTCCAGGAAGACGATGCCGTTCTGTTCCACCGACTCCAGGGCGCTGCGGGTGACGGTCTCGTCATCCAGCAGCTTGTCGGCCTCCTCGCCGATCAGCACCTCATAGCTTTCGGCGACGGTCATCTTCTTGCGGGTGGTGCGGCCGCCCATCGCCTTGCCGAACAGATCGCCGAGGTTCAGCATCCCCATATTGCCGCCGGGCTGTCCGGGGATTTCGAACATGCCCATCGGGTTGGAAGTGTCGGCCACATCCAGCTCAATCACGGTATCGTCCAGCTCACCGGCCTTGAGCTTCTTACGGAACATGTCGCGGGTGGATTCGCGCGCATCACTGCCGGCGATGGCTTCCACAACCCGGTCCTCCGCCGCTTGGCGTGCGTTTGCCTTCACGTCTTCGCGCATGTACTCGCGGGTCTGGGCAATGGCGCTGTCAACCAGGTCACGGATGATCTGCTCAACATCCCGGCCGACATAGCCGACTTCGGTGAACTTTGTGGCTTCCACCTTGATGAAGGGCGCGCGTGCCAGCTTGGCCAGGCGGCGGGAAATCTCGGTCTTGCCAACCCCGGTAGGGCCGATCATCAGAATGTTCTTGGGATAGACCTCGTCGCGCAAATCATCTGCAAGCTGCTTGCGCCGCCAGCGGCTGCGCAGCGCCACGGCCACGGCGCGCTTGGCTTCCTTTTGGCCGATGATGAAACGGTCCAGTTCAGAGACGATTTCGCGGGGGGTGAGATCGGTCATGTCAGTCCTTTCCGGGCAAAACTCTTGAGAAGAAGTTTTGCTAAGAATTTCGAGGAAAATTCTTAGCCGCCGATGGTTTCGACGGTCAGGTTTCCATTGGTGTAGACACAGATATCGGCGGCGATGGCCATGGCGTCCCGCGCTACCGTTTCGGCGGACCTGTCGCTGTCCATCAGGCCGCGGGCGGCCGCCAGTGCGTAATTTCCGCCGGAGCCGATTGCCGCCACATCATGTTCCGGCTCCAGCACGTCGCCGGCGCCGGTAATCACGAACATGTCCTTGCCGTCGGTGACAATCAGCATCGCCTCCAGCTTCTGCAGGTATTTGTCGGTGCGCCAGTCCTTGGCCAGCTCGACACTGGCACGGGCCAGCTGGCCCGGGGTCGCTTCCAGCTTGGCTTCCAGCCGTTCAAGCAGAGTGAACGCGTCAGCGGTCGAGCCGGCAAAACCCGCCACCACGTCAAACCCGCCGGGCGACAGGCGGCGCACCTTGCGGGCCGTGCCCTTGATCACCGTTTGCCCCAGCGAAACCTGGCCGTCGCCGGCGATGACGACCTGGCCATTCTTTTTCACACCGATGATCGTGGTGCCGTGCCAGCCAGGAAATTTATCGTCTGCCATGTAAGTCTCCGTTTGGTTGCCCCCTATATGGAACCAACCCCCCGCCGGCACAAGAGATCGGCTAGGATCCGCGCTGATCCCAGGCTTGCGCCGGTGTTCGCTGCTATGCAGCATTTGCAGATCGGGGCTGTTTAACCGGCAATTGTGGAACCCGGAACCGCATCCTAAATGAAGCTCGCAACCGGCACAGCGTCGGCTGTTTCTCAGAAGGATATGCGCAAATGACGACCGCAAACATTCATGCGCCGCTCGGAGCAGTCACCGTTCTCCGCGTGGTCGACGCAGTGGCCAATGTGAAAACCGCCATCGTGGAATGGTATGTTGCCCGCGAAACCCGCAAGGTTCTGGCGCAGCTGACCGATGCCCAGCTGCGAGACATCGGCCTCGACCGTTCCGACATCGCCAAGTTCTGATCCCCGATGACCAGAAACCCTGAATGAGCCGCCCTGCCACGGGCGGCTTTGTTCATTCCGGGGTGCTGGTTTTGTATTTACCGGCCTGATCCGGCAGCCAGGCTTCGACCGCTGCGGTGGCCACCACATGACGGCTGCCTTCCACGGCATCCTCCACATCCAGTCCGCCCTTGACCGCCCGCACCCTGGCCCGTCCGCGCGGCAGGTCCTGTGCCACCAGTTCGCAATCCACCGCGTCCGGCTGTTGCACGCCGATGGTAACCTCCACCCGCATTTCGCTGTGGTCTACTCCCAGCTTGGAAAACAGCGTGATGGAGGAGTGATGCAGCGCGTCCTGCACCGCACGGCGGGCGGCTTTGGTATAGTCTTGGCCGTAAAGGTCGTTGCCGGTGCCCATTTCCAGGATGATGCGCTTTTCGCTCATTCTGCGGCCTCCATGTCAAAGGACACAACCACCGCTGCATTGGCGATCACCGTGCGTCCGCCCTGGGGCTTGTCTATGTCGAGCCCGCCTTTCACCACCGTGATGCTGGGCCGGCCGTAGGGGAAGATCTCCAGAAGCGCGTCCTTGTCCACCGCTTCCGGTTCCTGCACACCGATCTCGGCATCGATGATCATGTCTTCTTTTGAGAAATCAAACAGTTCCGCCATGTTGACGGAGTTGTGCCACAGCGCGTCCCTGATCGCGCGGCGGGCGGCTTCAGTGTAATCCTCGCGCCTGAGAGATGTGCCCATGCCGAATTCCACCAGGACCCGTGTCTTGGCCATGCTGCCTCCTGTATCTGCCTTGTGTGCGACCCTTGCAGGGCAGCCGGGCAAAGGAAAGAGCCAGTTTGGCGATTGCCGCAGCGCCAGAGCTTGCCAAAAAAAGAGCTGTCCCCGCCGGGACAGCTCTTTGAAATGCGGCAGCTGGTTCAGGCTCAGATCGACTCTTCGATCCAGCTCTGCAGCGCGGCCTTGGGGGCGGCGCCTGCGCGGTTCGAGATCACTTGGCCGTCCTTGAAGATGAACAGCGCCGGGATACCGCGCACGCCCATGGCAGCGGCGGCGTTCGGGTTGCTGTCCACGTCGACCTTGGCAATTTTCACCTTGCCGTCGAATTCCACGGCCAGCTCTTCCAGAGCCGGACCAATCTGCTTACAGGGACCGCACCACTCAGCCCAGAAATCCACCACAACGGGGATGTCGGAGTTCTTGACTTCGGCGTCAAAAGTGGCGTCGGTGACGGCAACGGTGGACATATGAATGTCTCCATGAGTGTGTGGCAACTGGAGTCGGAACCTAGGTACGGCTTAACCGATCGTCAAGGTTCCAACTGCCGCTTCAATGCCGCAGTCACAAGGTCGTGCGGCAGCGGCATCAGGGTTGCGGTGCGGGTCCAGAGCAGTGCGGTTTCGATAGTGCGGCCCGGATAGATCAGGGCCAGCGCATGGGCATAGGCCCCCATCTGCCGCAGCAGGCCTTCGGGGCATTGTTCAGGCGTTGCGGGCACGGTGGCGTTCGATTTGAAATCCACCGCGAGGACCGTTTCCGGTGTGATGATCAGCCGGTCGATGACGCCATGCAGGCGGGCGCCGTTCAGGTCAGCGGTGACAGGAACCTCGGCCAGTGTATCCGGGTGAAACACATCTGCCAGAGCGGCATTCCGCAGTACTGCGGAGGCCTCGGCCAGCAGTTCCGCACAGTCGCCTGCCCCTTGCAGCAGGTTTTGCGCCAGCTGCGGCCAGTCTGCGCCAGCCCGTCCCGGCAGATGCTCCAGAAGCAGGTGCAGCCGGCTGCCGCGGGCCTTTGCTGCCTCCTCATCAAGCCCCTGATCGCCCGGCAGCGCTTTGGCTCCGCCCAGGTCGGACGGGCTGAGCGCTGGCGCCGGCGCTGCATAGGCTCTGGCGGAGCGGGTGAAGACCTCCGGCAGATCATGTTTCACAACTTCCTGTGCTTCGGGCACGACCAGCGGCGGGCCGTCCCAATCGCCATGCTGCAGCCGCAGGCCGGTGCCGCCTTCCGCGTCGAATTCCACCGCGCCGCCGTCGCGCATCGCACGCTCGGTCAGCCGGTACCAGCTGTCGCCCTGCTCACCCACCTCGCCGGCAGCAGCGACGATCAGCCACTTCTCCGCCCGGGTCAGGGCCACATACAACAGCCTCAGCCGTTCGTTCTGCAGCTTCTCCTGCGCGGCTTCGCGGGCCGCCAGCATGGCGGGCGGCATCTGGTCCTTGGGCAGTTTCCAGACCGGGGTGCCGTCGGCCAGCATGATCTCTGCATCCCGCGGTGCCTGCCGTTTGGCAGTGTCCGGCAGAATCACGATCGGCGCTTCCAGCCCCTTGGAGCCATGCACCGACATCACCCGGATCATGTTGCCGGCCGCGCCCATCTGGCGTTTGATCTCCAGATCATCGGTCTGCATCCAGACCAGAAAGCCGGTGAGGCTGGGGACATCGGTGCGCTCATAGGCCAGCGCCTGCGACAGCAGCGCGTTGATGCCGTCCTCAGCCTCCGGTCCCAGCCGGCCCAGCAGTTTTTGCCGGCCGCCATGACGAGTCAGAATGCGTTCGATCAGGTCATAAGGGCGCAGGAAGTCGGCGTTGGCGCGCAGGTCGTTCAGCACGGCCATGGTTTCGGGGAACTCCCCTGCCCGGTCGCGCAATGCCGGCCACAGGTACATCGCCTCCCGCCGGTGCGCGAGGTCGAACAGCGCCTGCTCCGTCCAGCCAAAGAGGGGCGATTTCAGCGCCTCCGCGAGCGACAGAGAATCTTCGGGCAAAGCAAGGAACCGCAGCAGCGCCGCGATATCCTTGACGGCCAGTTCTGCGCCCACTTTCAGCCGGTCGGCGCCGGCGATGGGCAGTTCGGCCTTCTTGCAGGCACGGATGATCTCCGAGAACAGATCGGACCGGCGCTGCACCAGGATCAGGAAGTCGCCGGCCTGCACCGGGCGGCGCTTAAAGGTGCCCCGTTCCGGGCCGTCCTCGGGGATGGTGACGCCGGTGCCGATCATCCGTTTGATCGAACGCGCAATGCGCTCCGCCAGGATCACAGTGTGGTGGCGGCTGCTGGGGCGGTCCACCGGGCTGGTCCAGTCGGGGTCCTCGTCATCCTCGACCTTGCCGACAACCGGCCACAGATCCACCCGGCCCGGCAGGTCGGATTTAAACGCTTGGTGCAGCGCGTCCTTGCGGAATCCTGCCCGCGGGCTGTCGCGAAACACCAGATCCACCAGTTTCAGGATCGCGGCGGAGGAGCGGAAGGAAAAGTCGAGCGAAGCATCCTGCAGCCCTGCTCCGGTTTCCGCCAGCCGGTTGCCGAACTCCTGCTGCATCCGGTCGAATGCGTCCGGGTCGGCGCCCTGAAAAGAATAGATCGACTGCTTCTTGTCGCCGACCACAAAGATCGTGCGCTCCACGTCGGAACGCGCGCCTTCGCCGGCGGTGAATTCCTGCGCCAGCTTTTCGATCACGTCCCATTGCACCGGGCTGGTGTCCTGCGCCTCGTCCACCAGGATGTGGTCGATGCCGCCATCCAGGCGGTAGAGCACCCAAGCGGCAACGCCCGGATCGTTCAGCAGCTGGCGCGCCTTCAGGATCAGGTCGTCGAAGTCGAGCCAGCCGCGCAGCTGCTTGCGGCGCTCGTATTCCGGCAGGAAGGCGGCGGCAAAACGGTGCAGGTCGTGACTCTTGCGCGCTGCCGTCAGCGCCAGGCGTTTTGCCCGCGCATCCTCGACCCGCCGCATCAGCGGTTCCAGCTGATCCATCAGGGACAGGTGGGATTCGCGCAGTTTCTTGGTCGGGAACTTGTCAATTTTGGCTGTGAAAGGCTCCTTGGCGCTGGCGCCAGTCAGAAACACGCTTTCAAGTGTCCCCAGGTCGGCAAGCGCGGGTTTGGTGATGCCAGCCAGCTTGGCCGCGGCTTTCTGGTCGGTCGAACCGCCCTGCCCCAGCATCTCGCGGGTTCGCTGCAGCAGTTCTTCCTCGCCGCCCAGAAACACCAGCGCTTCCAGTGCAGTCTCGTCAAATCCTTCGGGGAGCCCGAACAGCTCCAGAAGCTGGGCCCAGTCCAGTGGGTCGCCGAAATCAGCGCGGCGCTGGCAGATGGCAGAGGTGAGCGTCTCAAAATCACTGTCGCTGACTTGCCGTGCCAGGGCATCGAGCTGAGGCGCTTGCGGGCCCTGGGCAAAATCCTCCATGATCTCCGCCCGCAGCAGCTGGCCTGCGCGGTCGTCCATCTCGGCAAACTGGGGGCTGACGCGGGCCTCCAGAGGGAACCGGCGCAGCAGCGAGGAACAGAAGGAATGGATGGTTTGAATCTTCAACCCGCCCGGTGTCTCGATCGCGCGGGCGAACAGGGTGCGCGCCTGTGCCAAATCCTCAGCCGTGGTGCTGACTTCTCCCAGTTCGGTCAGCGCGGCGGTCAGCGCCGCATCCCCAAGCATCGCCCATTCCCCCAGCCGTTTGAACAGCCGGTTTTGCATCTCGCTGGCGGCGGCCTTGGTGTAGGTGAGGCACAGGATGTGCTGCGGCTGCACGCCCTTCAGCAACAGCCGTGCCACCCGGTCGGTCAGCACTTTGGTCTTGCCAGAGCCTGCATTGGCGGCCAGCCAGGTAGAAGCATCAGGGCGCGCAGCCCGGAACTGCGCCTCAGAGGCGGCATCGCGGATGGTCATGCCAGATCCTCCGGCTGCGGGGTGGCGCTGCGGTCCCATTCGCCGTAGCGCGCCAAGTGGTCGTAATCGCCGGCGATGTCGTCCCGGTGCACCATGCGCCGGCTCGAATAGCCTTGGTCAGGCTCAAAATAGGCCGCGATAAGCGTGCGCAGCTCATCCCAGACCTTGGCTGGCGGCTCCGCCTCCAGCGGCGCCCGCACTTCGCTCAGCTTGCTGCCCAATCCTATGAACAGGGCGCGTGCGACCTCCGCAGGGCCGAGGTCCTCGAAAGCGCCCTCTTCGGCCATAGCCGCCTCGATCAGCAGCTGTTTTTCGAATTTCTTCTGCTGCGCTTCGCTGGGCGGCGTGCCCGTCTTGTAGTCATAGAGGTGCAGAAATCCGCGGTCGTCCATGTCAATCCGGTCGGCGCGGCAGGCGATGGTGAAATCGAGCGGATCCAGCCGGGCGCTGCCCTTGGCCTCAAAGGCGACCGGTTTGGCGCGAGCCTGGCGCTCCTGCTCGGCCAGGACAAAGTCGCCGGCAATCTTGCGGATGCGGCTGTGCCACAGGATGCGGGCGACGGGCCAAGGCACGTGTGTCTCCAGCAGCTCCCGGGTCTTGCCGACAAGATGACCGGCGGTCAGCAGTGAGGGGTCGGCCTGCGTTTCCTTGATGAAATGCTCAAATACTTCATGCACAACGATTCCGCGCAGAAGGGCGTCGGGTTCCTGCACCAGCGGGTTCAGCGGTTTCAGGCGCAGCACATGTTTGGCGTAGATCGCGTAAGGATCGCGGATCAGCCGCGGGATTTCGGTGATTGTCAGCCGCCGCGGGCGGGCCGCCACCGGCGGGCACGGGGCCGGGCGGGGGTATTGCGGAATCGGCGTGGGTTCTTCCAGCGCTTCCGCCCAGCCCAGCCACTGGCGGCCTTTGGCGCGCATGGAGTCCAGTGCCGCGCGGCCGCCCTGTTCCGGGAGGCCCGACAGCAGGTTGGTCAGCCGGTTCAGCCAACGGGAGGGCACGGTGTCGGCTTCCTCTGACCGTTCGGCGCGGGTCAGCCAGACCTCGGGCGCGGCGATGGCCTGCTGGAAGTCATGCGCCGACAGGCCGATGCGCCGTTCGGGCAGCAGAAGGCCGGCCTGGTTGCGCAGCTGCCGGTTCAGCCAGGGGTCGGGGCTGGCGGCCTCGGGCCAGCTGCCTTCGTTCAGGCCGCCAAGAATCACCAGATCGGCGCCCTGCACACGCGCTTCCAGCGTGCCCCAGATCATGATCGAGCCATAAGGCGCATCGCGGTCGCGCACCTCACCCTGGCTCAGCAGCGCGCCCAGCAGGTCGGTGAAGTCGCGGGCGGTCATGCCGCCGCCATACGGCGCCTCGGTCTCCAGGTTTTCGATGCAGGCGAGGGCGGCCTGGCCGGCTTTTTTGTCCCACAGGGTTCCTGATCCATCGGCTTGGCTGCCAGCGGCGATGCGTTCGGCCAAATCGCGCAGGCGGTTCACCCACTCGGTCAGGGGAAGCGTGCCAACAACCTCTTGATCCGCGAAACAGTATGACAGCCAACCGGTCCATCCCGGCGTCAGCTCGCGGCCCTTTTCAAATGCGGCAAAGGCTGCGGCATCCGGGAAAGGCGGGCCGTTGCGGCGCAGGGACAGTTCCAGCTCGCGCGTCTGGCGCAGATGGTTGCCGCGGTCCGCGCCGTCATGGGTGAGCGGGTGTTTCAGCAAAGTCAGCAGGCTGTCGCAGGCCAGCGGCTTGCAGAACAGCCCCGCCACATGGCGCAGGAAGCGGCCCGGCGGCGACAGCTGCAAGGGCTGGCCGGCGGAGTCATCGGGCAGAATGTCCCAGCGGTCCAGCGCCGCGGAGACCTGGCGGGTCAGCATCCGGTCCGGGGTGATCAGCGCCGCGGTCTGCCCGTCTTCGGCCGCCTGGCGCAGGCGCAATGCAATGGCGAGCGCCTCGGCACGGGGGCTGGGCGCCTCGACCAGGGTGAGGTTTTCGGTGGCCTCGCTCAACCCGGTCAGCAGGGGGCCTTCGCTCATCCAGGCATCTGTGACCGGAGCGGGGCGCAAGGCCAGCGAAACCAGCCGGTTGCGTTCGGGCGAGGTCGGCAGCGTTCCCGTCCAGGGCTGCACGTCGCCGGGTGACAGCTCCAGATCTTTCATCAGCTTGTGGAAACGGTACTGCGGGTGATCTTCTGAGATCATCGGATCATCCAGCCCGGCCCAGACATGATCCGGCTGGTCAAAGTCGAAGCCCGGCAGCACCACGGCCCCTTGCGGCAGCCGCGCGATGGCCTGCATCAGCATCAGCGTTGTGCCGCGCGATCCGGTGGAGCCGGCCAGGATCACCGGATGCTGCGGGGGCTTGTCCTGCCACTGTTCAATCAGATTCAGGACTACCTGCCGCTGCCGGGCCTGTGCATCCATTGCGCCCTCATGCAGGCCGGTGAAGTCGTCGGCGATGCCGATAAAGGCCTGCGCGCGGGCCCAATGGCCCGACATGTCTGAGACATCCAGCGCGCGGATCGTATCGGTGCTGACGCCTTCGCCCTGCATCTCATCGATCAGCGCCGCCAGGCTGTCGGAGAGGTCATAAAGCGAGGCGCGCGAGGCGAGATCGGGTTGTGCGTCCAGAAGTTTCGCGATCAGCTGCGACAGTTCCAGCCGGCGCCGCAGCGGGGGCAGGGCGGGCGGCAGGCCGTCCAGCGTGGCGCGCTGGGCCAAGTCGGCCAGCAGCATCATTCGCGGCAGCAGCATGGCCGGGCCGGCATCAAACAGGCCACGCACCCGGCGCGCCATACGGGAGGTGTTGACGATCAATTCAGCCCGCGCCAGCGCCTCCGGCGGCAGGCCCTGGCTTCGGCTGCGCAAGCCCTCAACCAGCGCACGCGGGAAATCGGCGCCGCAGGGCACGGCAAACAGGCGTGGTTTGGCGGATGGTTTAAACATCATCAGCGGTTATCAGGTCCTCGGCCAGTGTGATCCCTTCGGGATGGCCCACATCGCACCAGCGGCCGGGATATTCCAGCGCAAACAGCCGGCCTGCCGCGGCCATCTGATTCCAGAGTATGTTGAGCGAGAAAACCTTGTCCTCAACCTGGTGAAGCCTTTCCGTTTTCAGAATCTGCACTCCGCCATAGACCAGATCACCGCCGCGGCTGATGCGCCCCTCGGCATCCGTCGAGAAATCGCCGCCGCCGGTGCGGCCGACGGCCCTGTCCAGCGGCACGCAGACCAAGAGCGCATCCATGCGATCCGGGTCCCAGGCCTCCTGCGCCAGATGCAGCGGGTTGGGGCCTTTCCAGATGGCGTCGGTGTTCATCGTGAAAACCGGGCCGTCCCCCAGCAGCGGCAGCGCATGGCGCAACCCGCCGCCGGTGTCGAGAATATCCGGGTTTTCAAGGCTAAGAAGCACATTTTCAGGCTCTAAATAGGCCTTTAGCGGCTCTGGCTTGTAATGCAGGTTGGCGGCGATCCGCGCCGGATGGATGGCTTGCGCCAGCTCCAGCGCATGGGCGATCAGCGGCCGGCCCGCCACCTCGATCATCGGTTTGGGCTTGTCGCGGGTCAGCTCCCGCATCCGGGTGCCAAAACCCGCGGCAAACAGCATGACGGCATCGGGCGAGCGCTGCATCAGGGCCTCAGCTTGTCCAGGTTCTCCGGTGTGGGCGCCGGCAGGTTCTCGCGCAGCAAATCTCCGACCCGGGCCAAAGCCGGGTGCTCCAGCCCGTGGATAAAATGATCCCAGACCCGCGGGATAAGGTCTACGTAGTGCGGTTTTCCGTAGTCCGTGCTGAGACGGGCGAAGACACCGAGAATACGCATATTCCGCTGCACACCAAGCACGGTATAGGCAGTTCTGAATCCAGTTTCATCCACACCGGCCGCTGCGATATAGCGGTCGATCATCTGCATTTCGATGCCGGCGGGCACGTCCCGGCGGGCATCTTGCAGCAGCGACACCAGATCATAGGCCGGATGGCCGGCGCGGGCGTCCTGAAAATCCAGAAGGCCGACACGGCCAACGCCCTTGCGGTCCGGCAGCCACAGAAGGTTTTCGGCGTGATAGTCGCGCTGTACCAGAACCGGATCGCCTTTCACGGTGGCGCGCAGGATGTCTTCGAACAGATCCTCGAACCGGGCCTGCAGATCCGGATCCTGGCTGCCGGTGATGCCAGCGCGGTATTTCGACAGCGCCAGCGCGGACATTTCCGCCATCATCCGCGGGCCGTAAGGTTCCAGATCCGGCATTGGTGCCTGGTGCAGTGTCACCAGCGCATCCGTCGCCGCCTCATACAGCTGCTTTTCCAAGGCCGGTTCGCGCCGGATAACCCGGGCATAAAGATCGTCGCCCAGATCCTCCAGCAGCAGGAAGCCGTTCTTGGCATCCCGTTCCAGAATCTCCGGCGCGCTAAGGCCCTGCTTCCGCAGATATTCGGCAACACGGATGAACGGACGGATGTCTTCGCCCTTTTCCGGCGGCGCGTCCATCAGCACCACTGTTTCGCCATCTGGACCTGTCAGCCGCTCATAGCGGCGGTTGGAGGCGTCGCCGGCGAGCGGGCCGCGCTGCCAGCCGGCATAAGGTGTTGCGGACAGGAAAGAGTCGCAAAGTTGATTGCGGTCGGTCATGCGCTGATGCGCTCCATCAGGGGCTGCCATTTCTCATCGCTCCAGCGGAGCGTCAGATGGCGGCGGTCTTCGTGTTCGGGGTCCAGCGCCAGCGTCAGATGCAGGGCGTGGGCAGGCGTCAGCTCAGCCAGCCGGTCGGGCCATTCCACCAGGCAGATCGCGGAGTCAAACGCCTCGGTCAGGCCCAGCTCCTCCAGTTCGTCCAGTGAGGACAACCGGTAGAGATCGGTGTGCCACAGCTCGCCGGCGGGCACGTCATAGGTCTGCACCAGCGTGAAGGTGGGGGAGGGCACGTCTTCGGGCACCTCCATCAGCGATTGGATCAGGTGGCGGGCGAAATGGGTCTTGCCGGCGCCGATCACCCCCTCCAGCAGCAGGCAATCGCCGGGGCGCAGGGCCCCGGCGATTTGTGCGGCCAAGCGGGCCGTATCTTCCGGTGAGTTCAGCGTGCAGGCCGCGGTATGCGTGGTCATGGCGGTACAATGCCGCCGCCGCCGGCCTGCTGCAAGCCGGTTTCCCGGTTCAACCCTGGGTGATGGCGGGGAAACGCTCCTGGCTCGCCGGCAGGGCGGCGGTTTCCGGCGGGCGGAAGCTGACCATGGTGGCACCGTTCTGGATCGCCGATACCTTGCAGATCAGCGGCGTGCCATCGCGCAGCTGGACGCGGGACCACCAGGCCTCCCGCCCCTTATAACCGGCGACAAAATCGCGGATCTCACCCCAGACGGGGGTCGGGGCGGCGGTATTCTGCCAGACCCGGCTGGCATCCATGATTGATACTTTGGCAAAGCTCGCCTCAGGGTCCATCTGCCACAGGCTGCCATAGGCGGTGTTGCAGAAAGTCATGGTGCCGTCGCTGGCAAAGACTGCGATCGCCTCGTCCATCTGGTCCAGGATCGACTGCCCCATTTCCAGCTCTGAGCGGAACTGGCGGGTGAGGGTCACTTCGGCGGTGATGTCCTCGAACAGGAAGGCGATGGCACCGTCCGGATGAGGGCGGCCAGACACCTTGTAGACGGAGCCCGACGGCAGCGACCAGGTTTCCTGGTACCGGCCTTCGGCAGCGGCTTCCAGCAGGTCGGCCATCTGGTGGCGCCAGCTGGAATAGCTTTTCGGTTCCGGCATCATCCGCTGATCGCGCAGGCGGTCGAAGAAGGTCAGCAGGTTGGGCCGCGAGCTGAGGAAGTTGGCGGGCAGGGCGGTCAGGTCGATCAGAACCGGGTTGAACAGAACCAGCTGCCGGTTGCGGTCAAAGATCGCGAGGCCAATCGACAGCTGCGCAAAGGTCTTGGCCAGCGTCTGGACAAAATTGCGCTGGGCCACCTCGGCATCGACCACAGCGTTCACGTCGACCGCATGGCACAGCCAGCCGGCCTCGGTTTCGGTGGTCGAGACGTTATACCACAGCTTTTTCTTGCTTTCCGGCAGCGGGATGGAGATCCGCTCAGGCTTGCCGCTGGTCATCGGGTCGTGCAGATCGGTGAACAGGGGGTCGGCAAAATCCGCGTTCCGGCCGCGGATTTTCTGGCTGAGGTTGTCATAGGCAAGGTTGGACCAGGTGACGTTGCCCTCTTCCGATTGCAGCCAGACCGGGTAGGGCGCCTGATGCACCGCGGCGCGCAGGGTGGTCAGTTCCTGATCAAGGGATTTGTTCTGCTCCTCCAGGGCGCTGCGGCGCAGCTGCACCCGGGTCACCCCGTCAATCCATTCGCAATGCGCCTCGCGGCTTTCGGCAGCGGCAGTGCCGGACAGGACCAGCGGGCCGACGTCCTTGAGGAAACCCGGGGATTGCGGCAGGCCCGGATAGCTGCGGGCCAGCTGATCGCGCAACATGCTCCAGTCGAAGTTTTCGGCCTGATCGCCAATGAACTTGCGCGCGCCGGAGGACCAGCCGATCAGGCTGTTGTCGTCAAACAGGAACACGGCATCGGTACGGCCATCGGCGGCCAGCAGGTCGTGCGCCATGCCGCGGCGGCGGGGCGTTGGCGACAGCCACCAAACCGCGGCGGCAGCCGTTGCAGCGCACAGCGCCGCCAGTACAAACCATTCGATCGAAGCGAAGTCCTGCATCTCGTCCTGCCCAGTTCAGCTCTCGTTTACCCGCATGGTTCCCCAATAATGGTTAAATGAAGTTTAATTGGTTGCCCAAAAGTGAGTAGTTAAATTTCTAAAGGTATATTTTTCCCAATGACAGGGCCGCCGTCCTCCATTGCGTCGATTTTTTTGCGCGGCCAGGCCACCTCGACAATGGCGCCGCGGCGTTCGCGGAAGGGGCTGAGGGTCTGGAACGGGTCAGTGCCATTCGCAAACCTCAGCTGGGCGCCGGTGCGTTGAAGCAGGGTTTTCGCGATGAACAGCCCCAGCCCCATGCCTTCGTATTCCGGTCTCTGCTTCAATTCGCTTTCCCCGCGGCGGCTGCGCACGAAGGGGTCGCCGATCCGGCCCAGCAGCTGCGGCGGGAAGCCCTGGCCGTCATCGCAAATGCGCAGGATGATCCGGTCGTCATCCCAGGCTGCATCAATCCAGACGGTGGACCGGGCAAAATCGACGGCGTTTTGCACCAGGTTGCGCAGACCGTGAATGATCTCGGGCTTTCGCAGCACGGTTGGCTGCTGGAAATCGCCGCCTTCCAGCGGTTCCTCATGATAGATGACCGTCTTGCCCCGGTTCATATGCGGCTCTGCGGCCTCGGTCACCAGGGTGGAAAACGGCGCTTGGCGCAAGTGCAGGTCGTCCTTGCCGGCCCGGCCCATGCTGCGCAGGATATCGCGGCAGCGGTCGGCCTGCTCGCGGATCAGGGCGGCGTCCTCGCGCAGGTCGGGGCGGTCGTCCAGTTCCTCAATCAGCTCGGCGCTGGCGAGCTTGATGGTGGCCAGGGGGGTGCCCAGCTCATGCGCCGCGGCCGCCACAACACCGCCCAGATCGGTTAGTTTCTGTTCGCGCGAAAGCGCCAGCTGGGTCGCGCTCAGCGCATCCGACATAGACCGCATCTCGTTACTGACACGGAAGGAGTAGGCGCCGATGAACAGGATGGCGATCACAATGGCGATCCAGTTGCCGAAAATAAACACATCAGGGATACGCAGGATAAAACCCTGTTCGGTCCGCAGCGGCAGGTGAAATTCGGCCATCAGCGTGACCAGGATAATAGCCGTGGCACCGATGATAAGGGTGGAGCGCAGACCCATCACCGCAGCGGAGATGGTGACCGGTCCCAGCACCAGCAGCGCAAAGGGGTTGTTCAGTCCGCCGGTCAGATACAGCAGGAAGGCCAGCTGCAGCAGGTCGAACAGGACCATCAGGAAATTCTCGAACTCTGTCAGGCGCTTGTTTTCGGGGAAGGCAAAGATGGCGATCAGGTTGCCCGCCGCCGAAATGCCGATGGCCAGGTAGCACAATGCCAGCTCCAGCTGCAGGTTGAAGCGGTGCTGCGCCACCGCGATGGCGGTGATCTGCCCGGCAATCGCCACCCAGCGCAGCAGAATCAATGTCCGCAGCCGGATCCAGTGGCTGTGTTCATGGCCGCTCGTCAGCCTGAAAATGCGATCGCTCATAAGGTCCGCTGCTCCCGCAGATGTGACGCCGTGCGCCAGTTGCATCGGCTGTATTTCTTGATAGGTCTGGCACCGCAAACGTTCAACAATCCTTCCTTACCGAAAAGTGCGATCTCATGACCCGCGTGTATGCTCTTCTTGCTGTTGCTTTTGTTGCTGCCCTTGTGGGCGGCGCCTGGTTTCTGACACGCGGAGGCAACGGGGGTGACAAATTCGCACAGTGCCGCAGCAGCCAGATCGCCGGCGGGACGGATACCATCGGCGGGGCGTTCGAGCTGATCAATTCCCGGGGCGAGACGGTGACCGACAAGGATGTGATCACCGAACCGTCGATCGTCTACTTCGGATATACCTTCTGCCCGGACGTCTGTCCGATGGATGCAGCCCGCAACGCGGATGCCGTCGATCTGCTGGCGGAGCGCGGCATCAGCGTGACGCCGGTGTTCATTTCCATCGACCCCGACCGCGATACACCTGAAGCGGTTGGCGATTTCGCCGCGAACCTGCATGAGAAAATGATCGGGCTGACTGGCTCGCTGGAGCAGGTCAGGGCGGCCAGCAAGGCCTATAAGACCTATTTCAAGAAGAATGAGGGCGACGAGGATTACTACCTGGTCGACCATTCCACCTTCTCGTATCTGGTGCTGCCTGAGGAGGGTTTTGTCGAGTTTTTCCGCCGCGACGAAACGGCAGAGCAGATGGCCGGCAAGGCCGCCTGTTTCATAGAAAAAATCTGAACCGCGATAGCTGTTTGACCTTTCCCCTTGCCCGGACATATTCTTGCGTGAACTGAAATACTTCGCGGAGGACCGGGCATGGCCGAAACTGCTCTGCAGGACATTGGACCCGATAAATCGCTGCTGCTGGTCGATGATGACGAGCCGTTCCTGCGGCGTCTGGCCAAGGCAATGGAGAAACGCGGCTTCGAGGTGGAAACCGCAGGCTCTGTTGCGGCTGGCAGCGCCATAGCAACCGCCCGCCCGCCGGCCTATGCGGTTGTCGACCTTCGGCTGGAAGACGGCAATGGCCTGGATGTGGTCGAAATCCTGCGCGAAAAACGCCCGGACAGCCGGGTGGTGGTTCTGACCGGATACGGCGCCATCGCCACGGCGGTGGCCGCGGTCAAGATCGGCGCAACCGATTACCTGTCCAAGCCGGCCGATGCCACCGACATCATGAATGCGCTCTTGGCCACAGAGGATGAGCTTCCGCCGCCGCCGGACAACCCGATGAGCGCGGACCGGGTGCGCTGGGAGCATATCCAGCGGATCTATGAGCTGTGCGACCGCAACGTGTCAGAAACCGCCCGGCGGCTGAACATGCACCGGCGCACGCTGCAGCGGATCCTGGCCAAGCGCAGCCCGCGCTGAGCCTTACAGCTGTATCATCAGTTCCGCATGGCGCCCCAAGAATGCCATGCGGGTTTCGACCGGCGGACGCAGCACGATTTCCAGCCCGTCAACGATCTCCGGTTTCGGCGTGCCGAAGAACCGGCTGGCTTCCTTCTCCTGAAATCCGGCGATCTGCACCGCCTCCATCCAGGCGCTTACCTTGTCCGCGCGCTTGATCTGCGCTTTGACCGTCTTGGGCAGCGCCGCGGGCAGCCCGAACCGCAGATGAATGGCCGTGGTCAGCCTCTGGTCCAATTCGCCATAACCCGGTCCCACTGCTGCTTTGACCGGAGAGATCATGTCACCGATCACATATTCGGGGGCATCGTGCAGCAGCGCCGCCAGCCGCCATTTGACCGGTGCCTTGGGGTACATCCGGGAAAAGATGTCTTCGACCAGCAGAGAGTGCTCCGCGACCGAATAGGCAAAATCCCCGCGGGTCTGACCGTTCCATCGCGCCACAAAGGCCAGCCCGTGGGCGATGTCCTCGATCTCTATGTCCACCGGGGTCGGGTCCAGCAGATCCAGCCGGCGGCCGGAGAGCATGCGCTGCCAGGCGCGGGCGGGTTTGGCTGGCATGGGGTGTGTCCTGTCGCTGCGGTTCCCCTTTGACTACCTCCTGAACAGGGTGCGGGCAATGCTGAGTGCCATGTCCTGTTCACGGCCGGGACACGAATGAAAACCCAGTGTTTATAAGCTGTGAAATTGAAACCGCCCCATTCAGACCCAATATTATAAGGGTATAAGGGGCTCCGCCCCCTCGCGCGGCAAACCCCTTTTGTGACGTGACTCACATAACGGAAAGGAGTTTGTCATGTTCAAACGTCTGCTTGGTGTTTCTTTGCTTTTCGGCATGGCCGCGACCGCGCCGCCTGCGCTGGCTGCCAGCTGCGGCGACCGCGAGGTGATGACCGAGAAGCTGGCAAGCGGGTATTCCGAGCGGCTGACCGCCGGCGGTTTGCAGAAAGGCCGGACCGAGGCCACTGTGATCGAGGTCTGGGCGTCGGATGAAACCGGGACATTCACCGTTCTGGTTACCCATGCAAACGGGATCAGCTGCGTCGTCGCAACCGGATCCTCGTTCTTCCACATTGCGGAAAAAGCGCCGGACCCGGGCACGCCAAGCTGAATCAGCCAGCGTGACAGGCTATCCCCCCACAGCCTGACCGACCACAAAAAGCCAGAGCCTTCGGCTCCGGTTGCGGGTATCTTCGTTGAATATCAACACATGCAGTGTTAGGCCCTGCAGCAAGTGTACTCGTAACCGGAATGGAGCAGACTATGGCCGGGGATTATATCGTCAAAGACATCGCGCTGGCCGGCTTTGGCCGCAAGGAGCTGGATATCGCCGAAACCGAAATGCCGGGCCTGATGGCCCTGCGCGAGGAATACGGCGCAAGCAAACCGCTGAAGGGCGCGCGCATCGTCGGCTCGCTGCACATGACCATTCAGACCGCAGTTCTGATTGAAACGCTGGTGGCGCTGGGCGCAGATGTGCGCTGGGCCTCCTGCAACATCTTCTCGACCCAGGATCACGCCGCCGCGGCAATTGCTGAGGCCGGCATCCCGGTCTTTGCCATCAAGGGCCAGACCCTGGAAGAGCATTGGGATTACCTGGACAAGTCGTTCATGTTCCCTGAGGGCGCCAACCTGATCCTGGACGATGGCGGCGATGCCACCCTCTATGTGCTGCTGGGCGCGCGTGCCGAAGCCGGCGAGGACATCATCCCGGTGCCGCAGTCCGAAGAGGAAGCGGTCATCAAGGAGCAGATCAAGAAGCGCATGGAAGCCTCCCCGGGCTGGTTCACCAAGACCCGCGATGCGATCCTGGGCGTGTCCGAGGAAACCACCACCGGCGTCCACCGCCTGTATGATCTGCAGAAGAACGGCCAGCTGCCGTTCCCGGCGATCAACGTCAACGACTCGGTCACCAAATCGAAGTTCGACAACAAATACGGCTGCAAGGAATCGCTGGTCGACGGCATCCGCCGTGCCACCGACACCATGATGGCCGGCAAGGTTGCCGTGGTTTGCGGCTATGGCGACGTGGGCAAGGGCTCCGCGGCCTCCCTGCGCGGCGCCGGCGCCCGTGTGAAAGTCACCGAAGCCGACCCGATCTGCGCCCTGCAGGCCGCAATGGACGGTTTTGAAGTGGTGCTGCTGGAAGATGTCGTGTCCTCCGCCGATATCTTCATCACCACCACCGGCAACAAGGATGTGATCCGCATCGAGCACATGCGCGAGATGAAGGATATGGCGATTGTCGGCAACATCGGCCACTTCGACAATGAGATCCAGGTGGCCAGCCTGCGCAACCACAAGTGGACCAACATCAAGGAGCAGGTGGACATGATCGAGATGCCCTCGGGCAACCGCATCATTCTGCTGTCCGAAGGCCGCCTGCTGAACCTGGGCAACGCGACCGGCCACCCGTCGTTCGTGATGTCGGCCTCCTTCACCAACCAGGTGCTGGCCCAGATCGAACTGTGGACCCGAGGCGATAACTACGAGAACCAGGTTTATATCCTGCCCAAGCACCTGGACGAGAAAGTCGCCCGCCTGCACCTGGGCCGCATCGGCGTCAAGCTGACCCAGCTGAGCGCCGAACAGGCCGCCTACATCGGCGTCAAGCCGGACGGCCCGTTCAAGCCGGAGCATTACCGCTACTGAGCATTCAGTTTCCGATGCAATGAAAAGCCCCGCCAGTTGGCGGGGCTTTTTCGTTATACCGAGTGGTTCGGACTGTTTTGGTAACTGCAAAACAGAAGGCGGCAAAAGGTTCCATGCGGGTGGCTGATTGAGGGTATCTTTTTCGTGATGGAACAGCTTGAGGCGGTGCTGCGTTGTCTCAGCATCAACAACTTCAGGCTGAGGAGAATCTGTCATGAAAATCGAAATGAAATCGAACGCCCGTATGCTGGTAACCGCTGCCGCCGCCGCGCTGGTGGCTGGCGCCGGGATTGCTGCCGAAAACGGTTCCTTCGCGACTGCCGAAGCCGAACTCATTCTCGCGTCCAGTGACGACGGCGTTGGCGCATCGGCCGGTGTCGAAACATCTCCGTCGCGCGGCAATGAAGGGGAGGGCACCGTTCTGGACGAAGCCGGCGCTGCTGACTCCGTTACCGAAACCACTGACAGCGATCCTGCCGGCGCCTCCGCTGGCGTCGACCGCTCCCCTTCGCGCGATGGTACCGAGGGCACTGAGCCGGTTGCGGGCGCGGACATCAGCGAAACCGCAGAATCGACCAACTCCCCCGCGCTTCCCAACACTGAAGGCGCAATGGACATCCGCACCATGACAGTTGGCGAACTGGTCGGCAAGAACGTGCTGAGCGCCTCTGATGCCGATGTCGGCGAAATCGACTATGTGATCATGCACGACGATAAACTGTCCGGTGTCGTTGGGGTTGGCGGCTTCCTGGGTATGGGCGAACACTCGGTCGCAATCCCCCTGACCGACTTCGAGGTGACCAAGAACGGGCAGCTGCGGCTGACCGCACAGTCCGAAGCAGAGCTGAAGGCGATGCCGGAAATCGACGAAAACGCAATTGAACCGGTGAAAAGCGAGGTCATTCTCGGCGACTACATGTAAGTTTTCCGGCGGGGCGTCTCAGCTAGAGACGCCCCATTTCTCAGTTGCAGGCCGGTCTGCAGAAATCAGCGCAGCTTCCCGCTAGTTGCATACTTCCGGTTGAACCTCTCGGCATTCATTCGCGGGTACTTTAGTTTTAGCTCACATTGTCCGGGTTATTGCTTTGCGGAATCGTACTGCTGGCCGCTATACAGGAGTCACCGGCCAGGACGGCCAGGAACCAGATTTTCATACGCGTGTGGTGGATTGGAGCACGCGGGGTGGAAGGGAAGGTCCTGCTTGTCCGCAGGTCCTTCCCTTTTTGGTTTCAGAACAAGGTCAGAACCAGACCGGCCGCCGCGCAGGCCAGCGTGGCATACCCGCCATCAATCAGCGTCAGCTTCACCGGCCGCATTCCATACATATTGTTCAGGGCAATCCATGGGCTGATGAAAAACAGGCCGATGCCTGCTCCGCCGATCAGACCGGCACCCAGTGTTTCGATGCCGGACAGGCTGAAAACATGCCGCATCATGCCCGCCACAATCAGTTGCAGGACAAAAGCCATGGCAAAGATCATCGGGCTTTGGCCGCCTTTTGGCTTACCGGTCTCGTCGCATTCCACGCCAGAGGCTTCGACCCAGGGCTTGGCCAGAGCGCCGTAGTAAACTGCCCCCAGCACAAAGGCCGCAGCCGCCGCCGCGATCACACTCAGAAATTCCATGATGCTCCCTTCAATGGTTCCCGCCGCTTGAGAGCAGAGTGGCAGATCAGCCGGGATCTGTCTCCCCCAGCGCGCAGACAGCGGCCCACTCCGCCTCACTCACCGGCTGCACCGACAGGCGGGAGTTTTTGACCAGCACCATCTCTTCCAGCCGCGGGTCGGCTTTGATCTGATCCAGGCTTACCGGCTTGGCAAAGGGGCGCACCGCCTTGATATCGACGCATTCCCAGCGGTCGTCCACGGTGGTGCTGTCCGGGTGCGCCTCTGCGCAGACCTCGACGATGCCGACCACGGATTTCTCTTTTTGCGAGTGATAGAAGAACCCGCGGTCGCCGATGCTCATTTCGCGCATGAAGTTGCGCGCCTGGTAGTTGCGCACGCCGTCCCATTCCTCACCCGCTTCGCCTTTGGAGATCTGGTCGTCCCAGCTCCAGGTGGAGGGTTCGGATTTGAACAGCCAGTAGCGCATCAGCCGATAACTTTCTTCCAGGTGATCAATTCGACAGCTTCAAAGAGGCCGGCCTTGTTGTAAGGGTCATTTGCCGCCCAAGCTTCACCTGCCGCCATGTCTTCAACGTCCAGAATAACCAAGGAGCCGGCCATATTACCATCCTGATCCAGCAGCGGGCCTGCCTGCGCCACTGCGCCAGTGTCATTGATATAGGCCAGATGGGCGTCACGGTTATCCAGCCGGGTCTGCAGATGGCCGGGTTTGTCGCGGGCGATCAATGCAATAAGCATTTTATTCCTCTTTTAACGGTCTTTTAAGTAAAAGAGCCGCCGCTTCGGAAATGGTCAAGCGCTGATCGAGCAAATTGGTTACCGTCTGCGTGATCGGCATCTCCAGCTGCATCTTCCGGGCTTGTTCCGCCACCGCATGCGCAGTTGCGGCGCCTTCGACCGTGATAGAGGAATCAAAGGTCTCGCCGCGACCGATCGACAGGCCCAGCCGGTAGTTGCGGGACAGGTCGGACGTGCAGGTCAGCGCCAGATCGCCAAACCCGGACAGCCCTGCCATCGTCTCGGCCTTGGCGCCGCAGGCCAGCGCCATGCGCTGCATCTCGGCATAACCCCGGGTCATCAGCGCGGCGCGGGCGCTGTCGCCCAGCCCGGCACCAATCACCGCACCGCAGGCAATCGCCATAACATTTTTCAACGCCCCGCCCAGCTCTGCGCCGATGGTATCGGTGGTGCGGTAGAGGCGCAGGTTGGCAGTGGACAGCTGCTGCTGCAGCGCTTTGCCCAGGTCCGCGCCGCCGCAGGCAAGCGTTAGCGCGGTTGGCAGGCCGCGCGCGATGTCCGCCGCAAAGCTCGGCCCGGTCAGCAGCGCCGCCGGGGATTCTGGCAGAACTTCCTGAATAACCGAGACCGGACCAAACCCGGTGTGGAGTTCGATACCCTTGCAGCATGCGACCAGGGTTTTCCCTGACAGATGCGCCTTGTGCTGTTGCAGGACGCTGCGCAGCTTTTGCATGGGCACCGCCAGCAGAAGAACCTCAGAGCTGCAGGCCTGCGCAATATCAGCAGTGGCGGTGAGGGTTTCCGGCAGGTCAGCACCGGGCAGCCGGGCCTCATTCCGGCGGCTGTCCTGCATGGCTTTGGCGTGGTCTGCATCGCGCGCCCACAGCGTCACCGGCCCGTTGCCGGCCAGTGAAATCGCGAGCGCGGTGCCAAAGGCCCCGGAACCCAGAACCGAAACGCTCATGCCTTGGCTCCTTTGCGGCCCGAGCCGATCAGCGCCGGGCTGCTCTGGTCCAGCGGCCAGCGGGGGCGGGCGGTCAGGTCCAGACCATCGCGCGCACCGGATTTGAAACGCTCCAGCCCGGCATAGGCGATCATCGCAGCATTGTCGGTGCACAGGCGCAGCGGCGGCGCGGTGAAAGCGGCGCCAGCCTCGGCGCAAACACTCTCTAACGCGGCGCGAATGGCGGTATTTGCTGCAACACCGCCTGCAACGGCGACGGTCGGCGTCCCGGGCTGTTCTTCCAGATACAGGCGGAGGGCGCGGCGGGTTTTCTCTGCCAGCGTATCCACAACGGCAGCCTGAAATCCGGCACACAGATCGGCCCTGTCCTGGCGGGTCAGGCCGCCCTTCTCCGCCACGATCTGATCGCGCATCCGCATCAGGGCGGTTTTCAGCCCGGAAAACGACAGGTTGCAATCCGGCCGGTCCAGCAAGGGCCGCGGGAAGCGGAACCGCTTGGGATCACCTGTTTCGGCTTCGGCCTGCACCGACGGGCCGCCTGGCTGCGGCAGGCCCAGCAGGCGGGCGGTCTTGTCGAAGGCTTCGCCGGGGGCGTCGTCAATGGTGCCGCCCAGGCGGGTGAAATCTTCCGGCCCGCGCACCAGCAGGTACTGGCAATGCCCGCCGGAGACCAGCAGCATCAGATAAGGATAGGCAATCCCGTCAGTCAGCCGCGGAGTCAGCGCGTGGCCCGCCAGATGGTTGACCCCAATCAGCGGCAGGCCTGTCGCGGCGGCAATCCCCTTGGCGCACATCACGCCGGATATCACCCCGCCGATCAGCCCCGGACCGGCGGTTACGGCGACAGCATCAATGTCGTTCAGGCTCAAACCGGCCTCCGCCAGTGCATCGCGCACGCAGATGTCCAGCTTCTCGGCATGGGCGCGCGCGGCGATCTCCGGCACCACGCCGCCAAAGGCGCTGTGCAGCTCTGTCTGGCCGAATACGATTGAAGACAGAACCTCGGGCTGCGCGCCCCCGGCCTGCCGCACCACTGCGGCGGCAGTGTCGTCACAGCTGCTTTCCAGCCCCAGAATGGTCAGGGTCTTTGTCATGGTCTTACCGTTGCATCGAATTGCCGCCGGGGCTACCACCTATGAGGCCTGCAAACAATCCCGGGAGCCCCGCGATGGTGCCTTTGCTGATGACACGCCCGCTGGCAGCGGCAGAGCGGTTTGTGGCCGGCCTGCCCGAAGCGGCGCGTGCCGGACTGAAAGTCGTCTATGCGCCGCTGATGGAGATCCAGGCAGCGCAGGCGCCGGTCCGGCTGGAGGGTGTGAAAGGCGTGATCTTCACCTCCGCCAACGGGGTGGAGGCCGCTTCACGTGAAACTGCCGCGCGCTTGCCCGCCTACTGCGTGGGCGAACGCACTGCTCAGGCCGCAGCGGAGTCGGGCTGGACGGCATCCTGCCTGGGCCGTTGCGCCGGGGAACTGGTTGCGGCGCTGCTCAGCCGGCGCCCTGAGACACCGCTGCTGCATCTGCGCGGCGCCCATGCCCGGGGCGGTATCGCCGGGAGGCTCACAGACGGGGGGATCCCCTGCCGCGAGCAAATCCTGTATGATCAGGTGCTTCTGCCGCTGACCAGCGAGGCCAGGGCGTTGCTTGCTGCGCAAACGGATGTAATCGTGCCGCTGTTCTCTCCCAGAACGGCGCATCATTTTGCTGACCTGTGCGGGGAAGCGGCGCATTTGCATCTGATTGCTCTGAGCCCTGCGGTCGCAGAACCGCTGAAAGGCTTGAATTGCAAGACGTTGCGGGTCAGTAAGTCGCCGGATGCTGCGGCTGTGGCAGCTGCTGTCCTTGATGCCGCAGCGCAACTGTCGCAGCTTGAGGGGGAGCGGCGCGCAGAGTAGTGTCCAGCGTGTTCGCAGGAATGAATTTTTAGGAATCGAGGGGGAGGCCGGCGTGGCTGACAAGAAAACTCCGGAAGACGTGACTGAGCCTGGCCCCGGCGAAATCAAGCCGGCCGGCGAAACCACGGAAACGCCCGAACAGGATATGACCGAGGATCAGGCGGAAGGGGCGGTTGACACGCCCGAGGATACAGTTTCCCCGCTTTCCGAGACCGAGACCGAGACCGAGACCGAGACCGAGACCGAGACCGAGACCGAGACCGAGACCGAGACCGAGACCGAGACCGAGACCGAGACCGAGACCGAGACCGAGACCGAGACCGAGACCGAGACCGAGACCGAGACCGAGACCGAGACCG
>MRWF01031325.1_pt1 | contig 157069 bp, 152 predicted proteins | sample 1013331 | NCBI WGS metagenome assembly MRWF01 (sample SAMN06117577, study PRJNA244670) | biofilm metagenome | biome: Water; feature: Cathode Biofilm; material: Biofilm; isolation source: microbial consortium enriched at the cathode of a solar microbial fuel cell | place: USA: District of Columbia... | reverse complement strand
AAACGTCGAAGGACGCGACATGGGTGGGCTTGTTTCGGAACTGGAGAAACGAATCCCCGAAGCTGTCGAACTCCCACCGGGCTACTCGGTGGTATTCGGAGGCCAATTCGAGAATCAACGCCGCGCACAAGAACGTCTGACCATCGTCGTTCCGCTTTCTCTGTGCCTGATATTTCTGTTGCTGTTCTTCGCCTTTGGGTCCGTTGGTCAGTCGTTCTTGATCATGGTGAATGTGCCACTGGCGCTGATCGGCGGAATCTTCTCGTTGTTCCTCACGGGACAGTTTCTGTCCGTTCCGGGATCGATCGGCTTTATCGCGTTGTTTGGCGTGGCTGTCTTGAACGGCGTGGTGATGGTCAATGCCATTAACCAGAACATTCTCGGCGGAATGGAGCCTGACGAGGCCGTGTATCAAGGCGCGTTGTCGCGTCTTCGGCCCGTTCTAATGACGGCGTTGATTGCCGCACTGGGCCTGATCCCGATGCTGCTTTCGACGGGTGTTGGTTCTGAGGTTCAGCGGCCTTTGGCGACCGTGGTGGTCGGGGGGCTGCTCAGTTCGACATTGCTCACTCTACTTCTGTTGCCCGCGCTCTACACGTGGTTCTCGCGAGGCATGCTCCGCTATTGGCGGCGTACTCATCAGTCCAACTATCAAACTTCGGAGGTAATGTGATGCGTAAACTCTTTCCTGTAACAGCCGCCCTGTTTGGAGCCGTTCTTTTAGCGGGCTGTGCCTCTAACAGCCAAGAAATCACAAAAATGGGTGGCCTTTCGATCAAAGTTGAAAATACAGCCAGGACCGAGATCGATATGGTCAAAATATGGAAAAGGGAAGATGGAGAGCTCATCCTTACCGGACGAATTATGCAGCGTGGGTACGGGCGGTTGATCCGGGGGCATGTAGATGTTGAGTTCATCGACAATGGCACGAATGCGCAGCGGCAATATGTCGGCGAAATTCAACGAGCGATACCGATCACGAAGCACTTCAAGCGAGCGAACTTCGATTCCAATTTAGGGAACTTGGAATTGGCCGCAGGGCAATTGAACCTGCGTTACCACGAAGAAGCTCACCAGCTTGAGCCGATGGAACTGAAGAAGAATACGTGATTGCTTATCACAGCTTGAATGTATGAAACATCGAGAGGCCCGCATTTTGCGGGCCTCTTTCACCGACGTTATTATGCGATCGGGAGTGCTGAATAGGGGAGCAAGCGGATATAGGCGAAGGAATACGTTAATGACCTCTGCGGGACTCACCGATAGGAGACGGTGCCCAGCTTTGGGGGCCAAACTGCAACCGACGTGCTTCGCTCTTGGGGAAAAGCGTCCAATTCACGTGTGCGTACGCTTCCTCAAGGTCGGTGCAAATTCTGCTTAAGATACTCCCGGCTTTATTTGTCGAGCCATCAGTCGCGACCTTAAGTGGACGCTTTCCCGATAACGCCAATCTCCGCTCGTCTTCCAGCCAATCAAGCGTGAGCTGCTCGAAGACAAAGGCTTTGCCGAACTCGTCGGACTGGACTGACTTGGAGCGCGCCAAGACCCAGAAGGTTTCGGGGACCGTCGAACGAGCCTTGGAATGCAGCTCAAGCTGTGAGTAAGGCACGCGGGGCAAGGTCGTGGCATACGTTGCCGCACGTTCTATGAGACCGGTGTTGTCGAAACTTAATTCCGCGCCCGGCTCGCTTGGGAGTTCGGTGATGACCCAAACTCTCTTCGAATTGCGATCCCGAATTTGCGTGAACCCGTAGCGGATGAAGGTGGTTTTGACGGAAAAGGGACGGGCTTCGTTGTGCCAGGGAACGACCAGGATCTTGAATGGAAGTTCATCCTGACCAGCCCAAGGTTCGAGTCCGATCGCGATCTCCGTCGTATTGCCGCGCATCGTCATGAAGCGTACGCCGGCACTTTCGAGAGCTTCCGAAATGGCGCCGATCACTTGGCGCCGGCTTGGTGAGAGAAAATTTCTACGAGGAATGATCGTCCGGAAATCGGTAGAGCCCTCTTCCATGCGGCGGACGGTGCCCACTCCGATGCCCGCAGCGAACGCCAAATTGCGCTGTTCCCAGCCTAACAGGGCCCGGGCGGCGGCGATCTCCGTGGAGGTGAGCGGCATCATGGCCTTACTTTACTCAGCAAAATGGGTGCTTAGCAACAAATTGGTTGACATTTAAATATGTTCTGTCAAATAAATGCTAAGCATCAATTTATCGGTGAAAAGAGATAAAATGTCCACGCCTCTTCAAAACTGGATCACGGACTCTCTGAATGACCCTGAGTTGGCGCGCGTCATGACGTTTGACGCGGCCAAGGCGCTCTGGCGCCAGGATTTGACCGCCCCGTTGCCAGCGAGCAAGCGGACGCGACAGGGGGTCGGGTCGGCTTACCTGGCGCTACGGCTACGCCTGCGCCAATCCGCGCCGGAGATCGACCGCATCGTCGGCCGCCAGGCCCATCAACTCCAGGCCATGCTGTTCTGCCTGAAGCGTCCGGATGTCGCCCGCCGCGTGGCGGAGCGGCGCCATCTGATCGAGATGCTGGACGCTGCCGGGCACATGGTCTCGCCGGAGGTGTTCATGGTGGCCCCGGACGAGGTGTGTCTGATCGTCACCAACATGCTTTTCGGGTACCGGGAGGACATTCCTTCCAGCGCTTATCCGGTCGTCGATAGAAAAAGGGCCGAAGAGCTCGCGGTGCTTGCCGAAAAGGCCCGCGCCCAATGGTCGGAACGTGTGCGCCTGCTTCCGGTGCTCTGTTTCCTGTCGCCGGCACAGCTCGAAATCCTCCGCCGCGAAGAGGCTTTCGATCCGGCGCTCGCCTGGACTCTTTTGAAATGGAGTTCCGCCTGGGCCCGATCGGGCCTGCCAAGCCGGCTATACGACATCGGATGCCACCGCGAGGTCGTGGAGAGCATGCTGAGGATCGTGAAGGTAGCGCCCGCCCCGAAGGAAAGGGCGCCGTTGCCACGCTTCCTGCAGCGGGTCGGCGACCTGGGATTGTCCCGGCGGAAGTCCGAGCGTCAGAAGCCGCGGCCGCCGAGCAGAACGCATTGCAGCTTTTCTATCCTGTCCGCCCGCCGTCCCGCCGGCTTGACCAATCAAATCTTGGGCGGCGGAAGCAGCCTCCTTAACGATCTGACGGATGAGCCGACGGCACGGTTGTTCGAGCCCATGCACTGCGTGATCCGCTTCGCGCTCGAGGCATTCCCCGGGTTTGAGGCTTGGTTGATGCGGGAGGTCGATGAAGGTCGCGGCTACGTTCTTGCGCTCTGCTTCCACTTGGCCGCTCAGGCCCTTGAAGAGGGCCGCACGGGCTTGACGGTGTTTGCACCAGCGGAAATACCCCCTTTGCGCACGTATCAGCGCCACGCCCCTGGGTGGTGGGCCTTCTTTGAGAATTTGCAGGCGTGGGACCGGGAGAAAATTCTGTCGGAGGTCGCGGGTTCGGTGGTGGCGCGCGGCGAGATCCGGGCGCTCCATAAATTGACCGCGGACCTGACCGGCCCCTGGCCCGACGACACGACCCTGGGCCGTCTGTTCGAGGTCATCCGGGCGGCGAACAAGGGCAAGACCGTCCGCCACCTGGAAAGCCTCAATCGGGCCCAGGTCAAGGCGTTGCTGGAGCTTCCCGATGCCATCTGCCGCGCGAACGTCGTACGGCTGATAGTCGAGGGAGATTCAAGCGCGGCCGAGAGCCCCGTGCGAAGAACGCTCTGGCTCACGCGCCTCTCACCCTCGGCGGACGTCCGCAGGCTCGCCGGCGCCCTCCGGCATGTCCACACACGGGAAAGCCTGGAAGGCGTCCTCCTCGCATGGGCCGAAAAACTTCGGTTCCCGCCGCCGCCGTTTAAGCCGGCGACGGAAAACCTGCTGCCTCTGGACACACCGAAAGCCATGATCCGCGAGGCGCGTCTGCAGCGGAACTGCTTGGCCCACTTGATCGACGATGTGTTGAACGGTCACGCCTATTTCTACCGGTTTGATGATGTGCACGGGACGCGTTGGACCCTTCGGTTCGGTCCCGCCCGCTCGGCCGCGGGAGGGATCACCCATTGGTCCCTCGACCGCGCGGAACGAGAGGGCAGCGTGGCCGCGACGCCCGACGAGTTCGCCGCGATAGCGGCGGCGGTCCGCGGTCATATGGGGCGGCGGGGTGGGTCGGCTTGATCGTGCCTCTCCCTGATTCCTCCCAACGCGCGCCTTTCATTGAAATTCCAAACCTTGATACCCCCTCCGGTTGTGTTGGTCAGAAATCAGACGAATGCGGTCAATCCGCAAGGCGGTCCCGGCGCAACGCCATGCGGGCCGCTTTTCTTGAGGGGGTTTGGTTCATGCGCTTCAAAAATGTTGCCGTATTGGGCGCCGTTGCCGTTGGCCTTATGTCGGCGCCCGTTATGGCGGGCGACAAACCGGCCGTGTCCGCGATCAACGGCAAGGTCGAAGCCATCGGCGGTGAGTTGAACGATTCCCAGCTCTGGGCCGCCGCCGGCAGCGTCGCCGTGCCGATCAGCGGCCAGTTCGGCGCCCAGGTCGATGGTATTCTCGCCGACTACAGCGCTTCCGACACCTACGGCATCGGCCTGCATGGTTTCTGGCGCGATCCGGAAATCGGCCTCGCCGGCATCGTTGTGTCCCATACGGACATCGGCGGCACGGACATCAATCGCTATGCCGCCGAGGGCGAATACTATCTGAATAACCTGACCTTCGCCGGCACCGCCGGTTATCAATCCGGCGATAGCCTGGAAACAGGCTTCGGCGCCGCCGATATCCGCTGGTACGCGACCGACGACCTGATGGTCGAGGTCGGCGCCTCGACGATCTCCCAGGCCCGCGTCGGTCATATCGGCGTCGAATGGAAAGCACCGGTCCGGTTCGCCGGGGTCAGCCTGTTCGCGGACGGCGCGATTGGAACAGACAGCTACGATCATGTGATCGGCGGCATCCGCATCTACTTCGGCGGTGGCGACAAGAGCCTGAAGCGCCGCCATCGCGAGGATGATCCGATCAATAGCCTTGTTACGGGCGTCGCTAGCGCGGTATCGGGAACGGCAGGCGCTTCTTCGACAAGCAGCGGAACATTGGGGTCTAGCTGCGTGCCTGGTCCCGGAGCGCCTTGCTAGGCTGATACGGCTCCTCGCACCAGGAGAAGAAGGCCGAGGCGACAGTTTCGGCCTTTTGTATTCCGCGACGCTTCATGATCGGAGAGCCCCGGCGCCCGCCACTCGGTTCTCGGTTAGTCGGCCGCGTCCGCCCCCTTGACCCTGGCCGCCAGGGCCGCCGCCATGAACTCGTCGAGGTCGCCGTCGAGCACCGCCTGGGTGTTCGACGTCTCCACGTTGGTGCGCAGGTCCTTGACCATCTGGTAGGGCTGCAGGACGTAGGAGCGGATCTGGTGGCCCCAGCCGGTTCGCGATCAGCGGAAAAAAAACCACCCGTGGGCGGCCCCGTGTAATTGGCCGCATATGTCTTCGTTCAACGACATTTTGGATTGTCAGCGTTCGTTTTCATCTGTAATATGTCGCCGTATGACGACATTCGAAAGGATGAACCGATGTTGATACGCACCGCGCGCGACCTGGGCGCCGTAATCCGCGACCACCGGCGGCGGCTGGGCCTGGGTCAGCAGGCCCTGGCCGACCGTATCGGCGTCAGCCGCCAATGGGTGGTGGAGGTGGAAAAGGGCAAGCCGCGGGCCGAGGTCGGCCTGATCCTGCGCGCGCTGGATGCGCTGGGTGTCACCCTGGTCCTGGGCGGGGGGATTTCAGGGGCCGACGACCAAGACGGCGCCGCCACCGACATCGACGCCATCGTCGATGGCGCCCGGGGGGCGCGCTGATGGACTCCGAACTGGTCGCCCTGATGAATGGCCGACGGATCGGCGAAGTCCGCAGCAACCAGCGGGGCCGGCTGTCCTTCGTCTATGATGAGCCCTGGCGGCAGGGAAAGAACGCCTATCCCCTGTCGCTTTCCATGCCGCTCGCCGCCGCCGAACACGGCCACAACGTGATCGAGGCCTTCCTCTGGGGGCTGCTGCCGGATAACGACCGGGTGCTCGACCGCTGGGCGCGCTGGTTCCAGGTCTCGGCGCGGAACGCCTTCGCGCTGCTGTCCCATGTGGGAGAGGATTGCGCCGGCGCGGTCCAGTTCGTGCCGCCGGCGCGCGTCGATGCCTGTACCAATGCCGCACCGGAGCCCGTGACCTGGCTGTCGGAAGGCGAGGTGGCCGACCGTCTCAGGGCGCTGCGCGAGGATCATGCCGCCTGGCGCGCCCCCCGCGACACGGGGCAGTTCAGCCTGGCCGGGGCGCAGCCCAAGACGGCGCTGCTGTTCGACGGCGGGCGCTGGGGCATTCCCTCGGGCCGCACGCCGACGACGCACATCCTGAAGCCGCCCACGGGAGAATTCGACGGCCATGCGGAGAACGAGCATTTTTGTCTGAAACTGGCGCGGCGTCTGGGCCTGCCCACGGCATCGACGCGGGTGACGCGGTTCGGCAACGAGACGGCGATTGTCGTCGAGCGTTACGACCGTCGGCGCCAGGACGGCGATATCCTCCGCGTCCATCAGGAAGACATGTGTCAGGCCCTGGCCGTTCCGCCCACGCGGAAGTACGAGAACGAAGGCGGCCCCGGCGCGGCGGAGATCGTCGACCTGCTGCGCGCCGTTTCCGGTGCGCGCGAGACGGATGTCGCAACCTTCGTCGACGCGCTGATCCTCAACTGGCTGATCGCCGGCACGGACGCGCATGCCAAGAACTATTCCATCCTCATCGGTGCCGGCGGGCGGGCGCGCCTGGCCCCGCTTTACGACGTCGCCAGCGCGCTTCCCTATGACGACATGGATCAAAAGCGGTTGAAGCTCGCCATGCGCGTCGATGGCGAATACCGCCTTCGCGACATCGCCGCGCGGGATTGGAGGCGTCTTGCCGACCGTCTGGGGATTCCGGCGGACGGCGTGCTGGAACGCATCGGCGACCTTGCCGGCCAACTGCCCGATGCCGCCGCGGCGGTGCGGGACGAGATTGCCCAAGAAGGTTTGGCCCACGGCATCATCGACCGGCTGGCGGAACGCATGGCGGCGCGCGCGGCCGAATGCGGCCGGATCGCCGCGCGGACCTGACCGCGCCGGCCCGGTGCCGCGCGCGCCATTGAAATACCAGGCATTGATACCCCCCCGGTTGTACTAGCCTTCGTCCCGACGACCCGGGGTTCCCCCGCGGTAAGGACCAAACCAACGGACGGGGGGACTGCCGCCCATGAATTGGACGAAAACCGTGTGCGTGGGCATCGCCTTCGCGGCGCTGGTGGTGGGCGCGGGCCCTATCCATGCCGGGGACCGGTTCCAGAGCCTCGAAACCAAAACTATCCCGTTCGCCGAGGCCTTGGCGCTGACCACGAACCACAAGATCGGCGCCGCCTTTGCCTGGCCCTCGGCCAACATCTCCTATGACGTGGTGGTCGATTTCGCGGGCGGGCCCGATTACGAGGACGCTTCGGGCACCGGCGACCGGCCGCAGGTGTCTCCCGGGGAACTGGAAGCCATGATGCGCTTCGCCCGCAACCCGTAGGACGACGACGCCACGGCGATCCTGAAGGACGGCGCGGTGATCGGCATCGCAGTGCCGCGCAGCACGGGCTTCGTCGATTTCGACACGGTGAAGAACAGCTACACCTTAGAGGGCAGCGCCGAGGGCGGCGGCGGTGGCGGTGGCGGCGGCGGAGGTGGCTCCGGCGGGTCTGGCGGCTCCGGATCGGGAGGTGCCGGCGGCGACGGCGGTGGCAAGTAGCCCGAGCCTAACATTGCTCAATATGCGGGGCTGCGGGCGGGGGTCTTCTGTCCTCCGCCCGCAGTTCGCGATTACATCTCCATGCCGCGCGACCTGCGCTGCTGCTGGATGGGCTTGCGTTGCGCCTGTTGCTGGGGCGGGGCCAACTTGGCCTGCAGGTCCTTGATCTGGACATGGGCGGCGGCGAGGGCCGGACCGCGGCCGCCATCACCGCTGCCGGTGCCGGTGTCTGATTTCGCCGATGCGGTTGCCCCGCCGATGCGCCGCGTGATCTCGGTGGCGAGCGCGTTCAGTCCGTCCTCGAGCTGGCGCAGGTCGTACTGCATTTCGTAATAGACCCTTTGGCGGAAGGCGGCGATCGCGGTGTTGCCGTGAAGGCGGACGAGTACGTCCGGTGCCAGGTCCTCGAGGTGAATGCGGTTTTCCGGTTTGATCTGGGCCGTCGGCATCATGACGATGAACGAATTTTCCGTGATGGACATGGTCGGGTTCCTTTCCTTGGTTTGGGGGGTTAAGCGGGCAGGGAGACGTCGCCGCCCTGGTCGCGGGGGTTGTCGGGGGTAAGGCCGAGGGAGTTCAGCATGCGGAGCGACTCAAGCGCCCATTGCAGGAAATCGACCTGCGCGCCGGCGGCCTCGAAGGGATTGAGTCCGAACTTCTTTTCCATGTCGGATGGGTCCATTTCGGCGACGTCCGCCATGTTGAGGTAAAGCCGTTCGATGAACGGCCAGAGGGCGCTGGTGCATTTCCGGAGGCGGCCGATCCGAAGACCGTGCTCCTCCTTCATGCGCTGCAGGCGGGTGAAGTCCTCGTTGGTGCCGTAGGTGTCGAAGCCGCCGAACGCTTCGTTCAGTAGCAGGACACGGCGGGTGATTTGCAGGTTTCCGCCCTCCGAAATGGACCGCTCGAGCAGGTGCAGGGCATCCTCGAGGGCCTGCGCCTGGGCCTGGGTCGGAACGACAAGGGTGACGGGCGGCGCCTTCCGTTGCGCCAGGACGGACCCGGCATTGCGTGCGGCCGCCCAGGCGAAGATGGAATCGATGACATTGGCACCCACGTCGATGACCGCGCCGCCATTCAGAAGCTCCTTCCCCACCGCATCCCAGTGGGCGAGCATCGCCTTGGAATCGGACCGCAGGGATTTTTCGTCCGGCGAGACGCGAATTTCGCGGACGCGTTTGCAGAACTTTCCGAACTTGGACTTGCTTCCCTCGCCGATACTGTCGATGGCGATCCGCCGGGGCTCGAGCCCGCCGACCTCCATCCCCCAGATCATCAACTGTGCGGCGACGGTCTTGCCTTGGCCGCCGGTACGGTTGGCGACGATGATGGCCTCACTCATGGTCTTGTTTCCTTTCATGTGTTTGGGTCAGTCGATGAGGTCCGCCAGCCCACGCGGGCGAGGGCGGTCGTTGGATTGATGGATCGGCTCGGCTCTGGACATCGTCTCGGTCTCCTTTGCTTCGGTTGATGGCGGTGTGGTGATCGGTTTGGGCGTTCCGACGTGGGTGCCGCGGAAATCCAGTTTCGGCCTTGTCGAGGCGATGAGGGAGCGGAGCTGGCCCGCCGTCACGGGTTTGCCGTTTGGCCAGCGCAACCCCTCGGCGAGAAGGATCTCGGCGACCTGGCGCCAGCCCCCCGCTACGCCGCGCAGCTCGATGAGCGCGTCCCGGTTCAGCCGCACGAACTTCCCCACCGACGTTCTGATCGCGGTCTCCCGTTCGGCTTCTGCCGCCGCGACGGCGGCCCGATGCAGGCGCTCGATAAGTGACGCGGTCATGCGGCGCCTCGTTTATCTGGCGCGGGACGGAGGACTGCATCGAATGCATTCGATGCGGTCCTCGTTGCGAAAGGCGCTGTGGCTTCCGCTGCGAAAACTGCTGCGGTCCGCGCTTCGGCGCATGCTGCGAACTTCGCTGCGCAGCGCTGACGGAAAGGTGACCAGGGACATGCACCGTAACGTCGGACAATTCCGCGCTTGATCGGAAGGATGGCCGGCGGCATGTCAAAGCTCCATCCCGCGCGACTTCACGCGCTGCCGGCGGCGTTTCTTGCGGATCTCCCGGGGGGCATGTTGGGGCGGTTCCGGCTGTGCCGGAGCCAGAGTTCTGTCCGCATCGTTCTCTCGTGTCGACGAGGTTTCGGCGTTCTGTTCTTGTGGCTGGGGAATATCCATGTCTCGGGAAAGAGTGAGGTCGATCTCCTGCCGCACCTGAAGCGCTACCGCCTTGAGGCGTTCGCGCAGGCAATGCTGGGGGACGGACTTTCCGGTTTCGGGCGAGGGCAGGGCGATGACGGCATGAAGGTGCTGCGCCTTGTCGCGTCCGTGACCGGCGCCATGGAAAACGGCGAGTGCGATGCGGTCCTCGGCGCCGATGGCGCGCATGGCGCGGGTAAGGGTCGTGAGACAATCTTGCCGGGACTGCGCCGGACCGCATCGTTCGGCATGATCGGGAGCGGGCGAAATGACGAGATGGAGTGCTCGGTTCTTGAGGCCAGGACGAGAGTTGGCGCAGGCGGTAACGACCGCCATTGCGTCGGGCAGGGGGATGTCGCCGACGCCCGTGAGCCCCGCGTTCAGAAGATATGCCTGGCCCGCGACTTCGTCGGCGCGGTCAAGGTAACGTCCGCTGCGCGTGACGTAGGCCAGGACGCGGCCCACGGTGCCGAGGCGGCGTTCACGAATGATCATCGTCGCGTCCTTGGCTGGTGTTCAGGATATGGAGGATCAGATCGTTCGAAGGCGGCGTCTGAACGACGGACGTCAGGCCGGGATCGGTCGGTTGGACGGGAAGGGGATTGTCTCCGGCCTTCGGTGTGGCGCCTGCCCTGACGAGTGTCAGCGCGGTTCGGCACAGCAGCCGAAGATCGTCTTCCACCGCCGGCGGCAGGGAAGGGGAATGTTCGGCGAGCAGCCCGTGGACGGCGCGGAGAAGGACCACGGCGTGCAGCAAGGGCGAGCAACGCGTTCCGCTCGATCCCGGGGCGCCGGCGCGGCCCCGTCGGGTCCGCGCCGGCATGATGCCGCTGAGCAAGTATTCCGCCGCGCCGGAGTGAGTCAGCCCGTGTCGCCGGGCGGCGTCATCAACTCGGGCGAGCGCCCGCGGGCTGAGCCGAAAGCTGACTTTCGTCCGCATGGTCTCAGCCCGACGTCGAGGTACGCATGCACTTGGCCCGGAACCGTTTCAGCTCCGACAGGAGATAATAGACCTTGCGCCCGATCTTCAAATAACGGGGTCCATCGGACCATCGGACCCGCCAAGTCGCGAGCGTCGACGGCGCCTGCCCCAGATACGCGGCCGCTTCTTTTGTCGTCAGAAGCGGGTCGTCATCGTAGGTGGGTAGGATGACGGGAAGGTTGTCGTGTTCGAAATCGTCCATGTCGGCCTCCGTTTGTTGACGATGGCAGGAGCATGGGCGGTGATGTCAGAGTGCGCGTAGATGGAAGAGTCAGAAAAAGGATAACTATCAGAAAATAAAGAAAATTATAGCCTCTTCTGCACTGGGAAATCTTTGCGCGTAACTAGGTGTTTTTGGTTTTTCAATCGAATAGTTTCTTCGAATGCCAGTCGAAGCCATTCGCGCAGTGTTGAAGGATTGATATCCTCGCGATGTGCTTTATGGATGTAGTCTGCGAGCGCACTCGCGTTGCGTTTCCAAGTCGGATCGGATTTGGCCAATGGGACGAGGGCTTTGCCGAGGGATTTTGCGAAGTGCCTGCGTTCCCCTGACAGGTCTGTCTTGTCGATGATATTCAGAATTCGTGGAGATACGCGTCGATCGATGACTGCGTTTCTCGCGCCATTACATTGTCTTCTTCTATTGTGATGCCAAGACCACGACAGCCTTGGGTTAGCTTCAATTTCAGAGAGCATCTTGGGTTCCTCGCCATAGACCTCTTTGACCCATCGGGAAAAATCATTCTTATCTATGCGGAGGGCGTTAAGGAAGGAGAGTAAGCTTTCGCGGTTGCGAACTTGCGCCAAGATGGCAGCACAGATGTCGTATGCTTCTTCAGGTGCTAGTGCGTTCAGATCGCCAATCTGCATCTTGTAGAAGCCGAGTGGTTTTGGAAGCGTCCGGCATGCAGACAACCAATCGAACAGAGTTCTGCGAGTAACTGCATGCAACATATGAAAGAGCGGACTTGAAGGGCTCTTGCGCCCGGAGAAGTGCCTATGATTGGCAGCAACTGTTAGGTCGAACATATCAATACCAATGAAGTCAGGGCCGTCTTCATGATCGAAGTATCCCGACAATACAGAGCCGAAAAACCTAGCGATGGTATCGTCAAACGACGCGTACCGACCTTCGGCGAACCGCTTTAGAAGCGGAAAAACGGATAGGGAGGTGTGTCTGGATCGGCGGCGCGGCTTCGGTTGATTATTCCAAGTGTTTTGGGGCGTGTCGGTCATCGGTTTATCCTTGGGTGCGTCAAGCTATCAAGGAAAAATTTAACAAAATAGATGCTTAGCATCAAATAATATTTTTTATCTAAACATTCGACACCTTACCTCGGCGGCCACCGAGCCAAACGTCGCCTGCCTTCGATCATTGATTTTTCCCCTCGAACCCAAAAGTTTGAGTTTGATGACTCATACCCTGCTCCGCGTTGTCCGGGATTGCTGGCGTTGGAGCCAGAGATTGCAAGGCCCATCCCTCCGCCCCAAAGGAACAAGTCCAAGATTGCCGGGCATATCTGGAGAATGAGGGCTCGCGCTTACCTTGCTTACTCGGCCAAATTCGCTCATCGGTCGTCGTTCCTGATCCCCTCTGCATGACCAAATTTCTCACGCTTCCGGTCCATCATAAGGAACTAGGCAGCGTATGATTTTGGGCCCCTAATCGAAGGCTGCTTCGCCAAATCCTTGGCGCGATTCCTGGAAAGGGCGTTCTTAATGAAAGTTTTGAAATAGAGTTTGGGCAATACGGAAAATCAATCTAAATCGTGTCGAAGAAATTATGTGATGAAAGCCCACTTTTCTTAGAACGAGAATGCGCACGTGCATTCATATGAGGCCATGTTTGTCCAACCATGTCGGGGGCTACGACTTTGTCATAGACCTGACACATGACAGCAAGCCATTCCGAATGCTGACGGCGATTGATGAATATACCCGTTGGTGGATGGCGATTCACGTGGAAGGGAAACTCAAGAGCGGCAAAGTCTTGTATCGCCTGACAGCAAGTTACTTGTCTCCGAAGTTTCTCGTCCTCCGTAGCATGATCCCCCTGGCAGGTCGAACCTGCGTGCGAGGGTACTTAGCTATCTTTTCGAGCCAGCAACGTACATTATTTTGAGGAGACAGTCTCTGCTTGCCAATCCAGCCGACGGGCTTTGTAGCCAGGCAGGCTACGGCAATTGAGGGCACGTTTTGGCCCAATGATATTGACGACGTGGCCGCAGTGATTGTCGTGAATGCGCATGCGTCCGTCTCTAAGAGCCAGGTAGAGCGCGTCAATTTCCTGTTCCGGTCCTAGGGCCGCGATCACCTGCGGATGATGCAGGAGGTCGAGTGACCAGGCGGGTTCTTTCTGCCCCATAGAAGCCAGCGCGCGAGCGCGGCCCTTTTTCTCGTCAATGAGGCAATGCAGGTCGCGCGTCGAGGCAATGGCAATGGTGGCGGCTTCTCCATCGTCGAGGGACGGCGAGCCTGAGGTGAGCGCAGAAAACTGAGTGTATTCTTCATCGGTCAGGTCGGCGAGCGTGACCTCACCATTTCCGATCAGGCCATGAAGGAAGCTGTGCTCGCCATTCTTGCGGCTGGTTTCATGTTCCAGCTCGTTGGCCACGATCCTGGGAACAAGTATATCGTTGGGAACGGCCCTGAGAATCCGCTCGCCGTAGGTGCATGCGTGAAGGTTGATCAGAACGCTCGTATCGAGAACAAGCGGTTTCGGGTCATCAATCAGGGAGCTTGAGAAGGTCATCCGTCTCGCTTTCCTCAAGCTCGATCTGGTCGATGATATCGCGCAGCTCGACACGACCAACATTTAACAATTCTGCTAGTTGGCCTTCCGACATGAGCTCACGCTTCCAGGCCGCATGGGCCATCAGGCTCATGCGGTGGGAAAGGAGACGATCCGCATCACCTTTGGCCGGGTCGCGACGATCGGTCATCTCACCGAGAACTTCCCGCACGTCCTTATCGGTAATGCCGCCATTCTTCTCAAACCACGCCCAGGTTCCTTTTTTTGCGAGACCGAGTTCCTCCAGTCGCAGGCCACAAGCCTGGCGCGAGATGTTGTACTGATGGGCGAGCAGGATGATCAGCCGCCGCGTCGTCTTGCCGGTGATTTCCTTCAACTGCCGGAAGCTCTCAGAGAAGCTCGCAGCGGGGGTCAGGAATGCCCGACCGAAAGCGTTGGCGTAGCGTTCCTCGCGCGACAGGAACTTCTCATCCTCCTCCAGTACCTCGGGCGATTGGCGCGTGCCGTAGAAGTGGCCGATCTCGTGGGCGGCAGACTGAATGCGCCGTGGCAGGGGGTGGTTTGCATTCAGGAAGATGCAGGCGCCCACTGCCTCTTCATACGTGAACAAGCCCGCCACCTTTGACTTTGACGACAGGCGCCGCTGGTACAGCCGGATGCCGAGACCAAGCTCGATGACCGAGAAAATATCGGCAATCGGTCCGGGGCCGAGACCCAACCAGTCGCGCAGGTCTTGAGCATGCTGCTCAGCAAGCGCAATGACGTCGCCTTCGTTGACGCCATGCTCAGGCGGGTAATTTCGGCGCCGCTCAATGCCCAGCACGTTCTCCAGCTCAACATCCGCCTTAATCAGATTGTTGAAGAGTTGCACGGCTTCTGCGGTGTCCTTGTCCTCCGTCTCCCGGAGCTTTCGGAACCGCGGCACTAGGTCCGTATGCACGGCCTCCCGCCGAAGAAGGGCATTGACCGAGATCCCGTAGTGACGGGCCAGCGTTTGCAGTTCCTGAATGCGCACACGGCGTGCGCCTTTCTCAATTGAGACAAGGGTGGGCCGGGACATGCCAATGACCTGGGCCGCATCATCCTGCCGAATGCCCGCGTTCTCCCGAGCCAATCGCAGACGCCGGCCTATTTCCTGTGCGCTCAGTTCATTCAGATCGGCCATGGCGTCCTCCTTCCATCCAGCTCCTCAAGAAGCTTTGTTCTCCTTGGGCAGACAGAAATGCCTGCCACTCTTGCGCATGGGTCACGAGCAAGGTCCTCAGTTTCTTTAGCGTTTCTTCGTAGCTTGTGCCCGTCGCCGCTGCGATTTCCGAGACGTGCACCCGGAGTTCGCTGTCAGGCAGGACCGCCATGTCGGCGAGTTGCTGCAAGTGGCGCGCACCAACGCTCCCGTACTCAATCATGATGTCCCGGTCAGGTTTTCGGGGCAGGACGGATAGCGCCTTGTTCACGTCCGGCGCACCCAGGTCCGAAATGACATAGGTGCCGGGCTTCTCGCTGATATCGGCCGCATGCATGCTCAAACGCCGCAACAGGCAGGCCGCGCAAAGGCCGCACTGTTTCTTACCGCCGCCCATATTCACGATGCGACGGTTCTGCCAGCAAGACCGTGCACCGGTCAGTTCCTTTTTTGTTTTCCCATGAATACCCAGGAAGGCGCGCAGCGTCTGACCTTTCGTGAACCAGAGTCGGGGTTGTTCATACCGAATCCGGTGATCCAACACCGACTTGATGAACCACTCCATTTTTCGAAAGAACGTCGGATGGTTACGGTAGTCGGCGTAGATGTTGTGAAGAGGGAGCAGCACAGGCCCAAGTGCACCCTGGCCACTTTCAGGGACGACAATCCGCGTCAAATTGGATAGGTGGGATGCTATGGCGGTTATCGCGGCAAACTGGAATCCGCGCGAACGAAAGCTGCTTTCATTGCTGCGGAAGCCTTTTACCTTGAAGGGTATCTGCGTGAAGTAGCTGTCGCCGTCTTTCAGGCTCTGGCGAAAGTTTGCGACCCGAATGCAGAGCGCCTCATCCTTAGTACCTGTCAGGGCCGAAACGGCGCGGGAGTCCAGGCCATCGCTATAGGCGATTGCAAACGCTTTAGTCGTTGGGAATCGCAGCAACCCCTGTCGCTCGCCAATCGGTGATCGGTTTTTCGCCTGAACAAACGTGAAGAGCCACTCGTCACAGGTCAGATGGCGCAGAACACTCCGCAGGTTTGCCTGAACGATGGGCTTCTGCCACGTCGCGAGGTCAATCACGGGCATCGTCACATGCAGGGTCCGGCTCCAGCCCTGCGGACGCTTCCAGCGGCGATCGGCAAATTCGATGGCGGCACAGAGGACCAGCAGATCGTAGTGCAGCGGTTGGCATCCCTTTACATCGAAAGTATCGAGAACCGCCGCATTGAAGGTGATCTTCCGGCCGATTTCAGCGGTAGCGACGCCCCTTGAGCGGGGGCGACCAAGTTTCTGACCCTTCTCGACCACATGCAAATGCTTGCCTGCCAACATCAGTTTCTTCGGATGCGCGTTCACTCGTCAGGTCCCTCATCTACGCCGGTCTTTTTTTGTTGAGCCTGTTTGAACGCGCGCTTGTCGCCGGTGGTCAGAGCGTCACAGAGGGCATCGGAATTGATATTCGCAAACGTCTCGCGGTTGCGCTCAATCCCCTTGCGGTAGTCGTTCTCGTTCATGTCGCCGAGATCGCGGGCGCGAATGCATTCTTCGTCCAGGCGGTTCTTGGTAATGCCGATCCAATCCGCAACGGTGCTCGGGAGTGCCTGGTCAAGGGCAGTGCCGAGGGGCATCTGGTCGCGGAGATTGGCAATGAGGTGCTTCTGGAGCGTGTCCGTGAGAGGCGATTTCGGGTGACTTTCGAAGAGCGCCTCCATCGACGAGATGGCATCCAAGTCCATCTGAGGGCGTTGGGCATGGGCCTTGATGTCGGCGAGGATGGTGCTGATTGCCGGCAAATCATCGGTGCCGATCATGCTGTGGCAGGCTTGGGCAGTGCGTTCCTCCAAGCTCGTTGCGTCGCTCACCAAATCCTTGCCGTACTGTTTCCAGCGGCTACTCAGCTCTGCATTTCTGAACGGTCCATCGGTCATGGCAACCTCCTACGTTAACAACGTAAGGACATAAACTGACAAAGTCAATAACTATATAAAAATAGCTGACATCAGGATATGCACACGGCCTGAGTTTCTGAAGTTGGGGTAGGGGAAAGCCTTTCCCTGCCTGCAACCGCCTCCGGCGTTTTCCGTCACCCCTTCGAGCGACGGCTACAGCTCCGTAAGGCGACTGGAACCGCCCTTCAGGGGTGATTTGTCTCTAACAGTCAGAGACCTGCCCGTGGATTGAGGATTGGCCCAGAAGCGCACACTATCAGGGACTTCGAGCCGCGCGTCATGGCGACGTAGAGATTGCGCGCATCCAAGTCGCTGCCGTTGAGGATGACAGCTACCTCTGCCTCCAGCCCTTTCAGCAGAAGTGTGCTACCGACAGCGCGCTTCGGGAGGGGCCTGCCGACCAATCGGTTCTGCTCGCGCATCCGGACTGCGGCCTCATGGAACGATAGACCTTCTGTCCCGCCGCAAAGCTGGAGCGCCTTGATGCAAGCTCGCAGGACAGCAGGCCGGTGCGCGCTGACCCCCGCTTCCTTATTGATTTCCACCAGAACATCAACCGCAGCGCGGTGCGACGGCGTGCGAACAAATGACAAAGCGATGGCCTCGACATCCGTCGGCGGGTTGCGAGCGGTGCCGCGTTGCAACGATTGCACGCGCCTCACCAAGTCTGCGGCGCCGACATTTCGCATGACGCTTTGGGCAAAGCCGGCAAGGCGTTCAAGTGCGTCCGGTGCGGCGAGGTCGAAGGCTCCGGCGAACGTCACCAGATCCCGCAGGTCAACGGCTTCAACGGTTATGGCCCCTGGCGTCTGGCTGGCAAATTGCCGCTGACCGTCCGGGTTCCTGCTGTCCCCAATAATGAGGACGCAGCCCTGATCGTCCAGCGGACGCACACGCGCAGCTCGCAGGCGCCGCTGGTGATCTTCGGTGCCGTCCAGTTCGACCCAATTCACACCTTCCGGTGCCGCCCGCAGGTCAATCGGTTCGCCGCGCAGCAGCTTGCCGCGCACGTCGAGCAGCCAACGGCCTAATGGTTCCGCGCCAGCGTTGATCCATCGCCAGGGAGTGACAAGCTCGCCCGCCAGCGGGAAATAGGTGCAGACCTCTTCGTTCCACTTCGCAAGATTGTCGCTGCCGAACCCGAAAATCGCCTGCATCGGATCGCCGAGCACGCACGTTGGCAGTATTTGTGCCGCATATGCCACGACGGCGTGCTGCCGAATGGAGCAGTCCTGATACTCATCTACGATGAGCCGGGTATAGCTCGCCGCAAGGACGTCGTTGACGTGACCTGCTTGTAGCAGCTTGGCGGCCGCGAAGCGGATGTTGGGATAGTCGGTGCCGGGACGCGCCAGTTGCAGTAAGTCGGCGTCGTGCGCGCTGCGTGCCGGGAACGTCGAGATGAGCCGCATGGCCCATCCATCAATCGTCGAGAGGCGATAGGCTTTAGCGGGCACACCTGCGCTATCGAGCCGTCCGCGCAGCGCCACGACACCGGCATTGGTATGCGTCAGCACGAGGATTGGCTTGCCACCGCCGTGGCGGGTCAGAGCTTCGGCAATCAGGTGCGTTTTCCCGCACCCTGCAGGCGCGGTCACTGTGCCGCGATTGACGGCTAGCAGGTCGATGTCATTGTCCGGCATCGCCCGCCCACCCGAAGACGCCGTCGATGAGCGCCCTGAAAGCCGCGTCAGCATTTGCCAAGTCTGGGCCGACAATGTCGCGGGCGACATCCTCCATCCAAGTGACAGACTTGAACCAGCCGGCCTTCTTTGCCCGCGCGGCCTTACCAAGGATAGCCCGGCTCTCCGCGGTTATACCGTCAATCAGAGCTTCGGTTTGGACGCCGTTTAAGTCCTTTGCATTCTGCGAGGCCGACTTGATGTGCTCATTGACCAACTCTTCGCCATGCAGCTCGACCGCCCTGTCAAGGAGCTTGCCGACGCCATCGTCGGTCAGGCTCAGGAAAAGTTCGTCTTCTAATGCCCGCCCATCGCGCCACGCGATAACTGTCCCACCGTTCGCGGTGAAGGCTGCCTCCACCGCTGCTGTCGGCTTCTTGTCATCGTCCCTGACCACCGCCGCCCGGTATCCCAGCGCATGGAATGCGGCCGCGCGCGCAAAGGGCCGGTCGGAATCGCCGCCGCCAGAATCGACGAGGGCCGTTCCCTGAGCGGTGATGGCCTCGTGGCCGCTCGCGGTCCGATACTGATCGAGGCCGCGGATCAGGCCGACTTCACTCGCGCCTTCGCAGACAATGACGTTCGGCGCAAGAAAGGCGTCAGGGTGCGAGCGGATCGTACTCTGAGTTCCGTCCGCCGTTCCGACCGCGCGGACATCGTGCTTATCGATCGCGCCACGCGCCACGAACAACTGATTCCCCGACAGCTCGCGCAACGCGACAGGTGAATGCGTCGTCATGAAGACTTGCAGCGGTGACGGTGTTTCCTTTGCGCCGAGAGAGCCGAGGAGCCGGATGATACGGTGCGGCTCCAACCCGTGCTCCAACTCGTCGATCAGGATGATGGAAGCTTGTGCCGCCGCCCTCCGTTGGAGGCCGGCGATGAGCAGCCGAGTCGAACCGATGCCCAGACCACGCAATGGTACGCCGTCTTCATCGTGCAGGGAGATTGTGCCGCCGCTGAACGATACGGAGTGCGCATCCAGCATGGCTTTGATGTGCTCGCCAATGGCGATGCCAAGCTCCTTCGCCGTGGCCGCGACGATGCCCAGCGTCTCCCCCAATTGACCCTGCGCCTGGTCGCCGAAGGCAGCGCGAGCATCACGGGCAGCTTTAGCCAAAGCCGCCGACGCATCGGCGCGTTCTTCCGACACGCGGTTCAGCACGGAGCCGCGCCGCCAGCCCAGATGGTAATCGGCCATCGCGCCAATTCGCGTGGGGGCAAGCCGAACGCGGTCGCCCCAACTCAGGTTTCGCGTCAGCCCCTGCACTTCGGCCCGCGCCGACACCAGCGCCCACGTCGGCTCTAGATCGCTGGCGACGGTGAGTTTCACCGTCAGGACTGTTTCGGCATCTTTTTCTGGTTCGTCCTCAATCGTGCCGGTGTCCGCATCAAATCCGCGGAGATACATGCCGTAAGCATCAAGATTCTTTAGATCGTCGTCGAGGTCTCCGAGAGTAACCTCGATGGCAATCGGCGTCTCTACATCAAGCAGATGGAAATCCGCGTCAGTAAACTGGATGCTCCTGCGTGCGCCGAGGCAGAAATCAATCGCATCAAGGATCGATGACTTCCCGCTATCCCCGGGACCGATCAGGCAATTGATGCCGGGAGCAGGATACCAGGTCAGTGCCTTGATACCTCGAAAGTTCCTGATCTCTAACACCCGAACCCGTGCCATAACCTGCTCCTGATTTTTCTTCGTGTCAGGCCGACATGCGGCCTTTGAACGGAATAATGTTACCGGGCGTGGGATCGGCTTCAGGTGCACTCTCCTCGACCAGCCTTACTAGAGGCGCAATTACCATCTGCTCCCATAGCCCGTTGATCATTTTCTCAAGGCGGTCTTTCAAGCTTGCCTCTTTGACGAACCAACTCTCCAGGTGTCCTGCTACGCGCATTTTGAACCCAGGACCGCGACCCCATTCCGAAGCGCATGCAGACCACACAGGCGATTGCGATAGGGGTTCGCGATAAACCTCGAAGCCTCCGAGCTGGGCTGCTTCGAGGAAGGCGCGTTTCGATGCTGCCGCGCTCGCGGCAATCTGGTCGATTGAGCGGTTGGCTAATGCCAGGCCGTCGTCTGCCTTCAGCGACTTCAGGAATGCATCAAGGCCATTGAACCAGCTTTCGCTCCGCCGCTTCGCGTCCCTGGCAGCGCCGACGCCAATCAGATGCACCACGTTAAGGCCCGTGTAGTCTCCGCTCCGCCGAGTGGAGGCCCAGAGCGTCGAGGCGTACCTCACGCCCTTGATGGTGTTGATCGCATCCACATGCGCCAGTTGTTCTCGGGCACCTAGCCCCCGATTGCCTCTAAGAAAGGTGTTGAGCCTGTTGGCTACCTCCTCGATAGCGGCGTTCAACGCTTGTGCTTCATGGTTCTTGATGATGTCCCGCGAGGCGGCGCACAGGTCGAAGAGCCGCTCCTCGACCGCTTTCCGCATCCGGCTCAACTGCCCGAACAAGTCGCTGCGGACCCTGGCGGCGTCGTCGGCCTCGACGTTGTAGAAAAGCATCGGGACGCCGGCGAGATCCTCGGCCGCAAGCTCAGATGAGACTTGCATCCGTTTGAACTCGTAGCCCTCCGCATCCGTCAGCGCCTGTTCGCCCATATCATCTTTCATCGCGCGTGCTTCCTCGGATCGAGGTAACGCCAGAACCGAGACCTTCCCGGTATCGAAGCGCTCAGAGAAGGTCTGGCGCATATGCTGAAGCAGCACGCGCGTACTGGTCCCCGGTGCGTCGTTGAAACGCGAGCAGAAGATAATCGCAGTCCTAGGGTCCTTCAGCCGATGGTCTAAATCCTCGCGAACGGCCACGTCATCGACGCCCTTGGTATCGATAACCGTGATGTCCAGTTCGCCGAACGCCCGCCCGAAGTTCGGGATGAGCAGGTCGATGCTCTTGGGCAGCGGCACGTCTTTCAGGCGGCCGTTATTGACTGCCTTGAATGTTTCGGTCACCCATTCCATTGGATGCTTGCGGGTTGAGCTGTCGTACCAGAGTTCTCGCCGCGTCCGGTCGTCGAGATTTATCAAGGTGAGGATGCGGGTCCGAAACTCGTCCTCGCTACTGCTGGACTTGGCCAAGTCGCCCACGGGGTCGTGATAAACGATCTTCCCATCGACCGTCTCCCGCTTGCGTCCAAGCCCAGACATATTACGGATGGCGCGCTCCGCTTCCCGGCTGACGCCGACGGTTTCTCCCGCCTCACGCTGTTTGCTCGCGTGAACAGCCCACTTTGCGGCACAAAAGTCCGACACAAGTTCCCGCATCTCTACATCGCTCATGGGCAGCAGGGAGATACCGAACTCAGGGCCACTCTTGACGTGCACCTCGCAGATCGTGGTGCCACCGGCACCGGTTTCCAGCACCGGCCGATTGATTGTTTTGTCGGTGAGGGACGGGGGCACGAGCAGATCGAAGATGAAACTGATGGCTGTGGACTTGCCGACACCCATGTCTCCGACGAAAGCTATATTGTGATTGAGCCGCCCTAGAAAGCTCGCCGCGCGGAGGAGTGATTCCCGCTGTCGTTCGATTTGACGGCGCAGTGGCCACGGGTGCTCGTCATCCGCAAGGAAGGTCCCGATTTCGTCGAGTGTCTCTTCGGTGATCTCAAGGCACGCGCGTTCTGGGTTCCAGAAGGATGGCGGCTCGATGTGCTGCCAATCCCGACCGATGTACTCCCTGAATGCTTTGGCTTTCGGGGTGCCGAGCGCGTCAAGAGCCTCCAGCACCCGATCGACATCCGCGCTTGCAAAAACTTCGCCCTTTTCAATGCGCGAAACCCTGCTTTGGTCGAGTCCGGTTCTTTCTGCCAATACGGCCTGTGTGAGATTGGCTTCGGCGCGCAGGCGTGCGATTGCCGTACCAATCTTCTGCGTCGGGGTGTATTCGGTCATTTTCACCTCCAAGAAATAATGTATGCGGCATATATGCTGCATGAACACAAATATGTCAAGTCGGAGGGGAAAGCCTTCCCCTGCCTGCAACCGCCTCCGGCGCTTTCCGTCACCCCATCAAGCGGGATTCCACCCCGCAACGCCGCGCTTCCGCCTCTATCTCATGGAATGTGAATGGCGCTTCAACTGCCGCCTGACAAGCGATCTGTTGGAGGCGCTACTGCAATGGGCGAATATGTGTTCAGTCCGGGCATATCCACGTCAGCCTATGGGGAAAAGTGCACCTCGCCACAGGCGACTGGTTGCCAAATTCGTCCAAAATAGACAGAATAGCCAAAACTGGACGGTCGCCATGAAAACCATGTCTGCGAAGGACGCGAAGAACGGCTTCGGCCGATTGATCGACATCGCACGCGCGGAGCCAGTCACCATAGAGAAACATGGTCGCGCAGTTGTCGTGGTACGGAACTGACCCGTCATACCTTAGCTGACATCTTGAAGCGGTCGGGCCGTCTCAGCGAGTTCAAGGTCAACCCACAGGCTTTCATGGTTGCGGTCGCCAAGGAAATTTCGAGGGCGCTCCATGACCTCATGCTGGAAGGAATCAAGTACGAAAAGGTTGCCGGACAACACTGGGAAATGAGCCGGATTGAACAGGATGCGGAAGAAGGCATCATCCGCTACCTGAGCAACCTTTACGAGGTGCAGAACCGCGCCAAGTGCCTTTTTGACGCGATCGAGTATGAGTCGGAGGTGGAAAAGCAGTTTGCCCGCGACCTCGACAGCAACGAGAACGTCAAGCTGTTCGTCAAGTTGCCGTCATGGTTCAAGATCGACACGCCAATCGGACCGTACAACCCCGATTGGGCGTTTGTGACTGAACGGGATGAGAAGCTCTACTTCGTGCGCGAAACTAAGAGCACGCTCGATTCCGAAGAACGGCGCACAAAGGAAAACCAAAAGATCGCCTGCGGACGCAAACACTTCGGTACGCTCGGCGTGGACTATGACGTCGTGACCTCTCTGGCGGAGGTGCAAATATGAGGTGGGACTTCCACCTCGATGGCAGAAAGGGAGTTGACCCTGTCCCTGAGAATACGTCCATTGAGAATGAGAGATTCTGGCAAATTCGAAGCGTTTGAGATTGGAGGAATTTGCCATGAAGACGTCGAAGTTCACAGGTGAGCAGATCGCCTTCGCGCTGCGTGTACAGAGACGGTAATCACCTGACACCTGCCGCTCCGGCGGGGTCAGTTTAAGCGGCCTTTGGCTTCGTTTCTTCCTTTCCGTTTTGCCCTTGGGCAGGCCCGCGATGAAGACGGCGGTGGGCGTCCTGCCGTTCATCTTGCGGCCTTGGTCGGGACGCTTAGTGTTGTAGGTGACGAGGTAGGCGTCCAGGTCGGCCTGTATCTCGTGTTGCCCTCGTAGAACTTGGTCCGGCCCATGACGCGGAAGTGCTCGTCGAGGAGCGTGCGGTGCAGGCGCTCGACATAGCCGTTGGACTGCGGGCGGCGCACCTTCGTGGTGCGGTGCTCGATCTCTTCGAGTTGCAGGAACAGCTCGTAGGGATGGCGGTCGGGCCGGCCGCAATATTCCCGTTAACTTACGGAGGCGGGGAGGCGACGTCCCCAGCGATTTTTCTCAGAGGCCAAAGGCGTTCCCGATCACGGTCCCCACCTGCTCCGTCGTTTGCCGTAGCGGATCGGCGGCGAGGTGAGCATAGACGGCGGTGGCCTGCGGTGTTCGATGTCCAAGCAGGCCGCCGATAATCGGCAGGGAGCCACCGACGCTGATGCCCATGGAGGCGAAGGTATGCCGCAGATCGTGAATGCGGACATCTGAAAGGCCGGCCCGCGAGCGGATCCGGCGCCAGGGGCGCTGCAGATCGGTGATATGTTGGTTCTCCTTCATGCCGACGAAGACGTAAGGATTTTCGTCGACGCGTTCGATGCTCTCCAATATTCGGCTCGCCGCCTGGCTCAGGGGGATCGCCTTGGCGCCATGCCGATCCGACTTGTGCTCCTTGAGCAGGATAAGGCCGTTCGCAAGATCGACCTCTTCCCATTTCAGTTTCTGGATTTCGCTGAGGCGGGCGCCCGTGAGCACCAGCAGGCGATAGGCGGCGCCCACGGTCCGGCTGATGGTGCCGTCCTGTTCCGCGAGGTCGAGAGTGATCGCCAGTTTCTTCAGTTCCTCCATGGAGAGGAAGCGCTGCCGGCGCGTCTCGCGGAACGGCCGGACACCAGTCGTCGGATCGACATGGGGCTCGACGAGACCCCAGATCCGCGCGCGGCCATACATGGCCTTGAGCAGCCCCAGAACCCGGTTGGCGTTGTAGCGGGTCTCCTTGAGGCTTTGATGGAGACGATCCACGTCCGAGTGGCGCAGCTCATGGATGCTGCGCCGGCCCAAGGCCGGAATGATGAACCGGTCGAGCAGCCATTGGTGGGCCTTGATGGTGCTTTCCTTGCACCGGCCCTCGCAGTGATCGCTCATATAACGGTCGGCGAGGTCCTTGATGGTCATGGCCGACCGGCCCTCGTCCCGGTCCTGGCGGGGATCGCTGCCGCGGGAAACGGCGCTCAATTGCTGGCGTGCTTCCGTCCGCGCCTCCTCCAGGGTCATGACCCCGTACCGCCCGAGGGTCACCCGCCGGCTGCGGCCATGCCGATTGCGATACTGGATCACGAACGATTTCACGCCCGACGGCTTGATGCGCACGCCGAAGCCGGGAAGGGAGGAATCCCAGAGAACCACCTCCTTGACTGTGGCGCTGGTCTGGTCGATGTCGCGTTTCGTGAGTCTGGCCATGATTGCGGCTCCGGTAAGCGTGAGGTAAGATCATGCTTACCCATTCGAGCCATGGTGGGTAATCGAAGTCAACGATAAATTTTATATAAAATGTTTTAAAACAATATATTACAAACAATAGCAATGCCGGACAATGCGGAGCAGGGTATGAGTCATCAAACTCATAACCTGAAGGTCGTAGGTTCAAATCCTACCCCCGCAACCAATAATATCAACGCCTTAGCCCCAAACGGCTAAGGCGTTTTGTTTTGCGTGGAAGCGGTGTGGAAGCGAATAAGTTTAATACGACAACGAGGCAGATGACTTTTAAGTCCCTCTCGGGCCCCAAAGTATAATCGCGGCACCGAGTAGACAGACTGCTGCGCCAATGAAATCCCACCGGTCAGGCGTCCGACTTTCTATTATCCAGAGCCAGAGTATCGATGCGGTAATATAAACGCCACCGTAAGCGGCGTAGGCACGCCCGGCTAAGTCACTTTCGATATGGGTCAGAAGGAACGCGAACAGAACCAGGCTGATCACGCCCGGTGCGAGCCACCATGGGGATTTGTCCAAGCGGAGCCATGCCCAGAAGGCGAAGCAGCCAGCTATCTCCGCGACGGCTGCACCGATGTAGACGCCTGCCGTGCCTATCATGATGCCAATGTCTCCAATACCGGGCATTCCGGCACCTCTTCACCGGAGCACCGTGCCGCCGTATCGGCGAGCACTTTTTCTATGCGCCTGAGGTCTGCGATCTTGGTCCTTACGTTCGCAAGATGTCGTTCAGTTAACGCCTGCACCTCGGCACAGGTCTGGGTGCCACGGTCAACGAGGCTCAAAAGACCACGTAGCTCCTCGATTGAAAAACCGAGTTCACGACCGCGTAGAATGAAGCGCAGGCGCGCAACATGAGTATCGTCATATATGCGATATCCCGAGGCCGTGCGCGGTGGCTCGGGCATCATGCCGATCTTCTCGTAGTAGCGAATGGTCTCCAGATTGCAGCCTGTTCGCCGCGCGAGTTCAGAGCGCTTTAGCCTCTTCTCAGAAATGAGATTGTTCATGACGAAAAAACCTTCTTGAGTCTGTAGTTACTACAGACCGTATCTTAACTCCCGAACGAAAGCGAGGATGGATACGGATGAGCACAACAGAGTCAGATACTGAAATTTTGCAGGGCCAGGGAGCAGCGGGCGACCGGAAGCGGACCGTTTTCGCATCGGGCGGCGTAATCGGGGCTATCCTTGCCTCGACCTGCTGCATTGTGCCGCTAACGTTCGTGATGCTGGGCATCTCTGGTGCATGGGTCGGCAACTTGACCGCGCTCGAGCCGTACAAGCCTTTATTCGCAAGTGTCGCGCTCGTTTTTATCGGCCTCGGTTTTCGGCAGGTCTACTTCAAAGAGAGACCTTCATGTCACGACGGTAATTATTGCGGCAAACCGCAATCGGCCATCATCACCAAGGTTGCGCTCTGGGTTTCGACAGTCGTGGTCTTGCTCGCGCTGACAATCAACTGGTGGGCACAATTATTCTACTGACCTCAAGCATAGGAGTATCCCACATGAAACGATCTGCGATTCTGGCGGTGGCGCTATTGATCATCGGTGGACTCGGTTGGACGACCGGGAGTGTCATTACATCCGTCGCCGCGCAGCCCATTGCCGTTCAAGTTGCTGCCAATCAGACGACCACCTTTAATATTGAGAACATGACCTGCGCACTTTGTCCGGTCACTGTGAAGAAGGCAATGGAAGGTGTTGCCGGGGTGAAATCGGTGGCGATCGATTTTGACGCCAAGACGGCAATCGTGACTTTCGACCCATCAATTACGTCTCCCGATGACATCGCCGCAGCCTCCACCAATGCGGGCTACCCGGCGTCGGTCAAAGGCTGAGAGCGATGATGGCGGCTCCGATCCTCATGTCCGGCATCACTGCTGCAAACGTGGAATCACCTTGATGACGGGGGAATATTCCACATGCGCCGTTCGGAAAGACCTTGGGCAGTACCTACGTGAGGCCCACTTTTTGGCTGACAAACCTGAACTGGCGCCACTGACCTTGGCGATATACAGGCAACTCGGGAACGGGCATCCCGCCACCCTAGCCGGCCTTTCGGCGAGCCTCGCCCTGTCCTTGGCAGAAGCAGAGGCTTTGGTCGCTGAAATTCCCTCCGCGACGATTGAACGGGATGCGAGTGGTGCGGTCACCGCTGCGGGCGGACTGAGCCTTCACCCCGCCAACCATGTTTTACAGGTCGGCGATCTCACACTTCATACTTGGTGCGTCTTCGACGGTCTGTTCCTGCCGCAAATCCTCGGCAAGTCAGCGACTTTGATCACGCGGTGTCCGGTGACGCGCCGGAAGATCGAAATCTCTCTCACCCCTGAATCCGTTACCCACGCGAATCCGCAAAATCCCGTGATGTCCATCGTTACGCCAGACAAGGAAGCCAGATGTGCGAACCTGCGCGGTGTCTTCTGCAATCACGTCAACTTCTTCGCCGACGAAGCGGCGTTCCTGGATTGGGTGGCCGATAAGCCCGAGGTTGCTCGGGTATCCCTTTCAGACGCCCATGAACTGGCGCTGGCGCGAAACCAATTTCGGTATGGCGATCTGTTGGTGGCGTCCTAATTCCATCACACGGAGAAATAAAAATGAACGACACGGTAATCCTCAAGACAGGAATAATCGGTGCGGTCATCGCTGCGATTTGCTGTGCGACACCCATACTTGTCATTGCACTCGGCGCGCTCGGCCTGTCGGCCTGGGTGGGCGGACTGGACTACGTGCTGCTGCCTGCGCTCGCCATTTTTCTCGGCCTGACGGTCTACGGCCTGTGGCGGCGGAACCGTGCGGCAAACTGCTGCGATTCAAATATTCGAACGAACGATAAAGGAACCTGATATGTCAACCTGCTGCCCTCCCAATCTAAAGAATGGTTCAACTTACGATCTTGCGGTCATTGGCGCAGGGTCTGCGGGGTTTTCTGCAGCCATCACAGCGGCTGAACAAGGCGCCAACGTGGCACTGATCGGCCACGGCACTATCGGCGGTACCTGCGTTAATGTCGGCTGTGTTCCTTCTAAGACCATGATCCGGGCGGCTGAGGCGCTGCATGGCGCACGGGCAGCAGAACGTTTTCCAGGCCTCGCGGGCGACGCGCGGGTTGACGACTGGCGACGCCTGCTCGCCGCTAAAGACGAACTTGTCTCCACGCTGCGGCAGAAGAAGTATGCGGACCTCCTGCCCGAGTATAACAACATCACCTATTTGGAGGGGGCTGCACGACTGAATGGTGCGAGCGTGGTCGTGGATGGCGCGGCCATTGAGGCTGGCGAGACCATCATCGCCACAGGTGGACGTCCCTCCGTGCCGCCTATCCCCGGCATCGACAAGGTGAACTACCTTACCAGTACGACGCTGCTGGAACTGAAAGAGCTACCTGAGAGCTTGATTGTCATCGGCGGTGGCTATATCGGAGCCGAGCTTGCCCAGATGATGGCACGCATGGGTGTCTTAGTGACGGTGATTTGCCGCACACGGTTACTTCCCCAGGTCGAGCCGGAAATCTCTGACGCCTTGGCGGATGCATTCCGCTCCGAGGGCATTATCCTTCATTGTGGTATCGCCTATGATGCTTGCCACGAGGACGAGACCGGCATCACCGTTTGCGTCGAGGAAGGTGGTTCGCTCATAGAGCTGAAAGCAGCGCGTCTGTTGGTCGCAACGGGGCGTACACCCAATACCGAGACGCTAGGCCTCCCTGATGCGGGCATTGAGCAGAACCAGCGCGGCGCCATTGTCGTCGATGACCATATGCGCACGTCCAAGCCACACGTCTACGCGGTGGGTGACGTGACTGACCGCGACCAATTCGTCTATATGGCGGCTTACGGTGCAAAGCTGGCGGCTCTCAACGCACTCAATGGCGATAGCCGAACCTATGACAACAGCGCAATGCCCTGGGTGGTGTTCACCGACCCTCATGTGGCGGGCGTAGGCCTCACGGAAGCCGCGGCGAAAACCGCTGGCCATGAGGTCAAGATATCGGTTGTGCCGCTTGATGCCGTGCCGCGCGCACTGGCGGCCCGCGACACTCGCGGTCTGATCAAGTTGGTGGCGGATGCCGGGACCGACCGCTTACTTGGTGGCCAAATTCTCGCCCCCGAAGGTGCGGACAGCATCCAGACATTAAGCATGGCGATAAAGTTTGGCATGACAGCCAAGGCGCTCGGCGAAACAATCTTCCCGTATCTCACCACTGTCGAAGGGCTGAAGTTGGCTGCACAGACTTTCAACAAGGATGTGAGCAAGCTCTCCTGTTGTGCCGGGTAACTGGCAAGTTGTAGAGCGCCTACGGTCGTATAGGTCTATAGGGCCGCGTTTCTGAACTTTGATCGCAAAGTGGATGATAGAGGGCGAAGACGTTAAAGCCGGTATGGCAAAGGGTTATCAGCCGACGGTATATGTTGTCGCTGGGTATGCTCGCTTTCGATTCCAAAGTAGATATAAAGGATTATAGATTCTGTTTTGGGCAGGGGGATTATTTTGGGAGCCAAGCAGCAGAGGGATTATTCGCTATCGGACTCCTTTACTGCCCTAGGGCAGCGTTTGTTTGCCCAGCAATGGAGTGGCCAGGAAATTGAAGCCCGCAAGGTCCAAAACCCTGACGTGATCCGCCAACGCCGGGCTCCTTTCGAAGCCGAGATGGTTGAACTCAACCTCTTGCGCCAAGCGAAGGATGCCGAGCGCCGGGAAGCGGTCAGCAAGGACGCTCTGGGCAGCATAAATTCCGACCTGATCGAGATCGAACGTCGGCAGCAAGAACTTTTCACCTGTCTGAATGAAGTTGGAATGGTGAAAAAGTTCGAGGTGGAAGACCATGTCCGCTGGGAGCGGTTCGAGCGGACGGAAGCGGAACTCTTGCGGGCGTTCCGTGAAGGCGAGCTTTTTGTTTTCGGAGCAAACTCTTCCAGGGTAGAACCTCGCCTTTGGATTGAGGTGCCAAAAGGTTTTGGCTGGAATTGGGCCTTGTCTTTGATCTTCTGGCCCCCTGACAAATCCGCCCGGCCCGTGGACGCGGGCAAGATCATCTGTGCCGAATTTGAGGATTGGCTCGCCCGACAATTGCCCGTGATCGAAGGTGCAAACGTTGACCAGCTCCCGGCGGAACAGCGGTTCACACTTCACTTCCGTAAGCTCGTGAAGGCCGGACCAAAGCCAGCGCCAAGGGACAAAATGAAGCGTGATGCCATGCGCGAGTTTCCCGGACTTTCTGCCCGCGCCTTCGGGCGTGTTTGGGGCAACGAAGCCCCCGATTCGTGGAAGAAAAGCGGTAAACCAAGGAATAAGAGCTAATTGCCGCACCTGTCCTAGCAGGGTGCACCAATTATCCGCCTTCCATCAAAAAACCCGGAAACGCGCCGCGCAAATTGCCGCACTTAGCCCGCTGCGATTAGCGGGAATCGTGCAGAATTTTTCGTTTCCCTGAAACATGAGCGAATTGCCTCCGTCGCAGATGAGCGAAGACGGGCCGGGGTCATGGTGATCGAGAGCCTTTCTTCGCATAGGAGAAAAGCTCGATGGTTGAATTCGAACACCTAACGTACATCCTAGCCCGCGATCGGGATTACCTGGATCGCATGATCCCTGAACATGAAGCAGCGGACTTCACAGGGTATACCGTCCGCGCCTTGCAAAACTGGCGTCTGCGTGGCGGCGGGCCGAAGTTCATCAAGGTCTCGGGCCGGTCGGTTCGTTACCGCCGCCGTGACCTGATCGAATGGGCGGAAAGCCTTTTGGTTGCCTCGACGACGGAGGCGGCCAATGACAACTAGAAAACACCGCATCAACTTCAAGAAAGTGAACCGGAAGGCACTTCGGCGGTTGCCGGAACTCTTGGCGAACTGGACAGTCAATGGCCGTCTTATCTCGGGTGAATGGGTCGCTAAGAACCCAACCAGATTTGACCGCCATCCCGGTTCCTTCAAGGTGAACATCATTACCGGCAAATGGGCCGATTTTGCCACGGGCGACCGGGGCGGGGACGTGATCAGTCTTGCGGCCTACTTGGCGGACATCAGCCAGGTCGAAGCCGCGCGGCGGCTCGCCGACTACCTGGGGGTGCGCCATGACTGAGCGGGCATATGATAATGCCGGGACCGGCTACCCCCACTTGCCGGTTCCGGTGGCAACCCCTGAGGGCTTTCCCAAACTCGGCAAGCCCGATGCCCGTTACGTCTATGTGGACGAAGGTGGGCAGGGCGTATGCGTCGTTTACCGCTATGACAAAAGCGACAATAGCGACGATAGGCCCCGCAAGACCTTCCGGCCTTACGACCTTGAGCGGTCGGCTTGGTGCGGGCCGGTGGTCCGTCCGCTTTACCGGCTCGACCTGATCCAAGCGACGGCGGCTGAAGATGATCCGCCGCCCGTCGTCATGGTCGAGGGTGAAAAGTGCGCCGATGCGCTGAACGATCTCGGCATTCTGGCGTCTACGGTGTTCGGCGGGTGTAACGGTGTGGCCCGGGCCGACCTGTCGCCCCTTAAGGGACGGGCGGTCATCATCTGGCCGGACTTCGACGCGCCCGGCTTCAAGTTCGCGGACCAACTCGCCGAGCGCCTTAACGTAACGGGGGCGGCCTCGGTCTGGGTCCTGCCCATGTCGGAGGCCTTCCTACGTAACGTAACGGGACGAGCGGCCCTAACGTTAACGTATACGTTACGTAAGGGCTGGGATGCGGCGGACGCCATCGCCGGGGGCTGGGGGGTGGATGAACTTCAATGTCTGTTACGTCATGCGACCGGCATCGACGCTTTAGCTAAAGCTAAAGGGGCGGCCAGCGCGGAATCCTTTAAAGGGACCGATCCCTTTAAAGGGGATTGCCCCCTTAAGGGACCGGACGCCTTTAAAGGCGATTCCCGTTTAAAGGATCCAGCCAACGACGACCGGTCCGGTTCCCTTAAGCTTAAAGGGGAAGGCGGGGCGGACCAGGGCCTTAAGCTTAAGGGGACGGAGCGCCGGGCCATCGACCTTTTCTCCGATGCCGCCCCTGAAGGTGAAGGGGCGGTATGGGGCGAGCCGGATATGTCGGTTCTCAATCCCCGGCGGCGGCCGCCCGCATTCCCGGCCTCGCTGTTCGGCCCGTTCTGGTCCGGCTGGATCACACGTCATGCCGAGGGCAAGTCCGCGCCCGTGGATTACGTGGGCGTGACGTTGCTGGTCACGGCTTCGGCGCTGATCGGCAACGCGGTCCGCGTGAGCCCGTGGGAAAGCTGGCAAGAGCCGGTGCACCTTTGGGCGGCCCTGGTCGGCAGTCCGTCCAGCGGAAAAAGCCCGGCCATGGAGCCGGTCCTTGACCTGATCGGCGACCTGGAAGCGGAGGGGGCGGATGCCTTCAAGGACCGCAAGGCCGAATACGAGGCCGATGCGCTCGCGGCGAAGTTCGCCCGTGAGGAATGGGAGAAGGCCGTCAGGACGTCGGTTAAGGACGGGCGGCAGCCGCCGGCGATGCCGGACGCGGCCAGAGAACCCTTAAGGCCCGAGCGGCCCCGCATCCGCATCGGCGATGCGACGACGGAGGCGATTGTCACTGTTCTCGCCCATCAGCCGAAGGGCGTCTTGATGATGCGCGATGAACTGGCGGGCTGGCTTGGCGGCTTTAACCGGTATTCGGGCGGCGAGGGCGGGGACCGGGCCTTTTGGTTGGAAGCCTGGGGCGGGCGCAGTCACGTTATCGATCGGGTGAAGAACGGCGAACCCTTGATCATTCCCCATCTCTCTGTTGCTGTCCTGGGCAGCACCCAGCCGGACCGGCTGGCGTCTACGCTGCTTAAAGGCGACGACGACGGATTGACGGCGCGGTTCCTGTTCGTCTGGCCCGATACCGTGCCCTTGGAGCGGCCTAAAGGGATTCCGCAAGGGGCGGAGGCCCGGAACACCCTTAAGGCGCTCCACGGACTCGAAATGGCTTCAGACGTTCATGGCAATCCGGTTCCCCGTGTCGTCAGCTTGACGGAAGAGGCTGCGGACATCTTCGCGGTTTGGTGGAAGGCGCAGCGGGATAAGGAACCGGATGGCCCCTTGGCGAGTTGGTGGGGCAAGATGCCGGGCGTGTGCTTAAGGCTCGCGGCAACCTTCCAAGGACTGTGGAACGCGGTCCAGGCTGCGCCGGTCAGCCAGGTCGAACGGGCGGCGGTCGAGGCGGCGACGGTGATGATCGATGATTACTTCAAGCCCATGGCCGCCAGGGCTTACGGCGATGCCGCCTTGTCGCCTGCCGACCGCAACGCGGCGGCGCTTGCCAAGTGGCTGCAACGGACCAAGCCGGACAGGATCAACCTTCGCGACCTGCAACGGGGCGGGGGCAATCCCGCCTTTAAGGACCGGGAAGCCTTAAGGGATGCCGTGGACATTCTGGTGGAGGCGGAATGGCTGCGACCGGCCCCGAGCCGGACCGGCGGGACGAAGGGGCGGCAGAAGGTGGATTACGTCGTCAATACGGCGATCATTGCTTAAGGCGCAAGGTCGGTCCTAATGGCGCTATTGTCGCTTTTGTCAGACAGAGTTAGGCCTTTGTCCCGTTTAGGTGGGCCATGATCCCGCCGCTGGTCTTGTTGGCCGCTTCTTCTGCGACTTTCTCCGCAAGGTGTGCATAGCGGGCCGTGGTCTGCACCTGGGAGTGCCCCAGCAGCTTCCCAATCTCGGCCAGCGAAAGGCCGCTTGCGAGCCCGAAGGACGCGAAGGAATGCCGGAGGTCATGAATACGAACGTCCGGCAGCTTCGCCTTCGTGCGGAAGCGCCGCCAGGGCTTTTGCAGGTCCGTCAGATATTGGCCTTCGACGTTGCCGGGAATGACGTAGGGGTTATCCTCTTCCGGCGTGATGCCCTTTAGAAGTTCCTGCACGTCCTTGCCGATGTAGACCTTCTTGGCCCCGGTCTTGGACTCGGGCAGATAGATACCGTCCGGTTTGATGAACTCCCATTTCAAAGTCTGTATCTCGCCCAGGCGGCAGCCTGTGAGAATTAAAAGCCGGAAGGCGTTGCAGGCGGCAGCGCTTTCGCTTCCGTCTGCCTCGCAGGCGTCCAGGGTCGCCCAGAGGCGCTTTAACTCTTCCTCCGACAAGAACCGTTCCCGCTTCTTCTCAGCGTACTTCTTCACATGGCGGCAGGGGTTGGAGCCGTCCGGCCTCAAGCCCCAAATCTCGCACTGATTGAACATGACGGAGAGGACGCCCAAGGTCCGGTTCGCCTGATAGGGCTTGGACCGGTAATCGTGATGCAGTTTGGCGATCTCCGTTCGGGTGATATCCGTAATCTTGCGTTGACCGATGGCGGGCTTGATAAACAAGTCCATGGCCCGCTGGTATTCCTTTTCCGTGCTTGCCTTGCAATGGGTCGGGACGTACTCCGTCATGAACCGGTCGCATATGTCCGCAACCGTCGGCGTCTTGCGGTAGTTCTGGATATCGTCTGCCGGGTTTGCTCCCTTGCCCGCCGCCGTCAGAAGTTCACGGGCTTCCTTGCGGGCTTCATCGGGCGTCATGACGCCCGCCCGCCCGAAGGTCACACGCCGGGTGCGCCCGCCGTGGCGGTACTGGACCATGAAGGACTTCTTGCCAGACGCCATGACGCGAAGGCCGAAACCGGGCATATCGCTATCCCAGATGAAATAGTCCGTGTCCTTGAGCGGGGCAGTGTCGATAAGGCGTTTGCTGATCCGGGGCATGAGGCTCGCTTCCATGAAAACAACGGAAGCAATATGGAAGCAATTTGTGGAGAAATGCAAGGGTGGTGAGCGTTAATGATGAATCCAAATATGGATAAAAACATATGTAAAACAATATAGTATGACCATTCATGGGGTATAGGCGTAATCCATGATAAGAGTCGTTAGCTATCTCATAACCTGAAGGTCGCAGGTTCAAATCCTGCCCCCGCAACCAACAACAAAACGCCCCCTAAACCATACGGTTAGGGGGCTTTTTGTCGTCCGGCAAACAGGTCGGCGACGGTGTGGGCGTCACTCAGTGTGACCTCGACGCCGGCCTCGCGGAACACGTAGGCGGGGCCTTTGCCTTCCAGGCTTTTGGGCACGAAGACGCGGTCGACGTTCTTCTCTACCAGCCACTCGGCGACGCGAATGCCTTTGGCTCGTTCCGCGTTGCAATGAGGATTGGCTTGAATTTGGAGGTCGTCGACGCCGCCGTTTGTCCGATCAACCCTGAGGAAGGCGAAATAGGGGGCGTCTCCGAAATGCGCGCTGATCGTGCCGGCAACATCCGTCACTGGGATGGCGCATCGGTCGGACGTCGATGTGCGGGGCTCGACGTGCAGGACAACGCGCTCGACCTGCGGCAGTGATGTCCGCACGGCGGCCTCGATCCGTCCGACCGCCACCTCGGCTTTTTCGAGATTGGTCAGCCGGACCGTGACGCCGGCTTCAACGAAGCGAAAGCGGCCCGCATTGCGGCCGGTGATCCAATTGACCTCTGAAATCGCCGGATCGGCTTTGATGATCCTAGTGATATCGCCCAGGCTTGCCGCGTCGAGCGAGGCGTCCAAGAGCACCCGCAAGGCTTCGGTCAAAAGGTCCCAGCCCGTTTTGACGACCGCAATCACGATGAGCAGCGCCGCAATGCGATCAAGGGGAAAATCGACCCAGCTGCTCAGAAGGGCGGCGAAGGCGAGACCGGTGGTATAGACGTGGACGCGGTATTCCCGTGCGTCGGCCATGAGAGCAGGAGAATTGGTGCGGCGCGCAACACGCATCTCGAAATGACTGAAGATAAGCGGGATCGCCATCGTCACGATCAGTGAAACAAGCATCCAAAGATCGACCTGCGGCGTTTGGGCGGGCTCTAGAAAGACGCTGCTGACGACCTCGTAGGCCGTAAAGAAGATCATGAACGCGAGCCCCGCAGCGACGAGGTTCTCAACCTTGTAGAGGCCATAAGGGTAAGCTTGGCTTTTGCGCATGGCGAGCTTGATGCCGACGAGTACGACCACGGCGGAAGCCAAGTCGACGAAGTTGTGGAGCAGCTCCGCGGTGACGGCAAGGCTGCCGGATGCCGAGGCGATGAGGCCGTGCAGGACGATGAGAACGAGGTTGATCCCGATCGAATACCAACCCCATCGCACCACATCTGCAAGATTGCCATCCACGCCGATCGGGCCGAGCGCCGTGCGGTTCTGTCCGGCCTGGTTTTGGGGGTGATCGACGGACAGGTTTTCCTCCGCTTTCCGGCTGCCATCCGTTTTGTCGGACGCAAGCTGACCATATCCCATATACTATAATTTTATGGTTCTCGATCCCAAGTCCGTTGCCGTTCTCCTGTTGTCGCTGCTGTCGGTTTTGACGACGGCCGTCGGCGTCTCTCTGGCATTCATGATCCGGGAAAATACCCGGGCGATTGCCCTCGGGATCGGCTTTTCGACGGGTATCATGATTCTCATTTCCGCGTTGGAACTGATCCCCGAAGCGCGCGCGGCCCTTGGCACGGTGCATGCGGGGCTTTATGCGGTGTTGGGTGCCGGTCTTCTTTGGGGCGTCAACCTGATAATTCCCCACAGTCACCTCGTGCGGGAACACGGTCAGGCCGATACCCGCCTGGTGAGGTCGGTCTACCTCGTGGTGATCGGCCTGATACTCCATGATGTGCCCGAAGGTTTCGCCATGGCGAATGCCTATATCGCCTCACCTTCGCTGGGTCTGATTGTGGCGTTGTCGATCGCGCTGCATAATTTGCCGGAGGAACTGGCCATGGCCGTGCCGGCGATGGCCTTGCGCAGCAAGCGGTTTCTGCTGGGGGCGGCGGTGTTGTCGGCCCTTGCTGAACCGGTCGGTGCCGTCATCGGCCTGCTTGCCGTCAAGGCGAGTCCGGGCCTGAACGGATATTTTTTGGCATTTGCGGCCGGCGCCATGCTCTTTGTCTCGTTCCATGAACTGGTGCCGATGGCACGCCGGTACGGAAGAAAGACGTGGTTCGGCGCAGGGGTCGCGTTAAGCGTGATCGTCCATCAACTTCTTGCATTTTTAATAACGAGACAGATCTAACAGTTAAGTACGCGTGAGCTGAAGGAGATAGATTATGACGGATGCCGAAAAACCGATGCCCGGCGATATGGAGCAGGCCCTCCTCGACCCCGCATCGGTATTTGAGACCCCTGAAGCGCTTCTTCTCAACCCTGACCTGTCGCGGGAGCAGAAGATCGAGATTCTGCGCCGTTGGGAATACGACGCGAGTGAAGTCTCCGTCGCCGTGGAAGAGGGCATGCCGGATGGCGACGACGATCTTCTACAGCGTATTCTGAACGCCCTCGGTGAACTCTCCGCCAGTATCGATGGGGAGAAAACGGGTCCGACCAAACAACACGGCATCCCACGATCTGCTGTTAAATCCGAATAGCGGGACAATTCCCGGACGATCAGACCGGAAACACAAGATTCACGTCGGCCCTTAAAAAGGGACAACGTGCTACCGGCTGTACGGTACAGGGCGGAGGTCGCAGGCGCGCCCCATTTGTGGGACAGGCCCGCGCTGCCGTTCAGGGAGGCAGCCACAGACATATACCTCTGCCGAAATTTGCGCAGCACGACAGGACGCGGGAACCGTGGAAATCATGGACCTTTTCGGCGCCTGGCCGGTTTCCGACTGGAGCCGCCCTGCGGCTTGGTCACTCGTTCGCGACAATACCGGGGTATGCGTGATGCGCGATGCTGCAATGCAATAAGCCGTCCGTATTTCATGATATAAGTCAATTGTGCAATGCACAATTTGAGATATTCAGTAGGCGCAGTCAAAGAACAGTCTGGGCAGTCACGTGGCAGGAAAGGTCAATTGTTATGGGTCACGCCAACGTTGGACGCACAGTCAAAAAAGAGCACAAGGCCTTAGAGCGGCGCGGCACCGGCACCGGGAACGGGACGTCGAACACCCGGATGAAGAATATCCCGGTTGTTCCTGCCGTGGCTTCAAATGCGATCCCTGATGCGGAACCGCCGGAGTTTCTGTGGGGCGGATACAATGAAAATACCATTGACCGCCAAGTTCACGCCGCACTCGCGCGCTTAACGTTTGGGCTTTCACCGGCCTCGCTTATAGAAGCTTATAGCGACTGGGCGATGCATCTGGCGGCATCCCCGGGCAAACAGGCGACACTCGTGCAAAAAGCGGTCCGTAAGGCGATCCGCCTTTGGCTGCATGCGGCTCATTGTACGGCGAAAACGGCCCCCTGCATTGACCCTTTGCCGCAGGACAAGCGCTTCGTCGGCAAGGAATGGCAGACGTGGCCCTTCAAGCTGATGTACCAGTCATTTCTCCTTAATCAGCAGTGGTGGCATAACGCGACCACGGATATTTCCGGCGTCTCGAAGCACCATGAAGAGGTTGTGTCATTCGCGACCAGACAAATTCTTGATATGTTTTCGCCGTCGAATTTTATCCAAACCAATCCTGAGGTTCTCGCCGCGACCGTGCAACAGGGGGGCGGCAATCTGGTGAACGGTTTGACAAATCTTCTCGAAGATTGGCAACGGATGATCGCCGGCAAGCCACCGGCCGGAACGGAAAACTTTCGACCCGGAGAAACGGTGGCCATAACCCCCGGCAAGGTCGTCTTCCGAAATAAGCTGATTGAACTCATTCAGTACGCGCCGACCACGGAAACCGTCCACGACGAACCGGTGCTGATCGTCCCGGCCTGGATCATGAAATATTACATTCTTGATCTTTCGCCGGAGAATTCCCTGGTCAAATACCTAGTAGATCACGGTCACACGGTGTTCATGATTTCGTGGATGAATCCGGATGCCGATGATCGCGATCTGGGCATGGAGGATTACCGGCGCCTGGGTGTGATGGATGCGTTGGACGTAGTTTCCGCGATCGTGCCGAACCAGAAAATTCATGGTGTCGGCTATTGTTTGGGCGGAACCTTGCTGTCAACCGCGGCGGCGGCAATGGCGCGCGACAAGGACGAACGTCTCAAATCGCTTACGCTATTCGCCGCCCAGGTCGACTTCACGGACGCCGGTGAGTTGACGCTGTTTATCGACGAAAGCCAGATTCAGTTCCTTGAAGACACCATGTGGGAACAGGGCTATCTCGATACGAAACAGATGGCGGGTGCATTCCAACTGCTGCGGTCGAACGATCTAATCTGGTCGCTCCGGCTGCGCAGTTATCTGCTCGGCCAACGCCAGAAGATGACCGATCTCATGGCCTGGAATGCGGATGCAACACGGATGCCCTACAGGATGCATTCTGAATATCTGCACGACCTGTTCCTCGAGAATGCTCTCGCCCGGGGACGCTATCAAGTTGAGGGTCGGCCGATCAGTCTGGCGGATATTCGCGTGCCGATCTTCGCCGTGGGGACGGTCCGCGATCATGTCGCGCCCTGGCGGTCCGTCTACAAAATCACGACCCATCCGGCCACCGATGTGACCTTCCTGCTGACCAGCGGCGGTCACAACGCGGGGATCGTGAGTGAGCCGGGCCATCCGCACCGAACCTATCAGACGTCGACCAAGAAAGCCGGAGACACCTATGTCGACCCGGACACTTGGCAGGAATCGACGCCGACCAAGGACGGTTCGTGGTGGCCCGAATGGCAGGCCTGGTTGGCGGAACGGTCCGGGAAGAAGTCTGCGCCGCCGGCCCTGAAGGCGCCGAAATCGGGCGATGCCCCGCTTATGGATGCCCCCGGCAGTTACGTTCATCAGCCCTGACAAACCGCTTAAGCCGAGGCCCCTATGAAAAACAAAAATCACAATGCCGGGACGGCCCAGAAAATCGAAAACCGGACCTTCGATGAAATCGCCGTCGGCGAAACGGCGAGCCTGTCGCGCACCCTGTCGAAAGAAGATATCGAGCTTTTTGCCGCGATGTCCGGCGACGTCAATCCGGCGCATATGGACGAAGGCTATGCCAAGGACGACATCTTCCACGGCGTGATTGCCCACGGCATGTGGGGCGGAGCGCTGGTGTCGACGGTCCTGGGCACCCTGCTGCCAGGGCCGGGCACGATCTATCTGGGCCAGGATTTGCGTTTTCGCCGTCCGGTGCGGATCGGCGATACGGTGACGGTCTCGGTCACGGCCAAGGAAAAGCGGCCGGAAAAGAAGATCGTGATCTTCGACTGCCACTGCATCAATCAGGACGGCAAGGACGTCATCTCCGGCACCGCGGAGGTCATCGCCCCGGCGGAGAAAGTCAGCCGGGACAGGGTCGAGGCTCCGGAATTCGTGCTCCAGAACCACGACCGCTATCAGCAATTGATCGCCCGGTGCGATGATTTGCCGGCGATCGCAACGGCAGTCGTACATCCCTGCAGCGAGGGAGCCCTGCGGGCGGCGGTGGAGGCCGCCGAGGCCGGACTGATCGATCCGACGCTGGTTGGCCCGGAAGGCAAAATCCGCACCCTGGCCGATGCGGTGGGGCTCGATCTGTCGCCTTACCGTCTTGTCGATGTGCCGCACAGCCATGCCGCTGCCATGCAGGCCGTTGCCCTGGTTCGCGCGGGCAAGATCGAAGCCTTGATGAAGGGCAGCCTTCATACCGATGAATTGATCCGTGAAGTGACCAGCCGGGAAACCGGGCTGCGGACCGGTCGCCGCATCAGCCATGCCTTCGTCATGGACGTGCCGGGGCACGCCCACCCCCTGATCGTCACCGACGCCGCGATCAATATCTATCCCAGCCTCGATGACAAGCGGGACATCTGTCAGAACGCCATCGACCTGGCGCATATCCTGACGTTCCCGGAACCGCGGGTCGCGATCCTTTCGGCGGTGGAAACGATCAACCCCAAGATCGCCTCGACCATCGAGGCCGCGGCCCTGTGCAAGATGGCGCAACGCGGGCAGATCACCGGCGCCCCCCTGGACGGCCCCCTGGCGTTCGACAATGCGATCAGCGAAGAAGCTGCCCGGACCAAGGGCATCGAGTCGCCGGTCGCGGGCCGCGCCAACATCCTGGTCGTGCCCGACCTGGAAGCCGGCAACATGCTGGCGAAACAACTTACCTTCCTGGCCAAGGCCGATGCGGCCGGCATTGTGCTCGGCGCCCGTGTGCCGATCATTCTGACCAGCCGCGCCGACAACCTTCGCACGCGTCTTGCGTCCTGCGCGGTCGCGGCCCTGATTGCCAACGCGCAACGTCAGCCCGAAACGCCGGCCGTTCTGGCGGAGTAGGGCCGATGACCCAAACAGTTCTGGTGATTAACGCAGGTTCTTCAAGCCTCAAGTTTTCCGTCCACGACGCGCGCGACGACGGGCAGGTTGAACTGTCCGCCAGGGGGCGGATCGAAGGGATCGGCGGCACTCCCCATTTCATCGTCAAAGATATCCAGGGAAATGTGCTGGCGGAGCACCACTGGCCAAAGGATAGGACCGTCCAGCATGAGCAGTTCTTCGGTTATCTGGGCGACTGGATCGAAAGTTACCTTGAAGGGGCCAAGCTGGAAGTCGTCGGCCATCGCGTCGTCCATGGCGGAACCCGGTTTACCGCACCGGTCCGTATTGATGACGACGTCCTAGGTGCCTTGGAAGCCCTCAGTCCGCTTGCCCCCCTGCATCAGCCGCATAACCTTGCGGCCATTCGTGCCGTCGCGGACGATCACCCCGATCTGCCCCAGGTCGCCTGCTTCGACACGGCCTTCCACCAGGGGCATTCGGCCGTTGCCGACCGGTTCGCCCTGCCAGGCAATCTTTATGACCTCGGCGTGCGGCGTTACGGGTTCCATGGCCTTTCCTACGAATACATCGCGCGTACCTTGAACGAGATTGCTCCTGAAATCGCCGAGGGGCGGGTGATCGTTGCCCATCTCGGCAGCGGCGCCAGCATGTGCGCCATCCAAAACGGTCGCAGCATTGACAGCACCATGGGGTTTACCGCCCTGGATGGTTTGCCGATGGGGACGCGCTGCGGCGCCCTGGACCCTGGCGTGGTCTTGTACCTGATCCGCGAACGGGGCATGACGACCGAAGCCATCGAGGATCTGCTCTATCACCATTCCGGGATGCTCGGCGTGTCAGGCCTTAGCAGTGACATGCGAGACCTGTTGGCAAGCCCCGATCCGAAGGCGCAGCTAGCGGTCGACCTGTTCGTGTTTCGGATCGTTCGTGAGCTGGGCGCTCTCGCGGCCGCCATGGGCGGGATTGACGGTCTCGTCTTCACCGCCGGCATCGGCGAGAACGCGCCGGAAATCCGGGCGCGTGTTTGCGACGCGGCACGATGGTTGGGAATTGACCTGAACCCAGGTGCAAATCAAGCCGGCGGTCCGCGCATCACGACCGCTGAAAGCCCCGTTTCCGCCTGGGTCATTCCGACCAATGAGGAGCGCATGGTCGCGCTGCATGCACTCGCGTCCGTCCGCCAACAACGACAAAGGAACGGAAGCCATGATTGAAATCGCAAAATATCCCCTGGCCGGGAAAAAGGGTCTGATCCTCGGCATCGCCAACGAGCATTCAATCGCCTACGGCTGTGCACAGGCTTTTCGCGCGCTTGGCGCGGATTTGGCGATCACCTACCTGAACGAAAAAGCGAAACCTTACAGCGAGCCTCTGGCAAAGGAGCTGGACGCGGCGTTGTTCCTACCCTGTGACGTTAGCGAAGACGGACAGTTGGAGGACGTTTTCGCCGCGGTCGAAAAGACCTGGGGGCGGCTCGATTTCGCGCTTCATTCAATCGCCTATGCGCCGAAGGCGGATTTGCACGGGCGCGTCGTCGACTGCTCGCGTGATGGCTTCGCCTTGGCCATGGATGTTTCCTGCCATTCCTTCATCCGCATGGCGCATCTGGCCGAACCGCTGATGAAGGACGGCGGCACACTGTTCACCATGAGCTATTACGGCGCGGAAAAAGTCGTTGAGCACTATAATATCATGGGTCCGGTGAAGAGCGCGCTTGAGGCGGTGGTGCGTTATATCGCCGTCGAACTCGGCCCCAAGGAAATCCGGGTGCACGCGATCTCTCCCGGCCCAGTCAGGACGCGCGCTGCGTCCGGCATTGATCATTTCGACGCGTTGATGGAGAAGGCCGCCGCACGTGCACCAAGCCATAAACTGGTCGGTATTGAAGATGTCGGGATGGCTACGGCATATCTGGCCACGGACTATGCGAAACTGATCACCGGTGAGACCATATATGTCGATGGCGGGTATCATATCCTCGCCTAGGCAAAGGCATCTCTGCCAAGGGTTGCGTTGGGGGCCGAGGGTAAGCAGGAAAAGAGTGAGTCAGAATGAATTCTAGAGCGATCCTGATAGCCGGCGTGGGGGTCATTGCCCTCGCAATTGGCGGTGGTTTCTTCTGGTGGCAACAGCACCGAACCGAACTGCCTGAAGGGTTCAGCCGCGCCAATGGGCGGATCGAGGCGAAGCGGGTCGACGTCGCGCTGAAATTCGGGGGACGGATCGCCGAGGTTCTGGTCGAAGAAGGGCAGATGGTTGCCGCAGGGGCCGTGGTCGCGCGGATCGACGCCACCGAGCTTGAAGCACAGGTTCGCGCCGCCGAGGCGGCAACCCGGCAGGCGGTTCAGGAACTGGCACAGGCCAAGGCATTGTTCGCCCAACGGGAAGGGGAACTGGCCCTCGCCAAATCCGAACTGAAGCGGACGGAACTGCTTTCCAAACGTGGATTTGCGACGGGTGAAACGCTCGACCGGCGCCGGTCTCAGGAAATCACCGCCGCTGCCGCCCTCAATACCGCCCGCGCGCAAATCGTCTCGGCACAGGCGGCGATCGAAGCATCGGAGGCGCAGACCGCCGCCCTGAAGGCTAATCTCGCCGATTACACCCTGATCGCGCCACGCAGTGGGCGGGTCCAATACCGCCTGGCGGAGCCCGGAGAAATCCTGGCGGCCGGGGGGAAGGTCATTACCTTGCTCGACCTGACGGACGTCTATATGGATGTCTATCTGCCGACCGATGACGCGGGCCGCCTGCGGTTTGGTGCCGAAGCACGGCTTATCCTTGATGCGGCCCCACAATACGTGATTCCGGCAACGGTAAACTTCATCGCGTCTGAGGCACAGTTCACGCCCAAATACGTCGAGACTAAAAGCGAGCGCGAGAAGCTGACGTTTCGCGTGAAGCTGCAGATCCCGGCGGAGGTTCTCAGCAAGTATCAGGATGTCGTGAAAACCGGTGTCCCCGGAACGGCAATTGTCCGGGTTTCGCCGGAGGCCGAATGGCCGAGTACATTGGTCGTGAAGCTCCCTTGATGGCGATGCCTGCCGATCCGGTCGCGGTCCTGAGCGGCGTTACCCATCGCTATGGGGGAATGGTGGCACTTGATGATGTCTCGGTTTCGATCCCCGCGGGTCGGATGGTCGGGTTGATCGGACCGGACGGTGTCGGCAAGTCCACGTTTCTGGGACTAATCGCCGGGGTGCGTCGCCTGCAAACGGGCAGTGTCGAGTCGCTTGGAGGGGCAATGGGTGACTGGCGGCACCGCGACCGGGTCTGCGCGCGCATCGCCTACATGCCACAGGGGCTTGGCCGAAATCTTTACCCGACGCTTTCGGTCTTTGAAAACATCGACTTCTTCGGCCGGCTTTATGGCCAGTCGGAACATGAGCGCCGTACACGCATCGCCGATCTGCTTCAAAGCACGGGACTCGATCCGTTCTCGGACCGCCCCGCTGGCAAGTTATCCGGTGGCATGAAACAGAAACTGTCCCTGTGTTGCGCGCTGATCCACGACCCCGACCTGCTGATCCTTGATGAACCGACAACCGGGGTCGATCCGTTGTCGCGCCAGCAATTCTGGAAACTGATTGACCGCATCCGTGCGCGCCGCCCGGGCATGAGCGTGATAACGGCGACCGCCTATATGTCGGAAGCAGAACGGTTCGAGCATCTCATCGCCATGAACGCCGGCAGGGTTCTTGCCGAAGGAACGCCAGACGCCGTGAGGGCGCAAGCCGGTGCGGATACGTTGGAAGCCGCGTTCATCGCGCTTCTGCCGGAAGAAGACCGGCGCGCCCATCAGGCGATCATCCTGCCGCCGTGGACTCCCCAGGACGGCCCGCTCGCCATCGAGGCGCAAGACCTGACCATGCGCTTCGGTAATTTTACGGCTGTCGACAACGTCAGTTTCAGAATTGAACCTGGAGAAATTTTCGGATTTCTCGGATCGAACGGCTGCGGCAAGACCACGACCATGAAGATGCTGACCGGTCTGTTGACGGCGACCGAAGGTGAGGCCCGGCTGTTTGGAAAACCCGTCGGCAGCGACGGCATGACGATGCGGCGGCGTGTTGGGTATATGTCGCAATCGTTTTCGCTCTATTCCGAGCTTTCGGTGCGCCAGAACCTGTTCCTGCATGCGGACCTGTTCCACATCAAAGGCGCGCGCCGCCAGGCCCGGGTCGAGGACCTGATCGATCGGTTCGATTTGCGCGACGTCGCCGATGCGACGCCCGGAAACCTGCCGCTGGGAGTTCGCCAACGCCTGCAACTGGCCGTCGCGGTGCTGCATGAACCCGAAATGTTGATCCTTGACGAGCCGACCTCAGGCGTCGACCCGATCGCGCGCGACGCTTTCTGGAATTTGTTGATTGATCTGTCGCGCAAGGACGGGGTGACGATCTTCATTTCCACCCATTTCATGAACGAAGCGGAACGCTGCGATCGAATTTCGCTGATGCACGCTGGCAAGGTTCTGGCGCAAGGCTCGCCTGACGAACTGCGCGCACAGCGGGGGGCCTCATCGCTTGAGGCGGCGTTCATCGATTTTCTGGAGGATGCCGGCGCGGAAGATGTCTCTGCTGAGCGCAAGCTGACCCTTCCGGCCGTGGCGGCGCCGCACGGCGCGCAATCCAGTTGGATCTCGGCCGCCCGTGTCTGGGCGTTCACGCGGCGCGAGGCAATGGAAATCCTGCGCGACCCAATTCGCTTGGCCTTTGCCCTGGTCGGGCCGATTGTCCTGATGCTGGCGATGGGGTTCGGCATTACCTTCGATGTCGAGAATTTGTCCTATGCTGCCCTGGATCAGGACCAGTCCCGCGAAAGCCGCATGTTCCTCGACGCGATGTCGAGTTCACGCTATTTCGACGAGCGCCCCCCGATTGCCGATTTTGCTGAATTGGACCGCCGTATGAAGACGGGCGACATCTCGCTCGCCGTCGTCATTCCTCCCGAGTATGGCCGCGATCTCCTGGCGGACCGCACGCCGCAAATAGGTGCCTGGCTGGACGGATCGAACACCACGCGGGCCGAAACGGGGCGCGGCTATGTGCAGGGTGTGCTGTATGCGCATCTGGCCGACATGTCGATGCGGGAAACCGCCGTGGCTCCCAGCATCTATCCGGCAACGGTTACCCCACGCTTTCGCTACAATCAGGCCTTCCGTTCGCAATACGCGATTCCCCCCGGCGTGCTGATGATGCTGCTGATCATGATCCCCGCCATGCTGACGGCGCTTGGGGTGGTGCGGGAAAAAGAGATGGGGTCGATCCTCAATCTCTATGCGGCCCCGGCCCGGAAAATCGAATTTCTGCTTGGCAAGCAGCTTCCCTATGTCGGCGTTGCAATGGTCAGTTTCGTCTGTCTTGTCACGCTGATGCTGACGGTGTTCGGTATCGGTGTGCCGGGGAGCGTTCTTGCCCTGGTGTTGGGGGCGCTTCTTTACGCGATGGCGGCCACGGCATTCGGTCTCGTCGTCTCGACCTTCGTTCGCTCGCAGATCGCGGCGATCTTCGCGACGGCGATCATCGTGATGATCCCAACGGTCAATTTTTCCGGGATGATGTATCCGGTTTCCACGTTGGAAGGTGCGGCTGCGATCACGGGAAAGGTTTTTCCGGCGCTTTATTTTCAGCAAATCAGTGCCGGTGTTTTCAACAAGGGGCTCAATTTTACGGTCTTATATCCCAACCACTTGATCCTGGCCGGGTTCTGCGTCCTCTTCCTGGGGATTGCGACGGCATTGCTGCGCAAGCAGGAGGCCTGAAACATGGGGACGGTTTCCAACATCTATCGGCTGGGCGTGAAGGAACTGTTCAGCCTGTTGCGCGACGCGGTCCTGATGGGGCTGATCTTTTATACCTTCACCTTCGCCATCTACACCGTTGCCAATGGCGTGCAGACGGAATTGCATAATGCCTCCATCGCCATCGTCGACGAGGATCGCACGGGCCTGTCAAATCGGATTTCAGGCGCATTCCTGCCTCCTTACTTCAAAGAACCCACGCTGATAGATCTGCATGCGGTTGATGCGGGCATGGATGCGGGCCTGTACACTTTCGTGCTGGATATCCCGCCGGGATTCGAGGCCGATGTCCTGGCCGGACGCCACCCGGTGATCCAACTCAATGTCGATGCAACGGCGATGACGATTGCGGGAAATGGCGCGACCTACATCTCAAGCATCATCAATGCTGAACTCCTGAAATTCGTCAGCCGCGCCAGCGGTGTCGCGGCACTGCCCGTCGATCTGCAGATACGGGCGAAATACAATCCCAATCTGAACTCTTCGTGGTTCATGGCAGTGATGCAGATCATCAACAACCTGACGATCCTAGCGATCGTGCTCAGCGGCGCAGCTGTCATCCGGGAACGCGAACATGGAACCCTGGAACATCTGCTGGTGATGCCGGTGACGTCAGCGGAAATCATGCTGGCCAAGATCTGGGCGAATGGATTGATTATCGTTCTGGCGGCGGTGCTGTCGCTGCAATTTATCGTTCAAGGATTGCTTGGGGTTCCCATTGTCGGATCAATCGTCCTGTTTGCGCTTGGGTCCGCTGTCTATCTTTTCGCGGTCACCGCGATGGGGATCACGCTATCCACTGTCGCGACAACGATGCCCCAGTTCGGGCTGCTGTCCATTCCGGTGTTTGTTGTGATGAACCTGCTGTCGGGTGGGGTAACGCCGCTGGAAAGCATGCCAGTGGCGTTGCAGAACGCGGTGCAGGTATTGCCCTCGACCCATTTCATCAAGTTCGCGCAGGCGGTTTTGTATCGCGGGGCCGGGATCGAGATCGTCTGGCCGGAATTGCTGACGACGGCCGGCATTGGCATGGCGTTCTTTGCCTTCGCTCTGACCCGGTTCAGGGCAACGTTGGCCGCCGCCAGGTAGATTGCCGCAAGTCCGTCTTGAGAGAACGGCCGGTCAAAATACGGGGAATATTTGGCGAGCCATTCGATCGATGATCAGAAGAACTGGAATCCTGGTTTCAGGACGAGGGGGGAGTGCCGTGATCTGGGCGGGCCTCGGACGGGCTTAATCCGAACTGTCGCTTGAATGCCGTTGAGAAATTGGCCGGATTGGAATACCCCGCGCCATAGGCCGCTTCGGCGACGCTCTTGCCCTCGCGTTCAATGGCGATGCGGGCGTGCTCCAGGCGCAGTTCCCGGCAGAAATCGGCAATGGTGCGGCCATAGACCGATTTGAAAGCGGTCTGCATCGTCCCGACGCTCATCCCCAGATCACGGGCCATCCGTTTCAAGGACGGGTTTTCCGTAAAGCGGGCACGGATATAGGCGCGTACGGCCTGGGCCTTCGCCTGGGTCTTCGTTGCGGGTGCTGCGCAGGGCGCCTCGGACTCAGTGGCGATGAGGCTTTCCAGTGCTTCCCGCAGGATTTCGATGGCGCGGCTTTCGACCGCCATTCGGGCCAATGGTGCCGGCGCGCGGGATGGATTGATGATCTGCTCGGCCAGGGCGACCGCGTGCAGGGACGGCCGCCAGGTGGCATAGCCGCGATGGGTCGCGGCAAATTTGGCCAGGTTGCGGTTGGGGAGATCCTTGTCGGCGAGGATGCGGTCGATCCAATCCCAGGGCACGGTGATGATGACCTTGCGCACGCGCGTCCCTTTGCGCGACAGGCGGACCATCTTGGAAACCTGGGTCAGTGACCAGATATGCCCGGTCGCGCCGTCCTGACCCGCACCCGGGCCCAGGCGGACGTCCAACCCGTCAAGCTTGACCACCAGGTCCCCTTCGAGCATGACCGCGACCGTGCAGGCGGGCGACATTTCCCATTCCGCCAGCAGGTCATGGGCTTCGACCGTATCCGTGGCATGCACGAACAGGCCGGAATGGCCGCGCATGTTATTCATGCGCCCGTGGATCGCCGTGTCCTTGTGCGCAAGAACGGGCGCCGAGATGTGGAAGGTCTCGGCATCGGTATTGATGGCCATTTCCTGCAGGTCGGCGCTGGTCACCGCAGTGTCCGCCGGGCGGAACCGCCGGGGGCTGACCTCCACGATTGTTCGATCCACCATGGTCTTAAGCTTCAGTTCCCACTAATCCCACCCGGGCCGGGCAGCGGCCCGATTCATCGGCGTTGCGCCTACGCATTAATAATAATTATTATTCGCAATTAGTAAAGCGCCACCTATTACGGCCCAAAGTGGTTGCAGTCGCCTATCGCCCGGCCGACATGGCGAAATCCAGGGGGCCGGGCCGAATTGCGATTTTTCACAAAGAAAATGTGTTTTTTGAAACGGCACGATGATGGCCGCTGTCGCCAAGCAATGATAATGAGAAGCATTCTTAAATACATGCGGCAACGACCAATCGAGGACCACCATGTCAATCACCCGATCCCGGGGCGCCCGCCGTCCTGCTTTGCTCTCCGCTCTTTTCTGCGGCACGGCCACCATGGCCCTGCTCACCCCCGCCGGACCGGCGGCGGCCCAGGACGCGACCGTGCTGGCGCCGATCTCCGTGACCGCGACGGAGGTCGCACCGGGCGGATATCAGATCGGCGCGGAGTATCTCGAGCACGCCAACCCCACCACCATCAAGGACGTGTTCCAGGGCGAGGCCGGGGTCAACGTGGGCGGTGGCGCCGACCTGGCCCGCAAGACCTACGTCAACGGCATCGAGGATTCGAACCTGAACGTGAAGATCGACGGCGCCCGTCAGGTCGGCACCACCTTCCACCACCTGGGCACGACCATGATCGATCCGAACCTGCTGAAATCCGTGCGGGTCGAGACCGGCGTCGCGCCGGCGGATGTCGGTCCGGCGACCCTGGGCGGCTCCATCGCCTATGAAACCAAGGATGCCCGCGACATCATCGAGCCGGGCAAGATGCAGAAGGTGTCGCTGAAGTATCAGCACGACACCAACACCAACCTGCACAGCCCGACCGTGACCTACGCCGCCCAGGCCCAAGGGTTCGAAGGGCTGTTCCACGGATCCTACGATAACGGAACAAACTATGAGGACGGGCGCGGCAATGAGGTCATCGGGAGTGCCCCCCGCATCAAGAATTTCCTGACGAAAGGCGCCTGGACGAGCAATACCGGGCATCGCATCGAATTCAACAGCTCCTATCTTCAGGACGAAGCCGTCCGCCCCAACCGGGTCAACTTCGCCGAACTGTCCAACGGCTCCGTGCCGGTTCCGCAGTCCTATCAGCGCCGGTCCCTGGGCGTAACCTACAAGGACGAGGCGCCCAGCGAATGGGTCAACCCCGAGGTCGTCCTCAGCTTCAACGAAATCCGTTATTCAGTAGAAAACCTGGCGCTTGCAGGAAATCACGACCTCAAATCGAAAACCACCAGCTACAGCGGAAAGCTGGCGAACACCTTCGCCACGGGCCTGGGGATCGCCAATACCGGCAACGTCACGGCCGGTGTGGATTTCTACCGCGACGAAGGGCAGAACGTGTTCGGCACTCATCCGTTCGGCTCCGGACGTCAGGGGATCTACACCGAACGTTCGCTCAACGTCGGCGCGTTCGTTCAGACACGCCTGAACTGGACGGAAAAGTTCCGCACCTCGGTCGGCGCCCGTTATGACCGGCAGGACCTGCACGGGATGGACGGCACCAAGCACGATTTCCAGGGCGCCAGCGGAAACGTCAACGCGGAATATGATGTCGTAAAGGGACTGACCGGCTACGTCGGCGGCGGCACCAGCTTCGGCGGCGTGCCGCTTGGCGAATCGCTGATCTACAACTTCACGTCCGTCTGGAATTACACCGACCTGGACCCGTCCCGATCGTTCAGCGGGAAATTCGGCTTCAAGGGTGAGCAAGGCCCGTTTTCCGGCGACGCGCATGTTTTCTACACCCGCGTCCTGAACGCGCATCAACGCGGCGATAACGACCGTCAGTCGAACAACAACCTGACGACCAAGGGCCTTAACCTCTCGGGCAAGTACACTTACGGGGACGGCTTCGTCCGCGCCACCTATTCCTATCAGAACCTGCGCGCCAACGGCCAAGTCCTGGAAACCGGTTCCGCCAGCTATCACGGCTTCAACATGGGTTCGACCATGACTTTCGACGCCGCCCATAGCTTCCCGTCCTGGGGCCTTCGCATCGGCACGTCCAACGAACTCGCGTTCCATCAGGACGACGACCCGGCCTTCCACAAGAACTTCTATGTGACGACCAATATCTACGCCCAGTGGGAGCCCGAGGCGATCGGCGACATGAATATCGAGGGCCTGACCCTGCGCCTGGACGTGAAGAACCTGTTCGACCGCAGTTATGTGGATCGCGCCACGTCGGGCACCGACAGCAACAGCGCCACGGCCTACAACGAACCCGGGAGGACGTTCCTGCTGACGGCAAAAATGGATTTCTGACCTTACCCGAACGTACCTGTTTACTGCGCGGCGGGCCCGCCCCCAGACGATCTTCGCATCGCCGGGGGCGGCGCCCGTTCCGCGCGTTCGGGCGTTGGGCCCAACGCGGAGACAAAGGACGAGGATCATGGACACGAAAGTTGAACGAATGAACGGCAAGACGACGCGGCGGGCGCTTCTGGCATCCGCCCTGATTCTCGCGGTGGGACTTCTGGCACCGCCCGCGGCCGCCGAAACCGTCCGCGTAACCGACCTTGCCGGACGCACGGTCGAGGTGCGCGTGCCGGTCAAGACCATGATCCTGGGCGAAGGCCGGTTTGTGCCGACCTTGGCCATTCTCGACCCCAGCGATCCGTCCGACCGCATCGTCGGCATGATGGGTGATTTCGAACGCTTCGATCCCGCCGGATACGCCCAGTACGTGAAGGCCTTTCCCCGGATCAAAGGTATTCCCCAGATCGGTCACGGCAGTGCTGAATCCTTTTCCCTGGAAAAATCCATCAGTGTGAAGCCGGACGTCGCCATCTTCGGATTGGGGTCGGGCCATGGTCCGGGCGCGCGGCACAAGGCGATCCTCGACCGTCTGGCCGCCGCCGGGGTGCCCGTGGTCGTCGTCGATTTCCGCATGGACCCCCTGATCAACACGCCGAAAAGCATTGCGCTTCTGGGTAGGCTCCTGGGCCGCGACGCCGAGGCCAAGGCGTTCAACGATTTCTATGCGGCCCAATTGAAACGGGTGGCGGACGGCCTCAAGGGCGTCACGGACAAGCCCAAGGTGTTCATCGAAATCCATGTCGGCGGGCGCGACGACTGCTGCGCCACCATGAGCCAAGGCATGATGGGCCGCTTCATCGACTGGGCCGGCGGCGACAATATCGCCAAGGGAAAAATTCCGGGCGCCCATGGGTTGCTCAGCCTGGAATACCTGCTGGTCAGCCAGCCGGAAATTTACATGGGCACCGCCATCGGGGGCGCCGGCGTTACTTATCCCAAGCCCGGGCGCATCGTGCTGGGCCCGGGTGCCGGTGAGGACTTGGCGCGCAGATCGTTGGCGTCGGCCACCGCGCGCCGGGGTATCAGCGATCTGACCGCCGTCAAAACGGGCCGCGCCCATGCCATTTGGCACAATTTCTACAACACGCCTTTGAACGTGGCCGCGGTGCAGGCCATGGCGAAATGGATCCACCCCGATCGCTTCACGGACCTGAACCCGCAAAAGACCCTGGAGACCCTGTTCGAGAAATTCCAGCCGGTGCCGCTGGACGGTGCCTATTGGGTGTCCCTGGGGGCCGGGGCCGAGGCGGCATCGAAATGAGCGGGGCCGACAACCTGGCGGATATGGCCGCGCCCCTTGCCACCGGCTACCGCCGTTTCGTCACGCGGCGCATGGTTTGGCTCTGCGCGCTGGCGGCGGCCCTTTGCCTGGCCACCGTGGTCAACGTGATGACGGGCCCGGCGGGGTTCAGTCTGGGCCAGGTCATTGACGGGCTGCTGCACCCGGACGCGTTGGAGCCGGGGGCCTATGTCATCCTGTGGGAAGTGCGTCTGCCCTTCGCCCTGATGGCGATCGTCGTCGGCGCCTGCCTGGGCCTGGCCGGGGCCGAGATGCAGACCGTCCTGAACAATCCGCTCGCCAGCCCGCAGACGCTGGGCGTGATGTATGCGGCCACCCTGGGCGCGTCGCTCGCCATCGTGTTCAACCTGGCCGCCCCCTTGGGCCTGCCGGAAACCTATGTGGTGCCCGTGTTCGCCTTTGCCGGCGCGATTGCCTCTGCCGCCGTGATCCTGCTGCTGTCCCGGGTCTACGGCGCGACCGTCGATACGGTGATCCTGTTCGGCATCGCCCTGGTGTTCGCCCTGCAGGCGCTGATCCAATTGATCCAGTTCGTTGCCGATAGCGACAGCCTGCAACAGATCGTGTTCTGGACCATGGGCAGCCTGACCCGCGCAACCTGGGAAAAGGTCGCCATCGTCGGCGCCGTGTTCGCGCTCTGCCTGCCCGCCTCGATCCGCCAGGTCTGGGCCATGACGGCGCTGCGCGGTGGCGAGGATTATGCCCGCAGCTACGGCGTCGCCGTGGACCGGCTGCGCCTGACCGTGCTGCTGCGGGTCAGCGCCATGACCGCCGTCGCCGTCGCCTTCACCGGGGTGATCGGTTTCGTCGGCCTGGTCGGCCCGCATATCGCGCGCCTGGCCCTGGGCGAGGATCACCGCTTCTTCCTGCCGGGCAGCGCCTTGGCCGGCGCGGTGATCCTGTCGGGTGCCTCGCTGATCGGGAAATCCCTAGTCCCCGGCGTGCTGATCCCCGACGGCATCGTCACGGCGCTGATCGGCATTCCCCTGTTTCTCGCCCTGTTGATTTCGCAAAAGCGGCGGGGCTAGCCATGACGTCGCTGAAGATCGAGAACGTCAGTCTCGCTTACCCAGGGAAACAGGTCCTGACCGGCGTCACCTTGCCGGAAATCCCGCCGGGATCGCTGGTCGGTGTGTTGGGCCCCAACGGGGTCGGCAAGTCGACCTTGCTGCGGGCCTTGGCGGGGTTGGGGCCGTATACGGGAACGGCGCTGCTGAACGGCGAGAACCTCAACGGCATGAGCCATTTTCGCCGCGCCCAACGTGTCGGCTATCTGCCGCAGGCGCTGCCGCAGGAAACCAGCCTGGTCGCCTACGAGGCCGTGCTCAGCGCCTGCCGCGCGGTGCGCCCGGACTTGGACAAGACCCGGATCGACGCGGCGGTGGAACGGGTGTTCGACGTGCTGGGCATCCGCCCGCTGGCGTTCCAGGCGCTCAACAAGATGTCGGGCGGTCAGCGTCAGATGGTCGGCCTGGCGCAGGTCATCGTGCGCCGGCCGTCGGTGATGCTGCTGGATGAGCCGACCAGCGCCCTGGACCTGCGCTGGCAACTGACGGTGCTGGATACCGTGCGCATGATCCTGGGGCGTCACGAAGGCCTGTGCCTGATGGCGCTGCACGATATCAACCTGGCGATCCGCCATTGCGATTTCATCGCGTTGTTCGGGGATGGCCGTCTGCTCGCTTTCGGCCCACCGGCCGAGGCGGTGACCAGTGACATTCTGTCCCAGGCCTATGGAATCGCGGGCCGGGTCGAGACCTGCTCCCGCGGGCTTCCCTTCGTCGTCACCGAACCCACGCAACCGATCCTCCCCCCAACCGGCCAATAGGAGATCCGCCATGCCGACCTGTTTCGCCGCCGTCGAAACGGAAAACGCCAGCAAGTACCTCATGCAGTTGTGCAAGCACTTCGCCCATAAGGTCGATGTCGACTACGACAGCGCGCGGGCCCGGGTCGAATTCCCGCCGGGCCGCTGTATGATGACTGCCGAGGGCTCTACCCTGTCGTTCTATTGCCGGTCGGGCGAAGACCGGGGCATCGCCGTCATGCAGCACATCCTGTCGGACCATCTGACGCGCTTCGCCTGGCGCGAGGACATCACCTTCGATTGGCGGGAACAGTTTCCGGAGCCCGTTCCCGATGTCGTGCGCCTGGGCTTCGACGCTGGCTGACGGGCCCCTGGCATGAACGAAGCGCGATACATGACCCTGCCCGGCCCCGGCCATTGGACGGCGGCGGGGCTGGTCGCGCTGGCCATTCATCTGGGTGTTCTGGCGGCGGTTCTGTCGGCACCGCCGGACGGTGCCAAGGCGCCCGGCCTGGGCGGGATCGATATTGCCCTGACCTTGACGGCAGCCCGCGCGGGTGCCGAAGCCGACGCGCGACAACAGCAGGCGCAAACGCCGCAGGATGTCCCGTCACGGGATGTGTCCCCGGCGGATGCCGTTCCCTCTGCCCCCACCGAAGCCCAAGCCGTGCCGCCGGAACCCGTGGCGACCGTCTCCCAGCCGATCGCTGAATTGGCGCCACCGGTCATGGCCGAGGTGGCGGTCGCCGTGGAGCCGAAAAAAAGCCTGCCCGTTCCCCCAGCCAAGCCGGTGCCGGTCAAATCCGCGCGGCCGGATAAAGTGACCGCGAAAACCCCGCCCAAGGCTGTCGCGGCCGCACCGACCAAACAAGCCCGGCCGGTCGTTCCCGCGGACCGGGCGCAGCAAGCGTCGCGGGCAACCTCGGCCAGCCAAGGGCGCCAAGACGACAGCCGCAAGGGCCAGTCGGCGGATGAACGGAATGCGCTGGGCGGTGGGCCCGTCGGCTCACCGGCGCCGGACTACATCAATGTCCTGCGTTACTGGTTGGAGCGCAATAAGACCTATCCCAAGGATGCGCGGCGTCTGCGTCAACAGGGTGTTGTGCATCTTTATTTTCGGGTGACACGCAATGGCCGGGTGCTGGCCTTCGACATCCGAAAAAGTTCAGGTCACATGCTCTTGGATGGAGAGGCGGAGGAAATGCTCAAACGGGCACAGCCCCTGCCCAAGTTTCCCGACGACATGCCGGGCGGGTATCTGGATGTGGTTGTCCCCGTGCTGTTTTCGCTGCGCGGGAACAGTTAGGCAAGAGTACGGACGCTGAAACACCTGTGACCGTCGGGATAGATGAAACCCAACCAGAAGGGGGCACTCGGCGCATTGGAACGTGGGGCGTCGCCACGGGTTTGACAGGATGCCGGTTTGGGGTACTCAGGTCTTGGGTGGCCGGTGGTCGGCCTTGATCACGACTTCCCGTTGCGGGAAGGGGATCACGATGCCGTTTTCCTGCAGCGCCTGATAGATCATGAACAGCAGGTCCCCGCCGACCCGATTTTTGCCGTCGTCGATCCCTTCCATCCAGAACTCGACCAGGATCTCGATGCCGTTGGCGTTGAAGGCCTGAACTTCGGCATCGGGGCGTTCCTCGAAGGGCACGCTCTCGCCGCTCAGGACCTTGGGGTGTGAGGCCACGACCTCCCGCAAAAGTGTGAATAGCTTCTCAAGATCGGTGCCGTAGGCGACCTCGAAGACGATCGGGTAGCGCTGTTTCTTGTGATTGTGGGTCCAGTTGATGAAGGCGGTTGTGATGAACCGCTCGTTCGGCACCATGATGTCCCTGCCGTCGTAGGTTTCGAGCGTCGCCGACCGCATCGTCAGTTCCCTGAGTACGCCGGCGCGGCCGTCCTCAAGTTCGATGTAATCGCCGATCGCGATCGAGCGGTCGAGGAGAATGATGATTCCCGAAATGAAGTTGGAGGCGATCTGCTGCAGGCCGAAGCCGAGACCGACACCGATGGCGCCGCCGAACACCACCAGGGCCGTCAGGTCGATGCCTGCGATCTGCAGGATCATGAGGGTGATGAGAACGAACAGCCCGATCTGGAAGGTCTTTAACACCAATTCCTTCGTGGTGTCCGTGAGCGTTTCGCGGCGGCGGATGAAGTCGACGCCCCGCTGATTGGACAGCCGCCCGAGCCAGAATAGGACACTGCCGAAGATGACCGTGCGCGCCAGCGCGTAGAGTGTGAAGTGGATATTGCCGAGGTTGAAGTCGATGCCCTCGAGAATGGCGATCAGCGCGTCAAGCAGGCCGACCGCGTAGAGAAGGATGAGCGGTGACAGAACGAACAGGGCAAAGTGGCGCACCGTCGGGCTGTTGGCGATGCGCGTGGCGGCGATATAGGCGATGGAGAGAAAGTTCAGGCCCTGGACGAACTGGACGAGCCACTTGGCCTCGAAGAACTCCCTGGAAATCTCGGCGGCGATGCCAAGCAGGATCGCATTGGTGACGGGGAATATCAGATCGCGGAGATGATATGACGCCGTGCTGACGCGGGAGGTGATCTTCTGGGCCTTGCCGGCCGCGTCCGGGGTGTCGCCGCCGGCGCCCCGTTCGATCCGGGTCCGGAGAAACCTCGACAGCCCCCATGAGCATAGCGCCGTGATTCCGACAGCGAGAAGTTGGAGATAAAAATCCGAACTTTCGAGCGTGGAAACCACAAAGTCAGAAAAGGAAGAAAGGAAATTTTCCAAAAGCGTCATCCTGTCTGGCGGAACGAAACGTCCGAGTGATTGTCACTTGCCGGTCTGCAGGGGCGGGGCCGTGTCCGGGAGGTTCGCCGGCGGGAAGTCGTCTATTTCGCTGTCGGCAGTGTTCTGGCCAAGCGGCTCCAGGTCGTTGCGCATCCACCAGTACCAGAAGCCCTGATCGCGCATCCATTTCTCAAGCCGCGTGAGGTCGGTCCATTCCCGGGGCAGGCCGCGCGCGCTGTAGATCCGCGCCACGGCGCCGTCGACATAGGCCAGAACGCCCCAGGCAAAGGGATGTTTGTCCTGGTCACCGAAGCCGCCGCCCGCCTGCGTGCGATAGCAGCGGTAGACGACGGCATATTCGCCCAGCCGTCCCGCGTCGCGCAGGTAGGGGAAATCTGCTTGGGTGATGGTCATGGTGACCCCGAGGGCTACATCTTGGTCCATGATGTTGACACTTTCCACGATTACTGGCAACATCATGGTACATGGTGTAGTCCGTCGAGGCAACATCCCCCAAAGTGCCGGCCGTGACTGCGGCCCCAAACGGGGAGCCCGCAGCGGCCGGCGCCAGATTGAATCCGGCAGCCCATCGTTGCGCCGGCGCATGGAGATACGGACAATGACCGACAACCAGAGCCTGAACGCCCGCCGCCTGGCCGCGACCCCCCGCGGCGTCGCCACGGCCACCGCGATCTTCGCGGACCGCGCCGACAACGCTGAACTGTGGGACGTCGACGGGCGCCGCTACGTCGATTTCGCCGGCGGCATCGCGGTGCTCAACACCGGCCACCGCAACCCGGAAGTCATGCGCCGCGTCGAGGCCCAAATGGCGCGCTTCACCCATACGGCCTATCAGGTCATTCCTTATGAGCCCTATGTGGAACTGGCCGAACGCCTGAACGAGTTGGCCCCGGGCCCGACGCCGAAGAAGACCCTGTTCGTCACCACCGGCGCCGAAGCCGTGGAAAACGCCGTCAAGATCGCCCGTGCCCATACGGGGCGTCCCGGTGTCATCGCTTTCGCCGGTGGCTTCCACGGCCGCACCCATATGACCATGGGCCTGACCGGCAAGGTGCTTCCCTATAAGAAGGGCTTCGGCCCGTTCCCCGGCGAGATCTATCACCTGCCGTTCCCCATGCCCCACCACGGGGTCACCGAAGCCGACGCCATCGCCGCGCTCAACCGCCTGTTCAAGGCGGACGTGGAACCGGAACGCATCGCCGCCATCATCATCGAGCCGGTCCAGGGCGAGGGCGGTTTTTACATCGCCTCGTCGGAATTCCTGAAGGTGTTGCGCGACCTATGCGACGCCCACGGCATCCTGCTGATCGCCGACGAGGTTCAGACCGGCTTCGCACGGACCGGCAATATGTTCGCGACCGAGCATTCCGGCATCGAGCCCGACATGATCACCGTCGCAAAAAGCTTGGCCGGCGGCTTCCCGTTGGCCGGCGTGATCGGCAAGGCGGCCATCATGGACGCGCCCGAGCCCGGCGGCCTGGGCGGCACCTATGGTGGCAACCCGGTGTCCTGCGCCGCCGCTCTCGGCGTGCTTGACGTCATTGAGCGCGAAGACCTGATCGTCCGTTCGCGTCAATTGGGTGAACGCCTCAAGGCACGCCTGACACGAATGCGCGCGAACGCCAGCCTGCATCCCATCGGCGATATCCGGGGATTGGGCGCCATGGTCGCGTTCGAGTTGGTCAAGTCGCCGGGCACGCATGTTCCTGATGCCGAGGCTACCAAGGCGCTTTGCGCAAAGGCGCTGGAGAACGGGTTGATCCTGCTGTCCTGTGGGGTGTTCGCCAACACTCTGCGCATCCTGGTTCCGCTGACGGCGAGCGACGCCCTCATCGACGAAGGCATGGATATCCTCGAACGCTCCCTGGCCGACATCGCACAAGCCGCCATGGCTGCCGAATGACCGGCACGGGGTGCCGGTTGACGCGGCTCACGCATTTTGAAACGATGACCACTTATCCAGCGGGGTACCCGAGATCATGACGCCTTTTGCAATCGCCGGCGTCCAGATGCACATTGCGGCCACACATGAAAACGTGACCGCCATGGCCCATAAGATCGAACAGGTCGCAGCCCGGTTCCCCTGGGTGCAGATGGTCGTGTTCAGCGAATTGGCCGCCTTCGGACCCTTGCCGTCCAACCATCCGGAAAATCTCGACGCCACGCTCGAGACCTTCAAGAACCTGGCGCGTCAGTATCAGATCTGGCTGTTGCCCGGGACCCTATTCATGCGCCGCGCCGACGGCAAGCTGTACAATGTGGCCCCCGTGATCGATCCCAGCGGCACGGTCGTCGCCGAATACGCCAAGATGTTTCCCTTCACGCCCTATGAAGCAGGGGTCGAGGCGGGCCGCGAATTCTGTGTCTTCGACGTGCCCGATGTCGGGCGCTTCGGGCTGTCCATCTGCTACGATATCTGGTTCCCGGAAACCACGCGGCAGCTGGCCGCCATGGGGGCCGAGGTCCTGCTTCACCCCGTGCTGACCGGCACCATCGACCGCGACATCGAACTGGCCATCGCCCAATCCACGGCGGCCATGTTCCAATGCTACATCTTCGACATCAACGGCCTGGCGGGCGGCGGGACCGGGCGGTCCTGCGTCGTCGACCCGGGCGGTATCGTCCTCTATCAGGCGGCCGGTCAGGACGAGATCATTCCCGTCGAAGTCGACCTGGCGCTGGTGCGCCGTCAGCGCGCCGTCGGCATCCGCGGCCTGGGCCAGACGCTCAAAAGCTTCCGCGATCACCGCCACGAATTTCCCGTCTACGGCTACGAGGGCTTCGACGATACCTATCTGCAAAGCCTGGGGCCGTTGGAAATGCAGCCGAAAAATTCAAAAGCAGGGATAGATGCGCCGCCGCCGGCCGCGATCATGCCGCTGGCCGGCAACGAAGCCGCGCCCGCCGCCGGCGTCGTGCCCCTGATAATCGAGGGAGGAGGATAAACGATGCCGGATACCGCCGCGATCGAGGGCCGCCAGTCAATCAGCCATTACTACAACGCCTCTCAATTCCGTGCCGATACCTGGAACCGCCTGAAAAGCATCGTTTACCGCCTATCCACCGCCCGGGCCCGCCCCGGCGACAAGGATGCCGCCCAGAAAATACTCGACGAACTCGAGCCGCTGGAAACCTATTGGGCATTTCCCGGCCTGCATGTCTTCGGTCACCTTCATGCCCTGCTCAAGGCTGACGAGTTCGAGCATCTGACGCAGATCGTCAACGGCATCGTCGGCGCGCTGATGAGCGGCCAGTACCGTCGCCGCCACATCAACGTCCTGTCCCCCATCGAAGGCAACCTGACGGACGAAGATGAAGAGGACGTCGTCGACGAACGCGCCCGGCGCCGGCCCTATTTTGAAGTCCTGATCGTCGACGACATCAACCCGGCCAGTCAGCGCCAGCAGCGCGACAGCCTTGTCGCCATGCGCCGCGATGAAGACGCCTTCACTTACGAGCCGGTGTTCGTGCCCAGTTTCGAAGACGCGTTGATCGCCATCCTGCTGAACCACAACCTGCAGTCCGTGGTCATCCGCTACGGTTTTCAGCCTCGCTCCAAGCGGGTGATGCCGGTGCTGGAACGCTATCTCAAGCAATCGAAATGCGACGACCTGGACGACCTGGAACCGCAGCTTTACGGCATCCGTCTGGCCGACGTCATTGCCCGCATCCGCCCGGAATTGGACCTGTTCCTGGTCACCGACCAGAACGTCGAAGATATCGCCGGCCATGTCGGCGACGCCTGCCGGCGGGTGTTCTACAATCTCGAAGATTACATGGAACTGCATCTGAACATCCTGCGCGGGATCGAGTCGCGCTATCAGACGCCGTTCTTTACCGCGTTGCGCAGTTACGCCAAACAGCCGACCGGCGTGTTCCATGCCCTGCCGATCTCGCGCGGCAAGTCCATCGTCAAATCCCATTGGATTCAGGACATGGGCGAATTCTACGGCATGAACATCTTCCTGGCGGAAACCTCGACGACCTCGGGCGGGCTTGATTCCCTGCTGGAACCGCACGGCCCGCTGAAGCTGGCCCAGGAACTGACCGCCCGCGCCTTCGGCGCCAAGCATACCTTCTTCGCCACCAACGGCACCTCGACCTGCAACAAGATCGTCGTGCAGTCCGTGGTGCGGCCCGGCGATATCGTTCTGGTCGACCGCGACTGTCACAAGTCGCACCATTACGGGATGGTCCTGGCGGGGGCCGAGGTGATCTACCTCGACAGCTATCCCCTCCATGAATACTCCATGTACGGCGCGGTGCCGCTGCGGGTGATCAAGAAGACGCTTCTGGAACTGCGCGCCGCCGGCAAGCTCGACCGGGTGCGCATGCTGCTGCTGACCAACTGCACCTTCGACGGCATCGTCTACAACGTCGAACGGTTCATGGAGGAATGCCTGGCCATCAAGCCGGACCTGGTGTTCCTGTGGGATGAAGCCTGGTTCGGGTTCGCCCGCTTCGGGCCGACCTACCGCACCCGCACGGCCATGCACACGGCCGGGCGCCTGCGCGAAAAATACCGCTCCGACGAATACCGCGCGATCTATACGGCCAAGCAAAAGGACATCGAAGACATCGCGCCCGATGACATCGACGCCCTGTTGGACCGCCACCTTTATCCCGATCCGGATCAGGTGCGCGTGCGCGCCTACGCCACCCAATCGACGCACAAGACCCTGACCGCCCTCCGTCAGGGCTCGATGATCCATGTCCACGATCAGGACTTCAGCGCCAAGGTCGAAGCCTCGTTCCACGAGGCCTATATGACCCATACCTCGACCTCGCCCAACTATCAGATCCTGGCGTCCCTGGACGTCGGCCGCCGACAGGTCGAACTGGAAGGGTTCGAACTGGTCCAGAAACAGGTCGAGATGGCCATGGTGCTGCGCCAGCGCGTCCGTACCCATCCGCTGTTGTCGAAGCATTTCAAGATCCTGACCGTCGGCGACATGATCCCGGCGGCGCATCGCCAGTCGGGGATCGAAAGCTATTACGACCCGGAAACCGGCTGGAACAACATCTGGGAAGCCTGGGACGGCGACGAGTTCTGTCTGGATGCGACGCGCATCACGCTCTATGTGGGCGACACCGGTCTTGACGGCGACACCTTCAAGAACGAGGTGCTGATGGACAAATACGGCATCCAGATCAACAAGACCTCGCGCAACACGGTCCTGTTCATGACCAACATCGGCACCACCCGGTCGTCGGTTGCCTATCTGATCGAGGTCCTGGTCAAGATCGCCCGGGAACTGGAAGACCGGGTCGAGGACATGAACATGCCCGAGCGCAAGGTTCATGAGCGGCGCATCAATTCACTGAAGAACGAGTTACCGCCGCTGCCGGACTTTTCCCGGTTCCACGATGCCTTCCGTCCGGACCCCAAGGGCACGACCGCCGAAGGCATCACGCGCACGGCCTTCTTCATGGCTTATGAAGAAGCCAATTGCGACTATCTCAGCCTTGATGACGGCAGCCTCGACGCCGCCATGAAAAGCGGTCGTGACGTGGTCTCGGCCAGCTTCATCATTCCCTATCCGCCGGGCTTCCCCATCCTGGTGCCCGGACAGGTCATCAGCGACGAAATCATCGAATTTCTGCGCAAACTCGACGTGAAGGAAATCCACGGCTACCGGCCAGACCTGGGACTTCGCGTCTTTACCGAGGCGGCGCTGGCGGCGCAGGCGAAATAAGGACCTTCGCCTGACCGGTCAACCGCATGCCGACGCCCAATCACAATCTTTCGACGAGGGAGGTCAATTCGACATGAACGCCAAGCCAGTGACCCGCAAGCCCGCCGCCGCCAAGAAACGCGCCACCAAGAAGCCCGCCACCAAAACCGTTGCCAAAGCCGCGGTGAAGAAGACCGCCAAGAAGGCCGCGCCCCTGCGCAAGGCCCCGGCGAAGAAGGCCGCCGTCAAACGACGGGTGGCGCGTAAGCCGAAAGAGCACCTTCTGAATATTTCCGAGGTCCGGCGCTATTTCCACCGCAACGAGGACCCGATCTTTTTCATCTCGGCGACCAACTTCAACCTGTTGGGCATCGATGAATGGTGCCGGAACTTCAAGTACATCAACTACATAGACTGCTATGACGGCCGGCATCCCAACACTTTCGTGCCGACCGAGCAGGCACACCCGGAATTCGAAAGCATCGAGGACATCGTCGCCTATCTGCTGGAACACAAGGAAGTCATCGACTTCATCAAGTCTAAGGGCGGCAAGCCCAAGGCCGTGTTCCTGATGTTCGACGAACGGGTCGAAAAGGCCTGCAAGGACCTGGGCATCGAAATCTGGTTCCCCAAGGCCAAGCTGCGCGAAAAAATCGACCACAAGATCGAAACCGTGCGCATCGGCAACAAGGCCGGGGTGCCCAGCGTGCCCAACGTGCTGGGCAAGATCGCGAGCTACGCTGACCTGCAGAAACTATCCAAGCCCATCGGCAACGACCTGGTCCTGCAGTCGGCCTTCGGCGATTCCGGGCATACGACTTTCTTCATCAAGTCGGAGAAGGATTTCAACAAGCACGCCCATGACATCATCGGCCAGGGTGAGATCAAGGTCATGAAGCGGATCAATTGCCGCGGTTCGGCCATCGAGGCCTGCGCCACCAAGAACGGCACCATTGTCGGCCCGCTGATGACCGAATTGGTCGGCTTCAAGGAATTGACGCCCTATCGCGGCGGCTGGTGCGGAAACGAGATCTTTTCCGACGCGTTCGAGAAAAAGATCCGCGACAAGGCCCGCAAGTACACCTTCGATTTCGGCAACCAGCTGGTCAAGGAAGGCTACCGGGGTTATTTCGAACTCGATTTCCTGATCGACCAGGACAACGGCGAAATCTATCTGGGCGAGTGCAATCCGCGGGTCACGGGGGCCAGCTCCATGACCAACCATGCGGCCTTCGCCCATGCGGATGCGCCGCTGTTCCTGTTCCACCTGTTGGAGTTCTCGGGCGTGAAGTTCGATCTTGACGTCGAGGAACTGAACAACCGCTGGGCCGATCCGGACAACATCGACGGCTGGTGCCAGATGGTCATCAAGCATACGGAAGACAATGTCGACTTCATCACCGAGGCCCCGGAAAGCGGGATTTGGCAGCTGAACAAGGACGGCAGTCTGACCTATGACCGTTTCGATTATCACCGCCGCGCCGTGGAAAACGAGAACGAGGCGTTTTTCCTGCGCATTCAGAACGTCGGCGATTTCCGCTATGAAGGCGCCGACCTGGGCATTCTCATCACCCGCGGCCGGGCCATGGACGACAAGTTCCGCCTGACCCGGCGCGCCAAGGCCTGGATCAAGGGGATCAAGTCGCAGTACAAGGCGCGGCCATTGCCGTCGGTCCCGCCCGTGGCGGCTGAGGCACCAGCGTTCAAGATTCTCTGACAAGGAAACGGGATTCTGCTGCCGGAAAGCACCTTATTGACGTTCCAAGCGGTCTCGGAAAAGAAGCCCGGGGACAAATGGCGCGCGCTTTTTCAGCGGCACTGGCCTGCTTATGAACGGTGGTTCCTGTCGGAGGGGATCGAGGCGCGGCAGACCTACCTGGCCGGCCTCCGGGCGCTGAAAAGCCACATGCCTGAATTGGTGCCGACCTATGAGGCGCTGGTTGATCTCGCCGGCGGCGGTGATACGGCAGCCCGGTTTCTCAGCTTCTACTGCCCGCCGCCCTATTTGTCGGGATGCTCTCAGGCTGTCTGGCTCGGCTCGGAACCGCTTCTGGTCCGCAACTACGATTATCCACCGCAATTGTGCGACGGCGTCATTCTCGGCACAGGTTGGAACCGGCAATGGGTTACGGGGATGTCGGATGGCCTGTTCGGAATGGTCGACGGCATGAACGAGGCGGGCCTGGCGGTTTCCTTGACGTTTGGCGGAAGAACCATTGTTGGGGAAGGGTTCGGCGTTCCCTTGATCATTCGCTATATCCTGGAATTTTGTCGGACGAGCGCGGAAGCGGCAAAGGCGCTCAAGCGCATTCCCTGTCATATGGCCTATAACGTCACTGTCGTCGACCGCAAGGGACGCTATTTAACGGCCTATCTGTCACCGGATCGGGGATGCGTCATCACGGATTCCCGTGTCGCCACCAACCATCAAGAACAGGTGGAATGGCACCGTCATGCGCGGGCCACGGCGACGGTGGAACGCGAACGCTTTCTGTTGCATCGCCTGACCCTGCATGACGAACCCGCGGACCGCTTTATCGCCGCCTTCCAAAAACCGCCGTTGTATTCGATGGCCTATGACCGAGGCTTTGGAACGCTCTACACCTCCGTCTATTGGCCGGCTCAAGGCCTTGTGGAATACCGCTGGCCCAATGAAACCTGGTGTCACCACGTGGCCGCGCTTGACGAGGGTGTGCGGCAGATCAGATATCCAATTGGCGTTTTGAGGGCTTGATCAGCCTGTTCTTTCTTCGCGCAGGATACCTGGTTCGGCGACGGCCCGTTTAGGGGGGGAGGGCGCGCAACGGCGTTACGATCTCTATGCGGTTCGATGCCGTCGCAGAAAATAATGATGGGCGCGTCCCCGTGCGATTAAACAAAAATGCCTTAACCTTAAGCGGTTAGGGCATTTTTCTTGGCTGGCATCGCTGTGTTTTCGGGCAAATAACATGTATTTGACATCCATCAAACAGGAGGATATTAAACATGTATTATTTATCCATTAAATAGGAGATACCCATGAACCTTCCACATAACAACGCATGCCGTGCCTGGAGACTGGGGCTCGGTCTGGCCGCGGTCGGGCTGCTGTCGGTTGTTTCCATGCCTGCCGTCGCCAAGACGGTGAAGGTCGACATCCCCGTCATCGAAAAAGAACTGCCGATCGACAACAAAGGGACGACGCAACGCATGTGGACCTTCGGGGGCACCGTGCCCGGCCCGCTGGTCCGCGTGACGGAAGGCGACGAGATCGATTTCACGCTGCTCAATCAGAAGACCAACAAGAACAGCCATTCCATGGATTTCCACGCCGCGGTCGTCGACGTCCTGGATGAGTTCTCGGAAGTCCGCCCCGGCGACACCAAGCAGTTTACGTTCAAGGCGAACCATCCCGGCGTCTTCATCTATCACTGCGGCGCCAGTTCCATGGCCGAGCATATTTCGCGCGGCATGTACGGGGTGATCATCGTCGATCCCAAGGAAGGATATTCGGACGCCTATCCCAAGCCGGACCGCGAATACGTCCTGGTCCACGGCGATCTGTTCCAGGACGGCACCAGCGCCCAGGACCGGGCGATGAACAAGCAATGGGTCGGCACGCTGGTGAACGGCAAGCTGTTCCATTACGACCCGGTGCACGATCCCAACGCGGCCCTGACCTTGGAAGCGAAACCCGGCGAGCGTGTCCGCATTTTCTTCGTCAATGCGATGATCAACGAAGCGGCGGCGTTCCATCCGATCGCCGGTATCTGGGACCGGGTGTGGGACAACGGCAACCCGAAGAACCTGCGTTACAGCCTGCAAACGGCCGAAGTGCCCCCGGCCCATGCCATGACCTTCGACATCGTTCCGCCGGCCGGCCGCGCGACCAATAACGCCATTGTCGACCACCGGATGAAGCACGCTCTCAACGGCGCGATCTCCGTACTGATGAACTTCAAGGACGCGAATCCGGACAAGGGCAAAAACGGCAATCTCATTCTGCGCTGAGAACAGGAGCACCCCATGCGAAAGGTTATCGCACTCGGCGGCGCGGCCCTGATGACCGCGCTGTCCATGACCTCGGCCCCGGCGGCCGAGGCGCCGGCGAGTATCCAAAAGGACTGTGCGGTGTGCCATCAGATGTCAGGGCCAGCGAGCCCTGATCTGGCGGCGCGCCAGACCCGGAAGGGGCCGCCTCTTTACTTCGCCGGCAACAAGTTCCGCCGGGACTGGCTGGAAACATGGCTGCAAAAGCCCACGCGCATCCGGCCGGCGGGCGACTTCGCCCCCGACCATGCCGCCAAGGGGCCGGAGGGAGATGCCGTTGAGGCGGCGTCCCTGTCCGGCCACCCGGCGGTCGATGCGCCGGCGGCGAAGCAGATCGCGGACTACCTGATGACCCTGACACCGAATACGGCCCTCTTGGCGAAAGAGGACTATACCCCCGGCCGCGTGTCGGCCCGGATCGGAGCCATGGACTTCGTCAAGTTCAAGGGCTGCAGCGGCTGCCACAAGGATACGCCCAAGTACGGGGGCTTTTCCGGCCCCGAACTCCATACCGCGTGGCAGCGCCTCCAGCCGCCGTTCATCGTGTCCTACATCCGCGACCCGGCGGCTTGGGAACCTCGGACCCTGATGCCGAACAAGCATCTGAACACGGCTGGGATTCACAAACTGGCCAATTACCTGCGGACCATCGGCGAAAAACCGGAGAAGGCGAAATGAACAAGCTTTTCATTCTGGCTGTCTTTTTGTGCGGATCGATCCTCTATCCGCGGCCGGCGCCGGCTGCTGATGCGGCGCACGGCAAGACCCTTTACCGGGTCTACTGTACCCAGTGCCACGGCCTGTCCGGTGACGGAAAGGGCATCAACGCACCCCAGCTTTCCGTCCAACCACGCAATCACCGGGACCGGGCGGAAATGTCGGCCCGCACCGACGACGACCTGTTCAAGGCGATCAAGGAAGGCGGTCAGGCGGTCAACAAGTCGATCCTGATGCCCAATTGGGACGGCAACATGACCGATGCCGAAATCCACGACGTGGTCGCCTACCTACGCGCGCTTTGCTGCGCCGGCGCCAAATAGGAGAACGTGACATGCAAAGATTAGGAATGCTCATCCTTGCCTTGGCGCTGGGGGGGCTGTTGCCCGCCGGGGCCTGGGCCGAGGCCCGCCATTTCGACATGACGATCGAGGAAGTAACCATCGATGTCGCACCGGGCCTGAAATACAAGGTCTGGGCCTACAACGGGCAAGTTCCAGGCCCGCTGTTGCGGGTGAACGAAGGGGACGACGTCGAGGTCACGGTGACCAACAACACGACCCTCAGCCATACCATTCACTGGCACGGCATGTACCAGACCAACAGCTGGCGCAGCGACGGCGTGCCCAATGTGACGCAGAAGGCGGTCGAGCCGGGCGAGAGCTTCACCTATCGCTTCGTCGCCGACAAGGTGGGCACCCTTTGGTACCACTGCCACGTCAACGTTCCCGAACACGTGGGCCTGCGTGCCATGTGGGGCCCCTTCATCATCGATCCGAAGGAACCGATCCCCATCGAAAAGGAAGTCACCAAGGACGCCATCCTGATGTTCTCCGGCTGGAACCCCGAGGTCGCGCAGGAGTATGGCAAGGGGGGCCATCCGGGCGAGCCGATCACGTATTTCTCGATCAACGGCAAATCCTTCCCGACGACGCAGCCGCTCAGGGTCAAGAAGGGCGACGTCCTGCGTCTGCGCCTGATCGCCGCCACGCTTGATGTCGCGTTCCACCCGCATGGCCATGACATGCTGGTCACCCATAAGGACGGCCTGCCGTTGGCTTCGCCCTATGAGGCAGACGTCATTCACCTGAGCCCCGGGGAGCGTTACGACGTCATCATGCGCATGAATAACCCCGGGCGTTGGATCGCCCATGACCATATCGAGCACCATACCTCCAACAACGGCAAGGCACCGGGCGGCTCGGTCCTGGTCATCGAATACGAAGGCATCAAAACCGACGACTGGTACGTCTGGAAGGACAAGGCCTACGACGCCGATTTCTATTATTCGGAAAGCATGACCAAGGGGCCGGGGATCCATGACGTTCCCGAACATGAGGGCACGTTCCCGGAGCTTCGCCGCTGACCGCTTTTGATCCACGGTGTCCCCCCAGCCGAACGGCGGCGCCGGGTGCGAGAGCGCCCGGTGCCGCCCTGGGCGTTCCCGCTCCGGCGGAGGGCGGGTGTTGCGAGTGGCGGCATCCTTTTGTGTGATCTATAATCCGGCGCATGCATTTAAGCCGCCATTCAGATTATTCCCTGCGTGTCCTTCTGTATCTTGCGGCGCGTCCCGACGAGCGGGGCACGCTGTCCAAGATCGCCGCTTATTTCAACATTTCGCATGAACATCTGCGCAAGGTCGTTCACGAACTGGGCAAGGCCGGCTTCATCAATACCTTTCAGGGCAAGGGCGGCGGCATGGAGCTTGCCCGCCCGCCGGACCAGATCAATGTCGGCGACGTCATGGCGCGGCTTGAAGGAGCGGCCCCCTTGATCGACTGCGCGGCTATCGAATGCCGGCTGTCGCCGTTCTGCTCTCTCAGCAATGCCCTTGCCGAGGCGCAGAAGGCGTTCTTCGAAAGCCTCGGGCGGCACACGCTGGCGGACCTCATCTCCAGCAAGGACATGATCCGAAAGCTGATTGCGGTGGAGTGACGACGCGGCGCCGGGGCGTCAGGCGGCTTCCGCGGCGACCCGGCGAATGCCTTCAAGCGCCGGGGCCAGCAGGCGCCGGTCCGCGTCGCTGGAATAGACCAGGTAGGCGGGCAACGGAAAGGTCGGCGCATCGGGCAGCCGGTGCAGTTGCCCATCCTGCAGGTAGGGCTGTACCAAGCGGATCGGAAAGTACCCGGACCCGCCGAACTGCAATACGTGCTGCAGGCCGAGCCAGCCGATGTTGGCGGTGATTCCGGCCCCCACGAATTCGGGGAAGCGCGCATTGTGCTTGGCATAGAATTCGGGCCCCCAGTCGACATAGACGTAATCGGCGTCCGGTTCCGCCCGCGCCGTCGGCCGGCTCGAAACCATGACCAGGCTTTCCTCCATCAGGGCCTCGACGGTCAGGCCCGGGCGGCTTTGCGGCGTGTACATGACGCCGATGTCGAGGCGGCCTTCGATCAGGCCCTGCATGAGGTCCGTTTCGAACCCGATCTCCGCGCGGACCGAAACGTCGGGGGCGCTTCGGCGCATCAGCGGCAGCCAGCGGAGCAACAGGCGTTCCCACAGCCCGAACCGGCCCCCAACCGTGAGTGACGCCCGGTAGCCCCTGGAAATGCCCACGTCCTGGCGGGCGTGCTCGACCGTGCGCACCAGAACCGCCGCATGCTTTTGAAACTGATGCCCGGCCGGGGTCAGGGCCGTCCCGGCCTTGTTGCGCACGAACAGCTTGCAGCCCAATTGCTCTTCCAATGAATGGATGCGGGCACTGACCGTCGATTGGGTGACGTGCAGGCGGTCCGCCGCGCCGATGAAATTACCGGCGTCGATCACGGTCAGAAAGGTGCGGGCGAGTTCGGTATCCACGGGGGGCTCCTTGACCATGTGGTCAAAATTATATCGATACTATCGATTTAATCGGCAAAATTTAATCGTTTGCAAGATATAAAAGTCAAGTCGTACCCTTTTCAGGTCACCACGCAGAGATGTGCAGGTGCCGCTTCCGGGTAGGAAGCGCGCCTCAGACCGAAGGAAACGACCGTATGCAGCTTACCCATGCCAGCCTTCCTTACGCCTATGACGCGTTGGAGCCGCATATGTCGCGCGCGACCCTTGAAGCCCACCACGGGCGGCATCACCGCGCCTATGTGGACAAGGCCAAGGTCCTGGCCAAGGAAATCCGCATGGACGACATGCCGCTGGAACAGATCATTCAGCAGGCCGCCAAAAATGCCCATCAGCGGGACCTCCTGAACAATGCGGCGCAGGCGTGGAACCATGCGTTCTTTTGGCGCTGCCTGCGCCCGGACGGCGGGGGCCGGCCCGATGGCGATCTGGCGAAACGCATCGACGCGACGTTCGGCAGCCATGACGAATTTCTCGATGTGTTCACCCGCACCGCCTTGGGCGTGTTCGGCAGCGGCTGGGTCTGGCTGGTCATCGACGGCCCCGGGCTGGCGGTCATGCACACGCCCAACGGCGAGACGCCGATCATGCACGGGCTTTCGCCGCTGCTGACAATCGACGTTTGGGAACACGCCTATTACCTGGATTACCAGAACCGGCGGCCCGATTACGTGGCCGCGGTCATGGGCCACCTCATCAACTGGGACTTCGCGGCGCAGAATTTGGCGCGGCCGCGCGTGGCGGCAAGCGCCGCCGACCCACAGATCCGGAACAGCGCGGGGGGCTGACGATGGTGCCGTCGGACATCCGGTTCTGGTTCGGCTATTTCTTCATCGGCCCGCCCGTGTCGGGAAAGAGGCATCGCATGCTGGGCCTGGGGGCCCGTCCCCGCGAGGCATCGAACAACGACCATCGCTGTGAGGTCATTCCCTTCCCCGGTGCTGATCATGTGACGCCGCGGCCCGTTGAGGTTCCCCGCCCAGTCTGGGATCGCGCCCGCCGGAATGCCGAAATGATCTGGAGCCATCCGAAGACGCAGGGGGCTTTCATCGTCCAGCGGCTGGTCGCGATCACTCTTGCGGTCACCCTGGCGTCTCTGTTCGAACGGATATGTGAGTAGGGCCATGGACGGAATGATGATGAAATCGACACTCTGCGCGCTGCTCGGCTGCCGCTACCCGGTGCTTCAGGCGGGCATGGGCGGCGTCGCGCGGGCGGACCTGGTCGGTGCGGTGACCCGTGCCGGCGGTTACGGTTTCCTCGGCATGGTGCGTGAAAGCCCGGATTTGATCCGCCAACAGATCGAGGCCGTGCGGAACGGCACGGACCGGCCGTTCGGGGTCAACCTGATCCCTGCCGCGACCGATCCCCAATTGCTCGATGACGAACTGGCGGCCTGCTTCGATGCCGGCGTGCACTCGATCTGCCTGTTCTGGGATGTCTATCCGGACGTCATCAAGCGGGCCAAGGACCATGGCTGCCTGGTGTTCCATCAGGTCGGCACGGTCGAGGACGCGCGCCTGGCCGAACAGGCCGGCGCCGACGTGATCATCGCCCAGGGGGAGGAGGCCGGCGGGCATGTCCACGGCACGACATCGTCGCTGGTTCTGGTTCCCCAGGTCGTGCGGGCGGTATCCGTTCCCGTGGTCGCCTCAGGCGGGTTCGCCTCGGGCCGGTCGCTGGTCGCGGCTCTGGCGTTGGGCGCGGCGGGGATCCACTGCGGCACGGCGTTCCTGGCGACCGAGGAATCCTTCGCCCATGCCTATCATAAGGAACGGGTCGTCGGCGCGCGTTCGGAAGACACCCTGCGCACCGACCTGTTCGCCATCAATTGGCCCGTCGGGGCGTCAGTGCGGGTCATCGGCAACAGTCTGACGGCCAAGGCCGGCACCGCACGTTTCGGCCATGACCCTTATTTGCGCAAGCGCGAACCCATCGCCCTGGAGGACGATCGGCCGATCTATCGCTACAGCACGGATTCTCCCCTGCGCAACATGCGGGGCGAGCTTGAACAGCTGGCCCTGTTCGCGGGGCAGGTGGCGGGCGAAATCGACGACATTCCCACCGCGGCGGTGCGGATTGAGAGGATCATGGCAGAGGCGGCCGGGATCGTCGCCGCCCTGTCGGGCCGTTTCGAGGAGGTTGAGTAAATGGAATGGCGTGAGGTCAACAAGTGGCGGCGGGAAACGCGGAATGAAATTCTTGTCGCCAGGCTGGCGCGGCCATTGGCGGTCCGCAAGGTCACCCGGGACAAGATCGTGGGGCATCTCAGCCGTGAAATGCCCTGGCTCGGCCGGGACGGGTTCGGTTTTTACTGGCCGTTTCGAGGCGAACTGGACCTGCGTGATTTCGCCGCCGCGGCGACGTCCGGGGGCGGGGCGATGGCCTTGCCGGTGGTCGTGAAGGAAAAGCAGCCGGTCGAATTTTGGGAATGGCAGCCGGAGACCAAGATGGTTCCGGGGGTGTGGAGCATCCCGGTTCCGGCTTCGCGCAAGCGGGTTCAACCGCCCGCGTTGCTGATTCCGCTGTTGGGGTTTGACGATGCCGGGTACCGGCTTGGCTACGGTGGCGGGTATTATGACCGGACCCTGGCTGCCTCGACCGAAAAACCCCTGGCGATCGGTATTGGTTATGCCGTCGATCACCTGCCCACCATCCATCCGCAGCCGCATGACATTCCCATGGACGCGATCGTCACGGAAGAGGGCGTGCGGTGGATTTCCGCGCGAAACCCGCTTGCGACGGGGGGCCTGTCCGCCGGCGATGCGGGAGAACCGCCCTGCATGATGAGCGAAGCCGATCCCGCCTACATGGGCTATCTCACGGATGAGGAAACGGCCGCGTTTCTCAATGAACTTCTGGAAGGGGAGCGGGCCGGGGCGCGGGGCGTTATCGAGATGGCGCGCGCAACCCCGGATCTGGAGCTTCGCGTGGCGTTATCCGCAGTGGCCCAGGATGAGGCCCGGTACTGCGCCATGCTGTCCCGCCATATCGAACGCCTGGGCGGTCAGCCCAGTATCGAAACCGGCGCGTTCCTGGACAAACTGCGGGACACGGCGGAACAACAGGCCAAGATCGAATTGTTGAACAAGGGGCAGTCCTGGGTCGCGCGGCGGCTGGTTGAGTTTCTGCCGAAAATCGCCGACCCCGATTTGTATGACGATTTGTGTGAAATGCGCGAGGTCCATGACCGCAACGTCGCGCGCTGCGCGCGATTCACCAAACTGCCGGCCTGACGGCTGGTTTACGAACCACGGGGACGGCGGCCTTCTTCGGCATCCGCATCCCCGCAGCAGATCCCCGGACGGCCTGCCTGCCGCCCGGGGATCGTTGCCGCCGATTGTGTTTTTCTCCGATATGCTGCAAAATTTCCGTCACTGTTCCGGCCCCATTCCGGAACCTGCGGGAGGCCCATGATCCAGACGACGGCAAAGAAGGCGGCCGGATGGCTTGGCGAGATGTCGGGGGCGGTCGCCGATTTCGGCACCTTCCTGCCGCTGGTCATCGGCGTCCTGGCCGTGCGTGGGTTCGACGGCACGGGCGTGCTGACCGGCTTTGGTCTGTTCGCCTTGGCCGTGGCCCTGGTCTACCGCCGGCCCATTCCCATTCAGCCCATGAAGGCCGTGGCGGCGCTGATTATCGTCGGCGCGGTGACCCCGGCCCAGGCCATGGCGAGCGGCCTGATCATCGGCGGGGTGCTGGTGGCCCTGGCCGCGACCGGCATCATCACGCGCATCGCGCGATTGGTTCCCAATTCGGTCATCATGGGGGTGCAGTTGGGGGTCGGGGCGCAACTGGCGCTGCTCGGATTTCAGCATGTGGCGGACGAGCCTCTGTTCGGTGGTGCGGCGCTCGCCCTGCTGTTGCTGCTGTTTTTCACGCCCTACCGGCATCTGGGATCGCTGGTTGTCGTGGTGACGGCGGCGGCGGCCTTTCTGATCACCGGCGGCACGGGGTTGGCGCTGGGCGGACCGGGGCTGCATTTTTCGCTGCCGAGCTTCCCGACCTTGGCGGATTTTCAGGCGGCGCTGACGACCACGGCCCTGCCGCAGCTGGCGCTGACCCTGTCCAACGCGGTTCTCGCGACCTCGGCCATTGCCGCTGAATACTTTCCCGATGATGCCAAGGAACGCACCAGCCCCCGGCGTCTGGCGCTATCGACGGGAATTCTGAATGTCGTGCTGGCGCCGTTCGGCGCCCTACCCATGTGTCACGGGTCGGGCGGGCTGATCGCGCAATATCGCTTCGGGGCGCGGACCTGGGCCGCCCCCGCGCTGTTCGGGCTGTTCTGTCTGGCGTTGGGTATCGGCTTCGGGCCGCAGGCCCGCGAAGTGCTGATGCTGGTGCCGGTCGGCGCCGTGGGTGCGATCCTGGCCGTGGCGGGGACGGAAATGGCCTTCAACCGCCGGATCCTCGGCGTCAAGCCGAGCTGCCGCGTGGTCATCGTGCTGACCGGCGTGGTCTGCGTCGGCGTCAACATGGCCGCGGGCCTGGCCGTCGGCCTGGCGGCGGAAGCCCTGCGCAGCGCCTACTACCGCCGCCGCGGCGAAACCTCGGGCATTTGAACGCCTAGGCGCCCAGCATCACATCCGAGGCCTTGATGATGACCGTCACTTCCTTGCCGGCGGCGAGGCCCAGGGTTTTGGCTGAATCCAGGGTGATGGACGACACGATGGTATTGCCGCCCCCGATGTCGACCGTGACCTGGGCGGTGACGACACCGTCCTTTACCTCCACGCCCAAGGGCCGGAACCAGTATGGTTGGGTCATGGAAAACAAGCGCGCCGACGTGTTCCTGACCTATCGCACCAATGCGGTGCTGGCGAAGAGGTGCCGGGCCCTGCAGATCGTTGCCGTGCCGGATGCCCTTTCCGTCGGCGCCGATTACGGCATCACCCTGATCGCGGGCGCGTCCAAGGCAGCGGCGCTGTTTGCCGATTATATCCTGGGTTCCGACGGTCAGAAGGTTCTGGCCCGCTTTGGGTTCGATGCCCCGGAATAATAGGGCCGGGATACGGATCGGACGAATCGCCCGGGCGTGCCCGGCGCGGATAACCTCAGGAAGCCGCCGGAAATCTGACACGGGTGTTTCCTGTAGGGGATTTACTATCCGGTTTGCGTAATCGATATCCGATTTACGCGGCAAAAACCCATGCGCCGCCTATTCACGCTTTCGATCCCCGAATTTCTATCGCTTAATTCAAGGTGGAAGGAACAATGCCAGGGGTAAATGGGCGCGCGGCCATGTCATGCCGGCCCTATAGCATAATTTAGCGCTTAATCATAAAGCAGTACGCTTGGCCTTATCTGCTTGGCCGTGTACGCAGTATTTTGCCGGTTTTTCGCAAGAATACATTACGTTCGTATTCATGTGGAAGACGGGTGCTTCTGCGGTGGGTGGCTGCGGTGCGGAGGAGGAACGGATGGTTTTGGGTCACATTGCGTCCCTTTTTCTCTGAATATTGAATGCGCATTGTGAGCAATCTCTGAGTGATCGGGGTTATGGAAAAGACGGCCTGTTACAGGCCGCAGTGGGGGTAATAGTGAATAACGGATTCGTGTTTCGTATTCAGCGGAGCGGTTTGCCGGTTGTGGCGTTGGCTGCCTTCCTTAGTGGATGCCAGACCTTGAATTTCGATACGTCGACAACCGTATCGCCCGGCGACGGGGAAACAAACCTGTCAGCGCAAATGTCGCAGCCGCGCGAGCTCGTCGCCTTGATCAGAGAGGGCGAACAGGCGCTTCGGGACAAGGACCTGGATAAGGCACAGCGGTTGTTCAGCGGCGCGCTCAAGCTTGATATCACCAACGCGGATTTGCAGTTTCTGAACGGCCTGGCCTATCACCTGATCGGCATTTCCAAAGATCGGTCCAAGCTTGAACTGGCCGAACAGGGGCTGTTGCTCGCGCTCAAGTTCGACCCTAGCCATCTCGCGGCGCGCTATCAACTGGGCTTGCTTTACATGGATCAACGCCGCTACGCCCTGGCTCAGGGGCATCTTGCCGCCGTTGCTCTGCACCGGCCGAGTGATAGCGCTCTGCTATACAATCTGGCTGCCAGTTCCTACTACAGTCACGACCCGCAAATGGCGGAAGCGGCCTTGAATCAAATGGCCAAGATCTCGCCGGAAGCGGCGGCCGACCCCGATATTCTGTGGGCCCAGGCCCTGGTCAAGGCGGCGCTTAACGACAACGAGGCCGCGAAGGATTATCTGCAATCCTTCCGCGACAAGGATGCGCCGGGCGATCAGGTGAAACAGCTTGAACGGCGGCTTTATTCTTGGCGGGGCTTCTACGAGCACGACGCCAAGATCATCCCGGCCCAGTTCGGTCAGCAAAACCCCTATGGTGCGCCGTCCGGTCAGAGCAATCCCTACGGGGCGCCAGCCAACCCTTACGGCAGCGCCCCCGCCAATCCTTATGGGGCGGATTCCGGGGCGGGTATCGCGCCAGGCACCGCCACGGGGGGGCTGCAGAACGATTCCAGCATGGTCGTCGTCGATGTCGTCATCATCGGCACCCAGGAAGACGTGCGCCAAACCCGGGGCATCAATCTTCTGAACGGCTTGCAGCTTCAGTTCGGCAACCCGACGACAGGCGCCTATGGTTTCGGCTGGTCGCGCAACAACATCAACGACAAGATCGACAGCGGCCTCGACGAGAACACGCGGACGATCACCAATCAGATCGGCATTCCGGCCGTGACCTATTCGTTGAACATCGCGAACTCGGCCGATTCGGAAAATGAAATCCTGGCCAAGCCCAGCCTGGTCGCCCAATCGGGCCGGACGTCCGAATTCTTCTCGGGCACGGAAATCCTGGCTGCCGCCGTTTCCGGCGGCGATGGGGATTCGGTTTCCGTGCAGAAAGAGGTCGGGGTCAAATTGGCAGTGACGCCGGAAATCCTCGAAGACGACTTCCTGCGCCTGCATGTGGTCGCGGAACGGACCTTCTTGACCGATCCGGCAAGTTCCGTGCTGTTTGAATTCCGTCTCGACACCACCAAGACCAATGTCAATTCGACGGTCACCATGCGGTTTGGGGAAACCCTGATTTTGGGCGGACTGAGCGAGCGTGAAACGTCGAATTCCAAGGACGGCGTGCCGGGGCTGATGGATATTCCGGGTGTCAGTCTACTGTTTTCAGAACGGTCAAAGCGCCACTTCGAACGCTCGATCCTGATTCTGCTGACGCCCCGGCGCCCGCAATACACCCGCCAGGCGGAAGACAACCGCGCGAAGACCCGCGAACGCCTGAGCGGCCTTGAACGCGATCTGGAACGTTTGGCCAAACGCCACGAAGATTGGTTCACCCCGCGCCCGACATTCAATCAGATCATCGATAACTTGAAAAAACGCGAGTTTTTCGAGGAATTCCGGTCGGGCGATTTCCGCCTTAGGGCTTGGAACGAAGATCCCAGAAACCTCGAACATATCGCCAGCATCCAAAAACGACTGGCGAACAATTAGAAACTATATCGTCTCTGAGCGGTGGGACGCATGGACCCCCATCCGACGCGAATGCCTGCGATCGATCAGGGAGGTCAGGGATTGTGATGGTGAAGAATGTGTTTCTGCGCAGGATGGCCTGTGCGGTCCTACTGTTGACGTTGCTGCCGATAGCCGGCGGCCGCCCCGCGACAGGACAGTCGCCGGGCACCAGCGCGCCGCCGTCCGGTGAAACGGTCAAGGCGACCTGGACGCTGATCCCCGGCCGCGCCAAGGATCTGTCGATCAATGCCGCTGCCATGGCTTATGCCGTGGGGGATGACGGCGTTGCACTGCGGTGGCGGGCGGTCAGCCAGAAATGGGCCAGGATGTCGGGGGTCTTCGTGCGCATTACCGCGGCGGAGGGCAACCGGCCCTGGGGCGTGACCGCGGACGGCAACGTCATGCGCTTCAACGGCCTGTGGTGGGAACCGAAAGGCGACAAGGTCGCTGACGTGGCCGGTGACGCGGTCGGTAACATTTACATCGTCCGGCTTGCCGGCACTGTCGAGAAATGGGAGCCCCTGTCGCAAAGCTGGAAGCCCGTGCCGGGGCAATTGGCGCGGCGCATTGCTCTCGATATCCGGGGAAAGCCGTGGATCGTCACACCCAAGGGTCAGATCATGCGCTGGGAAGACGGCGCCTGGATCACCATGCCGGGTATTGCCCGTGATATCGCGCTTGGTGCCGATGGTTCGGCCGTCATTGTCGACGGCAACGGGCAGTTGCGGAAACTGCGCATGTCGCCCATGCGTTGGGTGCCTTACGAGGGGGTCACCGATGTCGTTGCCGCGGGGCTTACCCCCAATGGCGGCCCCTGGGTGACCTTGGGCGACGGGCGCATTTTCGCCACCGTGCTGATCCGCGATCAGGTGCCGCTGACCGAGGAAGAAAACAAAGACAAGGCGGAAACACCGCATGCGCCGGTGCCGCAGGCACCGCTGGCGCAGGCACAACCGGTCATCGCGCCGAAGATCACGGCAAGCAACGTGCAGGCCACGACAAACACGGCCACGGAAAGCACCGCGCCGGACGCCAAGGCGGATGCGCCGACCGCCCAATCCATCGGCACCTCGGGCAGCGGCTCGGGCACGGGTAACAAGTCCAATTCCAACAGCAATTCCGTGTCACCCGGCGGCGGTGGCGGAACCAGCGACCCAGCCGCCAGTACGACGAACGAGAAACTGGAATTCGTCGATACGCGCGGCACCGCCCAGCAGATCGCCATCGGTCGCGACGGCAGTGTGTTCGCGTTGGATACCAGCGGTGGGATCACGCGGTGGAGCAATACCCGAGGGGCATTCGAAAGCTTTCCCGGTCAGTTGGCGCGCATCGCCGTGGACAGCCAGGGCAATCCTTGGGGAGTGACCAGCGTCGGCCGCGTGTTCCGCCACGATGGCACGGCCTGGGTTCAGGTTCAGGGAGTGACAGCGTCGGATATCTCGATCGGCGGCAAAGACAATATCGTGCTGTTCGCCAATGCCGACGGCATCCTGTCTCGTTTCGACATGGCGACGGGCAAGACCAGCAATGTTCCCGGTTTGGGCGTTCAGGTCGCCGCGGGGCCGGACGGCACGCCCTGGACCATCAGCAAGGACCATATCGCCCAGCGTTGCGGCAAAAGCCCCTGCACCCCCCTGTTTCAACTGGCGCGCAGCATCGCGGTGGGGCCTGACGGCACGGTGTTCCTGGTCAATACCAACGACCTGTTGATGCGCAAGCGCCCGTCCGACAAGAAATTTTCCCAGGTCTTGGTGCCGGGCCACACGCCCGCCGCCGTCGCCGTCGGCCCCAATGGTTTCCCTTGGGTGGTGACGAGCGCGCGCAAGGTCCTGGCGACCCGCTATTTCGAACGCAACGAGGCCGGTGATCGGGTCCTGGCCCAGAAGTCGAGCGGCGATACCACCGGTAGCGGCTCGACCGCGGCCGTCGTCTCATCGCAGAGCGCCAGCGCCTTCACCTTCACCAAAAACCTGAAGTTCGACAAGTACAAGTCGAGCGACGCCGAAGCCAACATGGGCATGCTGTCGGATGTCCATGCCGGGCATACGGGCGCGGTCTACATTTCGGGTGACACGGGGGTCTTCAAGTTCAACACCAAGACCAAGAAGTTCGAGGCCTTGGACAAGGCGTTCTCCAATTCCTCCCTGGCCGATGTGGGCGAGGATGAAAGCGGTACTCTGTGGGCGTTAAGCGAGATCGCGCCTGCGCGTGTCTACCGCCTCAAGGGAACGCAGGAAAAAACCTACTACGTCATCAATTCGACCGACACCAACACGCCGCGCAACATGGCGGTCGCGGCGGACGGCACGGTTTACGTGGCCGCCGGCGCCCAGCTTTACAAGATGGAAGCCGGCAATAGCGTGTTCAAACAGATCGAAAGCAGCGACATTTTCTTTGTTCATCTGGGCGCCGGCGGTGATCTATGGATTCTGAACCAGTCGTCCGAGGTGCAGCAGTATACGGGCTCCAAGTTCGAAAACCGGCCCAAGGGCACGGCCCAGAAGGCGCAGGACCTGGGTGTCGGTGCGGACGGTTCGGTGTATGTCCTGGATCACTCGACATCCCTTCTGAAGAAATGGAATGCGTCCAACGGGCGGTTCGACGACGTCAACATCACCCAAGCCATGCACGCAGTCACCGTGACCATCGAAGGCCGCCCATGGATCGTCAACACCTCCGGCGATATTACCTCCTCGGGCGACATCTGGCGCGCCAAGGACTGATCCGCCAACCGGTCAGCTGCGCAGCCGCAACAGGGTCCAGAAGCCTGCCGGCGCCAAGGCCAGACCGGTGAACAGAACGATCAGCAGGATGAACCCGGGCGTCAGGTCCGGGACCGGGGCAAGCGTCTCCGACGCGATTTGCGCGCGGTGCTGTTGAGCCAATCCGAAGGCCAGGGTTCCCTGGGTGGCTGCCACGATCACGGCGACCGTCGGCAGAATGGCGGCGAGCGCCGCCCATGGACGCGCCCGGACGCGGTCATTATCCCGGCGGCGCAGCCACATGCCGTACAGGCCGGCCAGAATGCCGCCGGAAAGAAGAAGGCCCGTCATCAGCCAGACGATGCGGGTCACCAGACCACCCCAGGTGCCGAAGTGCAGCGGGTCGGCGGTTTCCACCCAACGGTCGAAGGCGTCCAGATCCGTCGCCCGGCGAAGCGCCAGAACATCGCCCGTATAGGGGTTAAGATGGACCTGATTGGCGCGCGCGCGGACCAGCCAGGCTTCGGCCTGACCCTGGAAGATCAGGGAGGCGCCTATCCGGCGGGGCAGGGTCACCAAGGTGGTGTCGAGCGCCGGATAGGCCCGCCAGGCCAGCGCCTGAGCCTGATCCAGGTCGAGCACCTTTGGGGACGGCGGCAGGCTTTTGATCGCCGCCGCCGAAAGACGGGCGGGCTTGGCATCCTCGGTCAGGACCTCTGCCTTGTGCAGCCCCCATTCGGCCAGATACCAGATCCCGGTGACGGAGAGCACCACGGCGACGACCAGGGACCAAGTGCCCGCGAAACGGTGCAGGTCCGACCACAGAACACCGCGCCCCTGGTCGACCCGCAGGCGGACCAGCGCCCGCCACCACCGCTTGATGGACAGCAGGCCGGTCACGGCCGAGATCAGCAGGACCAGCCCCAGCGGTCCGACAATGAGAATGCCGTGCAGACCATGGATTGAGGGCACGATGTAGAATTGTTTATGAAACAGGCGGAAGAAGCTTTGCGCGTTGAAGGTGCTGCGCTGTCCCTGGACCCGGCCGCTGTAGGGATCAACCAGCACCACGCGCAGGCCGCTCGCCCCGTGGTGGATCAGAACCCGGGCGGCCCAGTGGTCGCCCCGGGGGGCGGCGATCCGCCGGATCTCGACATCGGGATAGGCCTGCCGGACGCTGTCGTGAATTTTCTGCCACGACAGGGCCTTTCGTTCCGTCGCCGGCGGCGGGTCCACCCGATAGGCCGGATCGGTCAGCCAGGTCAATTCCGGGCCGAATACGGCGATGGTTCCCGACAGGCACAACACGAAGGCCAGCAGGCCCAGGTTCAGCCCAAGCCAGGAATGGGCCCGGTAAAGGGCCTTGCGCGTGCCGCCGGTCAAGGCCTCGGCCGTGCCGTCAGAACGTCATGGACAGGCGGCCGAGAACGGTCAACGGCTCACCCGGATGGACGATCGCCTGGTTCGATGCGCGTTCGTAGAAGTGCTTGTCGAACAGGTTATAGACGTTGAGATTCAGGGTCATCGACCGCCATGTGTATTTGGCGCCCAGGTCGGCGACCCAATAGGAATCGAGGATGTAGGCGGTGTCGAACTGGGCCCGGTTGTCGCTCACGTAACGCACACCACCGCCAAGCGATAGGCCGCCGAGGGCGGTATCCTTGGGGAAGTCGTAGGAGGCCCAGAGCCGCGCCTTGTGAACCGGAACGTTGCCGAGGCGTTGGCCGATTTGCGACGTGTCTTCCGGGTTTTCCAGGGTCTGCGATTGGGTATAGGAGTAGGAGCCGATCAGGTTCACGCCGGCGATGGGGGTGCCCGACAGGTCGAGCTCGAAGCCTTCGGCCTTCTGGCTGACGCCGGGAATGTAGCGGATGTCACCGGTGGCATTCTGATGGGCGGAATCGACCACGCCGACGTTTTCCTTTTTCAGATAGAACACGGACGCCGTTGCCGAAAACCGCTTGTCCGGGGTTTCCGCCTTGACGCCGATTTCCAGCTGTTCGCCCGTTTCGGGGGCAAGCGGATTGTCGTTGACGTCGAGGACCGAGTTGCCCTGGGGTTCGAACGACTGTGCTGCGCTGGCGTAGACGGAATAGGCATCGCTCAACTGATAGAGAGAGCCGACGCGGAAGGTAAAATCGGAGGCATGAACGGCGCGTGCCTTGACACCGTCGGTTTCGCTCTCGCCCTTGACGAAATCGAAGCGCCCGCCGACCAGGACCTTCAGGCGTCCGTCTTCCAGCATGGACATTTGATTCTGGCCATAGAATGACAGGCGCCGGTTATGGGCGCGGATCGACTGTTTGGGCTGCGACGACGGCGGGGTGTAATTGATCACGGGGTTGTCGGAAATCGCGACGTTGGACGTGTTTTCGCGAAATCGCAGGAAGTCCGAGATTTCCCACGAAAATTCGGAGCCGAACAGCAAGGTGTGATCGATCCCGGCGGTGTTGAACTTGCTTTGCAGGTCGGCCACGGCCTGGACTTCGTCGTCCGTGCGATCCTCGTTCTGATAGCGCAGGCGGATAACCTCGGCCCCTACGGTGCCGATCACGTTGCGCGGGCGCAGGGATTCGTTTTCCGCATGGGCGCGGTGGAACGACAGTTGATGGCGCAGCGTGACGGCGTCCGAGAAATCGTGGCTCAACTGGTAGCTGGCCGAATAGTCGCGGATGTAGCGGCCGTCGAGCGATGCCAGGTTGAAGGACGTGCTGTCGGACACCAACTGCTCGCCGTTGAAGCCGATGGGAACACCCGTGTCATAGGGCTGCTTCTCGCGGGTATAGCCCAGTTCGAACAAAACCTCCGTGCCCTCGCGGGGGGTCCACAACAGGGTCGGCGCGGCGGTGACGCGGTCCAGATGCATGCCGTCGCGGAACGAGCCTTCGTCCGTATAGGCCAGATTGGCGCGGTACAACAGGGAGCCGTCGGCGGTCAGGGGGCCGGTCAGGTCGGCGGTCGTGCGGTAATGGTCGTAACTGCCGGCCTCGGCGTCGATGTCGTATGCGGCGGTCGCCTGGGGGCGTTTGGTGACGACGTTGAGCATGCCGCCCGGCTCGATCGCGCCGTACAGGATCGAGGCCGGACCCTTGAGAACCTCGACGCGCTCCACGTTGACAAGGTCGACCGTGCCGACGTTGGTCGCGCGCAATCCGTTGCGCCGCAGGACCGAGGATTCGAAGCCGCGGATGAAGGGCAGGACCTCCGACTGCGCGTTCAGGGTATTGCCGGCCTGGACCACGCCGCTGACGTTTTCGTAGACGTCCTTCAGGTTCTGCGCGCCCTGGTCCTTGATGATCTGGCGGGGGACGACCTGGATCGACGCCGGGGTTTCGGAAATCGGCGTATCGGTCTTGGTCGCGGTGGCGCTGCGGGTCGCCCGGTAGCCTTCGACCGGGCCCCAGGCACTTTCGCTTTGCCCCTCGACCGTGATCGGGCCGAGCACCATGGCGTCCGCGCCTTCGCCGGGTTTGGCCAGGGCGACGGTGCCGGGGCCGGTCGATTGCCAGCTGACGCCCGTGCCGCCCAGCAGAATACGCAGCGCCGCGGCGGGCGGCAGGTCGCCTGAAACCGGTTGCGAACGCAGGCCCTTGGTCAGGCCCGCGGGATAGGAGAATTGCCAGCCGGATTGACGTCCGAAAGCCTTCAGGGCTTCGGCCAGGGGTTGCGACGTGATGTCGAAGCGGCGCGTGGCATCGGCCGGCGCCTGGGCGAATTCGGCGGCACCCAAGCGGTCCGGGGTTTCCGCCGCTGCCGGGCCGCCCACATGAATCACGATACCGGTGGCCAGAAAACCGGCCATAAGCAGCCCGCTGCTGCGGCTTGTCGTCGTCATTTTCGATTACACCTTTGCGCCCATTTCACAATTATGCGAATGCGATTTAATAGCATTCATATTAAGGACGGACGGTGCGGGGGAATTTGAACAAATATATCCGTAAAGATCGATCAGGCGGGGCTGACCAGCAAAACCCAGGGACTGAGCGCGCGGACCCGTCCACCCTGTGACCGGGCCACGGAGCGGGCGGCCTGGTCGGGCCGGGTCAGATCGAACGAGCCGCTGACCCGGTGGCGACCGAACGCCGCATCACCCAACAGAATGACGCCCCGGTGGTAGCGGTCCAGTTCGGCGAGAACCTGGGCAATGGACCAGTCTTCGACCTCCAGCCGGCCGTCGCGCCAGGCGGTATCGGTGCCGGGAACAATGTCGGCCCGCCGTACCGCGCGGGTCGTCAGGTCGATGCGCAGGCTGTCGCCGCCGACCAGGCCATCGGCCGGGGTCAGGCGCCGTCCTGCCATGCCGACGGCCACGCGGCCATGTTCGACGGCGACGGAAACGCTGTCGTCGTCCAGGCGCAGGTCGAACCGGGTGCCGATAACCGTTACTTCGGCGGGGCCCGCCGTCACGGCGAACGGGCGGGCCGCGTCGCGGGCGATGTCGAAATAGGCCCGCCCGCCCAGCAGGGCGGCACGACGGTTTGGGCCGGTGAAATCAAGGCGGATGGCCGTCGCCGTGTCCATGTGTACATGGGTGCCGTCTTCCAAGGTCACGGTGCGGAATTCGCCGGTCGCGGTGGAGATATCCGCGAACAGACGGCGAGGGGCACCCGTGCCGGCATAGAGCGCCAGTCCCGCCGCCATGGCGCCGGCGCCGGCCAGGACCTGTCGGCGGCTGGGTCGGGGGCCGGAACGGGCCGGGGACCGGCGGAAGGATGCCGGGGGCCTGTGGTCGGCCAGGGTCGGTTGCAGGTGGGGGGCGGTTTGCCAGGTGCGGCACACCTGTTCAAAGGCCTGGGCGTGGGCCGTGTCGGCCTCGAGCCAGGTGCGCAGGGCCGCCGCCAGGGCCGGGTCGCCGGGGTTGGCCTCGGTCCGCATCAGCCAGTCGAAGGCGGCGTTCCAGATCTCGTCGTCGATGGGGTGGGGGGTGCCCGTCATGGGGGGTCTCGGTCTCGTGTGCGGGCCCGGCGCGGGCGATTGCGGATGATGGCCGCCTATATACATAGACGCTTGGTGGAGGCATTCGTGAACAGGGAAAGTTGCGGGATGCGGTGGAACCCGTTCACCGATCCCGGCGGCCCAGGTCGGGGCCCAGGCGTTTGGCGCAGTGGACCGTCGCCTGGCGCAGCATGCGGTAAACGTAGCCGTCGGAGACACCGAGACGGCCGGCGATCTCGTCCACGGAATGGCCGGCGATGCGGTGCATTTCGAACACCAGGCGGGTTCTTTCCGGCAGTTCGGACAGGGCATCGCTCAGGACACGCATCATGTCCCGTGAAATGGCGGCCTGCTCCGGTGTCGGATCGGCGCTGGGGGCGGCCAGGGGCAACTCTTCGCGGGCGCCATAGCGCACTTCAAGCGCCAGTCGCCGCGCGCGGTCGATGGCCAGATTGCGGACCAAACGGAACAGATAGGACACGGGTTGGCGAACCGTATCCGCGGGCGGATGTTCGGCCAGCTTGATCCAGGCGTCCTGGACCACATCCTGGGCACGAAAGCGGCAGCCCAGGATCGGCGCCACGGATTCGATCAGGGCCGCATAATGCGTGTCATAGGCAAGCGCCAGCGGGCTTGCCGGTCTGTGAGCGCCGTTATTGGTCATTGTCCGGCCGGGTCCAAGTTTGTGCATCTGTCCCACGATGCGGGGGGACAGGCCGGCCGATATTAAATGAGAATGATTATCAATTCCAATAGAGAGTTTTCCCGGATCATGCGCCGGACGACTGCGCGGCATCCGGTTTCGTGCCGCCGCCGTTCCGGCGGCGCGGCACGATGGGCTTAGTGGGGGTCATCGCGGCCAGGCCCCAGCCGGTCACGCTGACGGCGCCGCACCACACGACAAAACCCGCACCGCCGCCGCTATTCAGCAGAAACACGGCGGGGGCCAGCACGCCGGCGATGGCAAGCCAGGTCTGCCACGCCTTGCGTTCAAGGGGGGGCAGGCCGAACACCCGCCGCCGCTTGGCGTTGCCCAAGGCAAGATAGGCGAGGGCCGCCGTCGAGGCGGCAACAGCGGCGACCATGGTCAGGATGCTCATTCGGCGGGTTCCGGCAACGGGTCGCCGGCGGGGCGGCCATGGGGCTGCCGCGTCGCCCAGCGGAACAGCAGAACGCCGAGCACGAGGAACATCAGATCAAAGGACAGCACCGCCCCTTGTCCCTGGGCCACGGCATCCGCCCAGTCCAAGCCGCCCATGGCCATGCGCACAATTGGCAAAACGATGCAGGCGGCGCCGAGCAAACGCCGGAACCGCCGGGCCAGGCCGCTGCCGTCGCCCGCGAAGGCACCGACCGCGATACAGGCGAGGGCGCCCAGGACAAAGCCCATCGGTGTCCAGTAGAAGGGATCGGCGGCCGGCAGGGACAGGAAGAAGCCATAGGCCGCCGCCGTCATGGCGAACGGCAATCCGTAGGCGGTGATCGTGACCGCGCGCCCGAAGCCGCGCCACAGGGCGGCCTCTTCGCGTCGACGCACCCAAAGCTGCATTCCCGACAGGATCACGTAACACATGGCGGCGCCCAGACCGACCCACACGGCCTTGGACAGAGGGCCCGCGAAATCGCCCGTGTGCAGGGGCCAGATCAGTTCATAAAGCGCATTGCCCGCCGACGGTTGCCGGCCGACCCGGGGTTTGACGCCCAGGAACTGGCCGTCCGTGCCGTCGAACACGTTGCGCACCCAGGCCAGTGTTCCTTGTGGCGGCATGTGCCAGAGGTTGATGCGGGCATCGGCGCGGCCGTAGTGGTCAACCACGAGGAAGCGGACCGGCGTGCCGGTCAGGGCCGTGGACCGGGCGATCACGGCATCGAGATCGGCCAGGGCGGCCGGGCGCGGATCGGGTGTCACGGCGGGCTCGTAAAGAGTTTCGCGCATCGCCTTCTGGTCGCCGCCGAAGGCGACCTGCGATATCAGGGGCAGGGAGACCGTGGCCGCAAAACTGAAGAATGAGCCGGTAAATCCCAGAAGAAATGCGAACAGCAGACCCCAACTTGCGGCCAGGACATGACGGTCGCGGGCCGTGACGAGACGGTTGCCCGGTCGGGCGGCGACGAACAGGTCACGGATCAGGTGGCGGTGCATGAGAAAGCCGGTGACGCCCGCGGCCATCATGGACAGCCCCAGGATTCCGGTCAGGATCAGGCCCCAAGGCCGTGGAACGTAGAGCTGCACATGCAGGTCGACGAGAAAATCCTCGAGCGCGCTGGCCTCGAACCATTCCGGTTTCGTGAACACGAACCCTTCGTTGCGCGCCAATTCCGCGCCCGTCGCGCCATCAAGCCGGAACAGAGTGCCGTAATTTTCGATCTTCCCACTTTCCGGATTACGGGCATGAGCATGGGGGAACACGTTCAGGTCGCCCTTGGCCGTTGCCCAGATGGCGATTTCTTCAAGGTACCCCTTGGTCATCCGTTCCGCGATGGGCCGGACCTTGCCGTCGAGATCACCTGCCAGCGGCGCGTGATTTTTGGCGCCGCCGACGGACCATTCGGCAATTTCGTGGGCGAATACGGCGACTGTGCCGGTGGCGACGACGGCGTAAAGCAACAGACCCAGGACCGTTCCGGACCAGCCGTGCACGGCGGTCAGGCGTTTCAGTTGGGATTGCGAAAGGGATTTCATCGTTGGGGCTTTCGTCACTGTTTGATTCGGCTGGGGCGCGTCATATCCATCCGGTAAAGGCCATGGCGGCTGTCAGCCCGCAGACGGCGGCGGTGCCGCAGATCACGGTGGCACAGCGCAGAAGGCTTTCCTCCACGCAGGCATAAACGAAGACCACGGCCCAGATCAGCGGCACCAGGATCAGGGGAAAGACGATGTTGTCGATCCCGGCGGCCCCCTTGGGCAGCCAGATCGGCATGGCCATGGCGAACAGAAGGGCCGCCGCCACCGCGCCCGGGCCGGCCAACAGCCAGCGGGTCAACCGGGGACGCGCATCCAGGGCGCGGCGCAGACGTTCCGTCATGCGGAAAGCGCCGCCATGCGCAAAGGGCCGGTTGCTTCGTTGAATGTCGTGTTCATGACTCTAAGACGAATCAAACCGCCGTAGTCCTCGTGTCCCGGGAGAAAAAATTTTCTCCCGGGGACGGAACAAGGCGCTGCGCGGTTCCGTGGCCTACCACTGGTAGGACAGATTGCCGATGACGGTCAGCGGTTCACCGGCCGTGCAAATCCCGGCGCTGTTTCGGTAATAGCAGGACCCGACATGCTGCTTGTCCAAAAGGTTTCGCGCATGCAGCCCGAAGTGCACACCCTTCCATTCGTAATGGACCGAAGCGTCGAACAGCAGAAAGGCGGGAACGGAAAGGGTCCGGTCGCCGTCACCCCAATGCATGCCGCGATAGCGGACGCCGGCACCGAAGCCCAGGCCTTTGAAGGGGCCTTCCGGGATGGTGTAGTCGGCCCAGGCCGTGGCGACGTGCTTGGGCGCGGGCGTCAGAACATCGCCCAGGTCGGCCGGGTCGACGCTTTCGATGACTTCGGTTTCCATGTAGGTGTATCCGGCGGTCACGTTCAGGCCGAAGTCGAAACTTGCGACACCTTCCAGCTCGATCCCCTGGGAGCGAACGGCGGCGGTCTGGTCCGTCGTGTTCGTTGACGGGTCCGTTTCCGTATAGTTCTGGCGCCGCAAATCGAAGGCGGCCAGCGTCACGGAACTGCGGCTGCCTTCAGGCTGGAACTTGATGCCGATTTCATATTGCTGGCCGGTTTCGGGTTTGTAGTTCTTGCTCGACGGGTTGGTGCCGATCACGGGCGCGAAGGATTCCGCATAGCTGGCATAGGGGGCCAGCCCATTGTCGAACAGATAAACCACGCCCGCCCGGCCGGTGAAGGCGCTATCCGCTTGCTGGGAAACCGCCTTGGTGAGGTGATTGATGGTTTCGGTCACCGCGCGGTCGAATCGCCCGCCCAGGGTGACGCGCCAATGGTCGCCCCATTCGATCTGATCCTGGAAATAGATGCCCGTTTGGCTGCGCGTGAAGTCCTTGTTGATGATGATGTTTCCTTCGGACGTCTGCGTGCCGTAGACCGGGGCGAAAACGTCGATCGACGTCGCCGATGCGGAACTCGCGATCTGTTCCAGATACATGAGTTGATAATCCAGCCCGGCCAGTAAGGTGTGCCTGGTGCCGGCAACGTCCAGCTTCAACTGCGCGTTGCTGTCGGTATAGACACCGTCCAGGTTGCCGAAATTGCCGTAGACGCTGCGCGACAATGTCCGGTTGCCGTCGAACCCCGAGCCGTAAACAACGACATCGTCCAAGTCGACGTTGTTGTAGCGGAGTTTGTGGCTGAGCTTCAGGCGTTCGCCCACATCGTGCGAGACTTCGTATCCGATGGCGTATTCCGTCCGGTCGACCCGGTCGATATCCGGCTCGCCCACGAAACGGCTGAGCGGAACCTCACCGTTCGCATTCGCGACCACCGTTCCGGACCTGGGAAGGGCCTGGGAGTTCTTGGTGTTGTCCTGCTGATAATGGCTGAACACTGTCACGGTCGTGTTCTTCGACGGCTGCCAACTCACCTGTGGGGCAAACCAGTAACGGTCGTCCTCGATGAAGTCGATGAAGGTGTCGCTGTCGCGGTAAAGGCCGGTAAAGCGATATGAGAACTGCTTGGCCTCGTCGATCGCCCCTGCGAAATCGAACTTGCCCTGATAGCGGTCGAAATCACCGCCTTCAAAGTGGACGATGTTGATGGGGTCCGTCGTCGGGCGCTTGGAGACATAGTTGACCAGTCCGCCGGGTGATCCCTGTCCGTAGAGCACGGAGGCCGGGCCGCGCGGGACTTCGACCCGTTCCGCGCCCCAGGGTTCCGGGTTGTAGCTGACGACGTAATCGGGGAAGGTCAGCGCCAGACCATCCTGGAAAATGCCGTTGGTCGTTGCATTCAGCCCGCGCATGCGCAGGTCGGTATAGCGCGGCTCGTTGCCATACGGTTGCGGGTCGACGCCCGGGGTATAGCGCAACACCTCGTTGATCTTGTTGACGTTGCGGGCGTCCATCTGGTCGCGGGTGATGACCGAGATCGATTGCGGGGTTTCGATCAGCGGCGTGTCGGTCTTGGACGCGGACATGCTGCGTTTCGCGACATAGCCCGCGACGGCGCCGCTGGCCTTTTCTCCCCGGCCCTCGACGGTCACGGGGTTCATGGTCATGACGTCGCCATTAGCGCCCTTGCCGGGCAACTCGACGGTGACCGATGCGGAAGACGTATAGCGCCCGATCAGGCCGGAGCCGGCAAGCAGTTGGGTCAAGGCATCGCGCGCGGTGAAGTCGCCGACCAGCGCCGGGGCGGTCCGCTCGAACACGGCGGGCTCCGTATAGAGAACCTGAAGGCCGGTGACGGCCGAGAATTCGGCGATGGCCTGGGGCAGGGGTTTCGAGGAAATCTTGAAGGTGAAGAGATCGTCGGCCTGGGCCTTTTCGATGGTCTTTTCCGTACTGTTACTGGCCTGAAGTGACTCCGGCGCGGCGCCGGCGGGCGTGGCCAGTGCCAGGGCCAGCAGCGACGCGCCGGTCAACAGGGCGTACTGCGCCATTAATGTCGCCCCACGGTTCAATGCCCGGGTGGACTGGTGTTCGTTGTTCATCCCCGTATTCCCCCTTGAGTTCATGTTCATATATTTAATTGCGACTAAGTAGCAAAATCATATGAACATGAGACGGGGCTGAAGGTTCGTTTCCCCCAGTGCTGCCGGCATAATTTTTCATGCCCTTCGGTGGCGGGCGCGGCGCGGCTTTAATGCAGCACGACGAGATAGCCTGTGATGTGTGTTGCGCTGAGGGGCAGGGTGTCCGTGATGGCGCGAAGCGCCGCGCCGGGGTTGTCCGTGCGGAATACTCCGCTGACCTTGAGGTCGCGCAGTGCGTCCTTGGCGATCACGATGCGGCCCGGGCTGTAACGATTGATTTCGGCAACCACGCTGGACAGTGGCGTGTCATAGAACACGAACTGTCCGCGCAACCAGGCAGTCACGGCGGTCCGGTCGAAGGGCTTCGGCGGTGAGACCCCCGCCGCCGTCAACTGGGCGCTCTCCCCCGGCGCCAGGGTCAAGGCCTCACCGGGCATACTGCCGGTCAGGTTGACCCGGCCTTCGGTCAGACTGACGTCGGCCTTGCCGTCGGCGATGCGCAGGTTGAACCGCGTGCCGGTCACGCGGACGGTGCCCATGGGGGTGTCGACCGTAAACGGGCGGGCGGCATCCGGCGCGACATCGAACCAGGCCTCCCCCTTGAACAGGCGGACATGGCGGCCATCATCGGCCATGTCGACGGCGATCGCCGTGTCGGTGTTCAGGGTGATGCGGCTGCCGTCGGCAAGGTCAATGGGGGTGCGCATGCCGATTGACGTTATGTGATCGCTTTGCAGGCGGACCGCGATGTCGTCGCGCCACAACAGCCCGGCCCCCAGTAGGATCATCAGGGCCGCGGCGGCGGCAAGGCCGCGCAGGGGGCGTTGTCGCCGGGCGGTGCGGGTTCGTCCGATTTCCGTATCGGCCAGCTTGCGGGCAGGCAGTTCAAGCCGTCCCCACAGGCATTCAGCCTCGGCGAAGGCCGCTTCGTGCCGTGGATCGGCGGCAAGCCATGCCTGAAAAGCAGCCGCGTCCGCGTCCCGTTCGCGCAGGCGCGTCAGCCACGAAACGGCCTGTGCGAAAATCGCGTCGTCCGGGGACTGAGGAGTGGAATGATCCTGATCGTCGGTCATCTGAACCTGTTGCGGGGTCAACGGGGTGCCGGGTCGGTGGGGCTAGGCGGGGCTTCTTAAGGATAAGACGGTTGGCGGCCGGAAAATCCCCCATGATATCCGCGTGCCGGTTTTCGGGCCCTGCCGATCTGGGGCGTTGGGGCGGTTACACGTCGCGCCCGGCATCGCGCAGGCGCCGGCGGCAATGGACCATGGCGCGGGCGATATGTTTTTCCACGGTTTTGTCGGAAATGCCTAAGGTCTGGGCGACCTGTCGCATGGTCAGGCCGCGTCCGCGGTACAGCAGGAAGACCTCGCGGCATTTATCGGGAAGTTCCGCAACCGCTTGGGTCAGGATATGCCATTCCTGCCGCGACGAGACGACATCGTCGGGGGCGGGGCTTGGGCTTTCGAGGTGCGCCAGCATCCCGTCGTCGGCATCGCCATCGACCCAGGTTTCCCGGCGCCGATTTCGGCGCATATGGTCGATCGCCAGATTTCCCGCCATGCGATACAGATAGGCCCGGGGGTTGTCGGGCATGATGGCGCCGGATGTGGTCGCGCGAATCCAGGTTTCCTGGACCACGTCTTCGGCGATGGCGAGCGACCCCGTCCGCCGCAGGATGAATCGACGCAGTTCCTCGTAGTAGATCTCCGCAGCCTGAGCCAGGGAGTGGAGCGGGTGTCTCGTCATGTTGCCGGTCCGTGGTCGTCGATCATCTTCATGTGGCCCGTTCGTGTCGTGGCATCTGCGGGCAAGGAATAGGGCACACTTGTGGTTCCGGGGCAGATAGTCCCGGGTCATCGACAACGTACAATTGTTAAGAATGATTCTCAATAACGTTTGATCCTGTATCTAATAAGGCGGCTTTCGTCGGATTGGCATGCCGTTCGGGTGCGGTGCCGCACCGCGTCGATGGAAACTTGTATTGCGTCGCACAAAAATCCTGGACAGGGTCGCCGCGCCGGTGCTTTCGTAGGGACATGACCAGGGGGACACACGCAGGATACGGATCGGGGACGCGGCGCGCGGTCGCAACGCTTGCCCTGTTCCTGTTCGCCCTGCATGCGGTTCTTCCGGCGGGCTACATGCTCGACACGGACTCCCTGCGCGACGGCCGGTACGAGGTCGTCATCTGTACCGGGGCCGGTCTGCAGACTGTCGTTGTCGACAAGTCGGGCAATCGGGTTGCGCCGGACGGCCCGGCCACCCCCGGCGGCGAGGGGACGCTGAAATGTCCCTTTGCGACAGTCGCGGGCAAGGCCCTGGCGGTTCCTGAACAGCCGGTCCTGCTGACGATCCATGCGGCTCGCAGCGTCCCCGGCCTTCTGCCGCCTGCTCTCGGCCTGCCGGCGTCGGCGGACCGCCTGCCGCTCGGTTCCCGGGCACCTCCCATCCTCCTCGGCTGATTTCCACCCGCGTCGACGCGCCCAAGGCGTTCTTAGCTGTCTTCATGCCCTGACGGCATTCCGCGACAGCCGCATCCCTTGGTAATGCCCGCGCGGCGGATCCATTTCAATTAAACATGCAATTGACATACATGATATGTCGCCGTAATGAACATGCTTGAAAAATACATGTACAGGAGCGATTCATGCCCCGACGTTTCCCCGTGGTCGCCGGTTGCGCGATTCTCATTTCAGGTCTTATGGCTGCGCCCGCATCCGCCCATGTCGTTCTCGATACCCGCGAAGCACCCGCAGGCAGCTATTTCAAAGGCCTGTTCCGCATCGGCCACGGCTGCGGCACGTCGCCGACCGTCCGGGTCACGGTGCAAATCCCGTCCGGTATCCTCAGCGTGCGGCCCCAGCCCAAGGCAGGCTGGACCATCGACATCCACAAGAAGTCGCTGCCCGAACCCATTGCCGGTCCGCACGGCAAGACGGTTACGGAAGTCGTCTCCGAGGTCGTGTGGCACGGCGGATCCCTGCCGAACGAGCACTTCGACGAGTTCGCCTTGCAGATGAAGCTGCCGGACGCGGTCGACGGCGGGGTGCTGGTCTTCCCGGTCATCCAGGACTGCGAGCAGGGATCGCGCGCCTGGGCCGAGGTGCCGAAGCCGGGGCAATCGCGCCGGGACCTCAAATCGCCGGCCCCGACCCTGACCCTGACCGTCAACCCGCACACCCACAAACATTGAAGACCCGCACCGGGACCGATGCCGCCGCGGCGCAACGCGCGCCGCTGGCCGGCTCCCGTGCCAAGGAGAATACGACCATGAACCGATATCTGATCCACATCCCGCTCGGTGCCCTCTTCGCCACGGCCCTGACCGCGGCCGCCATGCCGGCGGCGGCGGCCGAGGGCACGGCGACGCCCGTCGAATTGAACCCGGTCACCGTCACCGGGACCGCCGCGCCGTCGCTCACCGTGCCGGGCACGGACGATGCCCGCCGCCTGATCGAACGCACGCCCGGCGGCGTCGAACTGGTGCCCGACACGGCCTGGAAGGACACCGCCTCGGGCACGCTCAAGGACATTTTGGATTTTACCCCGGGCGTGTTCGTGCAGCCGAAATGGGGCGAGGATTCCCGCCTGTCCATCCGCGGCTCTGGCCTGTCGCGGAACTTCCACATGCGCGGCATTCAGCTGTATCAGGATGGCGTGCCGGTCAATTCCGCCGACGGCAGCACGGATTTTCAGGAGCTGGACCCGACGGCGTTTCGTTATACCGAGGTCTACAAGGGCGCCAACGCCCTGCGCTACGGCGCCAATTCCCTGGGCGGGGCGATCAACTTCGTGACGCCCACGGGATATGACGCCGACTTGGCGCAGGGGCGTCTCGACCTGGGCAGTTTCGGGTTCCGCCGGGGACAGGTCTCAAGCGGCGGCAACAACGGCGTCGTCGATGCCTTCGCCACGGCGTCCTGGCTGCGTCAGGATGGCTACCGCGATCACAGCGGCGGTCACTCCATCCGTACCTCGGGCAATGTTGGCTGGCGCATCAATCCCAGCCTGGAAACCCGGTTCTATATGGGTTACGCCGACATTCAGCAGGACATCCCCGGCTCGGTGACCAAGACCGCCGCCTTGACCGATCCCAAGACGGCGGCGTCGGCCAATCTGACCCGCGATTACCAGCGCAACATCGAATCCTGGCGCGTCGCCAACAAGACGACCTTGCAGTTGGATACGGCGACGCTGGAACTGGGCGGCTATGCCGTGAACAAGCACCTGATCCACCCGATTTTCCAGTATCTGGATTACACCTATCACGACTTCGGCGCCTATGGCCGGATCGTCGATGAACGGGAAATCGCCGGCCATGGCAACCGCCTGACGGCGGGGCTGACGATCTCCGGCGGCTGGGTCGACAATACGCAATCGACCAACAACGCGGGGAACAAGGGCGGGCTTCTGTCCGCCTCATCGGACCGCTCGGTCAATTATGCAGCCTATGTGGAAAACGCCTACGACCTGCGGCCGGGGTTGGCGCTGATCGGCGGGCTGCAGTTCCTTCATGCGACGCGCAAACGCAACGACCGCTTCGACAACGCAACCGACACCTCGGGCGAAAACGATTACACCTTCGTCAACCCCAAGGTCGGATTGCTGTGGCAGGCGGCGCCCGACTGGCAGGTGTTCGGCAACCTGTCGCAGAGCGGCGAGGCGCCGACCTTCGGTGAACTGAACTTCACCAACGCCGCCCTGTCCGATACCGAGGCCCAGACCGCGACGACCTTGGAAATCGGCACCCGCGGCAAAGTCCGGGATATGAGCTGGGAGCTGGCCGTCTACCGCGCCCATCTGAGGAAGGAATTCCAGTACTTCGACCTGGGCGGCGGCAACTATTCCGTGACCAACGCCGACAAGACCATCCACCAGGGCATTGAGGCCGGGATCGGCTGGGCCTTCGCCAGGAACCTGCTGGAAAGTGGCGATAAGGGGGACAGCCTGTCGCTCGACGCGGCCTATACCTACAGCGACTTCAAGTTCGATGACGACGCGAGCTGGGGCGACAACGACCTGCCCGGGGCGCCTAAGCATTTCATCCGGGCGGCGCTGACCTACCACCACCCCTTGGGCTTCCATGCCGGGCCCAACATCGAATGGGTGCCGCAGGCTTATTTCGTCGACAACGCCAATTCCGTCGCGACCAAGTCCTATGTCCTGTTCGGATTCCGGGCGGGATACGAGGTGTCGAAGGACGTGTCTATGTTCGTCGACCTGCGCAACCTGGCGAACACGAAGTATATCGCCAGTTCCAGCGTCGCCGCGACCGCGACCGACAGTTCCGCCCTGTTCGAACCGGGAACCGGGCGGTCCGTCTTCGTCGGCCTGCGCGCCGCCTGGTAGGCGGCAGATCAAGAAGGAGGTGCATTGGAGGTATTGACTTGATATTAATAGTCAATCGCATTATGGAGCAGCCAATCACCTGTGTTGCCGCCGGGGATCGGCCCCGGCGGCACCCCATCGAAGCCAGCATACGAGGCCTAAAATGAACAACCGCACCCCATTCGCCCTTGCCGCCGCCTTGCTTGTCGCCGGCCTTTGCCTTTCCGCCGGTGCCGCACCGGCTGCGGAAAAAGGCCGCATCGGGGTCGAGTTGAACAAGCTGGAGCCGGCCGGCGATGCCTGCCGGGCCTATTTGTTGTTATCCAACGGCACGGCGGCGGCGTTCACGTCGTTGAAGCTGGATCTTGTCACCTTCGATGGGGACGGGATCGTGCAGCGCCGGGTCGCCGTTGAGGCGGCCCCCATCGGCGCCGGCAAAACCAGCCTGAAGGTATTCGATATCAGCGGCATCCAATGCCCGGCGATCGGGCGCATGCTGTTGAACGGCGTGATGTCCTGCAAGGCGGCCAAGGCTGAACCTGCGGACTGTCTTTCGCTTGTTTCCGTGTCGTCCCGCGCGGCCCAGCCGTTCATCAAATGATTTTTTGGAGAATGGCGTGAAGGAATCCGATTTTTCGTTCGTCTTATTAGATAGGCGGCCCGCGTCAAAGCGGATGCGGGGCAGTCTTTGTCGTGCCCGCAAGGGGCGCAACACCCGGGGTTTAGAGGAGTAATCGAATGGAGAACCAACAGGTGGGGGACCCGCTGACAGCCGTCGCGGAAGAACCCGGAATGTTGGCGCAGGGCCTGGACTGGTTGATTGCCGGCGGGCCGGTCGTCGCCATCCTGATCGCCATGTCCGTCGTCGCCGTGGCGATTTTGGGTCTTAAGCTGTGGCAGTTCCGCGGCGTCCGCCTGTGGGATCGCGACACCGCGCGCCGGGGTTTGGCCCTGTATCGCACGGGCAAGGCATCGCGCGCGGCGGAGCTTCTGCGCGCTTCGCCAAATCCGGCGGCACGGGTCGTGCTGCTGGCCATGCGCGGCAAGGCGCGCCGTGACCTGGACGAAGGCAAGGTCCGTGAAGAGGTCGTGCGGTGCGGCTTGGACATGCTGGAAATGTTGCGTGCCTACATGCGCCCGCTCGAGGTCATCGCCACCCTGGCGCCGCTGCTGGGCCTGTTCGGCACGGTGCTTGGTATGATCGAGGCCTTCCAGCAGTTGGAACAGGCGGGCAACCGGATCAATCCGGCGATCCTGTCCGGCGGCATCTGGGAAGCCCTGCTGACCACGGCCGTCGGCCTGGCGGTCGCGATCCCGACGGTCGCGGTGGTTAACTGGCTGGAGCGGATGATCGACCGCACCGCCCATGAAATGGACAACCTGGTGACCCAGGTCTTCACGGCGGACCTGACGGCCGCCCCTCAGACGGAAGAAAGCCATGCCGGCTCTGCCTACCGCACGCCTGTCGCTGGCGCCGCCGAATAACGGGCGCCGCCGCAATCTGATCTCGCTGACGCCGCTGATCGATGTGGTGTTCATCCTGCTGGTGTTCTTCATGCTGGCGTCGTCGTTCCTCAATTGGCGGTCCATTACCCTGGACTCGCCGAAACAGACGGGAAGGTCGGCGTCGCTGGAGCAGGCCTTGTTGATCGAGGTGCGCGCGGACGGCCTGCGCCTTGCCGGTGAGACCATGTCGCTCGAACGCATTACGAGCCGTGCCGTGGCGGCGCTTGCCAAGAAGCCCGACCGCCCCGTGCTGGTCCGCCCCGACGACGGCATCGCCGTGCAGGAGGTGGTCCAGGTGGTCGACGCGCTGGCCGCCGCCGGGGTCGCCAACCTGTCGCTGATCCGGAGGAACAAGTGATGCGCTCTCTTCGGCCCGGCCCCGGGCGTGGCACCAACGACGACGACCGCATTCTGCCGCTCATCAACGTGGTGTTTCTGCTGCTGATCTTCTTCATGCTGGCGGGGCATCTGGCGGCGACTGATCCGTTCCATATCGAGCCGCCGGTTTCAGCCAGCGAGACGGAGCCGGACGGGGTCAGCCCCGTCATTCTGGTCGGTACCGACGGGCGCCTCGCCTTCGACGGCAAGACCGTCGACGACGCCGGGCTGAAGGCTGCGTTGGTCGCGCCGGTCGAAGCCGGGGTGACACATTTCCGGCTCAAGGCCGATGGCGGTGCGCCGGCGGTGCGTTTGGTCGAGATCATGGAACTGCTGCGCGCTGCCGGTGTGCGGAAGGTCAACGTGCTGACCGTGCCGAAGGCCCTGTGATGGAAATTCGCGTTCGTCATTGGAATATGGCTATCGCCGGGGCGGTGTTTCTGCACGCAGCCGCGGCCGCCGTCGTGCTGTGGACCCCGGCGCCGTCTGGGGCGCAGCTTCCGGGTGTCGGCGGGATCGAGATTTCATTGGGTCCGGCGGGCGGTGCGCCCGGTTCCGAAGCCCAGGATTCCCCGGAACCGCAGGAAGCGAAACCGGTCGAGCCCATCGAGACCGTCGAGGAGGTGACGCCCGAGGTCCCGGCGGAAGTGGTGCCCGTGGAGCCGGTGGTTCCCGACGCGGTCGCCATCGAGCCGGTCAAGGCCGTCGAGGAACGCCCGCGCGATCCCTTGCCCGTGCCGCCCAAGGTGGTGCGCCCCAAGGTGACGCCACCGCCCAAGCCGGTGGAGACGGCGGCGGTCGCGCCGACCCCGGTTCACACGCCGCCGCCGGCGGTCGCGGGATCCCAGGGCAAGGCCGGCACCAAGGACGCCAAGGACGTCGGCAGCGGCGACAATTCCCAGGGCGGCGGTCAGGCCGGGTCGGCGGCAGATTACATGTCCGTGCTGCAGGCCTGGCTGGAAAAGCACAAGGAATACCCGCGCTCGGCCCGCCTGCGCCGCATCGAAGGGGCGGTGCTGCTGTATTTTTCCATCGACCGGGACGGGCGCCTTTTGGCCTACCGGATCGAGCGGTCGTCGGGTCACCGCATGCTGGACACGGAAACCATCGCCATGATCAACCGCGCCCAGCCCCTGCCGCCCATTCCCGGCGACATGTCCCGCGACAAGCTGGAAGTCGTCGTGCCGGTTCAGTTTTCCTTGAGGTAACGGTCTGACCGGGGACGGTACAGTTCCCGGATTGGGTCTAATTCGGTTTGCGCAGCAACAGGCGCGCGATCCGCGCCTCGCCGCGGTGGCGCTGGCCTTCGTTGACGCGGATGCGGCCCTTCAGGGCCTCCATGATTTCAAGCTCCGGCAGGGCATCCAGCAGATCGGCCATCTCGTACAGAAGGTCCGGGTCCTCGGGACCCAGGCTGCGCCCGCCGGCACCCGCCGGGGCGAAGCCCTCGGCGACGAACCAGCCGCCGGGGGTAAGCGCCGCCGCCGCCGTCCGGGCCGCATGCAGGCGCACGGCGGCCTCGCATTGCAGATACATCAGGAACACCGCGTCCCAGCTGCGGCCCGGCGGCGGGGACCACGCGGCCAGATCGCCCACGATGCGCTCCACCGTCACGCCGCGCGCGGTGTCATGGGTCCGGGCCAGGTCCGTCGCCACGCTTGAGGCATCGACCGCCGTCACGGCCAGGCCTTGTTCGGCCAGCCAGCCGCCGTTGCGGCCGTCGCCGTCGGCCAGGCAGAGGGCCGAGCGCGGATGAACGTCGGAGCGCGCCATGACTTCGCGCAGGTATTCGCAGGGCTGATCGCCGAACAGGCGGGTGTCGGCTTCCGTCCCCGCCTTGGCGTAACGCGTGTTCCAATCCTTCACGGTCGATGGCCCTCCCTGAGATCAGGGATATTCCTACGCGCCCTGGGTCGATTTTTCCAGCCCGGCCGGCGGTTCAGCCGAGGGAGCGCCGGTCGAAGGTGATGCTTTTGATCAGGGCATGGATGGGCGCGCCGGCGGCCAGGTTCAGGTCCGCCACCGCATGGCGGGTGACGCGCGCGCGCAGGCGGCCGCCGCCGATGTCGATCAGGGTTTCGGCGAAGGCGGTGTCCGCTTCCTCCCGAACTTCCATGACCGTGCCCTTCAGGATGTTGCGGATGCTGATGCCCGTGGGCGGCTGGATCGCCAGCGAGACGTCGCGCGCCCGCACCCGAAGGCGGATGGTCTCGCCGATGGCGGCATCGACGGCGGGGATGATCAATGTCTGGCCGTGATGGTCCAGGTGGGTCAGGTTGAAGACCTCATCCCGGCCCTTGACCGTGGCGGTCAGCATGACCCCGGCCTCGAACCGCCCGGTCATGGGCTGCAGGTCCAGGCGTTCCAGTACCTCGCCGACCGAGCCCTCGGCGACCTTGCCGCCGCGCGACAGCACGACCAGCCGGTCGGCCAGGCGCGTGACCTCGGCGATGTCGTGGCTGACGTAAAGGATGGGGATGTTCAATTCCCGGTGCAGGACCTCGAAATAGGCGAGGATTTCGTCCTTGGTCGCGCGGTCGAGGGCCGACAGGGGCTCGTCCATCAGCAGCAGGCGTGGTTCCGACAACAGCGCCCGGCCGACCGCGACGCGCTGCCGCTCCCCGCCGGACAACTTGGCGGGGGCCCGGTCGAGCAAATGGGCGATGCCGAGCAGGTCAACGACCTGATCGAAATTGACGGCGGGGACAGTTCCGTTGCCGCGGGGCGCCCGCTTAGCGCCGAAGTTCAGATTGCCGCGCACGGTCAGATGGGCAAACAGCGACGGTTCCTGAAACACATAGCCGACCCGCCGTTTGTGGGGTGGGCGGAACAGGTTTGCCGCGTCGTTCTGCCACAGGCGGTCACCGAGGGCGAGCCGCCCCGGCAGATGATGCAGCCCGGCGATGCAGCGCAGGATCGTGGTCTTGCCGCAGCCCGACGCCCCGAACAAGGCCGTCACGCCGGTGAGCGGCGCCTTGAACGCGACGTCCAGGTTGAAATTTCCGACCGGCCCCTTGAAAGCGGCGTCGAGAACCGGGGTGTCCGTGGTCATCGTGCGGCGCGTCCGATGCGCTTTTCCAGCAGCATCATCGACAGGATGACGACGAAGGCGAACACCAGCAGGCCGCCGGCCAGGATATGGGCCTCGGCCCAGCGCAGGGTTTCCACATAGTCGTAGATGGCGACGGACAAAACCTTGGTCTCGCCCGGGATGTTGCCGCCGATCATCAGCACGACGCCGAATTCGCCAACCGTATGGGCGAACCCCAGGACCGCGCCGGTCAGGAAGCCCGGCCGGGCCAGCGGCACGGCGACGGACCAGAAGGCGTCCCAGGGCGAGGCATGCAGGGTCGCCGCAACCTCCAGCGGCCGGTCGCCGAAGGCTTCGAAGGCGTTGCGGATGGGCTGCACCACGAAGGGCATGGAATAGAACACGGAGCCGATGACCAAGCCCTGGAAGGTGAAGGCGAGTGAGCGTTCGCCCCACAGCCCGGCGATCCAGCCGCCGGGCCCGTCCGGCCCCATGGCGACCAGCAGGTAGAACCCCAGCACCGTCGGCGGCAGCACCAACGGCAGGGCGACCACGGCGGCGACCGCTTCCTTCCACTTGGCCTTGGACCGCGCCAGCCACCAAGCGATGGGGGTGCCGATAATCAGAAGAACCACGGTGGTCACCGTGGCCAGTTCAAGCGTCAGGCGGATCGGCGACCACAACCCGGCAAGATCAAGCCCCTGGTCAGGCATCCGGGCGGATCTTGGCCGGTTCGCCCGTGCCGTAACCGAATTTGGCTTTCACCCGGTTGGCCTCGGCCCCGCCGAGAAACAACAAGAATGCCCGGGCTGCCGGATTATCCTTGCCGGTGGTCAGCAGAACCGCGTCCTGGGCGATGGCGGGGTAAAGGTTTTCCGGCACGGGCCAGCGCGATCCCTTGTCATGCCCCGCGACCTGCGACAAGGCGATGAAGCCCAGTTCGGCATTGCCCGATTCCACGAATTGATGGGTCTGGGCGATGCTGTTGCCCTGGACGATCTTGGATTTCAGGGCTTCATAAACGCCGAGTGCCTTCAGGGCCGTCACGGCGGCGGCGCCGTAGGGCGCGGTCACGGGGTTGGCGATGGCGATCCTGGAAAAGGTTTCACGCTTCAGCGTGCTCGGCCCCTGCACCAAGGCGGCGTCGCGGCTGTAGAGCACGATCTTGCCCGTAGCGTAGGTAAAGCGGGTTTGGGCCACCGCCAAGCCATTGGTCCCGGCCATTTGGGGGCGAGTCTGGTCGGCGGCCAGGAACACCTCGAACGGCGCGCCCTTGGCGATCTGGGTATAAAGCTGTCCGGTCGACCCGAAGCTGAATACAATCTTGTGGCCGGTCTTGTTCTCGAACAGGGCGCCGATGTCCTGGGCCGCCTGGGTGAAGTTGGCGGCCGCGGCAACCTTGACCTCGCTCGCGCGGGCCGGGCCGGGCAGCATCAACGCGGCGACGGCGGCCAGCAGAAGCAGGCGGCGTTTCAGCGCGAAGGACGTGGACACGGCGATCTCCTCCGATAGGACAACTCGGACATATCGGAAAGTATCTTTTGCCGGCGGCGATGGCAAGCCTGCGATAGGGCGCTATTCGCCCCCGTTGGGCAGCAGCTTGCGCATGGCGATCAGGTCGCCGGCGATGGCCTTTTCGGTCTTGGCCTCCATCTTGCGGTACTGGTCGAGAATCTTGTGCCCCAGTTCCGTCAACTCGGCCCCGCCGCGCGTGCTGCCGCCGCGCGAGGTGGTAACCAAGGGCGTGCCGAACTGCGCGTTCAGGGCCTCGATCAGGCCCCAGGCTTTCTTGTAGCTCATGCCCAAGTCGCGCCCGGCGGCGGCGATGGAGCCGGTTTCGCCGACGCCCTGCAACAGGTCGGCCTTGCCCGGCCCGATGGCGACGTCGGGGGCGAGAACGACGCGGAGCCGCGCGCCCGTTTGCTGATTTCCTGCCTTCATGGCGGCATTCTACTCTGCTTGACGCCGCCCGGTCAGGCGAAAATGCCTGCTCATGGCTGTGCCTGCCGGATCACCTGGGCTAGGATGCGGCCCGCTGAATTCACTCATCATCCAACAATCACGGAACCAAGCCCCATGACCACTCCCGCAGACGACCAAGGTGCCGTGCGCCTGACCCGTAACGGCGCCGTCGCCCATCTGATCTTCGATCGGCCGCAGGCCCGCAATGCCATGACCTGGACCATGTACGAAGGCCTGGCCGATGCCTGCGACGAGATCATGGACGATCCCTCCGTGCGGGTCGCCGTGTTCCGGGGGGCGGGCGGCAAGGCCTTCGTCGCCGGCACGGACATTGCCCAGTTCGGGGCCTTCACCTCGGGCGACGACGGCCTGGCCTATGAGGACAAGGTCGAAACCTATATCTCCCGCGTCGAACGCCTGCCCATGCCGACCTTGTGTGTGGTCGAAGGCTGGGCCGTCGGCGGCGGCATGGCGATCGCCAATGCCTGCGATTTCCGCATCGCCACGACGGGGTCGCGGTTCGGTGTGCCCATCGCGCGCACGCTGGGCAACTGCCTGTCGGCGCAGAACCTGCGGGCCCTCACGGAAACCCTGGGCCTGCCCATGGTCAAGCGCATGCTGATGCTGGCCGAAATGCCCGAAGCGGAGGAACTTCTGGGCCATGGCTATCTGCTGGCCGTGGCGGAGGCCGACGGCATCGACGCCCTGCAGGCGGAAATCGTCGAGAAGCTGCTGGGCCACGCGCCGGTGACCATGCGCGTGACCAAGGAGGCCCTGCGCCGACTGGGCACGGACTTGACTCCCGACGACCGCGACCTGATCCATGCCGCCTACGGCAGCCGCGATTTCAAGCACGGCGTCGAAAGCTTCGTCGCCAAGCAGAAGCCGGAGTGGAAGGGCGTCTGATCGCGGCTATTCGGGCGGGGCGAAGAATTCGAACCGCAGCCCGCCCGGAATGATGCAGAGAAAATGCCGCGCCGGGGATTCCGGCCGTACCGGGCAGGGTGCGCATTCGGTCTCGACACCGGGCCAGGTGCTGACCCGTTTGTAAACGGCGTCCAGCGCCGCGAAATCCGCGACCTTCAGGGCCAGGTGATGCAGGCCGATGTTCTTCCGGCGGTCGAAGGGGGTGGCGGTTTCCGGATTTTCCGCCCGCCACAGGGTCAGCATGACCGTGCCGTCCGAAACGAACACCGCCGGATAGTCGGGAACGTCCCCCACCTGTTGAAAGCCGAGTGCTCCTTCAAAGAAAGCCTTGGTCTGGTCGAGGTCGGGAACCGTCAGACCGATGTGATGGGCGCCGAGGGTAAGCGGGGGCGTGGTCATGGGCATGCTCCAGTTGCAATAATAATAGACAGAACAGTCTATATATTTCACGGAACAACAATTGCGGCAACCGTCTTGCTGCCCGGATCATGAATTTTTGATGTCTTGGCCGAATGGGGCGGTGTCAGGACGGAAAGCGTGCCTTCAGGTCGGCGACCTGTTCCGGCGAGAGAAACGTGGTGTCGAGCCCGCGCAGCATCAGGTAAAGCCGTGCCGTTTCCTCAAGCTCTTCCGTCGCGTAGACCGCATCGGCGAGGGTCTTGCCCGCGACCACGGGGCCGTGGTTGGCAAGCAGCACCGCGTGGTGGTCCGATGCCATTTCCCTGACCGCCTTGGCCAGGTCGACGCTGCCCGGCGGAAAGAACGGGATCAGCGGCAGGGTGCCGACCTTCATCACGTAATAAGCCGTGATCGGCGGCAGCACGTTCTTCGGGTCCACTTCCTTGAGGCAACTGACGGCGACCGAATGGGTCGAATGCAGGTGCACGATGGCCTGGGCCGTGGCGCGCTGATCGTAGACGGCCATGTGCAGGAAGGTTTCGATGGTCGGCTTGTCGCCGCTGACGTGATTGCCGTCCTTGTCGAGCTTGGAAATGCGTTCCGGATCAAGCCGTCCCAGGCAGGACCCGGACGGCGTCATCAACCAGCCGCCGTCTTCCGTGCGCACGCTGATATTGCCCGACGACGCATAGGTCATGCCCCGGTCGAACAAGGATTTTCCAAGAAGGGCGATCTCGTCGCGTTGCTTGTTTTCCGGGGTCATGCGGCGGCCTTTTCGTCGAGCATGGCCAGCGCCTTTTCGAAGAAGTCCTCGGCCCCGAAGTTGCCGGACTTGAGGGTGAGCGCCAGGGCCGCCTCGCCGCCCGTTCCGAACGACAGGCTTTCCGTCCAGGGCACGCCGGGGTCGATTTCCGGGCCGATGCGCATGGCCTGCACGCCCAGGGCCTGAACCACGGCGCCCGACGTTTCACCGCCGGCGACGACGAAGCGCCGCACGCCGCCGTCGCGCAGGTTGCGCGCCAGCCGCCCGAAGAACCGTTCGACCGTATCACCCGCCTGACCGCGGCCCATTTCCGACTGCACCTTCAGCACCGTATCCGGATCGGCGGTGGAATAGATCAACTGCGGCCCACTATTGAGGCCGGCCAATATCTTGTCGGCCAGCACGCGCGCCGCCTCGACCACGTCGCCGAGGGCAAGCGGATCGACCTGATGGGTCGGCCACAGCTTTTTCGCCCGTGCGACCTGACTGCGCGTCGCCTGCGAGCAGCTGCCGGCGATGACCACGGCGGGGCCGGTGACATTCGGCAACTGCGCCTTGGCGGCGGCCCCCAGCAGGCCCTGGCGGCGATAGTTTTCCGGCAGGCCCAGCGCAATGCCCGACCCGCCGGTGATCAACGGGTGATCGGCCACGGCTTGGCCGATCACGCCCAGATCGGCGTCGTCCAGGGCATCGACGATGGCATAACGGTTGCCGTTCTTTTTCAGGGATGCGAAGGCGGCCTTTACCTCAGCCGGGCCCTTGCGCACGGTCTTGTGTTCGACCAGGCCGACCATCTCGTCCGTCTGGCGGCTGAGCACGCGCACCAGATTGGCGTCGCGCATGGGGGTCAGGGGATGATCCTTGAGGCTCGATTCCGATAACAGAACATCGTTCACGAACAGATAGCCCTTGTAGATCGTCCGCCCGGTGGTCGGAAAGGCCGGGCAGGCGATGGCGAAATCGGCGTCAAGCGCGTCCAGCAAGGCGTCGGCGACGGGGCCGATGTTGCCGATGTCCGTGGAATCGAAGGTCGAACAGTACTTGAAGAAGATCTGCCGGGTGCCCAGACCCTTGAGCCAGGCCAGGGCGGCGAGCGATTCGGTGACGGCTTCGTGTACCGGGCAGGTGCGTGATTTCAAGGCCACGACCACGGCTTCCGCGTCGCCCAGGTCCTTCAGGCTGGCGCCCGAGGGCACGCCGTTGACCTGGACCGTGCGCATGCCGTTCTTGACCAGGGTGTTGGCAAGGTCCGTGGCGCCGGTGAAATCGTCGGCAATGCATCCCAATACGATGGACATGGGGGTGGCGTCTCCTCGGTGGCGGCCGCTGCCCGGTGGGCGCGACTGTTTTTGTCTCTGAAGTTATATAACGCCTAAATTCGCGAAACGCACGTCCGCGCGCCTCAAGCGGCGGGGCCAAGCAGGGCCAGCAGCTGGCGCAGGCGAAACGGCTTCAGCAACGTGTGGTCGGCACCCAGGCGGGCCGCATCCTTGAGGTACATGGCCTTGGCTGACATGGCGATCACGGGCAGGCCGGGCCGGGCCGCCTTTGCTTTCAGGATGAACTCAATCCCTTCGCCGTCGGCCATGACGATGTCGGTGACGGCGGTATCGACGGCCTCACGCGTGACGATCTCAAGCGCCGCATGGCCGCCCGACGCGGCCAGCACCCGAAACCCGGCATCTTCCAGGGTTTCGCACAGCGTCCCGCGCAGGTCCGCGTCATCATCGACCAGCAGAATTGTCGTCATTGCGGGATTATCGTTGTTGGCCGGAGGGCCGTGAAATCACAGCCCATCACATTATGTTGTCTGTGCAGCCCGCGTCATCATTCCTGGACGTTGGCCATGGTCATGGCCAGGCCCGCGCCCAACAGCGCAAGCGCCGACAGCGTTCCGATCGCCGCCGTGATGCTGACTCCCATCAAGGCTCCCGTCAGCGCGCCGGTTCCCAGCAACAGTATGCCGATCACGGTGTTGCTGAGCGCGACGTATTCGGCCTTGCGGTCACCGCCCGCAAGATCGACGACGTGGGTTTTGCGCCCGATACGCACGCCGGCATGGGCGACGCCCAGCACGAACAGAATGGCGGCGTAAAAGATGATCGAGCCGGCAATGCCGGGCATATGCGTCAGGACCAGCAGCGCCACGGGGCCGAGCGCGCCCGCGATCGCCGCCGCCAGTGCCATTGTCGCGCGGGAGGAACGATCGGAGAGAATGCCCCAGAACGACGAACTGAGGGCGGCGGACAAGCCCGAAGCAATGATCAGCCAGCCCAGGCCGTCAAGCCCCAGGCCCGTTTGCCGCTGTGCCAGGGTCACGTAAAGCGGGCCCACCAATGCCGTCGAAATCATCAACGCCCGGGTCGCCAGAAAGCGCTGCAATTGCCGGTCCTTGGCCAGGATCGAGACCTGTTCGCGCACCAGATCGTTGATGCCGCGCCCGCCGCTGACGGCGCCGGGATATTCGACAATTCGAAGATAGACCGCCGCCGCGACGAACCAGCAGGCTCCGGCACCGGCGACAAGGGCATAGAGCAGCCAGTCGGGCCGGGTCGCGGCGGGGCTCAGCATCAGGTAGGTACCCACGGCCCCGGCCGCGAGCCCGGAAACCGTGGCGGCATGTCCGCTGACGCGCCCGCGACGGCCCTTGGACACGGTCTTGCCCAGAACATCCTTGGCGGCGATGGACGCGACGCCGCGCGCCAGGCTGAACAGCACCACCAGCGCGGTCACCGTCCATCCCGCCGCCGTGCCTTCAAGGCCCGCCACGGCCGCGCCGGCCATGGCAAGGATGCAAGCCCCCTGCGCGATCGAGGCGACGGCCCAGAACGCCTTGCGCCGGGGAAATTGCCGGATGACGCCGCCGACCAGTATTTGCGGCATCAACGCCAGCGATTCCCGGATCGGCACGAGCAGCCCCGCGAAGGCGGCGGGCGCGCCCATCGTGCCCAGTAGCCAGGGCAGGACGACCTTGGTATCGGCCAATGCGTCGCCGGTCTTGCTGAGGGCCTGGGCCGCCGTCTGGGCAAGAAAATTGACGGGCTGTTCGCGGCACTGGTCTTCCGGGATGTCGCGGCACAGGCGGGCGTCCTCGTCGCCGGTCGCAAGATCGTAGAGCTGGCCGGTCAGCCTCCCATCGTCAACGTCTGACATGATCAGCCGGTTTCTTTAAGCCGTGCCAGATAGCGGGGGTTGCTCTCACCCAATTCCGCCTGCGTGACGGCGCTCAAATGGCCATGGGTTCCTTTGGGAGCATTGCCGTCGCGGATGGCTTGGGCGAGGGCGCGGTTGAGGTCTTGAAGGCTGCCGTCCGCGCTCAGAAGTGTCTTGAGAGCCGCCGTCTCGGCCCGTTCCGGCGCATCCCCGGCGGCGGCCTGTCGTTCCGCGATGGTGCGGGCGTTGCGGATCATCGCCGCGACGTATTTGGCGTTGCCGGCTTTGGGGTCGGCGGTCGCCTCCGTGGTGTCGGCGATGTCGGTGAGGGCGGGTCCGCTCGGCTTCTTTCTCAAAGGGTTTCTCCCGTCATGGTGAGAATTTCGGCCTCCAGCTCGGGCACGACATGGGCGGTCAGCGCCAGTTCGAGGGATGGTTCCTCCCCCGATACATGCCGCCAGGCCTGCTGCAGGGCGATCACGGCCCAGCGCACATGGGCCATGATCTCCCAATAGGTGACGGCGGTGGGCTCGACCCTGCGGCCCGAGGCATCTTCATAACCCGCGAGGAAGGCCTCCCGCGGGCCCAGACCGCCGGCTTCCTGCTCCCAGCGCCCGAAGCGCCAGCATTTGGCGAGGAACCAGCCGATATCCTCCAGCGGGTCGGACCAGCCGGCGAATTCCCAATCCAGGGTTGCGGACAATTTGCCGTTCTCGATCATCAGATTGCCGACACGGTAGTCGCGGTGACACAGCACGATGCCGCCGGGTGCCGGGGCATGATCGGCCAGCCAGGCCAGCCCCCATTCCACGGCGGGGTGCGGGTCGGGCAGGGCGTCGAGAAAGGCGCGGTATTCGGCCACGGCGGCGCGGGCCGGGTCCGTCGGCGGGGTGCCCAGAAAACCTAATCCATCGCAGGGCGGCGTGATGCTGTGGATATGCGCCAGATTGGCCCCCAGGTCACGGACCAGGGCCGCATCGGGGGCGTTCTTGACCAGCCGCCCGCCGCGCGCCTCGCCGGCAACGCAATGCATCAGGAAGAACGGCCCGCCGAGCAGGCTTTCGTCTTCGCACAGCACGCAGGGGGCCGGGACGGTGACTCCGGCGGTGTGCGCCGCCTTCAGCAGGGCGAATTCCTCGGCCCGGGAATGGCTGGTGGCGACGGCCGAGGCCGCGTCCCGGCGCAGGACAAGGGCGTGGCGGCCGGGCCAGGTGCCGCCGCCGACGTCGATTTCCAGCCGGTGGTTTTCCTGAATCGCCCCGCCGGATAAACGTTCCGTCGCCAGGATGCGGACTGGTGCCCTGGCCTGCTCCGCGAGCCAGTCTGTCAGGCGGATGCGGTCATCGGATGTCAGGTTTCCGGCCACGGGCAACCTCAGCCCCAATGCCAGTAATCAAGGCCCTGTTCGCGGAACTGGCCGGCCAGGACCATCTTGTGAACCTCGGAGGCGCCATCCACCAGGCGCGCCTGGCGGGCGTAACGGTAGATCCATTCCAGGACCGTGTCCTTGGAATAGCCCTTAGCGCCGCACAACTGCACCGCCGTATCGACGCATTTGTGCAGGGTGTCGGCGACCTGGACCTTGGCGGTCGAAACCTCGGCCCGGGCACGGCTGCCCTGGTCCAGGGTCCAGGCGGCGTGCATGGTCAGCAGGCGGCCGATCTGGATTTCCTTGGCCGCTTCGCCCAAAAGAAGCTGCACGCTTTCCCGGTCGGCCAGGCGGGTGCCGAAGGCCTCGCGCTCGGAGATGTATTCATCGGCGATCTCCAACGACCGCTTGGCCAGGCCCAGCCAGCGCATGCAATGGGTCAGGCGCGCGGTGCCAAGCCGGATCTGCACGCATTTCATGCCTTCGCCGACGCCCATCAGGCGGTTTTCATCGGGAATTTCCAGGCCGTCGAAGTTGAGTTCGCAATGGCCGCCATGTTCTTCCGGTCCCATGATCGGAATCCGGCGCACGATTTCCCAGCCCGGTTGGTCCTTGTGGAACAGGAAGGCGGTCAGGTTGCGCCGCGCGTCGTCCGACGTGCGCGCCAGCAGGATGAAATGATCGGCCACACCGGCCCCGGTGATGAACCATTTGCGGCCGTGGACGACCCATGTGTCGCCCTTCTTTTCCGCCCGCGTGCGCATCATGCCGGACGGGTCGGAGCCCGCCCCCGGCGCCGGTTCGGTCATGATGATAGAGGACCGGACCGTGCCGTCGATGATCGGCTGCAGCCATTTTTCCTTCTGCGCGTCCGTTGCGACCTTGTTGAGAACGAACATGTTGCCGTCATCCGGCGCGGCGGCGTTGAACACCACGGGGCCGAAGATGGAACGGTTCATTTCCTCGTAGCAGGCGGCCATGCCGACCGTGTCGAACCCGCGCCCGCCGCGCGCCGTCGGCATGGACAGGGCCCAAAGCCCTTCGCTTTTCGCCTTGGCGCGCAGTTCGTCCAGCAGATCCAGGCGAATGTTCTCGTGGTCGTCGTAACTGGACGGGTCGGCTTCCAGCGGCAGGATGTGGTCGGCGACGAATCGGCGGATCGCCTGCCGGGTTTCGTCCACTTCCGGGGTCAAATTGAAATCCATGAAGGCGGGTTCCTGTCTTTACTGCGTCGTAGGTCGGGTCATGTTCACCAGACGGCGGGCGGCGAGACTATCAGATTTGCCGGAAAAATCGGAAATGGGGCGCAAATTCTTGTCTGATTTTTAATCTTGTCAGGGATAGATCAGGGTTATGGCCTAAGTTTCCCCCCGTCGTAAAAAGAATAGCTTTTGAGGGCGGGGTCTTTGTTGCCAAGGATGACCGCCATGGACTTGAACGAACAACAAGACGCACGCAGAAGCCCTCGATCCGTCGTGTACGGGGACGTGGAAGTCAACGGTGGCAGCCCTTACCGGGGCGGAAAGCTGCATGATATGTCCGTCGGTGGGGCGGCGATCCTCTATCCCGAAGGCAGCGAACCTCAGGACGGCCCGGTTCAGGTCGATGACGAGATTCTTCTGGTCATTCGCGGCAGTGCCCATGTGCCGGGCCGTGTCGCCCGCGTATTCGACGGGGGATTCGCCGTGCAATTCGACTGGTCCCTGGACATTGCCCGCGATCGCTTCCCGAATTCCCGAGGCAGCTGAGCCCTTCATCAAGGGCCAAAAAACCTTAAAGCGTATTGATCAAATGACCGCCGTCGACGGCGACGACTTCGCCGGTCATGAAGTCCGACGCGTCGGACGCCAGCAGCAGCAGGGTGCCATCGAGGTCTTCCGGCTTGCCGAAGCGGCGCTGGGGAATGCGTTTCATGAGGGTCTGGCCCCCCTCGCTTTCCAGGAAATCCCGGTTCAGGTCCGTCTCGATATAGCCGGGGGCGATGGCGTTGACCCGGATATTATGCCGCGCCCATTCCAGGGCCAGTGACTTGGTCATCTGCACAATTCCCGCCTTCGACACGGCATAAGGCATCACGCCGCCCGACTGTCGCAGGCCCAGGACCGAGGCGACGTTGACGATGGTGCCGGGCCTGCCGGCGGCGATCATGTCCTTGGCGGCGCGCTGGGCCACGGTCCAGGCGCCGGTCAGATTGGTCGCCATGATTTGATTCCAAGTCGCGGGATCCAGGTCGATGGCGCGGTCCGTCGACGCCAGCCCCGCGTTGTTGATCAGGATCGTGACCTGGCCCAGGGCCCGGTCGGCGGTTTCGAAGGCGTCGGCGACGGATTCCCGGTCCGTCACGTCCATTTCCACGGCGAGGGCCTGTCCGCCGGCGGCGGTGATCGTATCGACCGTCTCGGCAAGTTTCTCCGGCCGGCGGGCGCAACAGGCGACGGCGGCGCCGTGGGCGGCCAGGACTTCGGCGAAACGGCGGCCCAGGCCGGAGGACGCCCCGGTGACCAGCGCCACCCGGTCAGCCAAAAGGTCATCGCGGAAGAAACGGCTCATGATTTGGTCTCCTGGTCGGTGTCGTTGGCGCGGTCACGCAGTACGAATTTTTGGATTTTACCCGTGGACGTCTTGGGCAGTGGGCCGAACACGACATGGCGCGGCGCCTTGTAGTGGGCCATGTTGGTTCGGCACCAGTCGATGATGGCCGCGGCATCGGTGCGGTCCTCGGTCCCCGGTTTCAGGGTTACGAAGGCGCAAGGCGTTTCACCCCATTTGGCGTCGGCCCTGGCGACCACGGCGGCCTCCATCACATCCGCATGGCGGTAAAGGCATTCCTCGACCTCCAGCGACGAAATATTCTCGCCACCGGAAATGATGACGTCTTTCGACCGGTCCTTGATTTCCACATAGCCGTCCGCATGCAGCACGGCGAGGTCGCCCGTGTGGAACCAGCCGCCCCGAAACGCGGCCTCCGTCGCCGCTGGGTTCTTCAGGTAACCCTTCATGATGGTGTTCCCGCGCAGCATGATCTCGCCCATGGTTTGCCCGTCGGCGGGCACGGGTTCCATGGTCTCCGGGTTCATCACGGTCTGGTCGAACACGGTCGGATAACGTACGCCGGCGCGGCTGATCTTCTGGGCCTGGGCATCGGGGCCAAGGTCGTTCCAGGGGTCCTGCCAGGCACAATAGGTCGACGGGCCGTAGGATTCCGTGAGCCCGTAAAGATGGGTCACGCGGAAGCCCATTTTCTCCATGCCTGAAATCACCGCCGAGGGCGGGGCGGCGCCGCCGGTGAATACCTCGACCTTCTGATCAAAGGCGGTCTTCACCGTGTCCGGCGCGTGGATCAGCATGTTGAGCACGATCGGCGCACCGCACATATGGGTGACGCGATGTTCGGTGATCATGGGAAAGATCAGGGCCGGATCGACCCGGCGCAGGCAGATATGGGTGCCCGCCGCGGCGGTGATGGACCAGGGATAACTCCAGCCGTTGCAATGAAACATGGGCAGGGTCCACAGGTAGCGCGACCGGCGGTCGAGGCGCGAAACCAGGGCGCCGCCCATTGCGGTCACGAAGGCGCCGCGATGGTGATAAACGACGCCTTTCGGGTTGCCCGTGGTACCTGATGTATAGTTGAGTGAGATCGCCTGCCATTCGTCTTCCGGCGGCCGGACCGGGAATTCTGGGTCGCCCGTCAACAGAAAGGCTTCGTAGTCCATTTCACCCAGGTGCTCGCCCCGGGTGCCGCCCTGGGCCTCGGTTTCCGCATCGTCGATGTCGATGACGGGAATTTTCCGGCCGAGTTTGGCCAGTGCGTCCTTGATGACCGGCGCATGTTCCCGGTCGGTGATCAGCAGCCTGCTTTCCGCATGATCGAGAATAAAGGCGATGGTCTGGGCGTCGAGCCGCGTGTTCAGCGCGTTCAGCACGGCCCCCGCCATGGGAATGCCGAAATGCGCTTCGAGCAGTTCCGGCGTGTTGGCGCCCATGACCGACACCGCGTCGCCTTGGCCGATGCCGCGCGCCGCGAGCGCCCCCGCCAGCCGGCGGCAGCGGATCAGCATCTCGCCGTAGGTGATGCGCCGGGCGCCGTGGATGGCGGCGACCTGATCGGGATAGACCGCCGCTGCCCAGGCAAGGAAGCTCAGCGGCGTCTGCGGCTGATGGTTGGCCGGGGTGCGTTCCAGGCCTTGTTCGAAGATGTTGTCCGCCCTGCTCACGGGTGGGTACTCCCCCGTTTGTTTCCTGTTGTTGGCTCAACAGATACCACCGGGCCGCCGTCCCGCAAAGAGGGTGGGGTGCCGCGCAGCCTTTCAGGGGGCGTCGGTGCAGGTCGATTGCGGCGGAAGTTTCCCCGCTTCGACCTTGTCCACGGTCACGCTCTGGATCAGGTTCCCGTTCAGGGCAAGGTTGAATCGCCGGCGCAGATGTTCGGGCAGAGTCTTGGTCAGGTCCGTCCGCAGCGCATCGACGTCGGAATAGCGAATGGTGACGTCGTTGGTGACGGTCGATACCAGGCGCGGGGCCAGACGGCAGACCACATCCCTTTCTGCGTGGCCGGGAACCGTGACCGATACGGACAGCATGACGATATCGCCGGTCCCCCGCTTGTATCTCAGGCTATAGCCGCCCAGGCGTACGGGGATCGCCTGAATGCGCAAGGTCTGCGGACGGTTGAGTTCTTCGCTATCCAGCGCCATCTTCTGGTCGGTCATCAATCCAGTCAGCAAGACGGCGCCCAGGATTGTTCCGGTAACGCCGCCGGCGACGGCGAGGCTTTTGTAGAAATTCACGTGCTGGACATCCTCGATCTTACCCTCCCTTCCCTCAAAGGTGTCTGGCTGGATCGGCGATGAAATGGGGGTGAGATGGGCGTTAATTGGTCTGGTAGCGGTAGAGCCCCTTGGTGTTGATGGCATCCACGGCGTAGGCCAAATCGGCCATCCCGCGCAGCAGGGCCTGGGCCCGGTCGGGCGGCACGTGGATCAGGCTGTCGTTCGGATCGCTGGCATGGAAGGCGTCCATGGCCACGCGATAACGGCTGCGCTGGGTGATGATGAAACGGTATGGGTCCGTCTTTGACCGCAAGACAATCAAATCAGAGTCGGCCACGGCACGTCCCTTTTTTTCAAGGCGTTGCCGCGCTGGTCAGCGGGCGGTGCCGAGGATGGTGTTATGGGCAAGGGCGAATGCAGCGTCGATTGCCTGCCGGTTTGGTCTGCGCGAATACGACGTTACGTATTCAGACGCACTGACGCTAATTAATCGCAATATGCGGGTGCCTTATCAACATTTTTATATGCAAAAAAATATAAAATAATTATGGCGTTGTCGCGGCGCCCATATCAATGGCCGGCCCTGGGTGGGAAAATTGCATTTCCTGGTGGAGACGAACGGGGTATGGATGACACCCCACCCCCGCGAAGGCCCCCCAACACATGGAACTCTGGATACCGATCACCGTTCTGGCGGCATTTCTTCAGAATGCGCGTTCGGCGCTGCAGAAGCATTTGAAGGGGCGTCTTTCGACCCTGGGTGCGGCCTATGTCCGCTTCCTTTACGCCATGCCTTTTTCGCTGGTCTACCTGTGGGGGCTGCATGAAATCGTGGGCAAGGATCTGCCCGTGTTCAATACCACCTTCCTGATGTACTGCGTGCTGGGCGGCGCCAGCCAGATCGCCTTCACCGTGCTGTTGCTGTACCTGTTTCAGTTCCGCAACTTCGCCGTGGGGACGACCTTTTCCAAGACCGAGGTGTTCCAGGTCGCCGTTTTGGGGTTTCTCATTCTTGGCGACACGGTGACCACCGCCGCCGCCGCCGCCATTGCGTTGGCGGGTGTCGGCGTCGTCGTGCTGTCGGCGGGTCAGTCGAAGGTGTCGCTGAAGGCGCTGATATCCGGGGTGACGGAAAAGGCGACGGTGATCGGACTTGTCTGCGGCGCCTTCTTGGGCGCGTCGGTGGTGTTCTTTCGGGGGGCGGCGCTGTCGTTGAAATGGGACGACCTTGCGATGACGGTCGCCTATACCCTTGCGGTGTCGCTGGTCATCCAGACAATCGCCATGGGCGCCTATTTGGCGTGGAAAGAGGCGCCGACCTTGAAGGCCGTGTTCGTCCATTGGAAATGGTCGGCTGCGGTGGGGGCGGTGGGCATGGCGGGATCGGTTGCCTGGTTCCTCGCCTTCACCATGCAGAACGCGGCCTATGTTCGCGCCTTGGGACAGATCGAACTGGTCTTCACCTTCGCGGCGTCGATTTTCTTTTTCAAGGAGAAGGTAACCCGCCTTGAAGTGATCGGCATCGCCTTGATCATTCTGGCGATCCTGCTGCTGATTCTCAGTCGGGGGTAGGCGTGCCGCCGTCGGCGGCTAGTGGAATTCTTCGACCTTCATCTTGATCAGAAGCTTGCCCTTCTCGTCGATGCTTTCCATCAAGCGCGCGGTGAAGGATACCTTGGCGCCGGTCTTGGCGGTCTCCAGATTGTCGACCCCGATGTTGACGAATAACTCCGGTCCCGGCGCGCCGTCCATGTCGACCAGCATGCCGGCGGCGGGGGCGTAATCGTCTTCGTGCCACCTGCGGGTTTCCGTGACCGTGCCTGTCCATTTTACCAGCTTGTTATCGAGGCCCTTCACATAGGCTTTGAAGTTGTCGGCACCCTTCGCCAATTCCTGCGCGGCTTGATCGAAGGTCAGCTTGCTGGGCTCTTTCTTGCCGCATGCGGCAAGCCCGAAAGCAGTGGCCGTTGCGAGGGCAATAACGAGTGACTTATGCATGAATGCTGTTCCTCATTGTCCAGTTTCGGCGTGTCGATTCGCGCGGAAGTCGCGCCGCTTGATAAGCGAGTTAGAACGCAAAATCTAGCATTTTGGCTGCCTGAATAAATGGTACATGGATCGTAAAGGATAAAAATGTCATATTTACTGGTGGCGCGGCCCGCGAATACTCGGGCCGCATTTGTTCAACGATTAAGGGGGGCATGCAATGGCCGGACCTCAGAAAACAGTTTCGAAAAAGCCTGCGGCGAAGAAGCCGGCGGCCAAGCCCGCGACGGCCAAAAAGCCCGCTGCGAAAAAGGTTGCTAAAAAGCCGGCAGTGAAGAAAACCGCCGCCAAGAAACCTGCGGTGAAGAAGGCGGCTGCCAAGAAGCCCGCGGCGAAGAAAACTGCTGCCAAGAAGCCTGCGGTGAAGAAGGCTGCTGCCAAGAAGCCTGCGGTGAAGAAGGCTGCTGCCAAGAAGCCCGCGGCGAAGAAGGCTGCTGCCAAGAAGCCCGCCGTGAAGAAAGCGGCTGCCAAGAAGCCTGCGGCGAAGAAGGCGGCTGCCAAGAAGCCTGCGGCGAAGAAGGCTGCTGCCAAGAAGCCTGCGGTGAAGAAGGCGGCTGCCAAGAAGCCCGCGGCGAAGAAAGCTGCTGCCAAGAAAAAGAAATAGGTGTGCTTGGCACGTCCGGCCCTTTTTTAAGGGTCGGATGATGCCGCCGCCTGTACTGTTTCTGGGTCCGCGAATACGCGGCCCTTTTCCTTTGCGTCAGATTGCGTCGGGCAATCGCATGCCCGCCTTGACGTTCCAGAACAGGACGCGGGTTTCGCCGTCCGAAACGTTGAGCAATGATGCGGCACCCGTCGCCATCTTGGCCTTGCCTGCCGCCTGATGGCCGGCGAGGCCGCCCGGGGTGAACTCCAGGAAATAACGCAGGATACCGTTGGACGAACAGACCAGCGCTGTTTCGTCCGTGTCCAGGCGCGCCGCCAATTCTGCCGTCAGATTGCGGAGGTTGTGCATCACGGTTTCGGCGCCGGGCATCCATTGGGTGCTTTCCGTCGGCCAGCGGCTTTCCTTCTCCCATGCGTCGAGTTCGCGCGCCGCCGCCGGGCCGAAGCGGGCGACGATGTCGCCGTCGCTCATCCCGCCCCAGGCGCCGTAATCGATTTCCGTCAACCGCGGGTCGATCTCGGCTGCACCCGGCGCAGCAAGATCCGCCATAACAATCTCCGTATGCCTGCAGGTGCGTTTGAGCGGTCCACAGACGAACAGATCGGGGCGGATGGCGGAAGCCTTCAATTGGGCAGCCAGCGCATGGGCCTGATCCTCGCCGGCAGCGGTCAGGGGCAGGTCCTCGTTGGCGCCGACACGGACCGGCGTCTCACCCGTTTCGAAAGTATTGCCGTGGCGGACCAGCAGAAGCTTCATGAACAGACGGTACCCGTGCCGTCATAGGCGGTCAGCAGTTCGCCCTCGCGGGCGATCAGGTCTTCGGCGGCAGCCAGGTCGGCGGGGCTGTCGATTGACCAATGTGTGCGCCCGGCGTAATCCACGGGCACGACGCGGATGGGGATTCCGTTTTCAAGGGCGCGCAGTTGTTCCAGGCCCTCGGTTTTTTCCAATGTACTTTCCGGCAGGTCGACGAGCCCGGACAACGTCTCGCGGCGATAGCCATAGATGCCGACATGACGGTAAACCGGGGTGGCTGCGGCGCGGCGGAAGGGGATGATCGCCTTGGAAAAATAGAGCGCGTTCGAGCGGTTATCCAAGACAACGGTCGTGCCGCTGGCCGGACTGTCCTTCTTGTGGGCTTCGAGGGCGGCCAACTGCGTATCGTTGAGCGCCACGGCGGGGGTGGCGATGCGGACCTCCGGGTCGGCAAAAGCACCTGCAACGGCGGCGATCACCCAGGGTGGGGTCAGCACCGCGTCGCCTTGCAGATTGATGATCACGTCCGGCGGCGCATCCATGGCCTGAGCCGCCGCATGGGCGCGCTCCGTGCCGTTGCGGCAGCCTTCCGGCGTCATCACCGCTTCGGCACCGAACGCGGCGGCGGCCTCGGCAATGCGGGCGTCGTCGGTGGCGATGCAGACGCTATCCACATCCTTGGCCGCGCGGGCAAGCGCCCAGACCCGCTGTACCATAGAAACCCCGGCCACGGAGGCCAGTGGTTTGCCGGGAAATCGGGTCGAGCCCCAACGGGCGGGAATGACGACGACGGTCCTGAGACCCTGAGACATGGGGTTTCTCCTCGGCCTCTTTTCTAAGTCAGGGCATCGCCGCAAACAACAGCGGACAACGCCCTGCCGTGCCCGGCGCCTTGAAAGATAAAATTTGAAGAATATTTTATTAAAATAATTATTAAATATAATTCAAAATTATAAACAAATAATACAATTGATAGATATATAGACGAAAGTAATAATAATAGAAATATTGCGCGGTCGCGCAGTCGGGGTGAAGCATGCGAATTCTAAAAAATCTTGTCGCCGACGCGATTGAAGAAATCCGCGATGCCCTGTTTCGAGACCGGGATATACCGCCGGCGCCCGCAGCCCGCGCGGCCGCAATTGACGGCCATCGAACTTTCGCACCCGTCATCGCCGATGGCGCCGATCCCGGCGCCCGCACTGACGCGGCAGGCGATGCGACGCTCGCTCTTCGCTCATCCAACGAAGAGCCCCGGCCTGGGGACTGCAGTCTGCTCCCCGGCACTGCCCTCCCCGGGCCGGGAACCTATCCTGCGCGATCGGCCCCGGTTCTGGAAGCCGACGTGTTCATCGAGACGGACGCGGTCCAAGGCATTCTGGGCGATGTCGATTGGGACGTACTGGCGGGCGGCGACGCCGCCGTGCGCATCCTGGGCGACGACGGGCAGTTGATCGAGCGCAGGCGCGGCTGACCCGACGCATCGGGCGCGTCTTCGGGACGGCCGCTATTTTGGATCCCATCCACCCACCAATATTTCCGATAACGATGGCCGCAGGCATGTGCGATCGGCGCCACGCGGGCTGGACGCTGCCCAGGACGAGGGGTAAAGGTTGAGGGCAACCGGATGGGAGGACGGCAGAGATGACGGATGGAAAGCGGGCCCTGATCGTCGGCGCCGGGGCGGGGCTTAGCGCCGCCGTGGCGCGGCAACTGGCGGCGGACGGCTGGCAGGTTGCCTTGAGCGCGCGGAACACGGACAAGCTGGAAGGCCTCTGCGCCGAAATCGGGGCGACGGCCCATGCCTGCGACGCCACCGATCCGGACCAGGTCGCGGCCCTGTTCGCGGCTCTCGATCAATCCGGCGGCGCCCCCAGCTTCGTGCTGTACAACGCGTCGCGCCGGGCCCCCGGCGCACTCATCGATCTGGCCCCGGCCGAGGTCAAAACGGCCATCGAGATTTCCGCCTTCGGCGGCTTCCTGGTCGCCCAGCAGGCGGCCAAGCACATGCTGCCGGTGGGGGGCGGCGCGATCTTTTTCACCGGGGCCTCGGCCAGCGTAAAGGGCTATCCCCGGTCGTCCAGTTTCGCCATGGGCAAGTTCGCCCTGCGCGGCCTGGCGCAAAGCCTGGCCCGCGAGCTGCATCCCCAGGGCATCCATATCGCGCATTTCGTGATCGACGGCGGCATCGCCGCCGACCATCGCGAGGGGCGACAGAACACGGCCGACCAGCCGGACAAATGGCTGGAACCCGACGCCATCGCCGAAACCTACATGGCGATCCTGAAACAGCCCCGTTCGGCCTGGACCTGGGAAGTCGAAATCCGACCCTGGGTCGAGACCTTCTAGGACGGCCGGATGGCCGACGCCGCCTCCCTGTTCAAGCAGGCCGAATCCGCCTGGCGCGCGGGTAACGGCGCCGAGGCAAAGGCGGCGGCCGAACAAGTCTTGGCCGACGACCCGGTCCATGTCGGCGCCCTGATGATCCTGGCCAACCTGTGTTTTGCCACTGGCGACGTGGCGGAGGCGCGCCCCCATCTGGAACGCTTGGCGATCCTGATGCCTGATGAGGTGATGATCCGCAACAACCTGGGCCGTGCCTGCCTGGCGGCGGAAGACCTGGGCGCGGCCGCTGAAGCCTTCACGACGGTTCTGCAAACCGAACCCGCCAACGCCCGCGCCCTCGACGGCCTGGGCATCGTGCGCCACCGGCAGGGCGATTATGCGGCGGCGGCGGACCTGCACGGCCGTGCCGTGGCGGCGGACCCGGATTTTGCCGCCGGCTGGTGCAACCTGGGCATCGCCTGCACGGACCTGGGCCGTTACGCCGACGGGGCGGCGGCACTCGACTGTGCCTTGACCCTTGACCCCGATGATGCACGCACGCGATTCAACCGGGCGGTCCTCTATTTGCTGATGGGGGACTTGGCCGCCGGCTGGCCGATGTACGAGGCGCGGTTGGCGTTCCAGGCCATGGCCGCGCCGCCGGGCCGGCACTGGCAGGGCGAGGCGCTGGCGGGCGAGCGGGTTCTGCTGATCCCGGAACAGGGCTTCGGCGATGTCATCCAGTTCGCGCGCTTCGCCCCAAGGGTGCGGGACCGGGGCGGCGTGCCCGTGCTTGCCGTGCCAGAGCCGCTGACGGCCTTGATGGCGGCCCAGGGTTGGGACGTTGAGACCGCCGATGCGGACAATCCGCCGGAGGCCCCTCTGTGGTGTACCGTGATGAGTCTGGGTGCTGTGCTTGGTCTGACGGCGGACGATATTTCCGGCGCGGCCTATCTGCGCGCGCCGACCGCTGATACCAGGGAGGGCGCGGGGCCGCGTATCGGGCTGGCCTGGGCCGGCAACCCGACCCACCGCCGCGACCGGGCGCGCAGCCTGCGCTTGGATGACCTTGCCCCCTTGTTCAATGTCCCGGGCATCCGCTTCGTCAATCTGCAGGTCGGGCTCCGGCCGGAGGACGTGGCGGAAATGGCCCGGCGGCCGGACCTGTTCGCCGAGACGCCGGGGCTCGGGACCTTTGCGGATACGGCGGCGGTCGTTGCCGGGCTCGACTTCGTCATCAGCGCCGATACGGCGGTCCTGCACCTAGCGGGCGCCTTGGGGCGGCCGACCTGGGCGCTGCTGCCCTTCGTGCCCGACTGGCGCTGGGGCCTGTCCGGTGAGGCGACGCCCTGGTACGACAGCCTGCGTCTTTACCGACAGCCCGCCTTGGGGGATTGGGCGTCCGTCGTCACGCGGGTGGCGGCGGACCTGGGCCGGATTGCGAAGGGTTAGGAGGCGGCCGCCCGCGCCGCGCACTCGGGGCAGCGGCCGGTCATTTCCACGCGCACGTTATCGACGGCGAAACCCTGCTCCCGCGCGCGCCCGGCAAGATGGGTTTCACAGGATTCCAGGCGAACCTCCAGGGTGCGCCCGCAATCGGTGCAGATGAGAAACCCGGTTGCGTGGTCATGGGGGCCGTGATCGCAGTGGACGAAGGCGTTCAGGCTTTCGATGCGGTGAACCAGGCCCCGGTCCATCAGTTTGTCGAGCGCCCGGTAGATGGTCAGGGGGGCTTTCATCCCCGCCTTGCGGATGGCGGGTAGGCCCAGGACGTCATAGGCCGTCAGCGGCTTGTCCGCGCCTTTCAGCGCCGTTAGCACGGTCTGCTGGTTGCGGGTCAGTGCCGGGCCGTCGAGATGCGCGTGGTCAGCCATGGTCAGCCGCCTTTCCGTGCCAGGGGATCAATCCGATCAGGAACAGGACGAGGGCCGCGACGACGATGGTCGGGCCCGCCGGGGTGTCAGCCGCGACCGCCGCCCCCAGCCCGCCGGCCACGGCCAGGGCGCCGATGCCCGCCGCGATCATCGCCATGGATTCCGGCGTATGGGCAAGGCGGCGCGCGGCGGCGGCGGGAATGATGAGAAGAGCGGTGATCAAAAGAATGCCCACGATCTTCATGGCGATGGCGATCACGCCGGCCATCAGCAGCATGAAGATCAGGCGCTGGCGTGCCGGGTTCATGCCTTCGGCCGCGGCCACGTCGGGGGCCACCGTGGCGGCCAGAAGCGGCCGCCAGATGCGCAGCAGCACGGCCAGGATCACGGCCCCACCGCCCCAGATCAGGATCAGATCGTTCGTGCCGACGGCCAGGATGTCGCCGAATAGATAGCCGAACAGATCAAGACGCAGCCCGGTCATGAAACCCATGACCACCAGGCCCACGGCCAGGGCCGAATGGGACAGCAGGCCAAGCAGGGTGTCCGTCGCCAGGCCGCCGCGCCGTTCCAGCGCCAACAGGGCAAGGGCGACCAGCACCGAGACGACGAATACGCCGAGCGTCGCGTCGATGTCGAAGGCAATGGCCGCCGCAGCGCCCAACAGCGCCGAATGGGCCATGGTGTCGCCGAAATAGGCCATGCGCCGCCACACCACGAAGCAGCCCAGGGGGGCCGCCACCAGGGCGACGCCGATGCCGGCCAGGGCCGCGCGGAGGATGAAGTCACTGACCATCGGTGGCGCTCGCGGGGTCGATGGGATGGATGTCGTCGGCATCATGGCCGGAACCGTGATGGCCGTGATCGTGTTCGTGCTCATGATCCAGGCGGCAGACGGCGCCGTCGCCGTGGCTATGGGCCGCCGGGTCGCGGCTGGCCAGGGGAATGACTTCGCCGTCCGGGCCGTGGGCATGGTCGTGATGGTGCTGGTAGACGGCCAGGGCTTCGACCGCGCGGGGGCCGAACAGGCGGCGGTATTCCGGGTCGGCGGCGACGGATTGCGGCGTGCCGGCACAGCATACGTGATGGTTCAGGCACAGCACCCGGTCCGTTTCCGCCATCACGAAATGCAGGTCGTGGGAAATCAGCAGGATGCCGCAGCCAAGCTCGTCGCGGATGTCGCGGATTAGCTCGTACAGCGCGACCTCGCCGGCGAAGTCGACACCCTGAACCGGCTCGTCCAGGACCAGCAGGTCGGGCCGGCGCAGGATCGCGCGGGCCATCAGGGCGCGCTGGAATTCGCCGCCGGACAGGCGCTGCACCGCCGCATCGATCAGATGGCCGACCCCGGCACGGGACAGGGCATGGGCGATGGCGTCGTCGTCCGCCGGCCCGGTCATGGTCATCAGGCGCCTGACGGTGAAGGGCAGGGTATCGTCGATGGCCAGGCGCTGCGGCACATAGCCCACGCGCAGGGCCGCCGCGCGCTCGATCTTGCCCGCATCCGGCCGCATCAGGCCGAGCACGACCTTGGCCGTGGTGGATTTGCCGCTGCCGTTGGGGCCGATCAGGGTGACGATCTCGCCGGGGTTGATGGTCAGGTCGACGCCTTTGACCAGCCACGTGCCGCCGCGTTTGACGCCGATGCCCGTGGCGCGGAACAGCACGCCGCCCGGGGTGCCGGGGGCGGTGTCGGGGGCGATGGCACGGGCGGTTCGGGGCATGGCCGACAGGTTCCTGTTTACTTGCGCGGGCGGGATCGTGTAAGTCACACCCGGCCACAAACGTTATTTTATAACATTTTTGGACGAAAGGCGGAACATAGTCCAATGAGCGTCCCTGTCAATGCCGGCCACGCCCGTCCGCTGGCTGCGGTTGCCCTGCTGATCCTGCTGCTTGCGGTACTATGTGTGCCGCGCCCTGCCGAGGCCGACCTGCGGGTCACGGCCTCCATCGCGCCGCTGCATTCACTTGCCGCCCAGGTGATGGCGGGCGCCGGCGTACCGCGGCTGTTGATTCCGGCCGGTACGTCGCCGCACGGTTTCGCGCTGTCCCCATCGCAGGCCGGTATGCTGGCCGAGGCCGAGGTCGTGTTTTGGATCGGCGGCGGACTGGAATCCGCCCTGGTCAAGCCGATCACCACCCTGGCCAAGGCGGCCCGGGTGATTGCCCTGTCGCGCGCACCGGGCCTTGTCCGTCTTCCCGTCCGCCATCTTGGGGACGACGGCCACGGCCATGATCATGGCCATGACCATGGTCAGGGGGCGAATGCGGATGACCCTCATTATTGGCTTGATCCGGAGAACGCCAAGGCGATGATTGCCGCGATCGCCGATACCCTGGCCGCCGCAGATCCGGCGCGGAAAGACCTTTATGGCCGCAACGCCGCCGCCGCACGGGCCGGGATTGATGCCTTGACCGCCGATTTCAAGGGGCGTTTGGCGCCGCTAAAGGACCGGCCCTTCATCGTCTTTCACGATGCCTATCAGTATCTGGAGCACCGCTTCGGGCTGACCGCCCGGGGGATTCTGGCCATCGATCCGGATCGTCCCGCGGGGGCCCGGCATATCGCCGCACTGCGGGCGCGCATGGTCAAGCTGAACGCCGCCTGCCTGTTCACGGAGCCGCAGTTTCCGTCACGCCTCGCCACGGCGCTGATCGAGGGAACCCAGGCGCGGATCGGCGTTCTCGATCCCCTGGGCACCGGTTTCCCGCCCGGCCCGGACCTGTATGGGAGCATGATGACGGCCAATCTGCGGGCCTTCGAGGATTGCTTGGGCGGTAAGTCCTAGGCTCATTCTCCCATTTTCGGACCGGAATTCGGTTTGGCGCCGCGGCTGCCTGCTCTATGCTTTTCCCCGGCGCCGCCGGCCCATTCGAAATATCGACAAGGCCGGCACTGTGAACCGACCACCATACGGCGGCGTTCTTGAGGGCAGCATGTAAGGGTGAGCTGCCATGCCGTCAGGTTACTTGACGCGTGCCCAAGGTCTGTTCCGGATACTTCCCGCCATTTTGCTGATCGCGGGGGGGCTGTCCCTGTTTGCGCCTGCTGCCGTCGCGGAAGAATTCGCCACCGTTCGCATGCGGCCCCAAGCCATGCCCTTCGTGACGCCCGACAACAAGGTCGTGAAGCGGATCGTCAATTTCTTCATGACGGTGACCAAGAAGTCCGTGCGCGAGGTTTGCGCCAATCAGGCCGAGGTCAAGAGCATCTTCCTGGTCAATACCTACAACCGCCAACTCGCCGATGCGAAATGGCAATACGATATGATGAACCTGGCGAGCGACCTGTACCGCGCCCTGGAGCCGCTATTCGGGCGCGAGAAACTGGTCGCTGTGCACCTGTCGCTCGGCCGTACGGAAAGCAGTCGTCCGAACAACCAGATTCAGAAACGCCTGGAACAACTGGAAGACTGCACCACCGTTCGGTCCTTGCCGAGCGACGCGGTCACCGCGCGCTACAGCGATGCCATGGCGGCGCCCGTGCGTTCGCTGGCTACGGATGCGTCGAAGGCCGTGGACTCCGGTGCGACCAAGCCATCGACGGCGCCTGCTGAGGACCCCGACAAGCCGTTCGAGACGCACCCTCAGATGCTTGAGGCTCTCAAGCCGGAAATCGACCTGACCAAAACCGAGATCAAGGCACCGCCGCCGCAGGGCAAGCCCGGTGCCTGCAACTTTGATATTTCCGACCTGTGGCAGCCGGCCTGGGTTGCCCTCGACAATGAAAAGTTCCGCATTGCCCGCGCCTTCACGGTCGACGCGGACGCCAACGGCAAGGTCGATGACGTGTCCTTCGTGCTCAAGCGTGAGGACGACAGCGAGCTGACGACCACCTACCTAAGTCTGCACAGCACCAGGGGCAACGCCGAGATCCGTCACCTGACCCTGGCCGATCCGTTGATGATCTTCCGGCTATGCCCCGGCAGTCACGATTTTCCCATGCCCGGTGCGGTCATGAAGGAGGCGGCGAAGATCGAACGCCCCGATCTTGCGGCCGAGGTGATGGCCCGGATCAAGGGCGAGGTCCCGCCGCCCGTTGCCGAACCTGATGCCGTCGATTTCTGGCGCTGGGTCGCGGCCATCGTCGCCATAACGGCGGTGCTTCTGGCGATTGCCGTGCTGGTCGTATTCTATCTGATGACCCGCAACGACCGTCGGCGCAAGCGTGACCGCCGCGGCAAGAACCGGCGCAAGCGCGACCGCCGCCGCCGGGACGACGGTCCCAAGGGTGAGGAGCGCCGCAAGGGCGAAGATCGCCGCGCCGACGAGGACCGCCGGGAAGAAGATTCCCGCCGCAAGACCACTGATCGGCGCGGCACCGCCGCCGCCGACGACGATGCCGACGACTGATCGCCCCTTATCCGATTCTTGAAGAAATCCCGCCGTCCACGGGCAGCAGCACGCCGGTGATGTACTGCGCTTCGTCCGAGGCCAGGAACAGGGCCGCGTTGGCCACGTCCCAGGCCGTGCCCATGCGGCCGTAAAGCGGCACCTGGGCGTCGCGTTCGTCGCGCACGACCTTGCGGTCGACGCCGCGTTCCTGGGCCCGGCGCTCAATTGCCATGGGGGTGTCGATCAGGCCCGGGATAATGACGTTGGCGCGGATGCCGTGGGGCGCGTTTTCCATGGCCAGCATATGGGTCATGGTGTTGATGGCGCCCTTGGACGTCTTGTAGGCGATGGTGCCGCGCGAGCACAGCGACGAGGTCGAGGAAATGTTGATGATCGACCCCGATTTCTTTTCCCGCATCACCGGCAGGGCATGCTTGCAGGTCATGAACATGGCCTTCAGGTTAAGCTCGAACAGCTCGTCCCACATCTCGGCCTCAAGCTCGGTCGTCGGCTTGTCGCCGCGCGACCGGCCCACGTTATTGTGCAGCACGTCGATGCGGCCATAACGTTCGGCGCAGGTCGTGGCGATGGCGCGGCAGTCGTCTTCGCGGCGGACGTCGGCCTGCAGGGTCGATCCCTTGCCGCCCGCGTCGGTGATCATCTTGAGGGTATCGGCGGCGCTGGCTTCGTCATAATCGACGACCAGCACGGTGGCCCCTTCCTGGGCGAAACGAAGGGCGGTGGCGCGGCCGTTGCCGATGGTCTGGCCGGCCTGCTGCCCGCCACCGACGACGATGGCGATCTTGTCTTTCAATCTCATGTGCGGATGCTCCCGAGGATGTTTTTTTGTATACAATGCCGGGAGTATAGACAGCCTTACATCGGATGGTCGATGGCGAAGGTTTCCTTCAGGCCGCGCCGTCCCTCGGGCGTGACGCGGATCACCCGGCTGTCGCGGACGCGTACAACCCAGCCCAGTTCGAACAACCGGTCGGACAAGCCCTTGCCCAAGGCGCCCGCGATGTGGTGGCGCCGTTCGCTCCAATCCAGGCAGGGCCGGCAGAAGCAGCGCTTCTGTTGGCTGAGTTGATCCAGGTCGATCCCGAACCCGGCCAGCATATCGCGGCCTGTGGGTGTGACGACACCGCCGTCGGCGGCAAGATCGATGGCTCCCCGGTCGGTCAGCGCATCGGCCAGGGACACCCCCAGAACGCCGGCCAGATGGTCGTAGCAGCTGCGGGCCATGCGCAGGTCCCTGTCCATGCGGCTTTCCGGGCGGATGCGCCGCGGCGTATCGACGGCGCAGACCACCTGCATGCTTTCCAGCATGGCCGCCACGGTGGGCGAGGACAGGCGGAAATAGCGATGGCGCCCCTGTTTTTCCATGGCCAGCAGGCCCGCCGCCTGAAGCTTGGCCAGATGGCTGCTGGCGGTCTGCGGCATGATCCCCGCACACCAGGCAAGCTCCCCCGCCGTCAATGCCCGTCCGTCGAGTAACGCCGTCAGCATCTGCGCCCGCGTCAGGTCGCCGACCAGATTGCCGATCTCCGCCAAGTTCATTGCGTTCACCGTCGTCATGGGGTGATTGTACCCGCCGCGGGGACCGGGCGCACGCGGGCATGCTTCGGCGCCGGTCGAAGTGTTCTCCGGCAGGGTCGACCCTAATCCGTGCCAAAGTATGCGTCCCGCAATCAATCCGGACCTCTCATGACGGTGACATCCGCCGCGCCGTTTCCCAATCCGCGCGCAACCTTGGACCTGGTCGGGAATCTAGGCCTTTTGGTCCTGCTCGCCTCTTTGTGGGGCGCGTCCTACAGCTTCATCAAGGTCGGGATCGAGACAATCCCGCCGATCACCCTGATCGCCGGGCGCACGGCCATCGCCGGCATGGTGCTGCTGATGATCATGCGCGCGCTCGGCCTGCGCATGCCGCGCGACGCTGCGTCCTGGCGGTCGTTCATGGTTCAGGCATGCCTCAACAGCGTGCTGCCGTTCACGGCCATTGCCTGGGCCGAACAGACCGTGGACGCATCGTTGGCGACGATCCTCAATTCAACCTCGCCGATCTTCATCTTTCTGCTCGCCATGATTCTGCGGTTGGAGGGGGAACGGACCTGGCGCAAGTTCCTGGGAGTCGCCTTCGGTTTTGCCGGGATCGTCCTGGTGATTGGCGGCGATGCCCTGCAGGGGCTGACGCGGGAACTGATGGCGCAGTTGGTCATTGTTGGCGCCACGGTCTGCTATGCCGGGGCGGCGGTGTTCGGGCGGCGCTTTTCCGGTATGCACGCCATCGTCCCGGCGGCGGGATCGATGATCGCCGGCGGTGCCGTGCTGATCCCGGCCAGCCTGATCGTGGAGCAGCCATGGACGCTTTCGGTATCAACTGATTCGGCGCTGGCGCTGTTGGGATTGTCCGTGCTGTCGACGGCGCTGGCCTTCGTCATCTACTTCCGTCTGCTCAAGTCCCTGGGGTCCGTCGGCACGGCGGCGCAGGCCTACCTGCGGGTGCCCATCGGGGTCGCCCTGGGGGCGCTGGTCCTGGGGGAAACCCTGCCCTTGTCCGCCTGGGCGGGCATGGCCTGCGTCGTCGCCGGGGTTGCGGCCATGACCCTGCCGGGGCGGTGCAAGGGACAGCCTTCGGGATCCTGAACCTTCGGCCGCGGACGTAGCGATCGCGCGTGACCCCGGCAATGCCGGCGGGCACCATCGGCCGGTGAACTTTCAACGGAGGAACCTGCCGATGTTCGATGGAATTCCCGACCTGTGCGACCTTGAGGCGGCGCCTCGGATACTGCCGCGGCGACCGTGGTACGCCCGGCTGTCGGTATGGCTGCGTCTGTGCCGTGCAAAGACCCGTCAGCGCCGGGCACTCGCCCGGCTGGATACACGCCTGTTGGCAGACGTGGGATTGACCCGCGCCGATGCGGCACGGGAATGCGCCAAGCCGTTCTGGCGATGACGGAGACTTGCGCTCGGGCAATCACGCGGTTTCTAATGATCGGGGGGGCAAGACAGGATGCGAGGAAACATCAACCATGACCGACCATAAGGGCGGCTGCCATTGCGGCAACATCACCGTCACCTTCACCACGGACAAGGACCCGGCGGACATCGTGCCCCGGGCCTGCCAGTGTTCGTTCTGCCGCAAGCATGCGACCCGCGCCCTGTCCGATAACGCGGGCCATATCCATCTGCAGGTCAAGGACGCCAGCCTTCTTGGCCGTTACCGCTTCGGCCTGAAGGTCGGTGATTATGTGTTCTGCAAATCCTGCGGGGTTTATGTCTCGGCCTATATGGAAGACGGCGCCCCTGGGAATGAAGGGCGGGCCTGGGCCAATGTCATGGGGAACGCCATGGACGATCGCGACATCTGGGCGCCGACCGAACCCATCGAATACGGCGTCGAAACCGAAGACGGCAAACGCGAACGCCGGCGCCACAAATGGACGCCGGCGTCGATGACGGTCGAAAGCTAAAGGCGGCGCAGGCGCGCTAGGGCGCGAAGGAAATCATCGTGCGGACTTCGATGCTTTCCCGGGGCGGCGTGTCCGGGGCGGCATCGGGGTTTTCGAACCCCGTGTGCGCCGTATAGCGGGCGCGCCCGTCCGTCGCCGTGTCGAAGCATTTCAGCAGCAGAACCTCGTCCCCGCCCATGCCCGGATACCAGTACCACTTCTGCCCGTCCGAATGGGCGTTCTGGTAGATCTCGCCGACCCGGTCCTTGTAGACAAGGTCCGTGGCCAAGAAGTCCTCAGTCCGCATGGTGCGGGCGTCGGCCACGGCGATCGGCGTGCGGTCGGCGCTGGCGCCGATCGACCGCCACACGTTGACCATGGCGAAGCGGTGGCCCAGGTAACGGTCGGCGGCGGCGGCGTCCATGACGTCGCGCACCCGCTTGGGACCCGATGTTTCCGTGTAGTCGTTATGGGCGATCAGCACCGGCAGGCGCTTGGCCGTGGCGGCGCGCTTGCCGTCGTCCTGCACCCGGACCGTGTGGTCGAAGATATGGACGTCCGTCGCACCGGTCGCGCGCTTCAGGAACGCGGTGATCTCCGGGTAATAGATGTCCTCGATGCGGGCTTCGTCATAGAAATCGGCCATGGCGGTCGGCATGGTCGCCAGCTCGAAGCCCTGGACGTCCAGGCTGGCGGCCGGGGTCAGAGCACGGGCATCATGCATTTCCACCGCCGCTTCTTCGAAGCTGCCCAGACGCTCGTTCGGCTGAGCGTGATCGGCGGACATGAAGACCCGCGGTTTTTCGGCCTGCGCATGGGCCATGAAGTTGATCGGGGCCAGGACCGTGCGGCCGGGGTGCGGCCGGGCGTTGGCGGCGGCTTGTGACATGATCGTCTCCTCAACGGTTCGTTCCCGCGAATCTGCGGCCTTCGCCGGCGATTGGCAAGGGGGCAGGGGGAATGACACCTTTGCCGTAGGGGATCAGGAGGCGCCGAAATCTGAAATACTCGTTCCTGAAATCAGGCTATTCCGCCGCCCGGGGCTCGACCAAGGGGGCTTCGGTCGTATCCATATGTTCGGCCTCGCGCAGTTCACGGTCGAGCCGCACGCCCGCATGGGCCCGGTTGGACGACAGCGGCGCCAGCAGGGAATAGATCACCGGGATCAGGACCAGGGTGAACACGGTGGCGATGCCGAGCCCGCCGAACACGACCCAGCCGATGGCGACCCGCGCTTCCGATCCGGCGCCGGTCGCCAGGATCAGCGGCAAAGCCCCCAGCACCGTGGACAGCATGGTCATCATCACCGGGCGCAGACGGATGATCGCCGCCTGACGGATGGCATCGGCCACGGACAGGCCGCGGTCGCGCAGCTGGTCGGCGAATTCGACCACCAGGATACCGTTCTTGGCCATCAGGCCGACCAGCATGACCAGGCCGATCTGGCTGTAGATGTTGATGGTGCCGCCGGAAAGTTTCAGCGCGAACACCGCCGCCGCCAGCCCGAACGGCACGGTCAGCACGATCACCAGGGCGCTGACCACGCTTTCAAACTGGGCCGCCAGGACCAGCAGCACGATCAGCACGGCGAAGGCGAAGGTCAGGGCGACCTCGTTGCTGGTGTCCTGCAGGGTCGCGGCCTCGTTGATGAACCGCAGCCCGATGCCGGGCGGCAGGGTGTCGTCGGCGATGGCCTGGATGCCGTCGATGGCTTCCTGCAGGGACATGTCGGCGGGAAGCACGGCCTCGACCTCGACCGCGCGCTTCTGGCCGGACCGGTCAAGCTCGGCCGCCGTGCCGACCTCTTCCAAGGTCACGAAGGCCGACAACGGCACCAAACGCCCGTCGCCCGTCGGCACGAACAGATTGAACAGATCGGTCGGATCGTTGATGGCGCCGGCGGCGGATTCCAGCATCACCGGGATCGACCTGTCGTTGACGTTCAGTTCCGCCACTTCGAACCCGGCGACCATGGCGCGCAGCGTGTCGACGATGCCCTCGACCTGGACGCCCAGGTCCTCCGCCCGGCGGCGGTCGACCTTGACCGACAATTGCGGTTGGGTCTGCTGGAATTCGACCTCCGGGTCCTCCAGCCTGGGCAGGCGTTCGCGCATGGCGCCCAGGAAATCGAAGGCGGCGGCGGCGATGTCTTTGTAGTTGGATCCGGTCAGGGTGAACTCGATGCTGCCGCCGGCGCGGCGCAGGTTCAGGCTGTTGGGCGTGCGGACGCGCGCGGTCGCCCCCGGGATCGCCTTCAGGCCCTTGTTCAGGGATTTGGCGATTTCCTGTTGCGAGCGCTTGCGCTGGTCCCAGGGCACCAGGGGGGCGATCAGGTAGACACGGTTAGGGTCCCAGCGTCCGACGATGGCGAACACGTTTTCCGCCTCGCCGCTGTCGACCAGCGGGCGCAGCAGGGCCTCGGCCTGGACCGACTGGCGGTCCATGTAGTCGAGCCCGACGCCGTCCGGTCCCTGCATCATGATGATGATGGCGCCGCGATCCTCACGCGGCAGCAATTCGGTCTTGATCGTGGGATAGACCAGCAGGGCCGTCGCCGCGAGCATGGCCGTGCCGCCCAGGATCAACAGGCGGGCGTTGAGGGTGAATTCCAGCATCCTGGCATAGGCCGCATTGATGCGCTGTCCGGCGGCGACCAGGACGGCCGGTGGTTTGGTCGGCCCGGCATCGCCTCGGTCGGGCAGGCGCGACGCCAGCATGGGCACCAGCGACAGCGCCACGAAGGATGAAATGGCCACGGCCACGGCCAGGGTGAAGCCGAATTCCGTGAACAGCTTGCCGGCCGTCGACGGCAGGAAGGCGATCGGCAGGAACACGGAAATCAGCGTCGCCGTGGTCGCCAGCACGGCGAAGAACACCTGGCGGGTGCCGTTGACGGCGGCGGCGTAGGACTTCATCCCGAGGGTGCGGTGGCGCTGGATGTTTTCCAGCACCACGATGGCGTCATCGACGATCATGCCCGTGGCCAGGACCATGGCCAGCAGGGTCAGGATATTGACCGAAAAGCCCATCAGATAGATCGCCCCGACGGTGCCCATGATGGCGACGGGAATGGCGACGGTCGGGATCAGCGTCGGGCGCAGGCCGCCCATGAACATGAAGATCACGGCGATGACCACGGTGACGGCGATCAACAGACTGTTGATGACCTCGCGCACGGCCGAGCGGATGAAGCGCGCATCGTCGGAAATCTTGACCAGACGCACGTCCTTCAGGCGCTTGTTCAGGCGCTCGACGCTTTTGTTGACGGCATCGGAAATGGCGATGGTGTTGGATTGCGCACGACGCACGATGCCCAGGCCGACCACCTTGGAGCCGTTGAGAACCGAATAGCTTTCAGCCTCGGCCGGGCCGTAAAAGGCCTGCGCGACCTCGCCCAGGCGGACGTCCTTGCGCAATTCCAGATCCTCGACCTTGGCCGGCTCCCAGACCGAGGCGTCGGCGCGCACCAGGAGCATCTGGTCGTCGGATTTGAAACTGCCGGCGGGCACGTCGAGCCGGGTCGAGCGCAACACCTTGGCGACGTCATCGATGCTGAGGCCGTAACGCGCCAGTTTCATGGGGTCGACGACGATGCGCAGAACCTGTTCCTGGTCGCCGAACAGGTCGACCGAGGCGACCCCGTCGATGGACAGGAACTCGGGCGAAATGTCGTCTTCGGCGATGCGGGTCAGGTCTTCCTGGTTCACCTTGTCGGACACCAGGGCCAGGCGGATGATCGGCGAGGAATCGGCGTCGGCCTTGACGACGGTGATGTCCTCGACACCTTCCGGCAATTGCCGCTCGACCCCGGCGACCGCTTCGCGAATGTCGTTGGCGGCGACGTCCAGATTGACGTTGGCGGAGAACTCGGCGCGGACGCGGCCGTTGTTTTCCTCGCTCGCGGCCTCGATGCGCTTGACCCCCGACACGCGGGCGACGGCTCCTTCGAGCACGCTGATCACCTCGGCATCCATGGTTTCCGGAGAGGCGCCGTCGAAGAACGCGCGCACGGTGACGATGGGGCGGTCGACGTCGGGCAGTTCGCGGACCTCGACGCCCATGATCGCGGCCAGACCGGCGATCATGATCAGCAGATTCATGACGACGACCAGCGTGGGCCGGCGGACCGACAGGGACGGCAGGTCGCTGAACCGGGACATGTTACGGGGTCGCCTTTTTCTTGCCCTTAGGCGCGACGTCGCCGGCGGCGAATTTATCGAAGGGAATGGCCTGGATGCGCTGGCCGGGGCGCAGGCCCTGGACGCCTTCGACGACGATCAGATCGTCGGCGTTCAGCGGCCCGTCGACCAGGATGCGGCCGCGGTCGCGGCGAACGATTTTGACGAAGACCTTCTCCGCCGTCTCGGTCTTGCCGTCCTTCTTGGCGACACGCCACAGATAGGCGCCGTCGCGGCTCCACAAAACGGCGACCTCGCGGACGGTGGGATAGGGCTTGCCGGTGAAGGCGAGTTCGGTCTCAAACGACGTGCCGGGGCGGATCAGGTCTTCCTCGTTGGGGATCGTCGCCTTGACCCGGAGCGTGCGCGTGACCGGGTCGATGCGGCTGCCCAGTTGGGAGACCTTGCCCGCAAGCCGCAGGTCCGGCGCGGTCCAGGGCCGGACTGTGACCGGATCGTCGATCTTGATGCGCCCGGCGTATTCCTCGGGCAATTCGAACTCGACGAGGATCTCCGAGCGGTCATCCAACGTGGCGATCTGCGTATCCGTGGTCACCCGGTCGCCGCGGTCGATCTCGGTCAGCCCGATGATGCCGTCGAAGGGGGCATAGACGATGCGGTCGTCAAGCGCCTGTTCCGCCTGGTCCAGGCGCAGGGTCGCGGATTCCAGGTCGGTCTGCGCCGTTTCCAGGCGTGCCTGGGAGGCGGTGCCCGACGGCGCCAGCTTTTCCAGGCGCTTCAACTGACGGGTCGCGTCCTTGACCGCAACCTTGGCCAGGCGCACGGCGATCTGCTGATGGATGTCTTCCAGGCGCAGCAGAATCTGACCCTTATGGACCCGGTCCTGGCTGCGGAACGACACGGCGACAACCTCGCCGGCGGTCTTGGGGTAGAGTGCCGCGGACTTGCGCGCCTCGCCCGTGCCGACGGCGCGGACGATGATCTTGTCAGTGGCGGCGGGGGCCTTTTCGACCAGAACCCGCGTGCCGCCGCCGGCCGCGCGGGGGGCGTCTTTGGGCTGGGCGCCGACCTCACTGCCGTTCAAGGCATACCAGCCGGCGCCGAGAACAACAGCCAGGCCGATCAGGACGGCAAGTTGGGTGCGCAGAATCATGGTCGATGTCTCAATACGGTTCCGTGGTGTCAGGCGCCGAAAGATACCGGCCAATTCCACACAAATTCCTAATACGCGAAGATTAGCCGGGAACTCATGGAAACTTATCAAGTTTCATGGCGCGGGCGGCTGGAATTTTGTAACAAGATGTCGCGTACCGGCCCTGGCGGCTGTGCGTGCAACCGGAGCAAAAAGGAATTCCCGCATGTTCGTCGTCACCGTCACCTTTGTCGTAAAACCAGAGCATATCGCGGATTTCTCCCCAGCGATGATCGAGAATGCGCGCGCGTCGGAAGACACCGAACCCGGCTGCCGGCAGTTCGATGTCTGCCGCGATCCAAAGGATCCGGCGGTTACATTTCTATACGAAGTTTATGACGATGCGGCCGCGTTCGAAGCCCATAAGGCGACGGCCCACTTCAAATCCTTCGACGCCCTGGCCCAACCCTGGTTGGCGTCGAAAGAGGTCAAGACCTGGGTTCTCGCGGACTAAAGCGGCAGTTTCATCCCGGCGTGGCTGTGCACGAAGCCGAGAGATTCGTAAAACGCCAAGGCGTCAGGGCGTTCCCGGTCCGTGGTCAACTGCACCATCCGGCATCCCTTGTCCCGGGCGAGTCCGATGGCATGTTCGAACATCGCCCGGCCCAGGCCACTGCCGCGGGCCCTGGCAGCAATGCGCACGCCTTCGATCAACGCGCGCCAGCCGCCTTGATGAGAGATGTTCGGCAGCATCGTGATCTGCAGGCAGCCGACGACGCCGCCGTCATCGGCGACCAGCAGGCGGGTGTTGGGATCGTCCTGGATCGCCTGGAAGGCATCCCGGTAACAGACGGGAAGCGGGGTTTCAAAACGCTCACGTTGCCGGCCTATTGGGTCATCGGCCAGCAGGGCGACGATATGGACGAGGTCGTCCGCGGTGGCGTCCCGGAATTTCATGATCTCACTTTACTAGATGGGGCATGGGACGCCTGTCAAACCCAGGCGTCCACCATTGCATGAATTTTATTTTTCCAAGATGCAGACAAATTCATCAAAAATCATCGAATTTCATTGAACATCAAAATATTCATTGATAAGCCGATAAGGACCACGCCTGCCACGGCATGAATATTGATTATGGGGAGGGGGCATGCCGCCTAGCGAACTCGGGAGTGACGGCGATCAGTCATCTCCCGACCTTGGGTTTGTGCAAAGCCCTAAAATTAAACGTATTTTTGATTTCTGGATCAGCCTGCGCGGTGACCGTTCGTTTCCGGCATGGACCGACGTCAAATTGATGGATCTCTACGACGTGGCCCCCTTCCTGGCCGTGGTCGACGTGGAACAGGAGAATGGAGCTCTGCGGTTCCGCTATCGCTTTTGTGGCACGGCATTGGTCGAGGCGCGTGACCAACTGGTCCCCGCGGACCCCACCGGCCGATACCTCGATGAGGTCGTTTGGCCGTTCGATCCGGCACCGCTGGTTGGGGCATGTAGCAAGGCATTCGGTTGGCGGAAACCTGCTTTTTTGGCCGCTGGTGAGGTTAATGAAAGCGCCTATCACCTGCATGAGCGGGGGTTTTTCCCCCTCGGGCCGGACGACGGCACGGTGTCGCATATCCTCATTTGCGTCGACGAAGTCCGGGCCACCTGACGCCGGATGTTTCCAATCGGCCATGCCGGGGGTTAAATAGGGGATCGGACGTTTCAACGAGGATACGATCGCATCATGACCGACCGCCCCACATCGCCGCATACGGCCTCCAACGAACCGACCCTGGATGCCGACGAAATCCTTGCCGGTATTCTCGAATGGGTCGCCATCGAAAGCCCATCCCATGACGGCGTCGCGGTCAACCGCATGGTCGATCTCGTCGAAAAGGGCCATGCGGCGCTGGGGGCCAAGATTGAACGCACACCGGGGCGCGACGGGTTCGGCGACATTCTGGTGTCTCGCACGCCCTGGGGCGGCGACGGGCCGGGGATTCTTGTCCTGTCGCACCTGGATACGGTGCATGCCATGGGCACCATCGAAAACGAACTGAAGGTGCGGCGCGAGGGCGATAAGGTCTACGGACCCGGCATCTACGATATGAAGTCAGGCGCCTACATCGCCAACCACGCCTACCGGCATCTGGTGCGCACGGGCAAGGAAACGCCCCTGCCGATCACCTTCATGTACGTCCCGGAAGAAGAAATCGGCAGTCCCACGTCGCGCCAGATGATCGTCGACCTGGCGAAAAAGAACAAATACGTCCTGGTTACCGAACCGGCGCGGGATGGCGGCAAGGTCGTCACGGCGCGCAACGGACGCCTGAAATACGACATCACCGTCACCGGCCGGCCGTCCCATGCCGGCCTGCGCCACATGGACGGGCGCAGCGCGATCCGGGAAATGGCCCATCAGATCCTGTTTCTTGAGGGGCTGACCGACTACGATCGCTCGATCACCTGTTCCGTCGGCACGATTTCCGGCGGCACCCTGACCAACGTGGTGCCGGCGAAATGCTCTATTACCGTGGACCTGCGGGTGCCGGATATGGACGCGGCCGAGGAGATCAAGTCCAAGGTCGAGGGCATGACGCCCGTCGACCCCGACTGTGTTCTGCAAATCGAGGGCGGCGTCGACCGTCCGCCCTATGAGAAGTTCGACGGCATCGAAAAGCTGTTCCAACACGCCAAGGGGTTGGCGGCGGAAATCGGATTCGACCTTCAGGATCTGAAGACCGGCGGCGGATCCGACGGCAACTTCACCGGGGCGCTCGGCATTCCCACGCTGGACGGCCTGGGCGCCGACGGCCATGGCGCCCATTCCCACGACGAGTTCATTTACTACTCGTCCCTGGTCGAACGCTGCCGCCTGATGATCCGTCTGTTCGAAACCTTGGAGTAGGCATGGTTCGCCGGGCCGCGCTATCGGTATTGCTTGTCCTGCTGGCGGCAGAGCCGGCGGCGGCAGATGCGGAGAACGGCCGGGCCCTTGCGGAACGCCATTGCGCGCGCTGCCATGTGGTCGGTGAATTCAATCCGCACGGTGGGATCGGCTCGACCCCGTCCTTGCAGTGGATCAAGAAGCTGCCCGACTGGCGCGACCGGTTTCAGACATTCTACGTCCGCCGCCCCCACTTGGCTTTCATCAAGGTCAAGGGACTGACACCCCTGACCAAGTTGCCGCCCTATGCCACGCCGATCGAGATCGCACCGGGCGATGCCGACGATATCTTCGCCTTTGTCGAGGGGCTGCCCGTGCCCAAGGGCCATTCGGACATCACCCCGATCGAAGGCAAATAGCGAACGGTTATTTCCACTCCGCCTTGGACAGCGACGCGATCAGATCGTGTACCGCGCGGCGTTTGCGCGGATTGTCGATGCTGTAGTAGGCGGTGACCAGTTCGGTGGTTTCACTGGACCCCATGACGTCCGAGGAATCGCGCGGATCTTCGGCGAAAACGACGTCCAGATCGAAATTGTCCTGGGTCATCTGGATATCCTGCGGCATCCCGTCGAAGAAGTAGGCGACGGGAATGTCCAGAATTCGGCTGAGTTGGTACAGCCGGCTGGCACCGATTCGGTTGGCGCCGCGTTCGTACTTCTGGATCTGCTGGAACGTCAAACCCAGAGAGTCCCCCAACTCCCCCTGACTCATCCCTTTCAGTTTTCGCTGCTCGCGAACCCGCCCACCGACATGGATGTCAACGGGGTGTGCGACCCCGGGCGGCATGCGGTTCGGGTGCGATTTTTTGGATGCTTTAGGCATATACGGTTTCAACCTCCGTTTTTACTATCCGTTTGAATTTTGGGATAATTGGTCTGATTTATGGAGGATTTCAGGGCGAGCGAACCCTTTGAATCCGTGCGCAAGCTAACACACTGCATATCCGCATGTTATCTAGACAAAAGGCCTATAAGTGTCGCGAAATACACGGAATTATGGTTCCGTGCAGCGATTATGGGGTACTTTGAATTGTATGAGAAAGCCGTGCCGGTCCAGCCGGGCGGAAGCGCAAGCTCAGTCGTCGCCGCCGTCGTTACCGTCGTCCAGGATGTCCTCAAGGGCATTGCCGGCGTAGGGGATTTCCTCTTCGACGAGATCCCAGATGGTCCGCGCCGTGGGGACGTCCCGTTCCTCGGCGATATGGGCGACAAGGCCCGCGGCGCGGGCGATCACGGCGAAGCCGCGCATGATTTCCGGCGGGATGCCGATTTCCGACAGCACCGCCGCCGTGCCGCCCGTCGCGTTGATGGTCATGTGTTTGCCGAACGAATCGTCGACGGCCTGACTAAGGACCTCGATGGCACGGATGTAATCGCCTCTGACGCCGTTCGCCCGGGCGATTTCGAACAGCTTGGGCGTGCGGGGATCGTCCGGTTTGTGCAGGTGATGGCCGAACCCGGGCAGGTGCTTGCGCTGGGCCCGGTGCTCGGCCACGATCCGCTTCGCCGCCGTATCCATCGGCTCTGTTCCTTCGACCATCTCGCGCAGCAGCTTGGAGCAGTTTTCCATGGTCCCGACGAAGGTCGAGCCCACGTTGAGCAGCCCCGCCGCGACGGCGGCCTGCAGGGCTTCGGGCGCGGAATGGTAGGTCAGGCGCGTGGCGACGGCGCTGGGCGTCAGGCCGTGTTCCATCAGCGCCAGCAGGACCGCGTCGATGATCGCCACGTCGGCGGCCGTTGGGGTGCGGTTCAGGATGTGGCCGATCATGGCTTCGGTGAAGCTCATCTTGCCCATCATGTCCGTCACCAGGTTCTGGTCCCGGTAATACAGGTCCGTCAGGGTATGGGTCGCCAGCTTCTGGGTCGGTTTGATCTTCTCGGCCATGGTTCTACGCCTCCTGGAATTGGGCTTTGGCTTCGCGGCGCAGAACCTTGCCCACGGGGCTGCGGGGCAGTTCGTCGACGAAATGCACGCGCTTCGGCGCCTTCACGGAATCCAGCCGCGATTTGACGTATTGGATGATCTCGTCCTCGTCGGCGGGCTGGCCGGCGTGGACCTCGACCGCTGCCTGCACGGCCTCGCCCCACTTGTCGTCGGGCAGGCCGAACACGACGCATTCCTTGACCGCCGGATGCTGGCCCAAAACGGCCTCCACATCGGACGGGAATACGTTGAAGCCGCCGGTGACGATCATGTCGCGGATGCGGTCCTTGATATAGATGAAGCCGTCTTCCTCGATCGCGGCCACGTCGCCCGTATACAGCCAGCCGTCCTTGATGGTCTCGGCCGTGGCGTCGGGCATGTCCAGATAGCCCTTCATGACCAATTCGGATTTGATCACAATTTCACCTGCCTGCCCGGTCGGCAGGAAATTGCCCTCGGAATCGACCACGCGCAGGTCGCAGCGATCCGTGGCCCGGCCGCAGGACGCCAGGCGATGGTCGTTGTTCAGCCAGTCGCGCGACCGCATGACGGTGACGATCTGCGGCACTTCGGTCTGCCCGTAGCAGGTTTCAAGGGCATTGTTGAACATCGGCAGGCCGCGCTTGATCTCGTCCGGGCGCATGGCGGCGCCGCCGACGATGACATGCTTCAGGCTCTTGAAATCGCGTTTCGTCAGGTCTTCCTCGGCCATCATCATGTAGATCACCGTGGGCGGCAGGAACACCGTGGTCACGCGGTCCTTTTCGATGGCTTCGATGATCGCGGCCGGGCGCGCCGGTTGCGGCATGAAAACCTGCATCCCGCCCTGGGCCAGGATCGGCACCAGCAGGGTGCCCGTGCCGTGGGTCATGGGGGCGGCCAGCAGGTTGCGGTCATCGCCGTCCAATTCGAACGCGCGGGTCATCAGGTCGATGCAGGTGTGCCACACCCGATAGGTCTGCTGCACGCCCTTGGGCCGCCCGGACGAGCCGCCCGTGAACTTGATGGCCTGAACGTCGTCGGGGGCCAGGTCATGGCGTTTCGGCATGCGGCCGGCGAAATCGCTCATCAAGGTCGCCAGGTTGAGATCGCCGCCGCAGGCATGCTGGCTGCCGCCGGTCGGCCGCCCGCGCACCATGGTGGCCGCACCCGGATCGAAGCGATCCATGCAGTCGGCGTCGGCGACGATGATCGAGGGTGCTGTTGCCTCGACCATGCGCGACAATTCTTCTTCCCCGTTGCGGGGGTTGAGCGGTACCCAGGTCTTGCCGGCGGCCAGCGTGCCCAGGAACGCGGTCAGGTGTTCGACCGTGTTGTAGCCGCAAATGCCGACCCGGCTTTGCGGCTTGGGGTCGATGTCCTGCAAGGCGGCCGCGACGGCGTTGACGCGGGCGGCAAGATCGCCGTGGGTCAAGGTCAGATCCCCGTCCTTGATGGCGATGCGGTCCGGCGCCTTGGCAGCGGCGCGAAGGAAGTGGTCGATGGGCAGGTCCATGGCGGAAATCTTCATGCTGATCTGAGGGGAAGGACGGGGGGTGGCCCTTAGTCCTGGGGCGTCATGTCGGATTTGTAATGCTTCCAGCGTTTCACATAGTCGGGCGGGATGCGGGCGAGCATTTCTTTTTGCGCGTCGGACACTTCCTTGATGACCTTGCCGGGAATACCCATGACCAGGGAATTGTCGGGAATTTCCTTGCCCTCGCCGATCAGCGCCTTGCCGCCGATGATGCAATTCTTGCCGATCTTGGCCCCGTTCAGGACCACCGCGCCGATACCGACCATGGTGCCGTCGCCGATCGTGCAGCCGTGCAGCATGGCCATGTGGCCGACCGTGCAATAGTCGCCGATGGTCAGGGGGAACCCGGGGTCCGCGTGGAGGACGCTGCCGTCCTGGATCTGCGTGCCTTCGCCGATGGTGATGAGGTCGTTATCGGCACGCACGGTGGCGCCGAACCAGACGCTGGCATCCTTTTTCAGGACGACATTGCCGATTACGACGGCGTTCGGCGCGATCCAGTAATTATCGCCATCGGTCTGGACCTTAAGGTCGCCCAGGGCATATTTCATGTCTGTCTCCTGCGTGGTTTTCCTTAGGCTATAGCGCCCTGACCATCCCAGGGCAATTGCGTTCCGTCCAGGATGGCGTAATCTGGGGGCTTCCCGAACACCGGAGACCACAGAGCCATGCCAGGTACAAAACGCCCGAACCGCAAGCCCAAGAAAAAGCGCACACCCACCGACAACGACAAATCCGGACAGCAGCACGGCCCCGGCGTCACCGCCGGCGCCAACGCCAAATCCTATGGCGCGCCGAAGGGCGGGCGGTCGATTTCCAGCCCGGCCATGACCCGCGGCGCCGCCAGAGGCGGCTGACCAGGGCGGCTGATTACTCCGCCGCCGGCTTGAGCGCCGCCGCGACGGCGGCCGGGGGCCGGTGACCAGGATCGCGCGGGGTCGGCGTGCCGGCCTCGCCCGCCTGCTGAGCATAGATCGAGGTATAGCCCGCGGAAAAGTCCGGCGGCGTGGGGCAGGGCTCCGGATCCATATGCGCCCATTTGGCGGCCTCGCCGCGCACCAATGCCCGGAAATGTTCCGTATAGGTATCCTTCAGGGCCGTGTAGGGAAAGGCGTCGGCCGAAGCGTAGGCGTTGATCAGCAGCGGCCGCCCGGAAACGGTCTGGGTCGTCGCCTCCGTCGCGTGAACGGCGCGGGCGTGATGCACGGTGATCGATCCCTTGGGCGCCGGGCAATAGACGGCGGTGTCGGTCGGAAGTTTGGCCACGTCGGCGTCGGTCAGGCGCCCGGTCCAGATGCCGTTCGTGTCGTAATGCTCAAACACCGGCCCCAGGTGGCTGCCCGGAATGACGCCGAGCGGCCCGTCCCCCGGGTTCACGTCGGCCAGGTAGGTGCCGATGGCCAGCACCGAATGGTTGGTATGGGGATAGAAGGCGATGTCCTGATGCCAGGCGACTTCGTCCTTGCCGTCGGACCATTTGAAATTCAGCTTGGAATGGTGAAAGCAGACGTTGGGCCCCAGAAGGTCCGCCGCCACGTCGGCGATGATGCCGTTGGCGAATTGCCAATAGGCGGGGTCCATGCCGTCGGGCTTTTTCAGGCGGCGCACAACGGGCCTGTCGGCGGAATGGCTGGGGGCCACGTCCAGCACGTCGTTCGGTTTGGTCAGCGCGCGGGAGCGTTCGATCCAATCCGCGGTGACGCGGTTGATTTCGTCGACGATGTCTTCGGGGATCAGGCGTTCGGCGACCAGGTAACCGTCGCGAAAATAGGCCTCGCGCTGGGCCTGGGTCAGGACGCGCGCGGGGTGGCGCAGGATGTCTTCAGGGGTCATGTTCGGATGCTCCGGGCAACGGTCAGGCGGTCATTCCATCGCCGCCATGAAACCCGATATTACCGCGTCCGTGGACGGTTGGTCGACCCAGCGCAACACGGCCAGGATATCCAGGTCCTGGTCGATCCAGATCAGGTTGGTGCCGGCCCCCATGGCGAAGAAGCTGGTTTCCGGGGCCGACGGATACTGCGCCCGGTCCGTGTTCAGCCACCATAGATAGCCGTAGACGGGATTGAGCGGGCAGGGCGTGCGCAGGGTCGACACCCAGCCCTCGGGCAGGAGGCGGTGGCCGTTCCACACGCCGTCTTCCTTGATCAACAGGCCGAACCGGGCATGGTCGAGGGACGAAATCTGTAGGCCGCCGCCCCAATGGGTGCCGCCGGGCACGGAAATCATCTCGACCCCGTCGATGGTAACCCCGGAATTGCGGTAGCCCATCCAGCGCCAATCGTCCGATGCCCCGATCGGGGCCATGATGGAATCGCGCAGAACCTCGGGCAGGGGCCGGCGGAATACGTGCAGCAGGGCAAGCGCCAGCACGTTCACGCGCACATCGTTGTATTCCCAATAGGTGCCGGGAGCACCCAGGTCGCGTTTCTGGCCCTTTTTCAATTCGCCGCCGCCATGGCCGAGGGTGCGGAAATGATCGACCTGATCGGGTTTGGAAAACAAGGTGCCCTGCCATTCCGACGTCTGGGTCAAAAGGTGGCGCCAGGTGATCGATGCATTCTGTTCCGACGTGAACCAGTCGCCGTCCACATAGCCCGCGACGGTGTCGTCCAGGTCGGAAATCAGCCCCTCGCCAACCGCCAGGCCGGCCAGTACGGCCAGGTAGCTTTTGGCGATGGAAAAGGTCATGTCGGCGCGCGTCGGGTCGCCCCACTGCGTGACGATGCGCCCCCCCCGGATGAACAGGCCCGCCGGCCCGCCCCGAGGGGCGACGGTGCCGAGAATTTCGTTCCACGGCGGTGGTTCGTGCTGGGTCAGGGTCGGCAGGAATTCGGCGCGGTCGAGGTCGCGCGGCCAGGATGTCTCCGCATTTTCGGCGAAGGTCACGGCCTCACTCAGCCGGCCTGGATGCAGGCTTACCTGTTCCGCGGGGACGGTTTCCCAGCCCTGGCCGGGAGGCGGGAAATAGGTCATTCCGATTTGTCCTCGGACAGCTTTACGTCGCGCTGGTCGCCCAGCAGCTTGAGCCGCGCCTTCTCCGCCTTGGCGATGTGCTTGCGGGCCAGACGTTCGGCCTTTTCCGGTTCGCGCGCGCGGATGGCGTCCATCAGGGCGCGGTGTTCCTCGTGCGCCGTGTCCGCCCGGTCGGGGAAGGAATAGGTCGTGCCTTTCAGCAGGGCCAGCGCGTCGGACAGCGCCGCCGCCGATTTCAGGAGATAGCGGTTATGCGCGGCTTGGAACAGAGCCTCGTGGAACTTGCGGTTGGCCTCGGCCATCTGGGCGGCATCGCCCTTGCCGGGGGCGGCCGCGGCCAGGCAATCCTCCATATAGGCCAGTTCCGGCTCCGACGCGTGCTGCGCGGCGAGGCGTGCCGCGGCACCGTCCAGAACGCGGCGCATGGCATAGAATTCGACCACCTGCTGCTGATCCAACTCGGCGACGACGACGCCGCGCCAGGGTTCGAACACCAGAAGCCCGTCCGCCTGCAAACGGCGAAGCGCTTCGCGCACGGGGGTGCGGCTGACGTTCAGCCAGGCCGCGACCTCGGTTTCGCGGATTCGCGTGCCCGGAGGATACCGCCCGGCGCGGATCGCGTCCCGCAGGCGCGCGTGGACGAATTCGCCGCGCGACAGCTGTTCCGTAGTGTCGTCCTTGCCGGTCATTTACACCCCTGCCGCTTCGTTGAGTTGACGTTCCAATTCCGCCCGTATATCGGCGGGAATGGGGCAGGGCTTGCGCGTTGCCAGATCGATGAACACGTTGGTGCTTTCCGCGGTGCCGTGCAGGCGTCCGTCCTTGAACAGGCCGGTGCCGATGGTGATTGAGGAGTTTCCGATCCGCTTGATGCAGGTGCCGACATCGACGGTGCCCGGGTAATGCATTTCTGCGCGGAAATCGATGGTCACGCGGGCCAGGACGAAATCGATGCCGGGATGCGTGTCCGGTTTCAGATATTGGGTGACGAAAGCGTTGCGCCCCGCCTCGACGAAGGCGGCATAGGAAACGTTGTTCACATGCCCCATACTGTCCTGGTCGGAAAATCGGAGGGTGACCGGTGTCCAATGGCGGAACGTTTCCGCACGGGTCGTGTCGATTGTCGGCGAATGGTCGTTCATTGGCGGATTGCTTCCCCCCATTTTATGTCTGCGCACCCCTGTTTTTTTAGGGGGGTTCTTTGTCAAAGTACAATACCAATGTATACAATAATTGTCTTGGTCGTCAGGGGGAAAACCGCCTTGCTCTGTTGCTTCGGCGGGTAAAATTGAGGACCATGATGGGGGAAGGGTACGCATGAACATTGGAAAGACGAACCGTCTGCGGGTGATCCGTTGTCTGGCTGTCGCGGCTGCCCTGGCAGGGGGGCTTGCTCTTTGGCTGTATCCCGGTCCCGCCGGGGCACAAAAGATGCTGTTCTTCCGGATCGCCAGCGGTGCCGCCGGCGGCACGTATTTTCCCATGGCGGGCCTGTTGGCCCAGGTGATTTCCAATCCGCCGGGGGCGCGAAGCTGCGCCAAGGGCGGCAACTGCGGCATGGAAGGACTGGTCGCCTTCGCCCAATCGACCCATGGTTCGGTCGCCAATGTTTCCGCGCTTGATGCGGATCAGGTCGAATCCGCCTTCGTTCAGTCCGATGTAACTTTTTGGGCCTATACGGGCACGGGGCCGTTCACTGGCAAAAAGGCGTTCACGAAGCTCTGCGTTCTGTCCAGCCTCTACCCGGAACACGTCCATGTGGTCGCAGGCAAGGACCGGGGCATCAAGTCCGTTTACGACCTGAAGGGCAAGCGGGTGTCCATCGGCCTGCCGGAATCGGGCGTTCTTGTCGGCGCGCGCCTAGTGCTGGGTGCCCACGGGCTGGTGGAAAAGCGCGATTTCATGCCGGAATACGTGAAGTCCAAGACCGCCACCGAACTGGTTCGTGACGGTCATCTGGACGCCTTTATCGATGTGTCGGGCTATCCCATTGACGGTGTGTTCGAGATGGCGAACACGACGGGCCTGACCCTGGCCCCGGTGCAGGGCAAGGAACGCGCCTCCCTGATCGCCAAGGCGCCGTTCTATTCCGCCGACGTCATTCCGGGAAATACCTACAAAGGCAATCCGCGCTCCGTGGAAACCGTCAGCGTGTCCGCGCTCTGGGTGTCGCGGACCAACCTGCCGGACGAACTTCATTATGGCGTGGTCAAGGGGCTGTACGGCAACATCCAGGCGCGGCACCTGTTGAACAACGGCCACGCCAAGGGAAAGAATTTGACCCTGGAAAGCCACCACGCCGGAGTTCCCATCCCCTATTGCCCGGGGGCCGCCCGTTTTTACAAGGAAAAGGGCGTCTACAAGGCGCCGGCCGCCCCTTAAGGCCTCGACCCACCACAGGAAACGACCACCATGGATATTTGCCGCCTCAGCGCCGAAGCCGCGCTTGCCCGTATGGAAACGGGCGACCTGACCGCCCGCGATCTGGTGCAGGCCTGCCTGAACCGCATCGCCGACCGTGAAGATGCCGTCGGCGCCTGGACGTTCCTGGACCCGGATCTGGCCCTGAGCCAGGCGGATGCCGCCGATCAGCGCCGCCGCGACGGCCAGGCGGGGCCGCTCAACGGCATTCCCGTCGGCATCAAGGACATCATCGACACGGCCGACCAGCCGACGGAGAACGGCTCCCGTCTGTGTGCCGGACGACGTCCCGACAGGGATGCGACCCTGGTCGCTCTGCTGCGCGAGGCGGGGGCGGTCATCATGGGCAAATGCGTGACCACGGAATTCGCCCTGTCGGCCCCCGGAAAGACACGTAATCCCCATGATCCGGCACGCACGCCGGGCGGCTCGTCCTCGGGTTCGGCCGCCGCCGTCGGCGATTTCATGGTGCCGCTCGCCATCGGCTCGCAAACCGGCGGCTCCATGCTGCGTCCGGCGTCGTTCAACGGTGTTTACGGACTGAAACCCACCTTCGGCACGATCTCCCGCGCCGGCATGTCGCCCCTGTCCCGGCGATTGGATCATCCGGGCATCTTCGCGCGCACGCCCGAGGACGTGGCCCTGGCCGCCCGGGTGCTGATGCGCCGCGATCCGGCGGACAAGGACATGCGCGGACACGCCGGATTGGGTGAGGCGGACCCGCTGACCGCCGCGCCGCGTCTGATGTTCGTGCGTGGGCCGGCCTGGGATCGCGGCGAGGCGGACATGCAGCGCGCGATCGAGGATCTGGCGCGCGGCCTGGGCGATGTCGTGCAAGAGGCGGAACTGCCGCCCGTCTTCGATGCCGCCCTGGCCTGCCACGGAATGGTGATGAACGGCTCGGTCGTGCAGGCCCTCGGCCCCTATTACGACCGCGACCGCGCGGGCCTGGACCCGATCACCGCCGACCGGATCGAACGCGGCCTGACCGTGACGTCCCGCGAATACCTGGACGCCCTCTATCAGGCCGAGGCGATGCAGGACGCGCTGGCGGGGGTCTTTGACGGCATCGATGCGATCCTGACCCCGGCGGCGCCCGGCCAGGCGCCCCGCGATCTGAGCCGCACAGGCGACGCATCCTTCAACGGCTATTGGACCCTTATGGGCGCGCCGGCGGCCAGCCTGCCCTTGCTGAAGGGGGCCGACGGCATGCCCATCGGCGTACAGGTCGTCTGTCCCTGGGGCGAGGACGCCAAACTGCTGCGTATCTGCCGCTGGCTCTCAGACAAGGTCGGGGAATGGCGGTGACTGTTGCCGGCATCACGGCGCCGGTGAATGGCGACCGCCTGTGGCGGTCTCTCATGGACATGGCCGAAATCGGCGCGACAGCGGGTGGCGGGGTCGGCCGCATCGCGCTCAGCGATCTCGACAAGGCGGGCCGGGATCTGTTCGTCGGCTGGTGCCGGGAGGCGGGCCTTGCGGTCCGCATCGACCGCATGGGGAATATCATCGGCCGCCGTGCGGGTGCGGATGACGATGCCCCCCCGGTGGTCACGGGCAGCCATCTGGACAGTCAGCCGCTCGGCGGCAAGTTCGATGGGGCCTACGGCGTGCTGGCCGGGCTGGAGGTCGTGCGCGCCTTGAACGATGCCGGCATCACCACGCGCGCCCCGCTTGAAATCGTCGACTGGACGGACGAGGAGGGCGTGCGCTTCACCGCCGGCGTTGTCGCGTCGGGGGTTTATGCGGGGCAGTTTGACCTGGAATACGGGCTCAATCTGCCGGACCGCGAAGACACGACCACTCTGGGCCGGGAATTGGCGCGCATCGGCTATGATGGCGACGCCCCTTGCGGCGGTTATCCCATTTCGGCGTTCTTCGAGGCCCATATCGAACAAGGCCCTATTCTGGAGCGGGAAGGTGCCGTCATCGGCGCCGTGCTTTGTGCCCAGGGGCGGCGCTGCCACACCATTACCGTAACCGGTGAGGAAGGCCACGCCGGAACGCTGCCGATGACCCTGCGCCGCGACGCCCTGGTCGGGGCGGCCCGCATGATCGACGGACTTAACCGCCTGGCCTTCGATTTCGACCCCCTGCCGGTCATCACCACGGGCTATTTGCAGGTACGGCCCAATTCCCGCAACACGGTGCCGGGGCGGGTAACCTTTTCCGTCGATATTCGCCATCCGGACAACGCCCTGTTGGCCGACATCTGCGCCCGCGCGGAAGCATTGTGCCGGCGTCTTGCCGAGGAGGCCGGGGTGGCGGTGGAGATTGCGGAGATGTTTGGCCGTGATTCGGTCGCTTTCGACCCCGACTGTGTCGAGGCCGTGCGTGCCGCTGCGAAGCGGCTTGACCTGGTTTGCCGCGACATCCATTCGGGCGCCGGACACGACGCCTGCAATCTGGCGCACATCGCCCCCACCGGCATGATTTTCGTGCCCTGCAAGGACGGGATCAGCCACAACGAGCGTGAGGCGGCGACGCCCGGCGATCTGGCGGCGGGATGTCAGGTGTTGCTGGAAGCGATGGTTGACCGGGCGGGGATTGCCTGATCTGAAGATCAGGTCAACCGGTACCAGAGGTCAAAGCCGGGGTCAGTCTTCCTCGCCGCCCAGGGAGCGGACAAGATCGACGATCCGGCGTCGGACCTTGGGGTTGCCGACGGCGTAATAGGCGCGGACCAGTTCCAGGGTTTCGCGGCGGGCCATGGGGTCCCGTTCCAGCGCATCCTGCGGCAAATCGGACAGGCCGATCTGCATCTGTCCTTCGTGGGTGCGGATTTGCGAGGGCAGTTCCTCGAAGAAATAGGCGACCGGCACGTCGAGAATACGCGAAAACATGTACAGCCGGCTGGCGCCGATGCGGTTGGCGCCGCGCTCGTACTTCTGAATTTGCTGGAAGGTCAGGCCGACCGCGTCGCCAAGCTTTTCCTGGCTCATGCCAAGGAGCGTACGGCGCAGGCGCAGGCGTTGGCCGACGTGAATATCAACCGGGTTGGAAACGCCCGGGGGAAGCCGCTTTTGTCGGTGGCTTTCGTTCTTGCTTGAGGCTCTAGGCATTTGTTTTCCTTTTTGCGCCCCTGGGTTGTACCCGTGCGCGTTATCTTTGCAAGCCCTCCCGCCGTGCATATGATTATACCACATCGGAGGATGAGCCGGAGTGAACTTTCAAGGAGAAATTAGTATTGTATGCATATTATTACAACGTATTTTGCAAATTTCGTCGACAGGCATTGGGGAAAACCTGACGCGTTTCATTCGCCGGATTTCCGGGGAATTGCATATGAAGTTGGGACATTTACCAATTTCCACAACCCTGTTGACCCCTAAGAGCCGGCAAACGACAATCAATTATTCCAGAGGAAAAAACAGGCGCGAGGGGGCGTTTCATGGCCGAGGAGCATTTGGACGAGCATTTTGTTGAACTCGTCTCCAGCGTGTCGCACGCGAATGGGGTTTTCCGCATTACCCTGGCCCAACAGGTCGAAGGCGGCACCGCGCGGCCGATCACCCGCCTACTGATTCCGGCCAACCAGCTTCAGGCTGTGCTGCGCGGCGTGGCCGACGGCGCCAACGAAATCCGTGAAAAGCTGCAAAACCAGGCGAAGGATGCGGGCGGCAAGGATGGGGCTGCCCCGGCCAAGAAAAAGCCCGCGGGCAAAGCCGCCGCGAAAAAATAGGCGAATTCGCCGAATTCTTCCGAAAGAGCCGCCTCAGCGTTCGCCCAGGGCGTCGTCCAGATTGGCCAGCAGCGGATCAACCAGATAGCGCAGCACCGTGCGCGTGCCGGTCTGGATGCTTGCCATCACCTGCATACCGGGAAACAGGTTATAGACCAGGGAACCGCGGCTGAAATGGTCGCTTTCCGTGGCGATGCGGACCTTGTAGTAGGGGTTGCCGTCCGGCGTTTGCAGGGTGTCGGGGCTGACGTGGATCACGGTCCCCTTCAGGGCGCCGAAGCGCATGGCGTCGCCCGATGCCAGCTTGACCATGGCCGCCTGTCCCGGCACGACATAGCCGATGTCCTGGGTCTGTAGTTTGGCCTCGATGATCAGCTTGTCGCCCGCGGGCACGATATCGACGACCGGGTCGCCCGGCCGGATCACGCCGCCCACGGTAACCACGTGCAGGGTCTTGACCGTACCGTCCACCGGCGAGCGCACGACCGTGCGTTGCAGGTTGTCGCGAAATTTCTGGATGCGCTGGGTCAATTCGCGGAAATTCAACTGCGCCTCGTCCAACAGGCGCTGTGTTTCCTTGTTGAATTCGCTGGTCACGCTTTCCAACACCGCCTGGGCCTCCTTGCGGGCGGCATCGGCGCGCAGCAATGACGCCTCGTCCGTCTCGATCCCGCCGCGCAGCTGTTCGGCCTCTTTCAACAGGTTCAGATGGACGAACCGGTTGGTCAGGTCGCGCTTCAACAGGCCTTCGCTGATCCGCACCTGTTCATCAACCAGTTTCAGGCTTTTGCCCGCGTTGGTGATGCGGGTCTTGATCTCGTGAATTTCCTGGGTCCGCTGCACGATCGCGGCGTTCTGGCGTTTGAGGTCGCCCAGGTGCTTTTCCAAATCCGCCTGAAAGCGCTGCCGCGCCGAATTGGCCAAATCGGGGCGGTCGCGCACCAGTTCCGGGTCCAGGGTAAGGGTCCGGTCCCCGCGCAACAGGGCGCGCAGGCGCGCCAGGTCAAAGCGCAGGGACACCAGGCGTTCGCCCAGTTCGCCCACGTCGGCGTTGCTGGCCGTCGGTTCCAGCACGACCAGCTCCTGGCCGGCCGTCACCTTGCCGCCCTCGACCACCTTGATCGTGCGTACGATGCCGCCTTCGAGATGCTGGATGGTTTTGACCTGGGTCGAGGGAATGACCTCTCCCAACGCCATGGACACGATGTCGATCTCGCTGATTGCCGACCAGATGCCGAAGCTGACGACCATCGCGGCGCACAGCCCGAACACGGCATGGGTCTTGAACGGGATCGTTTCAGACGGCCGGTAGCCCCCGTCGGCGGGGGCGTAACTGGGCGTTTCCGCCCCGCCCGGACCACCTGCCCCGTCGGGGGTGGGCCCATGCGGCGGCGGGGTGCCGTCGGCGGTTTTTTTCGCCATGTAGGCGGCCGCCGTCGATGCCGCCGCTTCGGGCACGGCGCGGGCCTTTTCCATCAGTTCCTTGAGCCGCCCGGCGGCGGCGACGGGGTTTCCGGCCATGGTCAGTCTCCGCCCCGTGTCCGGTTGGCCTGCGGGGAGGGCGCGTCGGCCGAGGCCGTGTCGGCGGGGGTGGCGGCCGGGGCCTTGGGCGCTGGTGCCGGCTGCGCGGGCCGCGGCGCGGCCTGCGGGTCCTGAACGCCCGGCACATGGCGCACGACGGGCACCGGTTTCTGGTTGAGGTCCAACAGATAATGGGCGCCGCGCACGATGTTCTTGTCGTGGGACATGATGATGATGGTGCGGCCCTGTTTGACGAGGGAGCCCATAATCTTGTGCACGGCGGCGCAGCCGTCGGCGTCCAGGCTTTCCGTCGGCTCGTCGATCACCGCCAACGCGCCGTTGGTCGCAAGTGCGCGGGCCAGGCCCAGCCGCCGCCGCGTGCCCTCGGACAGGCGCCAACCGTTGTCGACCACGGGCGTCTCGAAACTTTGCGGGCTTTCATCCAGGAAACGGCGCAGACCGACCGCGTCGATGATGCGGTTGAGGTCCGAGGTCTGGACATCGGGGGCGTTGACCTTGAGGTTTTCCTCGATCGTGGCGTTTAGCAGGGCCGGTTCCTGCGGCATGTAAATGACCTGTCGGCGCCACCATTCAAGCGCCACCTGCTTGAGATCCAGGCCGTCGATCAGGATCTGCCCGCGGTCCGGCTCCAACAGGCCGAGGATGATGCGGCCCAGGGTCGTCTTGCCGCAGCCGTTGTCGCCGACCACCAACAGCACGTCGCCGGGGCCCAGTTTCAGGTTCAGGGATTCGAACAGCGGCATGGGCGCGCCCTTGAACCCGAAGGCAAGGTCGCGCAATTCGATGGTGCCGGAATATTTGCTGACGGCGGAGCCCTTTTCCGGCTCCAGCGGCACCTTGACCAGCTCGGAGAACATGGTCAGCGCCTGGCGCGCCTTGGCGAAGGCGCTGCCCAACTGCGACAACTTGGTCACCGGCTGCAACGCCCGCGCCGATAGGATGTTGGCGCCGATCATGGCGCCCACGTCCATGTTGCCGCTGACCACCAGCAAGGCGCCCGTGGTGATGACGGCGACGCTCATCAGGCCGTTGGCGGTCTGCGTGATGGTCTGGATCATGCCCTGGCGGGACGTCACGTCGCGACGCAGGTGCTGCGACGAATGGACGTGTTTTTCCCAGGCCCGGCGCAGGAAGCCGCCGGCGTTGAAGGCACGCACCAGATCCTGTTCGCGGGTCGCCGTGCCCAGAAGCGCGCTGCCGACGCCGGTCGCGTTCTGCAGCTCTGCGGTCTTTTCCTGCATGGACATGGACCCGTAGACGCCCAGCGCGAACACGCCGATCAGAAACCCCAGGACGACGATGGCGAGCAGCGGATGCAGCAGGTAGAGCACGAACACGAAAATCAGGGAAAACGGCACGTCCAGAATGGTCGCGATGTTGGACGACGAATAGGCCTGTTCGACCGACGCCATGCCGTTGACCATTTCGCGCCGGGTTTCCGGCGGAATCTGTTCCAGATCGCCCGCCCGGGCGCGGGTCAGGATGCCGTAGCCGGCGATGGCCAGCTTTTCATCCGGTTCCACATTGACGCCGCGGGCGAGGGAGCCGCGCGCCTGACGGAACAGGTATTCCAGGGTGATGGCCAGCAGCACGCCGGACGTCAGGGTCGCCAGCGTCGCGTCCACGCCCTGGCTGACGTATCGGTTCAGCACCTGCATGACGAACAGCGGGCTGGCCATGGCCAGGATGTTGATGAACAGGGTCGCGACGATCAATTCCGTCGCGATCGCCGGCCTGGCGAAGACCCGTTTCAACAGTTCCTTCATGCTCGCTCACTCATTTGCCCGCGAAAACCCCGGATTTACGCGTTTATTCGCGACGGTCCACAGAGGCGCCGCCACCATATCACATCGGCGATAATCGCGGCGATCCCGGCGAAATCATAGGTTGGTCAGGTGAATGATTGGTGAACGGGAACGGCCGGCGTTTAGGCGACCTGCCCGCCGGAGACCATGAAGTCGTTGCTGTCCAGATCGGCGCCATCGACGTTCTGCAGTTCGATTTCCATGTCCGCCTGGGCGTCGCCGTCGGCGTCGATCTCCAGAATCTTGGTCTCATTGTTGAACCGGGCCGAACTGGCGCCGTAGCCGGCGAAATCGTTGGTATCGTCCCCCACGAACATGAACATGCCTTCGTTGAAGGCCGAGATATCGATCTTGTCGGCACCGATGGCGTCGAAATCCAGGATCACATCGCGCAACAGGCCGCCGAGGCCGCTATCCGAGGGCGAGTTGTAGATGAACACGTCCATGCCCTCACCGCCTTCGAGAACGTCCGCGCCGCCGCCGCCGTAAATAGTGTCGTTGCCGTCATCACCGGACAGGCGGTTCGTGCCGTCGCTGCCGATCAGGAAGTCATCGAAGCTGCTGCCTTCGGCGTTTTCGATGTTGCTCAGGGTGTCGGTTTCTCCGCTGTAGGGGTCGTAAGCGGTGCCACCGGCAATGGTCGACGGGCTGATGTATTCCATGCTGTTGCTCAGGTTGACGATGACCCCGTTTGTCGGGTTCTGGAAATAGCTGACCGTGTCGTCGCCCGCACCGCCGTCCAGGGTGTCGTAACCCTGTCCGCCGATCAGCAGGTCGTCGCCGCCGCCGCCGAACAGATTGTCGTCGCCGCCGTTGCCCAGCAGGATATCGTTGCCGTTACCGCCGACCAGGGTGTCGATGCCGCTGCCGCCGGCGACCAGGGTGTTTTCCGCCCCGCCGGAGGCGTCCGACCCGTTGGCGACGGCGAAGCGGTCCAACGCGTCGTCGTCGCTGAATTCGAATTCGATGAAATCGAGCGAATTGGCCGCGTGGTTGGTCACGGTGGTCTTGTGGACATAGCCGCTGCCGATGTCTTCATAGAACAACATCAGATCCGTGCCCGACCATTCGGCGCCGATAAATTCCATCGGGTCGCGGATGATCAGGGTATCGATGCCGTCGCTGCCGCCCGCCAGGGTAATGGTGTCGCCGGTGGTCACGGCGGCGCTGGCGATGTCCGTCGCGAACGTGCTCGTGGTCGAGGCCAGAATCCAGTCGTTGCCCGTGCGCCCGTTGTAGGTGTCGTCACTGTCGGGTGAATCTGTCGTCGTAATGATGATGAAGTCGTCGATATCCAACGTGCCGGTTATGCCGGTCAAATCGATCTCTATATCTGTACCGAAATCGAATAAGCCATTGTACCCGACATCTAATTTCAGGCGGTTGCCGTCCAAAATGGATTCAATCAAGTTCACGGTGTTGCTGAAAAGCCCTTCGTTAACCTCACCCAGATAGGTGAAGTCATCGCCGTCGGCGATGATGCCTTCCAGGACGATCTTGTCCACCCCCGCGACGAAATCGGTGATGGCGTCGGGAGTATTGGCGGGCGAATCGGCAATTGCCGTGAACACGAAATAATCCGGGCCCGCACCGCCGGTATGGGTTTCCTGGGCGGCGGTGGCGATGATGGTGTTCGTGCCGCCGGTGGTTTCGATCAGGGCATTGCCGCTGCCGTCCCGCACATCCGTGCCGGCGAGCGGCGTGGTGACGCCGTCGAGCTTGATCAGGGTGCCGTCGTAGTCGGTCGTGCCTGTGCCCCGTCCCTTGACGTAAAGATAGCCGTGGCCGCTGTCGGTGAAGAACACGACGCGGTCCTGGACCTCCTCGTCGGACCGGATGGCATCGACCGTCGACTGCACCATGCCGGACGTTCCGTAGTCGACAATCATCAATTCCAGGCCGTCCATGCCGCTGAAGCGGATGGTGTCGGCGCCACCAGTGAAATCGGTGATCGTGTCGTAGGCGACGTCCACGGATTCGTCGCCGCGGGTGTATTCGAAGCGGTCGTTGCCGCCGCCGCCGGTGAAGGTATCGGCCCCGCCTTCGCCGCGGAACCGGTTGGCGCCGCCGTCGCCGATGAATGTGTCGTCGAACTGAGAGCCGCGCACCTGTTCAATGTCGATCAGGGTATCGCTGCCGCCGTCGCCGTCGACGCTGACGGTGCCGCTGTAGTCGGCACCGTCAGCGTCGACG